>Ga0307379_10006341_pt1 | contig 16266 bp, 12 predicted proteins | sample UN2MG_FD_202237 | JGI IMG/M metagenome (GOLD analysis project Ga0307379, IMG submission 202237) | Soil microbial communities from Risofladan, Vaasa, Finland - UN-2 | ecosystem: Environmental > Terrestrial > Soil > Coastal area > Acid sulfate soil | place: Finland: Risofladan, Vaasa | collected... | reverse complement strand
CAGAGAGCGCTGAGAACGCAGACCTACTTGATAAGTAGGCAAGGATCATAAGACAAAGCCACCACGAAGGCATGAAGAAAACAGCCCCAAGATGAAAGACAATCTTTGGGGTTTTGGTATCAACATTTGGGGTGCCGGAATCGCCTTATTGTTGCGTGCGGGTTATTGTGCGGAGGGAGGGGTGGGAAATCAAAGATTAAAATGTAAAAAGCAAAATTGTGGAGGCTCCTTCGGCACATTCGGCTACCTCGACCGTGCTCGGTACAAGTACGCTCCCTTCGACAGGCTCAGGGCAGGCAGGGCAGGCTCTGCTCAGAACATTGCTCAGCGGAGGTGTTGGCTGTTTGGGTAGGTGAAAAAAATCAAAAAAATGGTAAAAAATTGCAAAAAAAGCACGCTTTAATGCATAAAAACGGGTGAAAAGTAAAAAAAATTCATATATCCGTATTTAGCACGATAGACACGGAACGGATAGGTCATACAATTGAATATGTGTAAAAAGGACGGATTCTTTGGCTAACTCTCAAGAGCGATTTTTGGCTGAGATAGCCGTAAATATAGGAAAATGCTTGAATAAAGCCTTGAATTTTGGTATTATGAATAAGAACAATAAATTATAAGGAGAAAAGATATGGATGCTCGAAAATTAAAAGGGAGAGAGGGAATTGTTTCCATGCGCATTGTTTTCCTGTTCGTCCCGGTTTTGATATTGTTATCATCTTCATTAGCACAAGCGGTAGACGTCTGGAACATCACTGAAGATACGGATATCCACAGTGGCTTCTACCCCTTTATTAATATCTACGACACACATCCAGAACATACAACCGTCAATATGTATGGCGGCGGCTCGGACTATATTGCGACATACGACGAAAGCACACTGAACTTCTACGACGGCAGTGCACAGGTTGGGGCGTGCGATAATAGCATCATTAACATCACTGGAGGAACACTTAATGGCGTTGATGCATACAACTACGGAATTGTAAATTTTTATAGCACTGCTATTTCGACATCTTTAGGTGCATTCGACTATGGAATAGCGAATTTATATGGTGGAACCGTAGGGCATATAGGAGCCGTTGGAGTAGGTGAGATAAATCTATACTATGGAGTGATAACTGATTCATTATCTGCATACGATTCGGCTAATTTAAATCTTTATGTGTATGATTTTAATTATGACCCTTCAGGAGGTATCTACGATGGTGGTAAAATAACGGGCTATTGGATTCTTGATGACAGTTATTTTGATATTAGCCTCTATGGAAGCGATACATTCTCTCACATTAATGTAATACCTGAACCTGCTGCATTGTCATTGTTTGGGATAGGATTCTTAATACTATTTCGGAAAAAGAATTTCAAAAACGATAGAAAACATTCTTAATCTATTACAATTTAAGGATGAATAATCATGCAATTTACAAAACACACCTTTTCTATAGTGATGTTTTCAGTGATGGCGACAGTTAGTGTATTTTCCGGCAATGTCTTTGGCAAATCCCTATACGCTGTTACTAAATGCTACGGTTCTACGCTAACTGCTTACGACATTGTTGGCGATGAAATAGAATACCAGATAGATACGCAGATTGATACGGGTGCTATAGGCCTTGCGCTTGATCCCGAATCGGAGACATTGTTTGTTACTTATGACGGTCCCGACAAAGTAGTTTTGGTTGATGCTAAAACAATGCAGCAAATCGATTCGATTCCTGTCTCAGATGAACTCTCAGGCATCGTCTATGACCAGTCCAAGCAAAAAATATATGCCGTCAGCAGAGAAGATACATTTCTCTATGTATATTTATGGAATCCTATCTCAAAATCATTTATTTTGGAAAAGAATACAACTTTGGAAAATTTGGTTTATCCCTTTGCTTTTGGCCTTGCTCTTGATGAAGTTGACCGGATTATATACGTTACTGATACAACAAATGTAGTAAAATATTATGACGCCGACGACCCCAATTTTGGATATCTTGGCAGTATCGAAATCACCGTAGACAGCAATGACCGAGAAGCAGTTTGCATAGATTTTTATCGAGATTCTCAGGGCAATAAATATCTCTATACCGGCGGCTGGATGCACAGCACTCAGCATGAGTATCTTGTACGGACCGATATAAACGATGTGAACAATCCAGTTTCCGCTGAGCGTTATTTAGGCAGTAACGTAGGAGCTATGGGCATTGCTATCGATCAGCAAACCGGGTATGTCTATGTTACTACCAGCAACAATCATATTGAAGTCTACAACAATGCAATCTTTCCATCTGACCCTTGCGATACCGAAACCAGCGACATTTCCGGCCCGGCAGACATCATAGTCAGGGGCGATGTTTCATGCAAGCCGCCCGTTTTCGATGTGAACAAGGTTGATAACGTCAATGACGTCGATTGCGTTTATCCGTGGAATATGATTGATGAGAATTATCTTGTATATAACATTTGCTATGACGCCAACGGCCATGCCGACACAAACGTAATAATCACAGATTTTCTGCCTCCGGAAGTAGAGTATTATTCATCGTCATCGGACCCCTGTGGAGTCTATCATCCTAACTCCAATACGGTAACCTGGGACATTAATGATATTTCAGGCGCTGATTCCAATTGTCTTCAGTTGACTGTTAAGGTCAAGCCGTACGCCAGGCCCGGCCGAACAATTATAAATTACTGTGAAATGGAAGGCGACCTATACCTCAGTTGCGCTACGGAGTATACGGATATTTGTTGCTATGATATAATCTACGTTGACGCCGATGCCAATGGTTACAATACCGGTACTTCCTGGCTCGATGCCTACCCGGATTTGCAGGATGGTCTGGAGACCACCCGCATCTGCGACTGTGAGCAAATCTGGGTGGCCCAGCAAACATACAAGCCTACCGATACAAACGAGCGATCGATTTCCTTCGAGATGGTCGATAATGTCGCCGTTTACGGCGGATTCCCACCCGGCGGCGGAGAGTGGGTGGAACGTGACCCGAATGCCTACGAAACCATTCTCAGTGGGGATATAGCAGCACCAAATGACCAAAGTGATAACAGTTACCACGTAGTAAAATGTGAGGACGTCAATAACACTATTCTTGACGGATTTACTGTAACCATGGCTGAGAAAAGTGGAATATATTGCCAGGATTGTAAAAATCTGACAGTAGCTAACTGTATAATCAGCGATAACAAATGCGGTGACACTTCAATCGGCGGCGGAATCTATTTCAAGGATTCCACAAACCTGGCCGTAACAAACTGTAACATTAGCGATAATACAGCTTCCTGCGGTGGAGGACTGTATATCGAATCTTCCGACCCGAACGTAAGTAACTGCATTTTCAGTGGCAACCATGCATGGTACGGCGGCGGCATATACATCCAGAGTGAATATTCCTCCACAATAACTAATTGCATATTCAGTGATAACTCAGCTGATCTTTATGGCGGTGGAGTATATAGCAAACACTCTACACTGAATGTTTACAACTGTGTTTTCACCGGCAATACTGTCACTTTGTCAAATAGCACCGGTGCCGGTATGCATAACTGCGATTACTCTTTTGTGGCAATCACCAATTGCATCTTTAGCGGAAACGTTTCGGCGCGTGGCGGCGGGATAAACAACGACTATTCTGGCGTGCTTTTGGCCAACTGCACGGTTACCGGGAACGCTGCGTTGTATGGCGGCGGTATGCGCAACGTTGCGTCTTCAGGTGTGAATGCAACTAACTGCATCTTCTGGAACAACGTGGTCGATGAGATACTCAACGATGGAACATCTACCTTAAATGTAAACTATAGCGATGTAAAGGGAGGCTGGCCCGCCGGCACAGGAAATATCGACAAAGACCCCTGTTTCTTTACTGTAAACGCGCCGACCGGCTCGTGGACGGAAAATGCCTCATACGATAGCTCAACATTTCAAAGCACCCTGACCAATGCGAATGCATCCTGGTCTGTTAACGAACTGGCAGGCAAATTCGTTAATCCCGATATAAACCAGGTGTACCTGCAATTTTTTATAGTCTCCAACAATGTCAACACGATTAAGGTGTGGAGCGACGTGGAGTCCATTGCACAAGAAGGTGATACATACCAAATTTACGATTATCACCTCACCGCCGACTCAGCCTGTATCGATACCGGCGACCCCGATTTCAATCCCGACCCCAATATGACGGACATTGACGGCGAACGCCGCGTAGTAGATGGAGATGCTAACGGAACCGAAATCGTGGATATGGGTGCCGACGAATATTACTGGAGCCCGGCTGATTTCAGCAGCGACGGAATAGTAAACTTCTTCGATTACGCCCTCTTTGCCAACGTCTGGCAAAAAACCTCTTTAGATGTCAATGATTACAACGACATTTACGACCTCGTCGACAACAATTGCATCGACTACAACGACCTTGCCCGCTTCTGCGAAGACTGGCTCTGGCAGAGGGCCTGGGCAAAAGCCTTTCCCTTTAGTTACGGCCAGGGTATGGGTAAGAGTATGGGCCTGGGTATGGGCGAAAGTCTCGGCCTTACAGAAGAGATTTTACCATCCGCACCGGCCAAAAAGCCGCAGCCCCAGCTTACCGATGCTGATATTGAAGAGATAATAAAGTGGCTTGCCGAGCTTTGGTTCACAGAAGACGAATTAAGAAAGATGATGAGCGAGGACGAATGGCTGAAATTTATGGATTCCGTAATACAAGCGTTAAAGAGCCAAATGCAAAATTAGTGAGCTGTTTTCTCTGAATATTGAATTCTCTGCGACCTCCGCGTACCCTGCGGTTAAACAATCTTCAGTAAACCTTCTGCGATTTGCAAACCGGCGTCCAACCTCGCAATCGACTTGCAGGCTTGTCTCATCTCTTCGCGCTTCTTTTCATCTTTCATCAACTCTTGCAACTCTTCCCACAGCCATCCTGGCCGCTCTTTTTCATCAGGCAAATCATCTACTATGACTGCTGCCCCGGCCTCAACCAATTTGCCGGCGTTCAGGTATTGATGCCGGTCCTTATGATACGGATAAGGCATACATATACTCGGCACGGAAGCCGCCGCATATTCGGCAACACTGACCGCTCCGCTTCGCCCGACAACCAAATCCGCAGCAGCTAATAAACTCGGCATATCATCGAAGTAGCTCAAAACCTTATGCCCGATTTCCGCCTCAGAATACTTTTGCCTGACTCTTTCGTAATTGGCGGCCCCTGTCAGATGAACAATCTGCCAATGATCGGCGAAGTCGGCTAACTTTTCTAACAGGGAACACACCGCTTTATTAATATTTTCCGAACCGCTCGATGCTCCGGTTATTAGCAGAGTCTTTTTATTTTCATTAAGGCCTAATTCACTCTTGACCTTATCAGGCTCCGGACTGTCAAAGCCGCTTCGCAGGGGACAGCCAACAACATTAACGCCCGCTTTTCTTTTGGCAAAAGATTGCCTGGTCTCATCAAACTGCACGAAAATCTCGTCTGCCCAGCGGGCTATTAACCTATTTGCCCTTCCGGGTACGATATCAACATTCAAAAGCACGATGGGCACCTTTAACTTATGTGCTGCGAAACATACCGGCGCTGCAACAAACCCGCCGACACCAATCACCACAGCGTTTTGGCTTTCAGCAATTGCTTGTTTGGCGATTCCATAACTTTTCCAAAACGAAGTGCAAAAGCCAATCAGTTCGTCAGGCCGGGCCGAAAATCCCTTAGCTGGAAGCGTAGTTGTCTCAAAGCTCATCTTTGATAGTATTTGCTCATCAATACCGCGAGTGCTGATAAAGAAATGTATTTTTGCAGTTGGTTCGAGTTTTAATATTTGTTCCGCCACGGCGATAGCGGGATATATATGTCCCCCGGTCCCGCCGCCGGCGAAGAAAAAACATTTACCGCCCATCATTCAGCTCCTTATACGTCTGCACACTGAAAGTGTGCTTGAAGTCGGTGTCAAATGCAAGCGTTTTTTCCATCGCCTCCGCAGACGTTACCGCGAGCTGTTGCGGGATGAAATCGCCCAGACGGTTACTGCTGAGGACGAGATTGATGAGGAGATTCGGGACCTCTTTGCCGCGCTTGCCCGCTGAGCCACTTATCCGGTATTCTGGAAAAAATGTCCGATAGAATGTAACCTTTCCGCTGGTTTTTAAGTAATAGGTAGAAAGGCAAAGCTCTAAAATACAGATGCTACTATTGTTGAAGAACAACATTACTGTCAATATGGTGTCCCGGAGCTAATCGAAGCAGATGGGAGTATTAAAAACAGGTTGGAATGCACACACCTCTTTGGTATGATGAGCATAAACAGTAACAACCGTTCAGTTGATTAAGTTTTCAAATGTCAAGAAGGATAATTGAACCACAAAGGGAGGACCAAAAATGGAAAAGAAGTGTTTGGTAGTATTAACTGTCGGTGTCGTCATATGTTTGTTGCTAAGTGTCAGCGGCTGTGGGATTCCAACAGCCAAATACGAAAGGACCGTGCAGTTGTCGGCCCCACTTTCGGCCGGCTCTTCATTTGCGGCAAAGACGCACAACGGCTCAATCACAGTCAACGGCAGCGATGCATCCGGTTGCAGTCTCACTGTCACTATCACGGGCCGGGCCTCAACTGAGGAAACCGCCAAAGAGCTTGCCGACAAGACCAAAGTAAGGCTTAACACCTCCGGCGGCAAAATCAAGGTTGAAATTGATAAGCCCATGCTTGGACTGCACGAATCCGTGAGTGTGAGCCTCGATGCAAAGGTGCCAAACGAAACGAATCTGTTTCTTACCACCCACAATGGAGCTGTTACGGTTGACAACATAAAGGGCAAGGTCGACGGCACTACGCACAATGGTAAAATCAAGGCAACGCGCGTTTCAGGTCAGACAAAGCTTAAGACACATAATGGCTCCGTTGTATGCGATGAGATTTCGGGTGATGCGTGGCTGTCAACACATAATGGCGGCATAAAGGCTTCCTACGTCGCCGATGCTCCGCCGGTTTGTGAGATTTCGCTAACCACTTACAACGGCGGTATAGACTTAAAGACACCGCCCAACGTTTCGGCAGCAGTTAACGTATCAACCCACAACGGCTCGATAAGAACTGAGCTGCCCATTACTCTTATCGGGACGGTGAGCAAGAGGAAGCTCGAAGGCAAAATCGGTGATGGGCTCGGCAAACTCAAACTCCAGACCCATAACGGCTCGATAAAAATACGCTAAGACGGCTGGGACACGCTCGTAGCGTGACACTTTACCGGTGCTCCGACCGGCCCATTTGCACACGTAAGAAGTAGAAGCAGCGAATATCCGCAAAGGGGATGATTATTGCTGAAGAAAGACTTTATTCCTGTTCGTCTTCTGAAGTAATCGGTAAAGACATTGGGTCATCTTCGAGTTGAACCGGCTTTTCGGCTGATTGTTTAGCGATATTTAGCAGCACGCCGGCCGCAACGGATGACAGCAGCATGCTCGTTCCGCCGGCACTTACAAACGGCAGAGGAATACCTTTTGTCGGCAGCACAACCGTCACCACCCCGATATTAACTGCCGCCTGAACGGCGATTGTTAAAACAATTCCACCGGCCAAAATCTGGCCGAAACGGTCCCGGCAGCGCTTAACTACCAAAATCCCCAGCCAGACAAATACGATAAACAATACAATGACCGCCGCGGTTCCAATGAAGCCGAGCTCTTCACCGATGATGGCGAAAATGAAATCCGTTGTATCTTCCGGCAGATGCCCGTATTTGCAAATTCCTCTACCCAGTCCTTTGCCGAACAATCCGCCGGAGCCGAGGGCAATCAGTGACTGGTTCGCCTGGTAGGCAGCGGAATCGGCCCATTTTTCAGGGTTCAAAAAAGCCCAAATTCGTTGAATTCGGCCGGGAAAACGAACCAATGCCACAGCAAATCCAATTGCAACAAACGGCAGGCCGGTCAGAAGATGCAACCCTTTGACGCCGGCGATTATCAACATCAGAAGCCCCAAAAGCGATATAAATGCTGCCGTACCAAAATCTTCGGTGATTACAAGAGCGACTACTGCGGCTATCACTAAGCAAATCGGGACAAACCTTTTCCAGTATAACTTGATGTTAGTACCAAACTTATCGCAGACCGCTGCCAAGAAGAACACAATCATCCACTTTGCTAATTCAGAGGGCTGAAAACTTATCGTTATGGAGCCGACGGGGATTCTAAGCCATCGCCGGGCGCGGTTAATTTCTGTCCCGAACAACAGGACAAATATAAGTAATGCTATACTAACGATTAACAAATAGCTCGTCGGGGATTTTAGCAGGCCGTTAGTCAGGCTGAACCTGCGATAATCAAAATATGAGACGGCGTATAAAACCGCACAAGCTAATGGGAAAAATAGCATTTGCCGAAAGGCTGGAAAATCGTAGAATCTCTCTAAGTCGAGCTCCTGGCTAATGTTAGCACTCGCCGAGAAGACAAAGACCGTCCCGATAGCCATCAAGATAACCACGACAACTGCAATATAATCGGCGACCGGATTGTTTCTTGTCGTAGTAAGCATTGAATTCTGCTGTACTTAGGGAAAGAATTTTTTCTTCAGCAGAGGCAAACCTGCCTCCTTAAATATATTTTCGGCTTCTTGAAGCTGATAGCAATAAAAATTATTTTGTAACCAAATGGAGGCGGCAAGCTTAGAGCCTATCCAAATAACCCGCTCTATTGCGGCCGGCTGCAAAGCCCGATGCCTGCGTTGTCGGCCAAAAACGTTCTCAACGTGGAGAAAACCACGCCTCCGAGCATTTTTGGCCTGCCGCCTTGGCCTCGAACTTTTCGCTCGTCCTCATAACGACCCGGTTATTCGGATAAGCTCTTAATAGGCACCTTTCGATTCTGCAAATTTCAAATTCGATTTGGCGTAAGTATATTTGATTATGAGCAGGAAAAGGCGTATAGTGTGAGGTATGAAGACCAGGGTGGATATAGTTTATAAGCCGGATCGGTCGACAAAACGCCGGCAGCCAATATTTACGGCGAGGGTGCCGGCAGGGTTTCCATCTCCGGCGGCTGATTACGAAGAAGGCAAGCTCGATTTGAATAAGCATCTTATCAGGAACCCGGCGGCGACATTTTTCGTCAGAGTTACAGGGGATTCGATGGTCAAAGCGGGCATTCACGATGGGGACATGCTGGTTGTTGACCGAAGTATTGAGCCCAGGGATAAAAATGTTGTTATAGCTGCTATCAATGGGGAGCTTACGGTTAAAAGAATCCGGATACGTAAGAATAAATTGACGCTTGAAGCTGAGAATGAGAACTACCGGAGCCAGGAAATCGATGAGGAGATGGAATTCGAGGTGTGGGGGGTTGTGACAAACGTTATACACGCGTTATGAATTATGAAGAGTATATTTGCCCTTGTTGATTGCAATAATTTCTACGCCTCCTGCGAGCGGGTTTTCAATCCTCGTTTAGGTGGGAAAGCTGTTGTGGTGCTTTCCAACAACGATGGTTGTGTGGTAGCGAGGTCGGAAGAGGCGAAGCAGCTCGGTATCAGGATGGGGGTGGCTTTCTTTAAAGTCAAAGAGAAAATAGAAAAAAACAAAGTAGAGGTATTTTCTTCCAACTACGCCCTTTATGAGGACATGTCACGCAGGGTGATGGAAACGCTTTACAAGTTTACGCCTGAGATTGAGGTTTATTCAATTGACGAGGCGTTTTTGAATCTTGCGGGCTTGAGCGACAATCTGACAGATTACGGTCGAAGAATCGCAGAAACCGTGAAACAGTGGATCGGCATGCCGGTTTCAATCGGTATCGCGGAGACAAAGACACTGGCAAAGATGGCCCAAAGGATTGCCAGGAGGTCGTGCAGGGCGGCCGGTGTGCTTGAGCTTGCAGGCCGCGATTGTATTGACAAGGCGCTGGCGCAGACCAATGTAGAAAATGTCTGGGGTGTGGGAATAAAGACCGCCATTAAATTAAAAAGGGCAGGGATTAATACCGCACTTGCGCTTCGGGATGTAGATATAAACTGGATGAGGCAGTGCTTCGGGGTTAACGGTGTCAGGACGGTTTATGAACTGCGGGGCGTCAGTTGCTATGAATTAGAACAACAGCCGCCGACGAAGAAGGGTATCACTGTATCGCGAATGTTCGGCAAAAAAGTGGAAACAGTTGAAGAGCTTAGAGAGGCGGTAGCAAGCTACGCCTGTCGGGCAGGTGAGAAACTTCGAAAGCAGGGTCTGGTTGCCGGCGCAATGACCGTCTTTGTGATGACAAGCCGTTTTGTTGATAAGCGGAGCAGATACTTCAATTCGCATACGGTTAGTTTTCCGACTGCTACGAGCTATACGCCTGAGTTGATTGACGGGGCGATGAGGGGCGTGGAGCGGTTGTATCGTGAAGGGTTTTTATTTAATAAAGCCGGCGTTATTCTCAGCGACCTTGTGCCGGAAAACAATGTGCAGCGTAATCTGTTTGATGAAAGTGACAGGCAAAAATCGAGAAGATTGATGGGGGCGGTCGACGCTGTCAATACGAGGTCATCATACAGAGCATTAACGTGGGCGGCGGAGGGAATAAACCAGCCATGGCGGACGAAGTTTGTTAGACGTTCGAAAAGATATACCACTCGGTGGGATGAATTGGCCGAAGTGAGGTAGCCCAAATTTGAGTTTTGAGTCGGCATTGGGATTGCTGTGGAGAACTTCGCGATGGTCGTACTAATGGAGCGGAAGTGGACCGGACTGGATACAGGATTGTCTTAATGGGAGTCTATTATGCCTTATATATTAGCTGTAACTATACCTTATACGGCCATAACTATAATTTTTATTGTCTTGGCTACGGTTGTGGCCGCCTTCATCAGAAGAATAAGCAGGGATAAGTGTCTGAAGGATTTTGCGCGGAACATGGTAACCCTGGAAGAAACATCCGGCAAGACAATCTGGGGTAAATTGAGGGTGGAAAACACCGGCCTGGAATTTGTTTACCCCACAAGGCACGAAGATGAACAGGGCCATGATGAAACGAGTTATATTCTGTATAAGCATGAATATCCTAATATGGCGACCTTGATTTGCTACCACGATGAGTTAAGCGAACGCAATAAAAAAGAAAGGGAGAAAAAACTAAAAAGGACCTATCATCCAACACTGCTTCGAAGACTTAAAAGAAAAATCGCAAATGCCTTCAAAACGGTAAGAGATTCGGTAATGGAGGTGGTGAATCTGTTGATGAGTCAGGCCAAGAAGGCCACTCCAGCCGGCGCCGTGCTGAGTTCTCAGGATAAATATGTTTCACAGATGAAGCAGGAATTGATGGGTTCGATGGGGACTTCTTACGAGCCTTTATTGGAAAGATATATCGGTAACAGGGTTGTGCTTGAGCTGATCAAGGGGGATAAAATATTTGAATATAGCGGTGTGCTAAAGGAGTATACTGCGGAATTTATTGAAGTTATGGACGTTGATTACAAGGTTAAAGAAGACCAACCTCCCAGAAAGGCGGACTTGGTTGTACTCCGGAAATACGGCGTCATCCGCCATCTCGGAGAATAGTATTCATATTGCGTCGCTGTGCCAGCGATAACTAAACAACCCACCAACAAATTTGGGAGCCGAATATTTTGGGTCCCCACTTTCGCAGGGATGACAAATGACCGGTCAGGTTTACGTAGGAATAGCGGGCTGGTCCTATCCGGACTGGAAGCCGATTGTATATACAGAGCCGGGAGTCGACCAGCTTGAATACGTAAGCAGGTTCGTCGATTGTATCGAAATTAACGGCACCTTTTACCGCCCGCCGTCTGAGAAAACCACAAAGTCGTGGCTGCAAAAAACCTCAAAAAAAGCAGGGTTCTTTTTTACAGCAAAGCTCCATCGCGAATTTACCCACCAGGGCAAAATCGATGCTGAAATGGTAAAGCAGTTTCACACGGGTTTTGGGCCTCTGCTCGAAACAAGTAAGTTAAAACATCTGCTGGTTCAATTCAGATACGACTTTGCTGATTGCAAAGATAGCCGACAGCATTTGTCACAGATTGTAGACAGCTTCTCTGACGCCTTCACTCTGGCGGTGGAGGTAAGGCATAAATCATGGCAGGAAAAAGATGCACTGAGGTTCCTGGAAGAGCTTGGCGTTTCGGTCTGCAACCTTGATTATCCAACTACTTACAATTCATTCGATATGCAGCATTGCACTGTTGGCAAAAACGGCTATTTTAGGATGCACGGCAGAAATGAAGAAAAATGGTTCAGCAAAGCTTCAAGAGATGAAACTTACGATTACTATTACAATGGCAATGAGCTTGCTGGTATAAAGAAAAGAATCGATAGACTGGCTAAGGCCTTTGAGACACTTACAATTATTGCTAACAACCATTATCGAGGTGCTGAGCTTGCCAATGCCATCGAGTTGAAGGCTTTACTTAGCGGCGAAAAGCAGCTTGTTCCGGAAGGTCTTTTGAAGACTTATCCGAATCTGGCAAAGATTGCCTTGAAATCAGACAATCCCCAAATAAAATTTTGGGATTAAATATGAGATTGCTTTCCGCCGGAGGCCGACCGTAGGGCGGGATTCCGTAGTAGGCGCAAGTGTGGTGGTGTAGATATGGATGTCTATAATCTCGTTAGTTTTGCAGGAGCTTCAATTCTATTCGGAGACTGATTATGTTATTAACACGCTTGAAGGATTGCAAAGAACTTGTCGCTGGAGATGGTTCAATTTTACGTGAGCTTTTGCATCCTGAAAAAGCGGATTTACAAATTCGCTACAGCCTGGCTCATGCAAAGGTTACGGCTGGTCAGGCAACTAAACCACATAGACTCAAAGCTTCTGAAGTTTACTACATTATGGCCGGACATGGTTTGATGCACATAGATAAAGAATCTTTCGAAGTTAATTCCGATTGTGCTGTTTACATTCCACCGAACTCGACGCAATATATCGAAAATACGTCAGGTTCTGATTTGAAATTTTTATGCATCGTGGACCCCGCGTGGCGAAAAGAGGACGAGGAAGTCTTCGATAGTTGATAGTATTTGGTTCATAGAGGTTCTGTCGTTCTATGTCGACCCCGACGTTGGTTACATTTATTGTTTATTTTGTGCTGCTGCTGGGTATTGGCTTTTATTTTTATCGAAAGTCGGTGAGCATAGAGGACTATCTGCTGGGTGGTCGCGGTATGGGGGCGTGGGTGACGGCACTTTCCGCGCAGGCAAGTGATATGAGCGGCTGGCTGCTGATGGCTCTACCGGGAGCGATTTACGCGTATGGGATGGGAAAGGTCTGGATACCGATAGGGTTGTTTCTGGGAACGGTTCTGAACTGGAAGCTGGTGTCAAGGAGGCTGAGAGTTTATACGCAAAAGACCGATTCGATAACGCTGCCTTGTTTTTTTGAGCAGCGTTTCGGTGACCCGACAGGCCTTTTGCGGGTGGTTTCGGCGATTATCATTTTGATATTCTTCACTATATACGCCTCAAGCGGACTTATGGCCACGGGCAAACTCTTTGAATCTACTTTTGGCATTCAGTACAGGACAGCCGTAATCGTCGGCGGCGGGATAATAATCGCCTACACTTTTTTAGGCGGATTCTTGGCGGTGTGCTGGACCGATTTGTTCCAGGGTGCGCTTATGGTTCTGGCTTTGATAATTGTCCCGGCAGTTGCCTATGTGAGAGTAGGAGGAACCGAGGCCATAAGCCAGGCAATGAAATTAAAAGAGATATCGACTTGTCTGCTGCCGGCAAAAGGGACAGTCGGGCTGTTGGCGATTATTTCTGCGATGGCGTGGGGACTGGGCTATTTCGGACAGCCGCACATACTGGCCCGGTTTATGAGTGTCAAATCGGTGAGTAAATTGCCCGAATCGATGACGATAGCCATCATTTGGGTATTTCTGTCATTAACCGGGGCGGTCATTGTCGGTTTTGTTGGGATTGGCATGTTTGAAAATTTGGCTGTCGACGAAGGCGAGCATGAGAAGGTCTTTATTTATATGATTAGGCAGGTGTGCCACCCGTGGCTGGGAGGAATAATGTTGGCCGCCATTTTATCCGCTATTATGTCAACCATCGATTCGCAGCTTCTTGTGTCCTCGTCGGCATTGACCGAAGACTTCTACCAGAAGGCGATAAAGAAAAACGCAACGGAGAAAGAAATCATCTTGGTGGGAAGAATCTGCGTAATCATAATTTCAGTGATAGCGTTGATTCTGGCGTTAAGGCCCAGTGACACAATCTTAGGCATAGTGGCTTACGCATGGGGCGGGTTCGGGGCGGCTTTTGGGCCTTTGGTACTCTTTGGGTTGTTCTCCAGCAGGACAGGCTGGAAGTCGGCCCTGGCCGGGATGGTGACAGGGACGGTCGTGTTGGTAGTATGGAAGCAGGTCGGGTTGGGCGAATATATGTATGAAATCGTTCCCGGTTTTATCGCAAATTGCTTGACGATTTTTTTGGTGAATATTGTCGCCGGACAGAAAAACCGGAAGGTATTACGGCAATATGAGGAAGTTGTTGGAGAAATTACTGCCGGAAAATGATTTTAATATGGGATGAAGTATTTTGAGGCCGGAGAAAAAGTATGAGCAAAAAAGCCGTTGATGTTGTATTACTGCCGGACGAGGCGATGACCGATAGGGCGATTGAACTAAACTCCGAATTAGTGAAAAAATTCGGTAAAAAAATTGTGCTGAATAAAGATAATTGCCTCCCCCACATTTCCTTGGCTATGGGCGGTATTGAAGAAAGGGACATCTCCTCTATTGAGAAAGTTGTGCAGAAGATAGCAGAGGAAGTTTCGTTGGGTAATTTGAAAATCGTTGGTATCCAGACTTCAGGAAATTCCAAAGGTGAAAAAGTATCTGTCTATGAGGTTGAAAAGACGAGCCGGCTTCAGTCACTCCATGAAAAGGTTATGGACAAACTTGAACCGTATTTAAGCAGTAACGTAACTGAAGATATGATATATGGTGGCGAGGAGGTTGCGGAGACGACTTTGCTGTGGATTAAGAAATATCGGGAAAAGGTAAGTTTCGAGAATTTTTTCCCTCACATAACAATTGGCTATGGCCAAATAGAAAACCACTCGCTGCCGGTGAGCTTTGTCGCTTCCGAACTTGCTTTATGCCACTTGGGAAATCACTGCACATGCAGAAAGATTCTGGTATCGATTGGACTTAAACGGCTATAATCGCGATTTGCAAATCGGCCTGCAGTTTTTGTGACCGGCCGCGGCTGCGGAGTGAGGCAGACTGGTTCCACCTTGTAGCAAAAGCCCACTTTTTTCAGCAGGACTGTCCCAAATTTTTCCTGAATTCTCTTGACATAACGGCTTCAGATGCAGATAATACTATTTTAATCGAGCCAATTATGTGAGGATGGGCTGAAATATTGGTGTCAATGTCTTCAGGAAAATGTCCAAAAACTTGATTCCTGACAACATAGCCTTAACTGAAAGGGCCAAACATGAGTACAATTCATAACACACGTCGGGATTTTCTCAAGCAGTCGATGTACCTTGGTGCCGCTGCGATTACTGCCGGGCCGCTGGGTAAAGTGCTGACGGTGGCTGGTGTAAAGCCGGGTTCCAGGATGAAACTTGGTCTGGTTACCTACCAGTGGGGTAGGGACTGGGACCTGCCGACGCTGATTGCCAACTGCGAAAGGGCCCGTGTGCTGGGTGTTGAGCTGCGGACCCAGCATGCACACGGCGTCGAATCGGGCCTCAACGTTCAACAACGGCGGGATGTGAAGAAACGCTTCGACAACAGCCCCGTTACGTTGGTGGGTTTGGGCACCAACTTCGCTTTCCACCACGCTGACCCTGCAAAGCTCCAAAGAGACATCGAAGGGGCAAAGCAGTACATCAGGCTTAGCCACGACGTAGGTGGCTCCGGTGTGAAGGTGAAGCCGAATGATTTGCCTAAGAACGTGTCGCGCGAAAAAACAATCGAGCAAATCGGCACATCGCTCAATCAACTGGGCAGGTTCGCCGCCGACTTCGGCCAGAAAATTCGGCTGGAGGTTCACGGCGGATGCTCGCCACTGCCCATTATAAAAGGGATTATGGACGTGGCCGACCATCCCAACGTCGGCGCCTGCTGGAACTGCAACTCGCAGGACCTGCAGGGCGAAGGATTGGAGCACAACTTCAATCTGGTAAAAGACCGCTTCAGTGATATCGTTCATATTCGCGAACTAAACGTCGGCAGCTATCCTTACCAGCAACTGATGAATCTGTTTGTCGGCATGGACTACGCCGGGTGGATTTTGCTTGAGGCGCGAACGAATCC
>Ga0307379_10006340_pt1 | contig 16267 bp, 13 predicted proteins | sample UN2MG_FD_202237 | JGI IMG/M metagenome (GOLD analysis project Ga0307379, IMG submission 202237) | Soil microbial communities from Risofladan, Vaasa, Finland - UN-2 | ecosystem: Environmental > Terrestrial > Soil > Coastal area > Acid sulfate soil | place: Finland: Risofladan, Vaasa | collected... | reverse complement strand
GCCCACCGGAGAACCACAGCCCTGATCTGGCAACCACAACGACTTGTGCCTGTCATTCCCTCTCACGTGTTGAGATGATCAGGGATGCATATACATATAGAACAAAATAGGAACATTGTCAAGAGACTTTTCGCACCCTGTGCATGGTTATTGCTCTGGCAGTGGGTCAGTTGCCAAGCGGATCAACGTTCACAATCCGGCCCGACGCCCGACTGACCTCAATGCGCCAGGGCTCGCGCCCACGCACGGCCTCATAGACACATGAGCCATTGGTGCAGTCAACGACCTCAATGTAGCGGAAGCCGGTCGCCTTCAGGCTTTCGACACCTTGCAGGCAGGAAAAGCGGCTGTCATAGCCTCTGTTGCGGTAGCCATTGCCGCCATCATCAAGGCGGGGTGGCTGATAGACCGAATAGTCGAGTTCAGGGATATGGCGGCGTTCGCCATAACGGCCATTATTATAGTTGTTATCTTCATAGCGGCCATTGTAGCCGTTGTTGTAACCGCCATTGTTCTGACCGGCATTGTTCTGACCGGCATTGTAGTTGTCATAGAACCAATGGGGGTCTGCCGCATAAGCGGGGGTTGCGGCAAAACCGGCAAGCGCCAGCATTGCGGCAAGAAGGGTTGAGGGGATACGCAACATAACTCACCTGTTTGACTTCTCAGGCCGTCCCGGAAGCGATGGTCCGCCCGGTTTATGAACATTGCAAGGTGTCAATACAGCAATATCCGGGCATGGTTAACAGCATTGATCAAGCGGTGAGATCGCTCAGCAGTTTGGCCAGCATCTTGTCGCACGCGGCCATTTCTGTCTCGGCGATATATTCATCCGGCTTGTGGGCAACGCCGATGGAGCCGGGCCCGCATACGACCGTGGGAATGCCAAGACGGGTCTGGAACAGGCCACCTTCCGTGCCGAACGCAATCTTGCCGGTTGAGTTGCCGCCGGTCAGTGATTTCACATAGTTGACCACATCAGCATCGGGCGGCGTGTCAAGCGCCGGGTACAAGGTGCCGGGGGTGAACTTTATGTCAGCGCCGGGAAACACCTGGCGGGCTTCGGTGACAAGCTCGTCAGCCTTCTTGTGAATGCGCGCAATCAGGGTCTTCGGATCGTCAGCGGGCAGGTGGCGGATTTCGTACTCGAACCTCGCCAGATTGGGCACGATATTGAGCGTCTCGCCGCCATGCAAATTGCCGGCATGAAGGCTGGTATAGGCAACATCATAGTCGCCATCCCTGATGCCGTTTTCGGCAATGTCTGCCTGGATGGCCCGGATTCCATTGATCAGGTCAATGGCCAGATGCACGGCGTTGATCGCCTGGGGCGCGAGACTGGAATGTGCTTCGAGCCCGATGCAGGTGACGCGCTCGCCCGCCTTGCCCTTGTGTGCCGTCACCACCTGCATGAGCGTCGGCTCGCCGATGATGCAGCAGCGCGGTTTCGGCGTCACCGGTTCCAGCAAGTCGATGAGGCGGCGAACGCCGACGTAGCCGATTTCCTCGTCATAGGAAAATGCAAAGTGGATGGGGGCGCTGAGCTTGTGCTTCAGGCGGGCCATTTCCGGTGCCAGCGCAATGCAGCAGGCAATGAAACCTTTCATGTCAGCCGTGCCACGGCCATAGAGCAGGCCCTTGTCGCGGCGCATGACAAACGGGTCAGACGACCAGTTCTGACCTTCTGTCGGCACAACGTCGGTGTGGCCCGACAGTACCACGCCGGGCACGTCCTGCGGTCCGATGGAGGCGTAGAGGTTGGCCTTTTTGCCGTCTTCGGATGGGGCCAGCATGATGCTGAAGCCAAGCGGTTCCAGCAGGTTCGCCACATGATTGATCAGCGCGAGGTTTGACTCGCGGCTGACAGTGTTGAACGAAATCAGTTTGTCGAGATGGGTGATGCTATCATTCATGCCCTGACTGCTATCATGCCGCGCGCGCTGCCGCCACTGCCTCGTCGCGCAATGGCGACTTTACCCCCGGCTGAACGGTGGTTGCGGCATACGGATGACGGGCAAAAACCTCGCGCACCAGCGGCTCGAAGAACGCCAGTGGCAGGTTTTCATAATCAGGGTCAAAGCTCGCCTGATCCCAGAATTCGCAGAAATCCACACACGACTGGTAATAGAGCTCGCCGGCGAACTTCTGGCGCTCATACTGGTTCCAGTCATAGTGGTGGGCGTAATAGACCATCTGGAATGCACCGTGATGCTGCACGCACCATGTCACCTCTTCGCGCAGGAAAGGTCGGACAATGGAAGCTGCAAACTCGTCATGATTTTGCGGCGCGAGGCCATCGCCAATGTCGTGCAGCACGGCACCGACCACCCAGTCGATGTCGGCGCCTTCACGCCATGCCCGGGTGGCTGACTGCAGCCCGTGTTCAAGCCTTGTGATGCGGTACCCTTCGATGGTTTCGTCCTGCTGGTCACGCAGGGCTTTCAGGATGCGGTCCGGCGTGAGCCGCACATGATGCTGTTCCTTCTCGCGCAGCATGAGGTATTCCTCGCGCGTGCCATGTTTCATTTCGGTGAATTTGACGGTATCTGCGTGTTCATTCATGGGCATTACATTCCGTTTCCTGCGTATAGCGACACATTTTTGGTGGCCCCTTTTGCAAGGGCAACCGACTGGTCGGCACGCATGCGATCATAAAGTGCAAGCGCGTCCGTGCCAAATGGTTCTGATGGCGCGGCGATGGAAATCCAGTTGCGGTTGTGGTCAGCACCACGCACGCACATGGCGTAGTCGCGCTCACCCACCAGCTGCTTCACCCCCGGCGTGACATAGCGTATGGCGCAGCCGATGCGCCTGTCAGCGGAGGTGTTGGGCCCCGAGGCATGGAACATGCGGCCATGATGCAGCGACATTTCCCCCGGTTGCAGTTCAATGGCTGTTGCCTCGTCCTCATTCACCTTGACGGCAATTTCCTGCCCGCGTGACAGCAGGTTGTCTTCGTGAAAGGTGTCGCGGTGTTCGACGATGCGGTTTTGTTGGGAGCCGGCGACGAACTTCATGCAGCCGGATGCCTCGGTCGCTGGCGACAGGGCAATCCATGCCGTCAGCTGCTCGTCGGTTTCGCCCATGCCCCAATAGGTCAGATCCTGATGCCATGACACGATCTTGGCAGTGCGGGCCTCCTTGATGAACAGTTCTGCCGACCACACCAGCAGGTCCGGCCCGAGAATGGATTGCACGGCATCAAGCACTGCGGGTGTGCGGGCGATTTCAGCCATGAAGGGAATGGCGACATGGGCGTTTATGCGGAAATAGCGGCCCACAGGCTGAGGCAGGGATCCGTCCGGGTAGGCTGCTTCCATCGCCTCGATCTGTGTCCGCCGCGCCGCAGCTGTTCCGGCCTCCATGGCCCGAAGCGGAAACAGATATCCATCCCGCTGGTAGGCGGCGGTCTGGCTGGCAGTCAGGCTGGCGGGCATGGCTTACCTCAATGGGTCTGATTGACCGGTTCATGATGAATTCAATCGTGATATTGTCAAGCGGATTGCAAGGTGTATCTGCCCGAAGTGGTTATTGACTCGGCATGGTTCGACCAACTAGAAGGTGTTCTGCCTTTGAGGGCAAACGGGAGTTGATTTCAATGTCACGGATGGTCCCGCCCGTCAATTTTGCTCAATGGTCAGCCAGCGTTGCCGAGCCAACGGATAGTGTGTTTCGGCTTGACGCGGCAGGCATTAGAAACTGTGTCATCACGGTTGCAACCGGTTACCCGGCTGATGTGTTGAAACCGCTGGTTTTGTCGCTGCGCGAACACTCGGATGCGCACCTGGTGATTGCTGCCAGTGAAGGGGCCGGACTGGAACAGGCTTTTGCCGGTCACGATGTCACGGTTTATCCGGTCAGGGAGTCGGTTGGTTACCGGCCTTATCCGGCGCTGGCGCGCATCGAGTTTTATCTGGATATACTGAAATCATTGCCGGCCAGTGTGGCCAGGCTGTTGCTGGTTGACAGCCGCGACGTGGTTTTTCAGGCAGACCCGTTTGCAAGGCTGCCGGACGTGGACCTGACATTCTTTGCTGAAAACGATGACACGGCAAGCTGGACGTTTGCCACAACAAACGGCAGATGGGCCTGGACCATGCTTGCCAGTGACATGCGCCAAAACCTGATCGGCAAACCAATCACCAACGGCGGGGTCATTGCAGGAACCCCGGCGGGCATTGAAAGAATGTGCCGTGCAAAGCTGGATATCGCGCTGAAAACAGCTGAATGGACCAAGCACACGACAGGCCTGGACAATATTGCAACCAACATCATTGCCCATTCCGGCACGGCGGACAAAGCGACCGTGGTGGGCAATCACGAGATTGTCGCCAACATTTACCGTGACTGCGACATGGTGATTGATGACAGCGGAATGATTGTGCAGCGTGGCAGGCAGGCTTGCCCGATTGTGCATATGTATGACAGGCAGCAAAAGTTGCTGGCATTGATCAATGAAAAATATGGAGTCCGGTCGCAGCCGGGCATGACGCTCAACCAGGACCGCTCTGTCGGCAAGGCATCCCGCTGGAGCGGGCTTGCCCACTGGCTGAAGCTGGCGAGGATAGTGGCTACCGGCAAAGCCTGACGGCGTGCAGTAAATTGCACCACAGGCATGCAGGCAGGGGGGCTTGTAAGCGCACCCGCTCAGGTTTACCTATCATGCTAGACATTCGGGGCCTGCAATCCGGCCCCGCCGTACAACCACGAAAAAGGTGAATTCATGCTCCGCAAGACAGACTTTTACATTGATGGCAAATGGGTGGCACCCGCCGTAGCGCACGATCTTGACGTGATCAACCCGGCTGACGAGACGGCCTTTGCGGTAATTTCGCTTGGTTCAGAAGCCGACGTGGACAAGGCTGTGGCCGCTGCCAAGAAAGCCTTCAAGACCTGGAGCAGGACATCACGCGAGGAACGGGTCGACTATCTTGAAAAGCTGCTTGCCGTGTATGAAAAGCGCGCTGGTGACATGGCCAAGACCATTTCCATGGAAGTGGGTGCGCCAATCACCATGTCGATGCAGCAGCAGGCGGGCACCGGGTCTGCCCACATCAAGTCATTCATTCGCAGTCTGAAGAATTTCGCATTCGATGCGCCGTTGCACGACAAGGTGCGCACCGAACACATCGCACTTGAGCCGATCGGGGTTTGTGGTCTGATCACGCCGTGGAACTGGCCGATGAACCAGATTTGCCTCAAGGTTGTTCCCGCTATTGCCGCTGGCTGCACCTGCATATTGAAGCCATCGGAAATCTCGCCGCTGAGCGGCATCGTATTTGCCGAAATCATGGAAGAGGCTGGCTTTCCGGCAGGCGTGTTCAACCTGGTGAATGGCGACGGCCCCATGGTTGGCGAGGCAATGTCGCGCCACTCTGACATTGCCATGATGTCATTCACCGGTTCGACCCGCGCCGGAATCGCCGTTCAGAAGGCCGCCGCTGAAACGGTCAAGCGCGTCACGCTGGAACTGGGCGGCAAGTCGCCCAACATCGTGTTCGCCGATGCCGACATTCCAAAGGCGGTGAAACGCGGTACCCTGCATGTGATGAACAATACCGGCCAGTCATGCAACGCGCCAACGCGCATGCTGGTAGAGCGCTCGGTCTATGATCAGGCTGTCGAGGTGGCCGCAGACGCTGCCAACAACTGCAAGGTTGGCGATCCGGCGGAAGAAGGCAACCACATTGGCCCGCTGATTTCGCAGATGCAGTTCGACAAGGTCCAGACCCTGATCCAGAAGGGCATCGACGAAGGTGCGCGTCTGGTGGCAGGCGGAACGGGCCGCCCTGATGGCTTCAACCGCGGCTACTATACGCGCCCGACGGTTTTCGCCGACGTCAACAACAACATGGCCATTGCGCGCGAGGAAATTTTCGGCCCCGTGCTGGCAATGATCCCGTTCGAAACCGAAGAAGAGGCCATCGAGATTGCCAATGATACGCCATATGGTCTTGCAGCCTATGTGCAGTCCGGTGATCAGGCCCGCGCCCAGAAAGTGGCCCGTGAACTGCGCGCCGGCATGGTGCTGCTCAACGGTGCGACACGCCCCGGCGGCAGCCCGTTCGGCGGTTACAAGATGTCCGGCAATGGCCGCGAGGGCGGCGACTGGGGCCTTGAGGACTTCCTCGAAGTCAAGGCCATCACCGGCTGGGACGAGAGCGTGGCCTGAACCGTCAGTTCCGCCGGGCAGGACATGCCTGAAAGCAGATGAATGGAAAGGGGCGGGGCGCAACCTGCCCCTTTTTCACGTTTATGACAGGATGGTAGCTGTCATCCCCGTTTCGTCGTATATCGTAGTTACATTGAAAAGAGGCGATGGCGACGGAACATCCGTCTGAATTGCGTCTTGATGTTGAAACGGAATTGGCTGAACGACATATGTCTATCGCAAAGCAGATACTGGTCCTGATGGTGCTGAGCGCGCTCGCCTATGGCGGGTATGCGGGCTATGGCCACTGGAAGGCGGGCATTGCGGCAACGTCGCCTGAGGCCGGCAGGCAGGCACAAGGCGGCAAACCGGGGGCGAAGCCCGGTGGACAAGGCGCAGGCCGCGGCGGACGCACAACCAGCGTCGAGATCGCCAATGCTGAAAAGCGAGCCTTGTCACGCGTCATTGAGGCAGTGGGAACCACCAGGGCCTTGCGGTCGGTTGATATCAAGCCGCAGGCAGACGGTACCATCATGGAAATCCGTTTTCCACCGGGAAGCACTGTCAGGAAAGATGATGTGCTTTTCGTGCTGGACGACGACATTCAGAAGGCTGATCTGGTGCAGGCAGAAGCCGAGATGGAAAAGTCTCAACTGGCCCTGACGCGGGCAGCCAAGCTCAATCGCGCCAACATTGCCACCCGTGCGGCAGTTGAAGACCTGGAGGCAGCCATGGCGACAGCCGGCGCTGCCGTATCACGCGCCAAGCGCAGGCTGGCCGACAGGGATATCCGGGCGCCATTTGACGGCACGCCAAGCCTCAAGGGCTATGATGTTGGTGCTCAGGTGGAGCCTGCCAATGTGCTGACCACGCTGGACGATCTGTCGACGGTACAGGTTGAGTTCGGTGTGCCGGAGCAGTTTTTCGCCATCGCCAGGCAGGGACTTGAGGTCATTGCAACAAGCGCGGCGTGGCCGGGGCGTGAATTCAAGGCCATTATAAGCGAGATTGACACCCGCATTGATCCGGTTTCCCGGGTTTTCCGGGTGCGCGCCGACATCGCAAACCAGGATGGCGCACTTGTATCGGGCATGTTCATTCAGGTGTCCATGACACTGCAATCTGATGCCTATGTGATGGTGCCCGAAGAAGCGGTCCTGGTTGAAGGCCCGAAAACCTTCCTGTTCGTGGTGGCTGATGACAAGGCGCAAAAGCGCGAGGTCAGGACCGGTGCGCGTGAGCCGGGCTTTGTCAGCATCGTCAGCGGGCTTGCCGAAGGTGAGGCCATTATAACGGCAGGCACCTCAAAGGTGCGCAATGGCGCAGACGTCAAGGTGGTAACCGCCGAGGCCGAGAAGACGGAGCAGGCGCAATGACGCTGTCGGAGCTGTCCATCAGACGGCCTGTTCTGGCCGCAGTGGTGTCGCTCCTGATCGTGGTTGCAGGCCTTGCCGCCCTGAACAAGATATCGCTGCGCGAACTGCCCGACGTGGACGCCTCGGTTGTTTCGGTCACCACCACCTATACCGGTGCTGCCCCCAACATTGTTGATACCGACATTACCGAGGTGATCGACAGCGCGGTGGCAGGGATTTCCGGCGTCAAGACCATCACCTCCACCAGCCAGCGCGGCCGCTCCACCACAACGGTTGAATTTGAGCTTGGCCGGGACATTGACGCAGCAGCCAATGATGTGCGCTCGGCAGTTGCGCGGGTGCGCGGCGATTTGCCGACCGAGGCGGACGAACCGCAGGTGGTGAAGAACGATTCCGATGCAGACCCGGTGATGCGGCTTGCAGTTTACTCTGACAGTCAGACACCGGAAGAGGTGACCGACTATCTGGAACGCTTCATCAAGGACCGGCTGACCACCATTGATGGAGTGGCCAATGTCGATGTTTATGGTGACAGGCGGGCGGCAATCCGCATCTGGCTCGACCGGCGGGAGATGGCTGCACGGCAGCTGACGGTGGCTGATGTCACCGGGGCGCTGACCCGCAACAATGTGGAACTGCCGGCGGGTGAAATTGAAAGCCGCACGCGCCAGTTCACCGTCCGGCTGGACTCGCGGCTGACCACACCGGAACAGTTTCGCGATATTGTGGTGCGTGAGGTCGACGGTTATCCCATCCGGTTGGGGGCGATCGCGCGGGTGGAGAAAGGCGTTGAGGATGATTCAACCATCGTGCGCTCCAACGGTCTCACGGCGATTGGCATTTCAGTGCTGCGCCAGTCGCAGTCCAACACCATTGCCATATCCAATGCCGTGCGGGTTGAACTGGACCGTCTGAATACGCAATTGCCGCAAGGCATGAAGATTTTTGTCGGCTCCGATGACGCGGTGTTCGTCAAGGCGTCGATCAGGGAAGTGCTCATTGCCCTTGGATTGTCGCTGGCATTGGTGGTGCTGGTGATCCTGCTGTTCTTGCGCTCCATCAGGGCAACGCTCATTCCCGCCATTACCATCCCGGTTTCGCTGATCGGGTGCTTCTTTCTGATCTATCTGCTGGGCTTTTCGCTGAACGTGCTGACTCTGCTGGCGCTGCTGCTGGCCATCGGGCTGGTGGTGGATGATGCCATTGTCATGCTGGAAAACATCGAACGCCGGCTGGCGATGGGCGAGACACGCCTTCAGGCGGCGGTGCGCGGTTCAAGGCAGGTGACTTTTGCCATCATCGCCACATCTGTCACGCTGATTGCGGTGTTCATTCCCATTTCGTTTTTGCAGGGTGCAGCGGGCAGGCTGTTCACCGAGTTCGGTTTTGTGCTTGCCAGCGCGGTGCTGATTTCCACCTTTGTTGCGCTGTCAGCGTGTCCGGCGCTGGCATCGAAAATCCTGAAACCCCGAGCCGGTGTATCGACCAATGAACACAGCCTGCCGGAAGGCCGGGTCTATGGCTGGTACCGCTCTGCAGTGAAGGGCGCAATCGGTGCGCCGCTGGTGGTCATCGCGCTGTGCCTGATGTTTTCCGGTGCCAGCTATCTGGCGCTGATCAATACCCAGAGCGAGCTGACACCCACCGAAGACCGCAGCCTGATCTTTGTGCCGATGACCGCGCCGCAGGGCTCAACGCTGGCTTTCACTGACCAGCAGGTTCAAAAGCTTGAGCAGCAGCTGGTCGCCGTGAAAGACAAGCTGCAAATAGATATCATCTACTCGTTCACCGGGTTTCGCGGCAGGCCCTACCGCTCATTCATGGTGTTGCGCTTCAAGCCCTGGGGCGAGCGTACGGTTTCGGTGGTGGATGCGCGCCGCCAGATCATCCCCATGGTGGCCGGTATCACAGGTGCCAAGGGCTTTCCGGTGATGCCGTCAGGTCTGGGCCTGCGGGGCAACTCAACACCGCTTCGCGCCGTGATTGGCGGGCCTGACTACAAGACGGTGCAGAAGTGGGCCAACGAAATGAAGGAGAAGGCCGAAGCCAACCCCGGCCTTCAGAACGTTGATATCGATTTTGAGGAAAATCAGGGCCAGTTCCGGCTGACAGTGGATCGCAAGCGGGCCGATGATCTTGGCATTTCCGTCCAGACCATCGCGTCGACCCTGCAAACCATGTTCGCCTCGCGCCAGATCACCACCTACATCGACCGGGGCCGCGAATATCCGGTGATCGTTCAGGCAGGCGATGCCGACCGCAACACCCCGGACGACATCAGCGCGCTGTTCATCCGCTCCGACGATGGCCGCACCATCGTGCCGCTGTCGAGCATCGTCAACCTCGAGGAAGGCTCCGAGGCACCAGCGCTCAACCGCTACAACCGGCTGCCTTCAATCACCCTGTCAGCAGCCCTCAACGAGGGATATTCGCTGGGTTCGGCCATTGAGTTCATCCGTGACGAGGCAGCAAAGACCCTGCCGCCGGAAGCCAGCCTGAGCTTTGACGGCCAGTCGCAGCAATACCTGGAAACATCGTCCGGCGTGGCGGTGACGTTTGCTCTGGCCATTCTGATTGTGTTTCTGGTTCTGGCCGGACAGTTTGAAAGCTTCATTCACCCGTTCATCATCATGCTGTCGGTGCCGCTGGCGATTGCCGGTGCGCTGTATTCGCTGTGGCTGACCGGGATCAGTCTCAACATCTATTCGCAGATCGGCATCATACTGCTGATCGGGCTGATGGCCAAAAACGGCATTCTGATCGTGGAGTTTGCCAACCAGTTGCGTGACGAGGGAATGGAAGTGCGTGATGCCGTGATCGAGGCATCGGTGCTGCGGGTGCGTCCCATCGTGATGACGGTTGTCTCCACCGTGCTTGGCGCGGTGCCGCTGGTGCTGGCAACAGGCGCTGGCGCGGAAAGCCGCATCGCCATTGGCACGGTGATCATTGGAGGTCTTGTGGCGGCGGGTGTGCTGACACTGTTCCTGACCCCTGTGCTGTATGACCTGCTGGCAAGGTTTACCAGGCCACGTGGCGCGGTTGAAAAGCGGCTGGCAGAAGAACTTGCTCCAGTAACCGGAGCAGCGCAAGCGAACAGCTAAGGGAGACCAGATTTGAAAACTGAATATCTCAGTGATGTCATGCAGGCATGGCGACGTGATTTTCACCAGCATCCTGAGCTTGGCTTTCAGGAGCATCGCACCAGTGCGAAAGTGGCCGAATTACTGACAGAGTTTGGTCTTGAGGTTCATGAGCGTGTCGGAGGAACCGGTGTTGTCGGCGTGTTGCAGCGCGGCAACGGCCCACGCGCCATCGGCTTGAGGGCTGACATGGATGCCCTTCCCATCCACGAGCAGAACGGGTTTGCCTACAGGTCTGTCAATGACGGCGTGATGCATGCCTGCGGGCATGACGGGCATACGACCATGTTGCTGGGCGCAGCGAGGCACCTGGCCGAGAAGGGCGATTTTTCCGGCCGTGCGGTGTTCATATTCCAGCCGGCCGAAGAACACGGGCAAGGCGGCCCGGCGATGCTCGCCGACGGGTTGTTTGACCGGTTCCCGGTTGATGAAGTCTATGGAATGCACAACATGCCGGGTATGGAACTGGGCAGTTTTGCCACGCGCACCGGCGCGATGATGGCAAGCGAAGCGCTGTTTGAAATAGAAATACACGGTCAGGGCGGCCATGCGGCCATGCCACACCGCGGCGTGGACGCAATCGTGGTGGGGGCGGAGATCGTCAGCGCGCTCCAGACCATTGTGTCCCGCAAGCTGAACCCCGGTTTGAACGGGGTTGTTTCGGTGACTGATTTCAGTACCGATGGTCAACGCAATGTACTGCCAGGCAGGGCGACGCTCAGCGGTGATGCCCGGGCACTCAACCGCGACACCAATCTCGAGATTGAACGCGCGATGCGCCAGATTGTCGAAGGTGTCTGCATGGCCCACGGCGTGAAGGGCACGGTGAAATACGAGACCATATTCGAGGTGCTGGTGAGTGCGCCGGAGCCAACCCTCAAGGCTGCCCGCTGTGCCGCCTCACTGGCAGGCGAACGCAGGGTGGATACTGAGTATCCGCCGATACTTGCATCGGAGGACTTTGCGCACATGGCAAAGGCGCGTCCGGGGTGCTTCATGCTGGTGGGCAATGGCACCCAGGCGGCCCACTCTCGCCCGCTGCATTCGGCCGACTTTGATTTCAATGACAAGCTGCTGGTGCCGGGTTCATCATTCTGGGTCAGCCTGGTTGAACAGGAATTGCACGGGGAAGGCGCATGAATGTTTGAAACGAGGATGCAAGACCTTCGCACGCACATGCGCGCGGCAGGCATCGACGTGGCGCTGATCACCGATGACGACGCTGTCTATTATCTCACCGGGTATTACGATTATCTGCACATGGAGTTTGGCCGGCCAACCATTCTGGTGGTGCCGCGCGACGGCAAGTCGCTGTTGATCACACCGACCATCGACGTTGTCATGGCGCAAGGCGCAGCGAAGGTGGATCGCATTGCCGCCTGGAATGATGGAGCAGGCAACGAATGGCGCGAGGAGTTGCCGACTGCCGTTTCAGCTGCCGGCACGGTTGCAATTGAACCAGATCGCATGCCGCCAATGGTGCGCGCCTATGTCAATGACCTCGTGGGCGTGGACAGGCTTTCCGACATCACGCCAATCATTGCAGACATGCGGATGATCAAGTCGGCCGGAGAACTGCAACTGGCCCGCCATGCCGGTGAGGTGGCAGGTGCTATGATGGCGGCAGGACGCGCGGCGATCGGTGATGGTGTGCCGGAATTCGAGGTGGCGATTGCCACAACGCAGGCGGGTACCCGCAAGGCAGCAGAGCTTCTCAGCGAGCATTATGACGATGCAGACATGTCGCCCAACATGCATTTTCTGCAGATCATGGCGACGGGCAAGGAGATCATCAAAACCCACCACCGCGCCACCACGCGGATCATGCGGCGTGGTGAGCCGGTGTTCCTGTGCTTTTGCGGCATGACCAATTTTCACCGTTTCAAGCTGGGCTTCGACCGCACCTTCTGGATTGGCGAAATTGCAGACCCGGAACAGGCGCGGATTTACGAAGTGGCCGTGGCAAGCCAGAAGGCGGCACTTGCGGCGCTCAGGCCCGGTGTGACAGCCGAGAGCGTTCATGCAGCCTATACCAAGGTGATACAGGAGGCAGGCTTTGATTATCCGTTCCGCTGTGGCCGCGCCACCGGCTTCAGCTTTCTGGAAAAGCCACAACTGGTGACCGGCGACAAGACTGTGCTGCAACCCGGCATGGTGCTGGCGGTGGATGGATCGGTTGCCACAGTTACATTCCGGGCGCAGGTGGGCGACAGCTTCATTCTGACCGACGACGGCTATGAGCAGATCACGCAGCACCCGAAGGCGGTCGGAGATATGGTTGTTTAGGGCGGGTCAGGCAAGACGGTTGCTGACACAGTGTTGTCAGGAGTGAGGTGGTACTGAATAGCATGCACATTCCGGAGATTGTCCTATGTCGAGCGTTGACACTGTGCGGGTCCTTTTCGATCAGTGGGAACGGGTTTGGCATCAAGATGAGGTCCAACTGATAGCAAGGTGCGTGGCGCCGCACTACATTCGCCATGATGAAGTGGGTGACCGAACCGTGACCCGGGATGAATACGCAGCTGAACTCGCTGCAATGAAGCAGGATCGTCCAGACATAAGAATAATCGTCTACGACCACATGCTGGGCAGTGACTGCGCGTGGTACCGCTTCACGATGAGATGGACAGATCAGGCCAGTGGCGAAGTTCGCACGCGTGCGGCAATACAATCATACAGAATTGAAGATGGGAAACTGGCCGAAACATGGGTGGTTTTTCAACCGCTGGGTTCAGCCTGGTCCGATGCTGAGGCGCAGCAGGCTTGGACAATCCCGGTATCGCGGCGCTGAAATTTACCCGCCGGACGGCGTTGCCTTGGTCCGCATGCCAGTGAACGGCAAGTCTGCCCGGGTTGGAAACAATGATTATTATCCAGGCTAGTCTTGTTCAGATTTCCCGGGCCTGCCTTGCGGGCGGGCGATACTGGGGTCAGATGAGTGCTCGACTCCGTCACCTGGCACCTCGGCCCAAGAGTGCTTTCGGTGTTCATAAACAGAAAAGCGTGGCTTTGGGAAATTTGGGTCAGCAAATGCACCGACTGGAATAGCGGTTAAACCGGGCCATCCTTCAATAATGTAGGCCAGGGTTGATCCACAGACGGGGCAAAATTTGTAGGTTGCGCGATGACCACTATCTGCAATCCGCTCCCACACACTAAAAGTGCCGGAAATGGTCACTTGCTCATTAGGCCAGCGGGCTTGAGTAGCAAACACACTGCCGCTGCGTCTCTGACACTCAAGACAATGACAAACCGAGACACGAACCGGCTCGCCTTCACAAGAAGCCGTCAGTTGTCCGCATCTGCAAGTCGCAGTTCGTGTCACCATTTCCGCGGTATTCATATGGCATCAGCCTTGGCGTGGTACAAATGAATGAGACCACCTAATGATGTTTGTTGCAACCCGATGTCCGCAAGGTCCGCATGTCAGCCGTTCACCCGGCATAAAAAATGCCCGAAGCATGAAGGGCTCCGGGCATTGCAGTTATTGCGTATGTGGTGAGCCTAGGACTGAACGCCTTCGACGTACCAGTCCATCTTGAGCATGTCCTCATCTGATGCAGTGGCACCGGCAGCATATTTCTCCACGCCCTTCTGATCCTTGACCGGTCCGGCAAACGGATGCATGGAGCCGTCGATGATGCCCTTGCGCACGACTTCGGCAGCCTCCACCACATCAGCAGGCATGGCCTTGTTGTAAGGCGAAAGTGCAACCTCGCCTTCCTTGAACCCGCCCCAGAAGTTTTCAGACTTCCAGCTGCCATCAATGGCAGCCTGGGCGCGCTTGACGTAGTATGGCCCCCAGTTATCCAGGATGGCAGTCAGGTGGGCCTTGGGTGCAAACTTTGACATGTCGGATGCCTGACCGAACGCGAACACGCCTTTCTGCTCGGCAGCCTGAAGGGCTGCGGGTGAGTCCGTGTGCTGGGTGATGATGTCTGCGCCCTGCGCCATCAGCGCGTTGGCCGCGTCGGCTTCCTTCGGCGGGTCATACCAGCTTGATACCCAGACTACCTTGGTCTTGAAATCCGGGTTCACCTTCTGGGCAGCCAGGGTAAAGGCGTTGATGCCCATGACGACTTCCGGGATCGGGAACGAGGCGATGTAGCCAGCCGAGCCAGACTTTGACATGTGTCCTGCAATGGTGCCGATGACGGCGCGGCCTTCATAGAAGCGGGCATTGTAGATCGACATGTTGTCGGCCTGCTTGAAGCCGGTGGCGTGCTCAAACTTCACATCCGGGAACTGCTTGGCGACCTTCAGTGTCGGGTCCATGAAGCCGAACGACGTGGTGAAAATCAGCTTGTTGCCATCCTGCGCCAGCTGGCGGATGACGCGCTCGGCATCCGGGCCTTCCTTGACGCTTTCAACGAAGGTGGTCTTGACCTTGTCGCCGAGCTCTTTCTCGATCATCAGGCGGCCCTGATCGTGCGCATAGGTCCAGCCATGGTCGCCAACCGGGCCGACATAGACGAAACCGATTTTCAGCGGCTCGGCAGCGAATGCCGCCTTGCCCAGCAATGCAACTGCAGCCGCGGACGCACCCGTCAGCGCCATGAATTGACGTTTGTTGAAATTACGCATGATTGTTCTCCCTGAACGAAAAGTCTCAGGCAAACAATATGGCGCGAAAGCACTTCGGCAAAGCGCTATATGTGCTCTGTCCACGCCAGATTTCAGGCAAGCTTTGGTTTCAGCGCCGCCAGCTCGGCCATGTAGGGCAGGCGTTCTCGCGCCGCTTTCACCTTGCCTGCATCCAGCGTCGCGGTGACAAGTTGTTCTGCAACGCCTGCGCGCGCAACATCACGCCCGTCCGGTCCGACGATGCAGCTCAGGCCTGCAAAGTCGAGATCGCCCTCGCGGCCTGCGTGATTGGCGTAGAGCATGTAGCAACCGTTTTCGAAGGCGCGCGAGGCTATGACGCATGTCGCCACCTGATCCCACTGGGTGCCAAGGGCGGTGGGCGCAATGATGACTTCAGCGCCCGACTGGCAGGCAGCGCGGACGGTTTCGGGAAACTCCACATCATAGCAGATGAGCAAGGCGCACCTGATGCCACCAAGACTGAACCCGGTGAGAGTGTTGCCGGGGGTGAACCAGTTGCGCTCGAAGCCGGGCGGAATGGCCAGCTTGCGATGCCGCGCGATTGCTCGTCCCTTGGCATCAAAGCAGATGGCGGTGTTGTAAACCTCGTCACCTTCGCGTTCCGGCAAACCTGCCACGATGGCGGTGCCTGTGGCGCTGGCCAGTTTGGCGGTGGCAGCACACGCCGGTCCGTCGGCAGTCTCGGCAAGCGAGCAAAGTTCGTCGCCGACATTGTAGCCGGACAGAAACAGTTCCGGGCACACGACAAGGTCCAGCCCCTTGCCAGCAATGGCATGCGCCAGTTTTTCCAACCTCTGCGATGGGGTCAGCCCTGCACCATCACACTGGAAAACGCCTGCATGAAGCGTGCTCACCGGTCAACAACCATCAGTTCGCGCGGATAATCGGTCAGGTAGTCACAGCCGGTTTCGGTGACAACGATCGAGTCGCCGATGCGCCCGCCAAATTCACCGTCCACCGAGATGCCGCCATCGACGGCAAAGGTCATGCCG
>Ga0307379_10006334_pt1 | contig 16275 bp, 12 predicted proteins | sample UN2MG_FD_202237 | JGI IMG/M metagenome (GOLD analysis project Ga0307379, IMG submission 202237) | Soil microbial communities from Risofladan, Vaasa, Finland - UN-2 | ecosystem: Environmental > Terrestrial > Soil > Coastal area > Acid sulfate soil | place: Finland: Risofladan, Vaasa | collected... | reverse complement strand
CTGGGCACTCTCGGTCGGGGGATTCGCGCTGGCGGTGGCGATCCATGCGCTGCACAACTTGCTGGCGCGAAACCTGGTGGGGTTGAACGTGTTGACGGTGATCACGACCGGAGCAGGCGTCATCGTGGTCGGGATCGTGGCGGGCTGGTCGCTGTCGCGGCAGCGGCAGTGCCTGGTGACCGAGCTGGCCGGCGAGGTGCCTGAGGCCCTCTATCGCACACTGACGGTGCCAGGGGGCCACAGCCAGGCCCAGTGGCGCGCACTATGGAGCGGAGGATGGGGAGGCTGGCGACGGGCACGCCAACTGCACCAACTAGGCGCGGAACTGGCCTTCAAGAAGATGCAACATCGGCGACGGCCCGACGAGCCGGGGATAGGCCAGGAAATCAAACGCCTGCGCGAGAAGATCGGTGCACTGATCGCCAACACAAGATAGACGCAGTTACCAGTTGTCCAACCGGAAGCCGTGCCCACGCACGGTGACAATGTAATTATGGTCCGGGTCCACGACGGCGATGCGCTCGCGGAGACGCCGCACCAGCGCGTCAATCGCCTGCTCGGAAATGCCCAGGTCTTGTTCCTCGGGCCACACGGCTGCCACGATGTCATCCCTGGAAACGACCTGGCCCTCGTGGTCGAGCAGCAACTCTAACAGCCGGTACTGGGCCAACGAGAGTGGTGGGGTCAACTCGTGTCCCCCGACGAAGACCCGCCTGGCTGCCTGGTCCAGGTACACCCCACGGGTGGGGCCGGCCAACTCTAGCGGCAGCGTGGCGTCGGCGCCCACAAAGCCCATTTTGACACACAGCGCGATCTGGATCTCATCTCCATCCCTCAAGCGGTACGGCTTGTCGCTCACCTGTTGGCCGTTGACGTACGTGCCGTTCTTGCTATCCAAATCGCGCAGCAGATAGCCACCCTCGTCCCGCTCAATGCGGGCATGGTAGCGCGAGACCTGCCGCTCTGCCAGCGTGATTTCACAGTCGGAACCCCGCCCGATGGTCAACGCATCCTGGTCCAGGATCCAACGTTGCCCTTCCAATTCTCCCTCATAGACGATGAGCATCGCCATTTCTTGTCCGGTCACTGCAACCCTCCTTGACAGAATAACCTTTCTCCAGTATGATGCACGCTAACCTGACCCTGACTCCAAGCCCAGACTCAACCTAAACGTAGCCCTGAATCCAGACCCCAGTAGCACCGGAGGGAAGAAGAGAGAGCGTGGCCCGCCTGCTTGAACCTGGAACCGTTCTGCGCGGACGGTACAAGATTATTGCATCTGTCGGCCAGGGGGGCATGGGCGCCGTATACTGCGCCGGCGACCTGCTCCTGGAGGGACGCATCTGTGCGGTCAAAGAGATTCGCCCGGACCTCGATGCCACCCCAGAGATACTGGTTCAGGCCCAGGAACAGTTCCGCCGCGAGGCTGTCACGTTGGGGCGACTGGACCACCCTAACCTTCCCAAAGTCTCCGACACATTCAGCGCGAGCCAACGAGAATACCTGGTGATGGATTTCGTCGGCGGGCGGGATCTCCGCCAGATGATGGAGGAGAAACGCCGGCAAGGAGAATTCCTCGACGAGCGCACAGTGCTGCAATGGGCCGAGCAGTTGTGCGATGCGTTGGATTACCTGCACAGCCAGGACCCGCCTGTGCTCCACCGGGACATCAAACCAGCCAACATCAAGTTGACCCCTGGTGGGCTGATCAAGTTGGTGGACTTTGGGCTGGTCAAGTTGCTGGCGTCAGACGACTCCCGCACGGTCACTGTGCTGCAAGGCCGGGGCACCGTCGCCTATACCCCGTTGGAGCAGTACGGCGGGGATACCGGCCACACCGACGTTCGTTCCGACATCTATTCTCTCGGCGCTACACTATACCATCTGTTGACCAATCAACCTCCGGCCGATGCGAAGCAGCGTTTCCTCACCCCCAGTGCGCTGGTGCCTCCGCGAGCGATCAATCCGCGCGTTTCCCTGGCCACCGAACGTGCCATCCTGGCGGCCATCGCGATGCATCCCGATCAACGTCCTCCCAGCGTGGCCGCGTTCAAGGAACTCTTGCACGCCAGTTCCCTGCCCCCCTCTCTGCTCGCGCTGGTCCCTGCGCAAGGAGAGTGGCGCCGGGCGGTGCTCGAAAACCGCGGGCTGCTGGCACTGGTCGCCGTGATGTTCGTCCTGGCAGTATTGGCAACCTTCCTCCGCTAGTTCCGATCCACGAGATTCCGTGGACGAGTACGTCCATATTCGCTCGGAATGACAGAGGACCATCGGACCACACGCACTATGCCCGCCGTCTCCGCTGCCTGACGAGCCAGGCGGCGCTCAGTGGCACCAGGCCGCCCAGCAGTGCGACCCACCAGGCGATCCACGTGCCCCCTCGCGCCCGCAGCCAGGTGGCTGCCGGCAAGACGAGTACGTAAGTCAGGTACAGCGCAAGCCCGCCGATGACGCACCATAGCGCCAGGCGCAGCGCCAGGCCGGTCCGGCCATTGTTCAGGCGCACCACATAGTACCCCGTACCGCCGGCAGCCAGTACGCCCATCAACGCCAGGAGCAGGTCCAGCGGGCCAACGTCTCCGCCAGTCGCCGATGCTGCTTCCCCCGCGCTTCCTGGGCCGGGGGTGGGAGTCGGCGTCTCCTGGAGCACAGGTACGGCCTTCGCCGTCGGCGTGGGGGTCAGGATGATGGGTGTAGGGCGCGGCGTGGGCGTGATCGGCACGATAATGGCCGGCTTGCCCTCCTGAATCGTGATCTGGAGCGCGATCGTGCGCGGGACAGGATCGGCCTGTACAGACACGTTCAGTTGGCCGGTGCGATCCAGGGAGATCGTCATTCCAGCCACACCAGAGCGGGTGAGTGCCTCTACGGAGTGATCCCCCTCTTGTGGATAGGTGAAGATAAACTGGACGGGTGTCCCATCGGGCACCGGATGGCCGTTGTGGTCCACGATCACGCCAGTACGCAAACTCAGCTTGTCGCCAACCTCCAGATTGGGGGGCTCTGGCGTGGGCGAGCCTTCTGTGGGTGGCCCCGGCGTTGGCTCCCCTTCCGCGGGCAACTCGCCGATGTAGTATTGGAGTGTAATGAGTTGATCAGGATCAGGGGAGGTCTGGGTCACCAGGTCATAATTGATACCGACGACGCTGACCGGTGGCGCACCCCCTGGCACGAACTCTCCAAACAGGGCACGCGCCGAGGCCTCAATGAAGGGCTCTATGCGGCTGTAGGCGACGTAGTAGGCGCTGAGTTTGCTGATCTCAGTGGCATCCAGATAATAAGGGGCGTCATAGGCCAGTACGATCAGGTACTGATTGCGCAGTGCATCGGCCCGCTCGGCCAGGAAACGCCGCACGGCTGCGGATTGGGGGGGATCGCCGATCGGATTAAGCATGGCAAAGATGATCCAATCGGCCCGTTGCAGCGCCGCTTCAATGGGCAGAAGGGGAGTTGGCGTGATGACCTCTCCAGCCGCGGGGGTCGGCGTGGGAGGTGGAGGAGGAGCACTCATGTACTCCCACAGTTCATCAAAGGTAAACGTGCTCACCAGGAAGGGGTTGACCTGGCCCGTGGCATCGGGACCATAGAGCCGCAAAAGTGTGTCGCGCAGCGCCAGGGAATCAATGTAAGGCACAGGGGCGCACGCGGCACAGGGCCGTTCCTGCCGGCCATCGGTGAAAATGACGATGTTGTCCTCTGGGGTCGGAGGGGAGGGAGCCAGGTCAGGTAAGGGGGGGGAAAGCAAGGTGATCGCGTCACGGCCAACGGCGGATACCTCCTCTCGATGGGTCCCCACCTGTTCACTGATCGTCTCGACGTCCGGCTGGGTGGCGGCGAGGTCGAACGATCCACCGTAGGACGAGAGTTTCAGCCGCAGTATGCGCGCTACGGCCGCATCTACGAGGGCCTTGAACGAAGGATCGCTGTCGTATTTCTCACGGAAGAAGGTGATGGTGGACTTGACGTTGGCAATCTTGTCTTCCCAGTTGTCGGTAAGGGCAAACTGGGTGAGGAGCAGCATGTCGTTACCGGCGAGGAATGCTTCCTGCGCGACGCGGCGGCCGTTGAAAGTCTGCTCGTTGGGATCGTAGAAACGGCGCAGGGCACGCACGCCCAGGCCGTCGGAGACGGTTACCCCACCCTGTGCGCGCCAGTTGGCCAATTCCGGCAACCCCAGCAGGCGCTGAAGGACCTGGCTATCCACACTGACCGGGCGGGTAGTGACGAAACGGCCGCCTTCCAACCCTCGAAAGCGGATGTGGGATATCATCATGCCATCCGGCCGTGCCAGCGGATCTTCAGCCTGGGCGACGGTGAAAAAGGGGGCCAGGTCAACCTGCTTGAGTTTTTCCAGTGTGCGTTGGGCGGTAGAGACCTCTTCGTCGAGCGAACGGTCGGAGGAGCCCAGGCCAGGAAAGTGTTTGGCGATGACGACGACGCGCCCTTGCGCTCCGGTATGAACGCCCCGGATATAGTTCTGACCCATCTGTCCAACCCAGAACGGGTCACCGCCAAAGGTTCGCACGCCCAGTTCACCCACAGTACCCGGGCGCGGGGTTTCGAGTACGTCCAGTGAGGGTCCCAGCAGCATGTTGACGCCGAGAGCACGCAGTTCCCGCCCCACAACCTGGCCCACGGTATCGGCGTAGGCTGGGTTCCAGGTGGCCCCAATCGCCATCTCGGAAGGCAGCGGGGTCATGCCACCGACGATGCTGGTGAATGGCATGCCGTCACCTTCGTGGCTCACGGCAACAAAGAGGGGGACGAACGGCCCTGGAGGGGTTTCTTCCGTGCTGAGCGTCTCGGTCACTGGCTGGGTGGCCTGCCAGGCCGCTGCCTGGAGTTGGCCGACGAGTGTGGCCACCTGGGCTGGTGTATGCCCCTCGTTGACAATATTGCCATTGCCCGGCAGGAGTACGACTCCACCCACGTGATAATCGCGGATCAACTCCGTGATGATGGCGTCCTCCGTAACCTGGTTTCCGGGGAAGGTGACCAGGAAGAGTTGTCCCACTTTGGCCGCGCTGGACATGCGCTCCATCAGCCGTGCGACCCCGTCTCCCTCCTGGGCGTGGGCCGCCCAGGGGAGCACCAGGGGCGCCCACATCGTGGCCACCAGGGCCAGGATAGCCAACCGTCTCAATCGCTCAGCCATGTCACATCAGCAGGTTCATTTCTCCTGACTTTCCTCATCCTTATCCTCCCACCCGATGATCCAGACACACAGCCCAGCCAGGCCGATGGTAGCCACGATCAAAGCGGCCCACTGCCCTGACAACAGGCCGACGTCGCGAGCGGAAACGACGAGGATGATGACCATGCCGATAGCCAATACCAGCCAGGCTATCAGGCGTGGGTGCTGACGGACGAACTGTTTCAGAGAAGACATACTCACCTCCGACAAAGATTCCTCGCTGCGCTCGGAATGACATCGGGACATCGGATCACCCGCGCCGGCCTGCCTGGTCACACTGGCTGGACGACGCGGTCAGCCCGCAACTGCTTGATCCACACGGATTCGTCATCGCCGACGTGAGCCTCATAGGCGGCCTCCTGCCACATCTTGGGCAGACTGGCCACGATTCTAGGTTCATACCCGAGCATCTTGCAGAATTCCGCGGCCTGGGGAGAGCCTGGGTAGCGCAGGAAAAGCAACGCCGCCTCACATTGCAGCTCGGTCGCGGTCCGCTCCATCTCGGCAAACAGGGCCCGCCCGACGGCGACCCGCTCAGAAGACGGCGTGGGTGAGTACACCCAGACCAGAAGATCGGTCACGCGAACCACCAGGTTCTCCACCTGCCATCCCAGCATCCCTACCAGATCGCCACCCCGCTCGGCCAGCAAGAAGCCTACATTGCCAAACCGTTCGATGATGGCCCGCTCGTCAACCTCTACGCGGCCCGCACAGGCAAGATTGACAAACGCGGCCATGCTGCCCGCATCGCTCACCCTGGCCCGTCGCACCCTGGTCTCCGGCTCTTGCGCCATGGTTCTCCTCTGGCTCCCGAGATTCCTCGCTGCGCTCGGAATGACAAAACTCAAAGCGCGCGCTGCCTGTGCCAGCGCCACCATTATACTCCGAAATGTGGTCTCTTCCAAGAAGAGAGTTGCGCTCTGCTGATCAAGCGGTCCCACGCTGCCTGTACCTGCGCCCGCGTGCGCGACATGGAGCCTGAGGTATCCACCACCACGTCAGCGCGGGCGATCTTGTCCTCCTGGGGAGGCTGCGCCCGTACCCGTTCCCAGGCCTCGGCCCGGCTCAGCCCCCGCCCGCCCGCAATGCGGTAGACCTGCTGTTTCGGCCGGCAGGTGGTCACCCAGACATTGTCGCAACCACTGGCCAGGCCGGACTCGATCAACTTGATGGCCTCGACCACGACGACGTCAGCGGAGGTGGCTACAATACGACGGGCGATGGCTTCCAGGGTGGCAGGGTGGGCGATGGCCTCCAGCCGGGCCAACAGTTCGGGGTTGGCAAAGACGATACTGCCCAGTCGCGCACGATCCACCTCGCCATCAGGCCCCAGCACTTGCGGCCCGAAGGTTTCGACGATGTGTGCGTGGGCGCTGTAGCCGGCCCGCATCACTTCGTGGGCCACCTTGTCTGCGTCAATGACTTCGGCGCCCAGGCTGGCCAACATTCTGGCGACGGTGGACTTGCCCGTGCCAATGTTACCCGTGATGCCGATCAACAACGGACGACGGCTACTCATACCACTACATCCGTCCAGGAGGCTAACAGCGTGTCCAGTTCTTCCTCAATCTGCCTGTACTCAGCACCCAACTGGCGCACACGTTCGACCTGCTGCCGCTCGCTGGCGACGGCCAACTGGGCCTCCAGCTGCGCCCGGCGCACCTCCAACTCGTGGATGGTCTGCTCCAGTTCGGCCTGGCGGTGGGTCTGCCGCACTGCCTCCCGTTCCGCAGCCCTGCCGGCCTCCCGCGTGCGTTCCCTTTCCGTCTTGAGGCGCGCTTCCCGGGCCCCCTGCTTTTGCTGGCGACGCTCTACTTCCCAGACGTGGTATTCGTCGTACGGGCCACGGGGATGAGGGCCGAGATTCCTCGCTGCGCTCGGAATGACAGGGGGAGATCCGATGCCCGCTCCTTCCTTGAATTCCCACAACTGTCCATCCGCGATGGCCCAGACCAGGGTGGCCAACCTGCGGATCAGGTAGCGATCGTGGGTCACGATCAGCAACGTGCCGTCAAAACCAGCCAACACCTCCTGGAGTACCTCCTGCGAGGAAATGTCCAGGTGATTGGTCGGCTCGTCGAGGATCAGGACGTTGGCCCCTTGCAGGGCCAGGATAGCCAACGCCACGCGGGCCTGTTCGCCACCGGAGAGATCGCCGACACGCTTGAAGACGTCGTCGCCGGGGAAGTGATAGCGGCCGAGCATAGTGCGGGCTTCACGGGGCGTCAGTTCACCAGCGTCCAGGATGGTTTCGAGCACGGTCTTCTCAGGGATGAGATTTACGTGGCCCTGAGCCAGGTACCCCAGGTATACGCTGGCCCCGATCCGCACGCGCCCGCCCAGCGGCGGCATGTGGTCCAGTATGGTGCGCACGAGGGTGGTCTTGCCAGAACCATTCGGCCCCACCAGGGCTACCCGCTGTCCCCGCCGCAGTTCAAGTTCTCTGGCGGCAAAGAGAGGGGCGGCCGGATCATACCCCACGGTCAGATCGTAGAGTCCCAACACCAGGTCGCCACTGCGGGCCACGTCGCCTAGCGTAAACCCCATGGGGCGATCTTCCGGCGGTCGTTGGATGCGCTCGAGCCGCGCCAGACGTTTCTGCCGCCCCTTTGCCTCACGGGTGCGTTGACCGGCGATGTTACGGCGAATGAACTCCTCAGTCCGGGCGATGACCTGTTGCTGGCGCTCGTAACTGGCCTGCTGAAGTGCCAGGCGCTCAGCCCGCTGGGCGATGTACGCGCTGTAGTTGCCACGATACCAGGCCAGCCTACCCCGCTCCAGTTCCCACACCTGTTCGACGACGGCGTCGAGGAATGCCCGGTCGTGGGCCACGAGGACCACCGCCCCCTTCCACGCTTTGAGGTAATCTTCCAGCCACTCGATGCCCGCCAGGTCGAGGTGACCCGTCGGCTCGTCCAGCAGCAGCAGATCGGGCTCTTCCAGCAAAAGACGAGCCAGCATGGCGCGTGTTTTCTGCCCTCCACTCAGTTGGGCAATGGGGCGTCGGAAGTCTTGCTCGACGAAATCCAGGCCGTAAAGGACCTGTTCAATGCGCTGCTCGTACGTGTAGCCCCCGGCCAGTTCAAACGCCTCCAGTTCGGGGCCATAGCGTTGCAGCGCCTCCTCACGGGTAGCCGCATGCGCCATGCTCGCCTCCAGGCGACGCAACTCGGCCGCCTGGGCCTGCAGGTCGGCGAAGACTTCCGACATCACCTGCCACAACGTGCCCGTGCCTGAGGGGTGTACGGCCGATGAGTACATCGGGGCCGCGTTGGCCTGCTGAGGAAGGTAACCGAGGCGCAGCCCTTTCGCCCGATGGATGGCACCGCCCGAGGGCTCCTCGAGACCCATCACCAGGCGCAACAGCGTCGTCTTGCCGGAGCCATTCGGGCCAATCAGGGCAATCTTGGCCCCATGGGGAATCTCGAAAGAGACGCCCCCGAAAACGTCCTGAGGGCCATAGGATTTGGCTAGATCGCTGGCAGTCAAGATGGACATAGAAATGCTGCGTGTTGCGTGTTGCGTATTACGTGCTTTACTCGCCCATAACGCATGGGCCAGGCAATTATACCACGAGGTGGGAGCATGCCAACCTTGTCACGCAAGTCATTCCGTAGTACACTTTAGGTCAAGCATAGAACTAGCACGGCCATACTCCCATCCACAGCCATTAAGGAGGAAACCCATGCCTACAAAGTTGGGCGCCCACGTCCTGCGAGCCACCGCAGACTTAGGCGAATACATCCAGGCTGGCCCGGCGGTAGTCAAGTTTGTGGGCGATTGGGGAGTCGCGCACGGGATCTCGAAAGACGTCCTGCTGATTGGTCGGAAACACCAGGCCGACTACGACGCTCAACTTCAGCAAGCCACCGGAAAGACCCCCGTCGAAGCAGCGCGGCAATTCGTCCAGGACCAACTGGCAACCTATCAGTCCAATCCCCGTATCACGTATTGGGAGGGACACAACGAGCCAGTGTGGAACACCGAGGAGGAAATGGGCTGGTACGCTGAGTTCGAGGTAGAACGGATGCGGCTGATGGCCGACCAGGGACGGAAGTGCGTGACCGGCAACTTTGCCACCGGCTCGCCGGACCTGGCCCTGTGGCCCGCCTTCTTCCCAGCCCTTCGAGCGGCCAGGCAGTATCAGGCCATCCTCGGCGTGCACGAGTACAGTTGCCCCTGGATGTGGTGGATGACCGGGAAACACCAACTGGACCCCAACGTAGACGAGGGAGACGAGGGCTGGACCACGCTACGGTATCGCAAGATCTACCGCCGGCAGCTGATCCCAAATGGGCTGGGCAGCGTGCCACTGGTGATCACGGAGTGCGGGATTGACCCACTGGTGAGCCCCCAACCACCCCATGCCGCCAGTGGGACGTGGAAGCAGTTGGGCAGTTTTTGGGCCGCGCACGATAACGAGCCGGACAAGGCGGACTATTACTTCCGGCAACTGGCCTGGTACGACCGGGAACTGCAAAAGGACGACTACGTCATCGGCGCGACGATCTTCACCTGGGGCAGTTTCGGCCCGCCCTGGTCGGATTTCGACGTGGCCGGGACAGGGGTGTCCAGCAAATTGATCGCGCATACACGGAAAGACCCGGCCAAGCCATTCGTATACGCGGTGATCAGTGGCGAAGAGGAGGATGGACAGGAGCAAGTCCGCGGGCTGCCTCGCGCCCAATATGAGCGGACCTACGTGCTGTTGCCCCCCAACGCCGATGCTGCCTGGGCACGGGCGGTGGCGCTGGCCACCTGGGACGGGAAGCGGTACACCATCGGCGGCAGCGCCGATGACGCAGGTATTGGCGACCTGGACGTGCGGCGCGTGATCGCGGTCAATCCGCAGGAGTGGCAAGGCCCGCTGGGCCTGGAGGTTTTTTTCGAGCAATACTATCCTGGCATCGAGTATAGGCCGATCGTGGCAACGACACCTGCGGAACTGGCGCAGAAACTGGCCAGCGGGTGACGCGCACATTGCTCTTGGCCTTGCGAAATGCCCATGCGGTGGGCTGGCAAGATCGTGATACCGACGCGGGGCGAGGTATCGGCCCGTTACAGTTCCTCGGCGCCTTGCTCCGCTTCCGCTTTTTCTTCTGCTTCTGCTGTCCGCAGCTGCTCCCGGTATGGCTCCAGGAGATGCAAGACGGCCTTGTTGCAGACGACGGCGATGAATGCCAACGTGCTCAGCAACCACAGCACCGGGATGACCGTACTGACGACGGCAACGACCAACAGCAAGAGCACCAGGAGAATGGTGAAACCAGGATTGGCTACGAAAAGGACGGCCGCATTGCGCAAAGCCACCCGCAACCGCTGATCCTCCTGCTCCAACAGCAAGGCCATCGGGTACATCTGCGTAACTATCCACAAGAACCCTATCACCACGAAGAAGGCCCGCACCCAAATACTAAAGGTGGGATTGATGTTGAACGGGGAGGTGCCCGGCGTGTAGAAGCGAAGGTTGGTAACCACGACGACTACCACCAGAATGATGAGCAGCGCCAGGCCCCAAGCCTTCAGGAAATAGAGTCGGAAACCCTCAAAGTAGTCGCTCCAATGAACGGACCTCCCCTTCGCCGCCAGGTTGGCGGCATTCCACAGCCCGGCCAGCGCTGGTGGAAAGGTGACCACGGGGATCGCCAGTAGCACGGTCACGATGTTCATCAGTATCAACGTGAACAACTCATCCCAGAAATTCTTGAGTGCCTCCCAGAAGACGCGCAACACATGCTTCATAGTCAACTCCTGGCGGGTGTACTCACCCGCGACTTCCTGATCGCCAGGTGGATGGCAGATTTTAAGCAATGTTTCACACTTCTTTAACGCCATATGGACAGAAGCGTGCTACGATGGATATGACTCAACCAGGGCTGGGCAAGCCTCACCATGCTCCCGGCGAGAATGTGACCGTTGGGCAGGGTCACCAGAACGTGATTCCCCTGAACAATGATCCGTATTGTACACTCGTTGTGACTCAAGGGCAAATCGTGCGATGGGCAACTCTTTGGAATTGCAGCATGCGCGCCATGATGAGAAACTGTAACCAATCTGTAACATAGCAGATTTGTCCTGATCAATCGAATTGATTATAATGATTACGTAACAGGCTGTCACAATTGCATCACTACCGAGATGTCTGGAAGGTTGAGACGGGGGGGAAGGAACTGATGAGGGACGTGCATATCCTATATATTGAGGACAATGCTGAGAATCGGTTGCTGGTGAGGCGTATCCTGGAAGCAGAGGGCTATTGCGTGTCGGAAGCGACGGATGGTCCGTCCGGATTGGAGACGGCCGCTGAGACAAGGCCAGACCTGATCCTGCTCGACATCAATCTGCCGGAGATAGATGGGTACGACCTGGCCAGGCGCTTTCGCAATACGCCCGGGCTGCAACAGGTGCCCATTCTGGCTGTTACGGCTAACGTGATGCAAGGGGATCGAGAACGCACACTGGAGGCGGGCTGCGACGGGTACATCCAGAAACCGATTGACGTAGACCGGCTACCGGATCAAATCAGGGCGGCACTGAAGAAAACTTGCACGTAGAGGCGATCATGGTTATTCAGCCAAAAGACGCCACGATCCTCGTGGTCGAGGACAACGTTCAGAACTTTGTGCTCATCACGCGCCTGCTGGCTTATCTGGGCGTGAAGAAGTGCGAATGGAAAGCCTCGGGCTGGCAGGTCCTGGAATTCGCGGAGACGTTGCCGCACATTGACCTGATCTTGATGGACATCTTTCTTCCGGAGGAGGATGGATATCAAGTGTTGGACAGGTTGCGTGCGGAACCGCGCTTCAAGAACACGCTGATCGTCGCGGTGACCGCCGACGCCTCAATGGAGAACATGGAGCGTGCTCGCCAATCGGCTTTCAATGGCTTCATCGGCAAGCCAATTGACCCGGACCGCTTCCCCAACCAGATTCGCAGCATTCTGCAAGGAGAGAAAGTCTGGGAATTATAGGGCGGGTGAGTACACCGAGGGTGAGTACACCGAACAACCTGGGACCACCAGACACGACAGGAGAGGGGATTCCCCCGTCTCGAGTGCCGACCACCGGGATGCGCGGAGGGCTAGGTAGAACGTTGCTGACCGCCTTCCTGGTGCTGGCCATCGTACCACTGAGCCTGATCAGTTGGTACGCCACACAGCGTGAGCGGTACGACATTCAACGCGAAGTCACAGCCAAACTGGCCTCGGTGGCTACTATGATGGAAACGCAGGTTCGCCAATGGGTCGAAAATCGCCAAGCAGCCCTGGCGCTCGTGGCAGCCTTGCCCGCCACGCAGGAGAGCGCCAGCGCGCTGGCTGCGAATGCCGGTGAGTGCACCCCCCCGCAGTCATTGCGGATTGCGGATTGCGGATTGCGGAATTCTGAGCGCAGCGAAGAATCTCGCCGCGTGCTGCGCGGCCAATTGCAGGCGCTGCTGGCACAAGACCCCGCATGGGGCCACCTGGCCGTGCTCGATAGCGAAGGCCGGGGCGTCCTGGCATCCACCGATCCCCAGACCGAGGCCTTATCGGCAGACAAAGCCTCACCAGTAGGTGAGGGCTCACCGGTAGGTGAGGGCTCACCGATAAGTGAGGATGGGCTACTGGTCACCCAACGCATCACCGGCCCAGACCAGAAGACAGTTGGCCTGCTGGTTGGTGCACTCAAGCCTGGCAATCTGGTGCAAACGATGGAGGCGGTGAGTGGACTGGGAGAGACAGGAGAAATCTACCTGGTGGACAGGCGCGGGATCAGGTGGGTGGGTACACCGGAGGATTGCGGATTGCGGATTGCGGATTGCGGATTGCGGATTGGGAACATGGGGGCCGATGAGACCATCGGTACACTCATGCCCCAAGGTAGGGCAGTGACGAGCGCAGGGATTCAGGCAGCGCTGGCCGGGCTAGATCGGGAGGGGCTCGAGGAGAACTATGCCGGTGTGCCGGTGATCGGGGTGTATCGCTGGATACCGGAGTTGAATCTGGCGCTGGTGGCGGAGCAGGCTCAAGAGGAGGCGTTCGCGACGACGGATACGGTGAGGGCCGCTGTGGTCGGTGCGACATTGGGGGTAGCGCTGTTCACAGCCGTGATCGCGGCAGTGGTGACTCAGCAGATCACGCGCCCGATCGTGCGGTTGACCGAGTCGGCACTCAACATCGCGGACGGAAGATTGGAGACTCGAGTGCCTGTGACGTCGCGAGATGAGATCGGAATCCTGGCGTACGTGTTCAACCGGATGGCAGGGGAATTGAAGACGCTGTACGACGATCTGGAGGAGAAGGTAGTCCAACGCACAGCGCTGCTACAGAAGGCGAACTATCAGATTCAGCGGCGGGCGATCCAACTGGCCACGACGGTCGAGGTGAGCCAGGCCGCCACCTCGATCCTGGAACCAGAGCAGTTGTTGCGAGAGGTGGTGCTGCTGATACGCGATAGGTTCGCCTATACCTACGTAGGGATCTATCTACTTTCGCAATCTACCAGTTCCCCAGTTTCGTGGGCGTTGCTGCAGGAGGGGGTAGGAGGCAACGATAGGTTGGCGGCCGCCAAAGCAAGGCCGGTGCCGATCGAGGATGGAGCCGCCTTGCCGAGGCCGGTGGGTGCCAATGGTGCCGATGGTGCCGATGGGACCATCGGGACCATCGGACCACCGGTTGCGGTGGGCCAGGCGGTGCTAACTGGGAAGCCCAGCATCGTGAGGGTAGGGAGCGCCGCAGGTAGCGGCAGCGCGGACAGCAGTGAACATGAGCGAAAGTGCGGGTGGGGGCCGATGGGTACATCGGGACACCCGGGACCTTTCGGGAAGGTTGGTGACGAAGAACAGGCAGAAGAGGTATTCTGTTCCCCCTACATCCGCGCGGAGTTGGCACTCCCGCTCAAAATAGGTGACGAGCGGCAGGGCCGCATCATCGGGGTACTGGACATCCTGAGCACCGACGCGGAGGATTTCGACGCGGACGACGTTTCTGTCCTGCAAACAATGGCCAACCAGATCACGATTGCGCTAGAAAACGCGCGGGCGTACGCGGTGGAACGGGAAGCGGCGAAACGACTGCGAGAGTTGGATCACTCGAAGCGCCGTTTCCTGGGCCACATGTCACACGAACTGCGGACGCCTCTGACCAACATTATCGGCTTCTCACGGTTGATGCTGAAGGGGATTGGTGGGCCATTGACGGAGCAGCAGGTTCAGGACGTGCAGATCATCTATCACAATGGCCAACATCTGTTGGGCTTGATCAACGACCTGCTGGACGTATCTCAAATCGAGGCGGGGCTGATGGAACTAGAGTTCCGAGAGGTGAGCCTGGCCGACCTGATCCACAGCGTGATGGCCACCGCCAGTGCGTTGGTGCGCGACAAGGAGATCGAGTTACGCCAGGAGATTGCGCCTGACTTGCCGAAGGTGCAGGCCGATGAGATGCGCATCCGCGAGGTATTGCTGCGGCTGCTGGCTAACGCTGCTAGATTCACCGAACAGGGTGCGATCACAGTGCGGTCGTGGCAGGCCGACAATGCGGAGGGTACACCGCAGGTGTTCGTGAGCGTCAGTGACACCAGTGCAGGCATTCCCCCGGAGGATCAGGAACGGGTCTTTGAGTACCCAAACCTTCCTGAAAGGGCGGGTGCGGATGGGGGTACATCCGCGTACACCCGTGAACTTTCGGGAAGGTTCTCACCCGCAATGGCCTTGAGCAAGGAATTCGTGGAGATGCACGGGGGGCGCATCTGGGTAGAGAGCGCAGTGAACAAGGGCTCCACCTTTACATTCACGTTGCCACTGGAGCGTGAGACGTGAAACGTGAAACGTGAAACGTGAGGTACGTTGGGAAGGAAGGAATATGAGCGAGATATCAAGTGGCCCCCAGAACCAGGGGGAGACGGAGCGGAGGCCGGTGGGTGCTGATGGTGCCGATGGGGGTACATCGGACAGCGGACCACTAGGGTCAGCATTCCGGCCAAGCATCCGCATGCGCGTGATGGCGTACCTGTTGGGCTTGACTGCTATTGCGGTACTGACGATCGGCTACTTGAGTATTCGCTCAATCCAAAGCGCGCTTCTGAGCGCGCAGCAGGTCAGTAGCGCAGCATTACGCGACCAGGCTGAAGAAACCATCCGCCGGGTGACGGTAGGGGATGCTCAGAGGAACGATCTCGTTTTGAGGCAGGTACAACAGAATGCCGGAAATGTAGCCCGCTACGCGGCCGCTATCTTCGAGACACCCACTGCCTTCGCTGGTGAGGTCTATTGGCGGGCGGAGGACCACATGTTCACCGGCCCCGACGGGCAGTATATGAGCCGCGAGACCGACGTCAGCGACGCCTTCGTTCCCAACACGGTCAGCATAAACGACCGGTTGGTCGAGGTACTGGACCTGACCGCATACCTGGATTTCATCCTGGCCCCAACCTACGAAAGCAACCCCAACACAGTGGCCATGTATCTGGGGACAAGAGAGGGGATCCTCCGTTATTACCCGAACATCCACATCGGGGCTATCGTGCCAGCGGACTTCCAGGTGACCCAACGTCCCTGGTACATCGGCGCGACACCGGAGAACAACGCGACACGAGAGGTGGTGTGGTCACCGGTCTATGCCGACGCAACCGGGAAAGGTCTGATGGTGACGGCAGCTGCCCCGGTCTATACGACGGGTGGGCACACCGGGCGGGACGAATTTCTAGGCGTGGTCGGCATTGACGTCACGCTGAAAGACATCGGCGCCGACATCGCGGCGGCCCGGCTGTTAGGCAGTGGATACTCGTTCCTGGTGGATTCCACCGGGCACGCCATCGTGCTGCCGGAGCAGGGCTATCAGGACATCCTGGGACGTCCACCTCAGGACAACGAGTTTGGGACCAATCTGAGCGGGGCCGAAACAACATTTGCGCTCGTATTGGACAACATGATGACAGGCTCGACTGGCTTCGACGTTCTTGTTAGCGGCGGAAAAGAGTTGTTCGTGGCCTACGCTCCGCTGGAGAGCACGGGATGGAGCCTGGCCAACGTGGTTGAGGCAGAAAGAGCGACTGAAGTCGCCACTACGAACCTGGAGAAGGAGTTGGAGGCTTCGACCAGGA
>Ga0307379_10006333_pt1 | contig 16277 bp, 5 predicted proteins | sample UN2MG_FD_202237 | JGI IMG/M metagenome (GOLD analysis project Ga0307379, IMG submission 202237) | Soil microbial communities from Risofladan, Vaasa, Finland - UN-2 | ecosystem: Environmental > Terrestrial > Soil > Coastal area > Acid sulfate soil | place: Finland: Risofladan, Vaasa | collected... | reverse complement strand
AAATACGCAACCTCATTTGCGAAAACAATAGAACATGATGTTTTGATTGGTTATGATGGGAGTAGGGTTCATGAATCAATATCAATAAGTGCAAGGGAATATCTCAGAAGAAGTGGGATATCAGTTATGGAATTAGATGGACCTGTAACGGTTCCTGAATTTATGTTTTCTTGTTACAAATTAAGTAAACCAGGATGCTTTTTCGGGAGAAGTCATAGTCCTCAACAATATATTGGATTGAAATTAGTTATTAATGGACAAAATGCTTTAGATCTTTTAAAGAAAGCAAAAGTAGAGTTAGATTATCCAAAAAACATTGATCCAAGTAAAATTTACGGATTCTTACCAAGAACATTAGCACCAGAAATTGAGCGAAATATTGGTGAAGATAGAATGGTTCATCCTAAGGATATTGGACATACAGAAAAAATATCCACTAAAGATATGCGGGAAGAATTTTTTTCATCCTTAAAGAAAGTCACTCCAATGAATAAGATAGAGGGAGAATTCATAGTTGATTGTAGGCATAGTATGGCAGGTGAAGTCTGGGAATTAATAAAATCAGAAGTAAATGCTGATATTACTTTACATAATAATAAATTAAATCCCATAGCACCAGACCGAGATCCTCGAGAGATATGGGACATTTTAATTGACAAGTACGCTAATCAACCAAAAGCTGTTTTTGATCATGATGCAGATGCTGATCGAACATTTCTTGTAAAAATCCCTGGAAAAGGAAGAGAAACAATAGTTGATAACCAGGAAGAATCATTTACAACTGGACTAGTTGCAGAAGCAAAAATAAGAAAGCCAAATGCTTATGTATTGGTTCAAGAAAGGGTCTCTCTAGTAATGCTAACCTCATTGGCTAGATTTACTGATATTGTTTATACTACCGCTCAAGGAGAACCAGCATTCTTCTTAGGAGTAACAGAATTATTAAGCAAAAATCCTGAATTTGAAAGAATTTCAGGTGCTGATTACACGAACATTTTTTTCAGTAAATCACATCCAATTTGTATGAAATCGCCATATCAACAAGCATTATGGTTAATGTATTGGTTCACCAACAATGAGAAACTACCGGTTTTTCCTGATGTCAGTGTCGCAAAAACAGAAATAGATATGATCAATTTATCATACCCACAAAGATTGGAAAAGGTCCTCAAAGCAAGTGAAGAAATAATTGACTATTTCCGAGGAAAATATGAGATAATATATCAAGCAACATTGGATGGACAAAATCTGTTAATGAAAGACTCGAAAGAAAATTTACTCATAACTAGTATTAGACCAAGTGGAACGGGAAGATATACCAAAGTGTACTCAGAAATAGGATTAGGTAAATCATCTATTGAAGAACGAATAAAAATTGCCCAACAAGTAAACAATGCGATTGAAAGGATAATCACAAAATAAAATGAAAAAATGCACCACCAAACTTGTGGTGCTATGTTTTAATTTTGATTGTATCAGTTAATTAGGTATAAATTAATTATTGCCGTGATTCAGCAGTTGCTGCGAGATAAATCATATAGCCTATAACTAATATGCCAATTAATCCAATAACGCTTCCAAGTACTATTAGTAAAATAGCCCACCATAACATAGTTAACACCAATTAGTATAATAGTATAATGTTGTTCGAAAGCAGTTATTAAGTTTTTAGTATTCATCACTATGAATGAAAAATAATCATTAGTAAAAAATTGTGTTATATTTTTATCGGAAAAAAATAGAAAAAGAATAAAAATAATCAAGAAAAGACAATTGAATTAATATGATTGCTTGTAAAAACCTTGCTACGATATTTAACGCAAAATTAAAAAACACAAAAAGAAATGGTGACAATTATAGGCCTGTAGTATAGCTAGGATAAAACGCTTTAAGAAAGAGAGGATAAAAAAACATTAATTTATTGAAGTTCTTTATATCTAATACATTATTGATAATTTATTATATTTCAAATATTAAATTAACCATTCTATTAAAATAATAAAATTTTATATAAATTGAGCTAAATCAGGGATATGATTTACCAAATTTTTTATTATAAAATCTACAGTTTTAGAAATACCAATTATAATTAATCGTTTATTAACAAAAGCTATTGATTCTTTAATTTTTTTTATCATTCTTTGCTTTTTATTTTGAGAAAGATTTTGTAAAATTGCTTGATGTAGAGTTATAAATGATATTCTCTCATATAGTTTCATATAATTATCCAAAATATCATCATCATATTGATCTTTATTTTCAGTAATTTTTTCAATCATTTCTTGTACAGCTTTAATTAATTCAATTAGATCTTCTTCTGGTTTATTAATTAGTATTATTTCTGAATCAATTTTAAGATCAGATAGAATGCATAATATCTCACTTCGAAGCTCTAATACTGTATTCAGGTAATCTACTAAATTAATTCTGATTTTGTTCTTATTGTTGATAAGCACTGGATAAATAAAATTAGTCCCATTTACAAATACTGGACGAATTTCATATTCTAACGTTCCATTATTTGGAATATTAAAACAAAAATTTATGTAACCTTTTGTAGTGAATTTTTTTATAACATTATTTTCTCTTTCATTATGTAAAATCTTATTTTTTTCAAGCTCTAATATAAAATAATCAGGAAATAATTTTTTAAAAGTCTTTAATTCTGGATTTATATTTATTTCATAGTCATTGTTTAGCTCATTTAAATAAAATTTTACTATTGGGAAATTTTTTGGCCAATCAATTAACTCAAATTGAACTAATAAATTATATCTATAATCCATTTTCAGATTATAAATTTCATGAGAATCCTTATTAGCGTTTTCAATGCTAACCTCTAAATTATTTAAATAAAAATCTTTATACGACATTTTGCAATATGGTTTAGGCATTGTGAACTGAGCATAAGAATACACTATATTATCGTAATTCTTTTCCCTTGGATTAAAAGATTGAATTGCTTTCAATATAAAATCAAGTTTATCATGTAGATAATTCCTTTTTGATTTAGTAAGATAATAAATTGCTTCATCAATCGATTTCTTAATTTCTTCAAAATCAGTTCCATCAATGAAATTTTTTAGGCTAATACAGATATTACGATAAACAAGCAAAATAAATGAATCATCTATATAGTTCACATTTTCCCCCTCTTTACCTTCAAATAATTCAAGAAATCCATTAGATAATATATCTAATTTATTTCTCAAATATCTATTCTCTAAATTCTCATTTTGAATATCTTTAAGAATAATTAAAAATTCTTTTCTAAAATTGCATAGTGCCAAATCAAAACGAAGTGTGTCAAGGTTTAATTCAATTCCATCATTTGTTTTTTCATTATTTTTCAAAAGTATTTCTTTGAAGTGATTTTCAGCTTCAATTAAATATTTTATTGATAAAGATAATTTATTATCTAGTTCTGCTAATTCAATATTAACACATTCAACATTGGCTTTCTCTAAATTAAAAAAAGCTTTTGTAAATTCATTCATTAAATTTTCTGGAAAATTTATTTCTCCAAATAATTTCATTGAGTAAATATGATAACTTAATGATGAAAATAAGTATCCAAAATCAAACATCATAGATGGATTTTTTATTTCTAGTATTGTAGAGAAAAGAAAATCTATTTGTGTATCTGATAAATTGTATATATAATTTTTATAAATTAAATTAATAATTAATGTACATTTTTTTGAATTGATATTTTTATTAACTTCTTTTTTCAATAAAGAAATTAAATGATTGGCAACGATTTTATTTCTTGATTCATCATCTCGTTTTTTTATTGCATGCATAAGTTGGAAATGGGGATGATGGTATTTCTCTTTCAAAATGAAATTTACAATTGTATCTACAACTTTTTCATTATCAATATTCCAATTCAAAGCTTGAATTATGAAAACTCTTAAACCTGGTTCTCTAGTTTTGTTTAGAAGCTTTATAAGATGGTTTATTGCATTATTACTATCCATAAAGTAACCTAATGCATGAGAAGCATCACATTTAACTACAATATCAGAATCATATTGTGAAGCATAAATTAATGGTTTTATAGCACTTTCATCTCCTATATAACCAAGATTGATAGCTGCGCTTGCACGAACTGCACCTTCTGTATCATTTTCAAGTGCTTTAATTAAATATGGAACAGCTCTAGTATCTTGTAAATCACCCAAGATTTCAGCAATTTGTTCCCTAACATTAACACTTTCATCTGACAGCAATGAATTACAAAGCATTTTGAATACTTTTTCTCCTCCAAAAACATTAAGAGAAGAAATTGATTCACCTCTCACAATCTCACTTTCATCATTCACTGAAGAGTATAATAATTGATCAAAAACTAATTTTTTTTCTGCCCTCCTAAGTATTGAAGCAGCACCATATCTACCACCTTCATCACCTGATTTTAATATATCTAAAAATAATGATGTTAATTTTATACCTTTTAAATCCCAAAGTATTTCTGCTATAAAGCTTCCATTTTCGAAATATTCCTCTATTTTTAAAGCTTTTATAAGAGTTTTTTCTATGATTTTTCTATGTTTAGATAATAAGCTTTCATCTATGTTATGCAAGCCATTTAAAGCATTTCCTCTTACCTCTTCATCTTCATCCTCTAAAGCTTTAAGTAAATAATTAGTAAAATCTCCTTCAAAGGAATCTAATGTTTTAATAGCTTCAGCTCTAATTTGAACATTTTTACTTTTTAATTTTTTAATAACTAATTCTTTAGATTTTTCATCATCAAAATTTTTAAGTAATTCTAAAATTAAAACTTGAATTGTTGCTGATTTCTTATTCTTAGCAATTAAAATTAAATCTTCAATATTATTTATATCAAGTAAATTAGTTATTTCTTGTTTTAAATCTAATAACTTATTTTCTTTTTCTAAATAATCAAGATTTTTTTCATTACTTAATTTTTGATAAGAATTGATTAATCTATTTAATTCCAAATCCTCTACTTCCTAGGTTAATATATTTACATTTTAATATATAAAATCTGTATATATGTTACTTTTCATTATGGAATCCTATTTTTGATTAGAAATATTGAAATTTAAATGAAGAAAATTGGCAGGCCTGGACGGATTCGAACCGCCGAACCTCTTAGTCCGAAGCCAAGCATTCTGTCCTGACTGAACTACAGGCCTTTATTTCTGTTAATCTTTGATAATTCATAAATTTTAAATCTATTTATTAATACTTTTGAATGTCAACCATTAATTCCTTCCTTTCTATAGATTACAGCCCATAAAAAACTTCTTGGGAATTAGCACCTTAAATCAGTGTAAGAGAAGAGTTTGAGTGTATCTTGAAAGGATGAAGAAAGGATCATTATACATTGTTGATGATACGGATTGCCTTTTCTAGTCCAATGTCCAAGTCCATAGACTCTGTAACGTTCATTATAAAAGCGAGTATGGAGATGCCCAAAAACTAAATGAGTTTCAGAGCGTATATCAGGCAGCCAAAGTCGTCCATCAGAGATTAACATTTGTTTTGCATGTAGAGCAGCTGATTCTACCCCTTTATCTTTAATGATAGAAGCATCAAGCCCTACTTTATTCCCATGGACAAAAACTACATGTTCCGAGCCCACCTCCACTTCAACATAATCTTGATGGAGAAAACCTGTAAATTCTTCAAGATTGCCATCATGGATAGATGAGCTTCGAATTAATACTAGTTTTGACCAAAATCCTTCCTTTATTGCCATCTTTTTAAATTCATTAAAAGCTTGATAACTTTCTTCTGAAATAGTATCCAACAAATCACCATTTATAATAATAATGTCTGCTTGTTTACTCTGTTGTTTAAGTGCTTCATAAAATTCTTCTTGATAACATAACATGTTTGTAAGATGTATATCTGAAAAAGCAATTATTTTATTCTCTTTGAAATTCATTTGTTCAGGATTAATTTCTGATAGTAATTCTTCAGCTAATTCCATTTCAGTAATCCTTGTTAAATCATCAAATAATACTTTAAGTGATTCCTTCAAACCTTTAGGAAACAAACCTAGTATCTCACCATAACAATTCTTACAACCATCTGTACAAGAACAATTAGTTAATCTTTTGAGTGCTTTTTCAGCTGTTTTTTGTAGATTAACAAACAAATATTCGGAATTACCATTTGGATTTCCTTTATCATAAACAGCTAACTGATTAGTATTAAATGCTAGAGCAAATTCATTACTAGGAATAGAAAGAACAACCTCAACCTCAATTTGAAGAACCTTGCCAAAATAATCTAGTAATTTCTTTATCGTAAGCTCCTTAGATTTAACAAAATCTGACTTTAAACTGAAAATTATACCATCAGATTCTTCTGTTATAGCTAGTTCTTCTGAGCGTTCCCGAGATAATTCTTGCCAAAAACTGCTCCCATCACTCTTATCTATCGATTTATTAAATCCAATCTTATCAGAGTTAGAATTACAAATTGCAAACGGTTGTTGCTTGATGAAAACTTGACCAAACCTAATATCCATTAAATCTGTTCCCTTAGCTTTCTTGGCAAAAATTCCAGAAGTTATTTGTGGATCAAGTAAACGGTTAGTTAAACCAAATGGGTGACTGATGTTTTTTTCTTTTGAAAGTAATTTCTTAACATAAATAGTTTCTAATTGCCGGTCGAAATCCGTTACAATATATTGCTCTTTATTCCGTGTAATAATATTATCCGGAAGACCTTTCCATAAAACATCCCTAGAAGAGATCTTACCAAGATTACTCGTATTCTTGCCATTCCAATTAGAACTTCCCATTTCCATCTTAATAGACCAATTATTTTTAATAGCTCGAATGGAGAATGGTACAAGCTGATTCTTCTTTTTTGCTTGCACTTTAAGCTTTTCTTCTCCCTTACTAGTGAACATAATTTTGCCATCATTTCCTTTTTTCAGAACACCTAAAGTAACGAATTTGGTGTATTGTTGTCGAGCTACTTGATAATATTGATTTCCTTGTTTAAGGAAAAATTGCATGATTTTTTCAATGTCATTGATACCATACCTTAAATGCAAGATAATTTGTCCTGCCATTATCTTAGGATTTAATTTTGGATAGAGTATTGGATTACAAGCATTTGTTTCTATGATTTCTTTGAGCATTTCTATATTGTTCCAGTAAAAACTATCACGTTTTTTTGACAAGTCAAAAATGAAAGCATTTGCTCTGCGTTCTCCAGGAACAGAACGGTTGCGTGCCATTCGTTGGACGATGCCATCTTTTTGTGTAATTGGTATGCCAATATTAATCACTGTTTGAATGTTTGGGATGTTTACTCCTAACTCAAGAACAGAAGATGCTATTAAAATCTTAATGATATTTTTATTTCCTTTTCTTATCTCATCAAGAATTTTTTTTCGGTGATGATACGGTAAATCTGCATGAATCATCTCGACAGTAGCAGAATCAAAGAACGGACAATCATCTTTTAATTTTTGGCATAATACTTTTGTTAATAGTTCAATATCTTCTTTCGAATCAAGAAAAACCAAACATACCTTTCCTGGTTTTTTCTCAAAGTCCTTCCAAATATCTACCAATAATGAAATTGTATGTTCAATAGTTGTACCAACAAATTCCTGCTCACCTCTCACAGGAGGACAAGTAATGATTCTTGCTGTGGGTAAGAAATCATCTCGAAAAACTTCAACATCAGCTATTGTTGCAGAGGAAAGGACAACTTGACTTCCAGGATTTATTTTCTTGTGAACATCAATAAATCCCCTTATATTTGCTGCTGCATAACCATCAAAAGCATGAATTTCATCGAAAACAAGATAACAAGCTTTTTTCATCTTTTCAATTAAAGGATTGTTATTTCCTTCTTGTATTTGATACCAAACTTTGTCAAAGGTACCAAGGAGAATGTTTGGGGGATTTTGCTCTACAGCTTGTAATTCTTGATCTATTGTTATTTCATTACTTTTACCAGTATCTCCACTATATTTATCACAAGTTAATCTGATGCCAGTTTTTTCCCAGAATTTCACAAGGTATTCTTTCACACGTTCAAATTGGTCCAGAAGTAATTGTTTTGAGGGATAAAAAAAAGCAATAAAATCAGTTTCTTTGTTCAGTAGCTTTACAATGCTTGGAACTATGAATGATAATGATTTCCCTGAGAACGTTCCACCATTAATGATAAGGTCTTTCTTCTTCTTGTTTAGACTAATTAAATGTCTAATTGCTTGTTCTTGATGCTCATAAGGAGTAGAACTATCGGTTATTTCTTCAATAACTTCAGCTAATGCTTGAGCGTTTTTAGGCAAGAGTTTTTGCCAAGTCAAGCCTGTTATTTTCCTCGGTTCTGTTGCAAAAAGCTTGTGTATTAGTTTCCATTTACATGGGCTCCCTGGTTCTACCTGAAATTTCTCTCGACTTTTAAGATTATATTTGTTAATTACCATGAATGTCACCTCTCAGTTTGAAAAAGGTTTTATTAGCATTTGTTTTCTCTTCTACCCAATCAATAACCATTCGAACAACACTTGTTGGTTTCCAATTAAGCCAAAAATTATTATGAGGAATTTTTTGTATATGATTGAAGATAGTTCGGAAATGAGAAGTAATCTTTGATATTTTTTCTAAAAGTGGTGGAATTTTAAAAACCAATTCTCTTTGGAATACTTCATTACGAGTTAAAAGTACATCTAAAAAAATCCCTAAATCTTTAACATTCTCGTTCTCCAAATTTAATTGATAGTCATTTTTACTTGTTACTTTTTCTTGAACTAGTAGCTTCTTTGAAACCATTTGATCTAGTATTCTTTGTGTTTGATTTTGTGTCAATCCCAGCAATTCTTTGATATAACTTGTTGAATATTGTCCAAAATCATAATTTCTTTCATTTGATAAAAACAATAATAACAAGATAATTAACAAACTTCTATTTTGTTCTTTATTTTGATGTTTTGTCAGTCTATAAAAGTTAGTGTTTTCAAATGTTTTATTACTAAACCAGTGGTTCATTATTTCTTCTCGAAATTCTTCTCGCTCTCTTTTTCGATTCAAGACTAACTCTTCTATTCCATTAAAAATTAATCCTTTTTTATTAGCAAAACGATTCAATGCCTGTAATTTTTCTTCAATTTCAATGGGGTAAAAAACTAGTGGTTTGTAATTTGTACTATCAAAACACTCTTTGATCTTTTTCAAAGAAATTCTCTTCGATTCTTTCAATTCTGAAAGGCATCTTTCGAAAGCAACCTTTAAACACAATAAATTGAATTCAAATGCTTTTTGAAAAATCTCAGTTTCACTACCAAAAGAAACAGGTCGTTCAAGAGCATCTTTAACCAAGTTTGTGAACTTCTCTAGAGAAGAACTTTTAATTTGATAAATTTCTTGTCCATCTTCACCTAGAACGAATTCGCAATCATTAAAATCAAGTATTTCTTCTTTAATTGCTTTTATTGTAGTTACTAATACAAGTACTCGAACTACTTCTATAAGATCAAAATAAAATCCTAATTTGTCAATATCTGATTTTGTTTTTCGCCGATGAAATAAGCCTGGACCCAGCTTTGCAGGATCCAAACCCATTCTATAAAACATCAGATCTACTTCTGCTCTAAAAGATTTTAACATTTGATTCAATAAAGCATCAAATGGTGAAAACGCGTTACTAGTTTTAGCATTAAATGATATAACTAGATCGTTTACTAAACGACTATTTACTCTTCCTTCTGTCCAGAGATTTGCTTTCATTGCTTCTCTTTTCAAGAAATCAAAGAGGTAGTTGTTACTTAAAGCTTCTAATTGAGTGCCATAGTAACTTGACTTTACTTCTCCACCTTTCACTTTCACAAGTAAATCAATCATTTCTAGCAGTTGAAAATCATATCGCCAATTTGAATGACTTCCCACTTCTACTTCGTGCTTTAATAATAACATACCAGCAATATTGGATAGATGCCTTGCATCTAGAAATTGATGGTTGAAGATTTGACTATTTGAGAATATTTTAATTATTTTCTGTATATTGGAATAATCTTCATCTGAAAATGGTTTTTTATAATGTTTATCTATTTCATTTTCCATCTTTGTTTTTTTAATTCTAGCAACTTTGTAATTGAATCTTTCAGGTTCTAACTCTGCTAATAACCTTAGTGTTTTTTCTAATTCTTGATGTTTTATTCCTGAAAAGTATATAGATTTCACTTTATCAAGAGCGAAATCATGGTTTTCTATTTCAAGAAAATAAGGTAGTTTAGTTCTTTCTTCGTTTATTTTTACTCTGGCAGTTGTAATATCATCGATAACAAAAGTACGTGCTGGTTCTTTAACCTTTAAAACATCAACAATAGTTCCAGTTTCTTTATAGTAAAGACTTCTTTGATGATGCCTCTCCTCCATTTTCACTTTAACTTTTTTCTTATCCCTCAACAACAGATAAATCGAGGAGCAGTTAGGACACGTTACTTTATTTTTAGGGAAAAAAATAGTCTTCCTGGAACCAAATTCCTCTATCTTTTCTCTACAAGAAAGGCATAGGTATTCCAATTCAGAACTGTCACCAGAAAAGAAATTTGATGAGATATTCAACATTTCTTCAGTTAATTTATCAATTGTAATTGTGAACTTTACCTTATCCCCTATAGACTCAAAGTTGCTTTTTTCTTTGTATTTTTCACATGCAGTTGCTTCATATTTTATCTTTCCATTGGCATATTCCCATTCTTCATCTTTCATTGTACTAGGATTTTTTGCTTGTTTTAATCGCAAGAAAACGCATGTTTTGAAACGTTTATTATACCACTGGCAATTACCACAATTCTTTCGGAGATGAGGATTAGCATCCAGTAATTCTTGAGTTAAATACTTGTATTTTGACTTTCCCCTATTAGTATAAGTAGCTATACGAACAAGATTTCCTTCATCTACCAGTTTTTCCAAGAGTTTCTTTGTTTCTTGCCAAAACATGTGATAATAATCTGCAGTAGGTTTTATTGCTAAAGGTTCATGCCTAGCTCTTTGAAGAATTCTTTCAATTCTTATTTCTTCCCAAGAACGTTTCTTTTCTTTACCATAATGAATGAATTGCTGAAGAAAAATTTGTGCTTCAACATCCATCAACTTTTCAAATGCATTGAGTATTTTTTTTGCAGAATCCATATGATATTGTTTTATTAATGGTTTGACTTTTTTCTCAAGTATATCGATTACTTGTTCATTCTTTCTTTCTGTATCTAATTTTTCAGGTATATTTTCCTCAAATTCTTTTACAATTTGATCAGAACAGCCAATCAATTGAAGATAAAAAATAATTATCTCTTTAACAGAGAATTTATGACTTTCATCTTTGTTTTTGTAAAGAATTCTGGAAAAATGAGCTAATAATTCACTAAAATTATACTCAACACCATAAAACCTTGATGATACATTAAATATTTCTTCTCCAAGAGCACTTAGTTTGTATCTTCCATCTTTTTTTGTTATAATAGGAAGAAATTTTGTAGTTTCTTTTATCTCATTCCATAAATAAGTTGGAGTGCTATCTTGGTTGTTTTGTTCTTTGGTAAGGTCATAATCATTGTAAGCTACTTTTGCTGTTATTGATTTTGTATTTATTCCTTTTGTGAACAAGTGTAATTGTTTTACTATTCCGGTGAAAACTTTCTGATCAAGATGATTTTTTTCTTTAATTTCTTCTAAAGTGAATTCTCTATCTATAGATGGGTAAATTTTGTTGCTATAGAGGTACAGCTTATAAGTAAAAGTCCATTTGAACTCTTGAACTAGTTCCTTAATCAGCTTTTTTCCTCTAAAAAGTTCTCTTAAAATGAATAACTGGATTTGATCGTTGGTTAAGAAAGGTATAGCTCCTTTAAAGGGATTTGTATATTCTATATCTTTTCTTTCATTACATCGAAAGAAAATACTATTCCTTGTATTCAAAAAATATTGGTAAGCATTTCCTGATAATACAGGGAAATGTGCTTCATCAAGAATAAAAGAATAACAAGGTCGTAAACGTTTGTGTCTGTGGATGCAACCAAAAATAACATCCAATTTACTTACATCTTTGGTGATATATTTTTCACGTAGTGGATTGATTAAGATAATCTGTACAGAGCTTGGATCATCTTTGTTTGTCGATTGATCCCAAAGAGAGTCATAGGTTGTAAGAATAAAATCAGCTTCATTTTGGTATTCTGCAACAATTTCATCACTAACTGTTCTTCGTTGAATATTATTTGAAACAAAAATTTTGAAACAAGGATTCAGTTTATGGAATTGTTCTAAAATCAATGAAGTTTCAATTCGGTTATTAACTACAATAATTACAGGTAAGCGTGTATAATTCTTCATTACTAATGCTCTTCGAACACCAAAAGAAATGACAAAAGGATTAGGTTCGAAGTCATTTGGTTTGGTTTTATTTCCACAAACAAAGATAAGATTCCTTGTATTTGTGAGAAAAGCTGATTTATCTTGTGGTGGAAGATAATCAAGAGGATCTAAATCAACAAGATTTTCATTTCCATTCAAAATGTTTGATATACCCATTGAAAGGCAAAGGGGAAGTTTCTTTGTGGAAGAAATAACATTATTCACGTGGAAAACCTACTTTTAGCTCCTTTTTTCACCAAATCCTTGACTGATATTACTTGGTTAATGAATTACTTTGATTATTTTCTATAAAAAGGACTAAATAAACCGACAAGATACTACCTTTATAAACGTCGAAAAAAATGACATTCCTTTCTGATTATATTAGCATCATTTTCGGTTCTTTTTTCTCCAGAAAATCTCGGAATGTACACTAGTATTATTTGAGAATACAGAATTCTTTCACAAAGGAAAGTAAAACAGCATTGTAGAGTTTTCGTTCAGGTGGTTGGTTTAGGAAAAAATAAGCGCAAAAATCTTCTTTATATTCTTCTAGAGTTTGTTGAGGGGTACCAATAAAGAGAAAATAGGTATCATCTTTGAGTTGTAAACCTTGCAATAACCGAAGAAGGGGCAGAGAAGCTTGGGTATCTAAGAGGCAAGTAGAGTTTGTTGATTGGAAGACGAGGTTTTGAAAAAGAGTAAAAAGATGATGAATAGATTGATTCTGTTTTGAGAGAATTTTTGAGAAAAGAGCTATTGAAATTGCAGCGTCATTTCGTTCATATCGAGAAAGGAGACTTTGAGAGATAGAGAATTTTTGAGCAAAGTCTTTTTGAGTATGGTTTGCTCGTAAATCTTGCAAAAGCGTTCCGAAACCAATACATCCAAAATGAGGTAATAATGTAAAGTCAAAGTAATTGTTTATCAGTTTGTTTTGTTGAAAAGCTACTACTTGTCCCTTCCAGCTGCCATGTGATAATAAGGTATTTGGTCTTAAAGAATGACGATTGATTCTACGTGTAAGAAGAATAGCTATTTCTTCCTGTTTTTTGGGATGGAGCGAACCTAATAGCTCAACAAAATCTTTTCGAGAATTTCCTAAAATACTGACACTGTAGGTTATACCACCGAAGACTTCTTGGGTGTAATTCATAAAACCAATGTTATTTTGATGCAAAAAAAACTCAAAATCTCTGATTAATTGTTGAGAAGCTGACCCTAAAGAAATGGTTGATTTGTAACTACCATCCGCATCCATTAATCCACGCCAAAAAGCTCTCCGGTAGAGATTGTTTGATTGAAAAACTAGTGGTTCACAAAGATAAGGATATTTTCGTTCATTAATGGGTTGTCCTGAAAGGAAGTTGAAGAAGCGAACGATCCATTTGCCTAAAAGGTTAACATTCCATGCTTGAGCATTCTGTTGTTCGAAAACTTCTATCGTAGAGCTAAAATGAAGTGCTAATTTTCTCGCGAGGTTGGCAATGTGCTCTTGAGAGGAATCAATGATGTTCACAAAATACTCTGCTAAATGGCCATCTCCCATAATTACTCCTACAAGATAGGCAAGCTCGTCGGTAAAGTAGAGTGGTAATTGGAAATCTTCTCCTCGAGCGGATTGGAAGCCGATGAATTGTTTGTTTATGAAAAAATCCTCCCAACCCTCTGCAAGTCGAAAGAGTGGGAAAGGTAACCGTTGTTGATTTTCAAGATAGGAAATTATTCGTTTCTGCCAAGATTTTATAGTGTAGTCTGCTTTTGTATTTTGAAAATAATAATGAGTTTTTTCAGCAAGGGATAAATTGTTCTTTTGTAATTTCTCCACCCATTCACGTTCCAATAATATATATGGAAAGGATTGTAATAATCGCTGCCCAGAAACAAAGTCGATTCTTCGTACCATAATTGAATATAATGGTAGCAATGGATTACTGTTTGTATAAAAAGAAAACCAATTACCATCAAGCGAAGCTAGGTTTTCTGATGATTCATTCTTAAAGGGATTTGTAGTTAATAGGTCGTTTGCGGTTACCCAAACATTTTGTTTTTGTGGTTTAGGATCGAGTAATAAGGGATCCGTTTGCCAAGTGAGAAAAGCACACATAAGTAATCTCCTGAAAAATTGTTCTCATCAGTTTTATTTAAACTCCTCTTCAAAAAGAGGTACGAATAATTAATTATTTAATTATTTATTTAAGTAAAAAATTATTACTTTCAGTATACTCTATAGAAAATAGCTATATGTCTAGCTAAACAAAGATTATTTGTGAAAGGATATGTACTCACAAAACGAAATAGATAGCAAACAATCATTATACACAAGTCAAAATAAGGACCAAAAAATCGAATCAAAAACAGCTGAACTGACAAAATTAATAACAAGTGTAAAAGGTAAGAAGAACGACGTTAAGCTTGTTTTTGAAAATAATAAAAAAGGTCGGGGAACAGAATTCCGTGTTTTTACTGATGGGGGATTAGAATTCAAAGGGGGAGTTAATTCCTATGGGGTACATATAACAAATGAGGTTGTTAATTGGAAACAGTTACCAGCTAGTAAAAATGATGATGAAAAAATAGTATTTGCAAATTACTATTGGACATCAGAATATGGTGTTAAAAAAAGAGTCGAGGGAGTAAAGTCCAAAATATATCATAATGAGTATTCCATTTACATTAAACCAATGGTTGAGGATGAAAACAATCTTCAATTGAAAACAAACACATTCTGTGAAATACCAGGTTATTATAAAGGCAAAGAACAATTAGTATCAACCAGTATGTTAAGTAAAAGTGTAGATCTTTTAGAGAAAATAAATTTCAATGAATTAGCTAATATGCGATTAATTGCCTCAGAATGGATTAAAGAAAACACTTTTTCATTGTACCAAGATGTTAATAACCAATTGTATGGAAAATTTACTGCTCGATTAGGGAAAACAGGTAGTATAAAAATACCAGATGGATTTAGAAATTACATTGACAATCTTTTTGTTAAAAATATTTATTTAGTATATTCTATAAATAATGAGACTCCCAAGGTTACCATTGCAAAGTTACGAAGTATTAAATCAGAAAAGAAGAATAGAAAAGACATAATGGAATTTTTTATCCCATATATTGGTTCTCAAAAAACAGTGGAAATTAAAATAACTAATCCGAATTTAAAATTGAATAAAAAAGCTAAACAAGTCCTAAAAATAAGAGAAATGTTACAACAAAATGGTTTTGCAATAACTAATTTTAAAGATAATGCAAGAGAATTAGGGTGTCACAAGAGTACAGAAATTGAATTCGAATATAGAGAATTTATTGAAAGGGTGTTTAAAGACGATAAGAATGCCACTGTTTTTCATGAAGCAGAAATTATAACAACTAGAGAAACTAAACAAATAAAAGAAGCAACAAAACATACCATCGATATTATAGTTTCTGTTATTGATATTCAAAATAATCCTAAATTGATTAATATTGAATTGAAAACAGAGATTTCTGATAATTGGTTGATAGATGAAGGTTTGGATCAACTATATCACTTAGAGAAAGCACTTAAATCAAATAATGTGCTTTCAATTCTTTTTGTTAATGGTGAATTGATCAATAATTATGGTAAAGTACTAACTCAAGAATTTGGTGAAAAAATTGGAATTCGAATCATAGGTAAACAAGAATTTGAGGTATTCAAAAACAAACCTGAACTTTTTAAAGAAATTATAAAAGAGTTCGAGATCAGAAAACAAAAACATAATAAGATAATGAATTATGGAAATAAGAGTAATCTGCTATCATTAGAGCAAATATTACCTTCAAGTATTAGAATAATCGGTGTAAGATCGTATGAAGGAGAAGGCAAAGATTTTGAAAATAGAGTAAGAGAAGAATTAATTGGGAATACGACAGAGATTTTTGAAAACCTAC
>Ga0307379_10006330_pt1 | contig 16281 bp, 32 predicted proteins | sample UN2MG_FD_202237 | JGI IMG/M metagenome (GOLD analysis project Ga0307379, IMG submission 202237) | Soil microbial communities from Risofladan, Vaasa, Finland - UN-2 | ecosystem: Environmental > Terrestrial > Soil > Coastal area > Acid sulfate soil | place: Finland: Risofladan, Vaasa | collected... | reverse complement strand
GCAGCTATACCAAAACTACCCACGATTAAAAAAATGGCTAAAATAAGCCGTAGGGTTTTTATATCCATGTTCATACTGCCTCCGGAAATAATCGGTCATGTATTCTATGCCATATTTCTTTAGTACCCAAGCTGTCTGGATCTTCTGTAAAAGGTATTCTAATTACTTCCACTCTATCTACATATGGAGTAAAGAATTCAGCTTCCTCTCTAGAATGCCAATAAGCGTCTCCATCCAAACAAAACACTATGCAATCCAATTCCAACTTAAGGATTAGTGACTTTTGTATATCCGTTAGGTACAAACCGAACATAGCTATAGCTTCCTTGCCTACTCGCCATTTATCTAAAATACCTTCTGTGATGACTAACAAGTTTTCTACATCATCATATCCATATAGATAACTATTGATGGACATGCTTGGGTACAGATAACTTGTTTTTGCTTGTCCTGTCATATCCGCTGCTGCAAAACTAACTTGTTGCTGATTCTGATGAATAGGGATAATCATTCTATTCATGTACTGCCCTACTCTGCACACTCCACAACCTTGTTCTACAACATGCTCCATAGATAAATTTCTCCTTCGTAAATATTTGCGGAGCAATGGATAGTTTATCCCTGAATCTATTTTTTCAAAATACTTGGGCAAAGGTGAGGTGGTGGCGGCTGTCTTCGCTTCCTCCTTCCTACCTTGCCAAGATCCGGAAGCATCCGATATTCTATCCACTCCATCTTTATCTTTAGCTCCGGATACTTCATCAATCATATCCTGACATTCTGTGCTACTATTCCCTGTGATGACCTGTAACAAGAAAGAGAAGTGTCCCTTCCTCTTACACTTCCAGCAGGAGAATAGCATGCTATCGTCAAAAATGCCCATATGATTAGAGTGGTCCCCACAGTCTTGAAACGGGCACTGGATGTTGACTGAATCTACAGAAACATTCGTTCCTTCCTCCCACCAGGGAATATTCAGTTCATCCAGAATAGTAGTGACTATTTGACGAGTGTGCATAATTCCTCAAGACCATTTTTGTGGCCACAGCTTTTGCCATTTATCCCACACCTTTTGTACTGCTTCCTCACTCTCATTTTCCCAGCCATCCAATTCTTCAAACTCATCAACAATTTTATTGATCGCTTGCTTGAACTTTTTTGGTCCAAGAAGTACTCTTTGCGGATCTGCTGTTGAACATCTTCCAAGAATCAATACTGTAGCTAAAGGAAAATACTTCTTATACTGTCTTTTTGCCGTCCGAACAACAGATTCTCGACTATCAAAACCTTCAACTTTCTCCCCAGCAACATACCCATGGCCTGGGGACCATCCCCTCTTTTTGCATAAAATCTTTGCTTCTACTTTATTCAAAGTGTGAAGCACATCATGCTCATTTTCACCAGAATGGGATCGCAATCTTCCATACCAATGAGTAGCCCCTACGCTAGTTCCTCTCCAAGAGGTTATTGTTAAAAACACAATATTATCTATTTTTACTTTTTCCATGTCATTAAAAATTAAGAAACTCTTCTCGCATGGATTTATCTTCCCGCATTCTTCCCAATAAACAACTAGTGACCATTTTACTGCCTGGTTTTTTTGCACCACGATGTGCCATACAATAATGGGTCGCGGTTAGAACTACTCCTGCTCCAATAGGTGTAGCATACTTCATTACAGCTTCCGCTACTTGTTTAGTTAAGCGTTCTTGGATTTGTAATCTTGAGGCATAGGCATCCAATACTCTTGCGAGTTTAGATAAACCTACAACCTTTTTGTTGGGCACGTATCCTATTTTTGCTGTGCCACTGAAAGGCACAATGTGATGTGAGCAATGAGATATAAATGGAATATCCTTAACCACAATCATTTCATCGCATTCTTCTTCAAAATCAACAGATAGTAATTTTTTAATCTGTTCTTCAGTAATTGCGTACCCACTACCAAATTCAGTAATCCATGCTCGAGCAACCCTTTCTGGTGTTCCCTTAAGATGCTGATCTTCAAGATCCAAACCCATTCCTTCTAAAAACATTTGAATACCTTGGATCATTTGTTCACGACTTTTTTCAGTTTCCTCACACATAACATAGTGATTTGTTATTTCTTTTGCTATCTTTCCACCACACTTTTCACAAAGAGGTTCGCCCTCTCGTTCGCCCATTGCCCAACCACAGTGGATGCACGGTCGAGATTCATTCATATCTTCCATTCTATTTCTCCTATAAATATTCCACAGTATTATACTTCGGATTGAATTGACATCTATCAAATATTCTCTACTCCCCCATAGTCTCGCATGTACTGCATAGCTGTAGCAACGAAGTCCATCCTTTTTCCACGATTTTTAATCACAGCTACATCTACAGAATGCTTAAGAAGCAAATCCACAACCAAACATTTATTTTGTTGATTTTTACGGTGCATTCTACCGATACACTGCTTTCGCACTTTAGGAGAAGCCACTAACGTATAAAATACAGATAGGTTGGCTACACTGCCGTCCCATCCTTCGGATCCTGTGCCAATTTGAGTTAACATACATTTAACATTGGGGATGTCCCAAAAATCCTTTTCTTGTTGCTTCCTCTCCACTCGACTCTGTCCGCCTTTTATCATACGGAAACCTATTTTATTTTTATTCAATGCCTTCTGTAACATTTTGCCATCTGCAATATGTAAATAAAAGATAATGACCTTACCTGTAGTATCCCCAAGAAGATCTATCAGTGCTTCCATTTTAGCATTCTTCTTAAGAAAATAAGTTTCCTTCACATCGGAGTCATCCTTTTTGTAATAGAAGAATCCTCCACATAGTTCTCGCAGTATCGCAGGTTTAGCTTTTATCTTCTCTGCATCTATAACATATGAACCTACTTTCATATCTTCTTCACATATTAATTTATGCTGATAAGATAGAAACTCTGGTGATGGATCTATCTCACGAATCACTTCTTGTATCTCTGGCAAATCAAAACATTCTTCTCTCTCAAAAGATATGGTGGATATAGCCATCAGACTTAATATCTTTTCTTCCACATCATTTTTGATTTCCCATTTATAAAAACCCGGTTTGAAAAATCTTCGTCTGTAGTTGAAGAAATTGTGACCAAGAGCTTTTCCTAAATCAATAACTTTATAAATATTGAAAGGCTCAAGTAAGTCCGAATCAAAAGCCGTTCCTGTTAGTCCAACCACATGGGTAGCCCTTTTAGAAAGAGCATAGCATATGTTGCTCTGAAGAGAATTATATGCTTTACAGCGATGGACTTCATCTAGAATAAGGGAGTCAAAGTTGTGAGTAAATAAACTATATTGTATTTTCCACCCCATACCTTTTTTCAAATTAGCATATATAGTTTTCAAACCTTCGTAATTACAGATGGAGATATCCTTCGGTTTTTTTAGTTTAGCTTTTCTTTCCTTGCCAGAACCAGTTAGAAATTCATAAGAGTAGTCAGTATATTTATTTATGTCCCGTTCCCAGGCACTAAATGCAGAGGAGGGACAAACCACTAGAATTCTCTTATTGTTCCAAAGTTGGGTTGTCCAGAGGGAAGTCAGTGTTTTTCCTGTCCCCACGCCATGTAGGTACGCCACACGATCGTGCGATGAGGCGAAAGCCAAAGAAATCAATTGATGCCACATGGGGTCTATCGCGAATTGTAAAGTATCCGCAAAAATAGCACTCACATCTTCTTTAGTTAACGATTTGTAATTGAATTCAGTCATTTTTTAATATGTTATTTTTAGTATCACACCACTGACATTGTACGGCTTCCCATTCCTGCTCCCCAACTTGTTGAGCATTGATCCCACTACCATCACATTCCGGGCAAATAGCTATTTGAAGTAATTGTTTGAGTATTAAATTATCTGCCCGCTCACCTATTTCCATTGGATATTGCATTGGAAATTGTTTAAGGAACTGTTCCACCCATGAAATTGAAACAGCCCCGGCGGCGATATTTCTTTGAATAATTTGTATAGCTTCTTCCGCAGTCATCATAGCACCTCGAAAATTCTTCTGTCAACCTTCTCTTCTATAGTCATTAATTGATCGAGAATTGTCTTAGGTACCCGTTCATTGGTTAGCAAAGCCATAAGGGCGATCACGGCCGTCCTGAGAAGTTTCCCACCTGCCTCCACCACAGATCCGTTTCTTCGCACGGCTACTACTCGGAAGGGAAGGGGCGAACCCTCAACATACTTTGTACTTACTGATGTCAGATTACGCAGTGCTCTCATTATTGTTCCTTTCGATATATGGAATAAGTATTGCTGCTGTTCTTTCTAATATACTTTTTACATCATCACTATAACCAAATCTCTTTTGATTTATTTCAATACTCTTAAGGATGTTTCCATCCGGATGCCTTTCAGTTGCTGCTAACCAATCACATAGCATTTCCATAAGGTCAACTAAATTCATTCCGGCTATTCCTCCTGGGTCACCTTTGTGATGCTCAGGATGATGTCTATTCAATTGGTAGTGGTGATCTAAAGCTGGCTTCAATTCTTTTAAGTACTGCTTGTATTCAGGAGAACCATAACTACAGGTTTTCAACTTTGGAGTATAATTCAGAAAGAGGGGGAATTCATACTCTTCATCCCATTTAGATTCATCATGATGGACACCACGTGTTGTCAATTTATCTATAAGATGACTTAGATATTTTTGAACAAGGCGAATATGGAACCGCATTTCGTCTATTGTTTTTTGAGCTTCTGGAAACCTGTCTTTTTCTTGATTTATCATATCGCTCCTCCGCCAGCAGCTTCTCTTCGAAGCGGCCAACAATCCATAACCATTTGACCAACTGCTAAATTCGTATTGAACGTACAACCGAAAAATTGGTCACCATGCCTATTTGCTAAAACCCATGCCTGCATTAGGTTTGTAGATTGCTGGGTTGGACTCTGGGATATGGCAAGCATAAGATCCACATTGCCCACCTTACGAATATCTTCCGCAGTATCACCTTGTGCCATAATAGCTTTTTGCAATGCTGCTCTATTCACCTGGCTAACCGTAACCATGCCTAGTCTTCGTTCATCAGCTATTGCTTTGCTCTCAAGATACATATCATTGATAGCATCGTGCCTACTGCCCTTATCCGGGACGAACATCTTTTCTACATAGTCATTGATAACTATATCTGGCATGAATCCCTTATATGTTTCCAGATAATCCAAATACCTATTGATCTCCCCCATAGTGCATCTACCCATGGGGTATTTCTTTATGATAAGGTTGCCACCAAATGCTGCTAAATTTTTTCTTCCCCGCATAACTAATGGAACGTTATGAACAGTATCCACTCTTTGTTCCCAACTATCTATTTGGGTACCACCATCATCATAGTCTTCAAAAGAAACAACAGGTCTACCTCCCCCATCCCTCGGTGGGTCGCTGGCTAATTGATTTATAGCCATATCATATCGCAATTCTGTATCTTCCGCAGAAAGTTCGTGGCTAATATGTAAAACTTTCAAACCATGGAATAAGGCGACTTCCCCTAGGTTAACACACGACCAGGATTTCTTTCCCTTGAAACCGCCCAAGATGCAGATAAAATCTGTTCTCCTTATTCCTCTGGGCAATCGTTGATCCAGCACATCAAAACCTAAAGGCATAAGATAACCGGAAGTCCTCTCTTCTGATAGATAAGTAGGATAAGTCGCATTAAAATATTCTATACCTATATCTTCAGTTGTAACTCCCACACGAAGAGCTCGCTGCATAATCTCTCGGGCTTCTTCAAAATTTCCCTTGCTAGCTATATCAATAAACTTGACTGCCGCATCCTCAAATTCTATGGCTTGAATGTATTTATTAACTCGAGATAGGATGTACTCTTTATTTGGTGGATCTACTTTTTGTATTTTTTCAAGGTAGGTGAGAATGAATTCTTTCTTTTCATCCTTCTTTCCTCCAAGAGATGTGACCAGTTCATCATGCAAATGATTCTTCGGAGCAGAATTAGTTACATCATAAAAGTTGTAGCATAGTTTGATTACTTCCCTAACGGTAGAATTTTTGAAATGCTTAGGAAGAACTACCCCTTTAACCGCACCAAGAAATTTAGTATCTGTTATAGCCAGATAGACAAAGGCGTCAACCATTCTTTGGGAAATAACGCTATCTTTCACGATTTTCCTCTCTAACCGCCATCAGGATAATACCCAGAACATTCTGGCCGAGTACCTTTTCACATTTCTTGCAGTAGCAAGTTCCCCAAAAGTTTGAATGCCAGTAGTTTCCTTCCTCAAGATATTCATCCTTCGTACTGAGCAGCTTTTCTTGCAGTTCAATGCTCTGCTCAAACTTAAGCCAAACTAGATCCGTCATTACATCTACTTTAATTTTTTCCCAATCATTTCTTAGAAGTACTTTTCTGCCTATATGTTTAGCTATGGCAGGAGAAGGAGCCTTCCGGATAGTCTCTTCATCCTCTGGCCATCTGCACTTGGCTGCTTGAAAAGCATGCTCAACTGTAGGCCAAATAGTTCCCTTCCAATGCAAATAGTTAGGATAGAAGTTACTTAGAAAGTCCAGATCATCTTTGAATAGCATCATTTCCTTCTCTTATTGTAAACTTTTGATTGCTTCACAAATATCCGCTAACTTAGTTGCAATTATAGCCAACGCAACCAAAATCCAAAATTGTATCATAGCCCTCATCTCTCACCCCCCTTCTCTTAAATACCATTACCCCTCACCTCCTTCTCTTAAATAGCATCACTCCTTATTCATAAGTTTTCCGAGAATAACCCATCTTGCATTGCTGAGATCCACTTCAACATTAAGCTTCTTCTGATCTTCTTCCATCCTACTTATTATACTTCGGAGTTCCTCTATAGTTGTATCTTTATTTTGTATTTGCTCATGAAAATGTGCCTCCCTGGGTTTAGATGAGCGTACTTCATGGGGAGGGCATATCGTACCTATGGGATGATTCTCCAGGCAACCTTGACAGGGCCTTTTATTGGCCTCCTTTATTGCTTCCCGTAATAACTTCTCCTTATCTTTTAATTTCCCTCTTAGCATAGCTATGGTTTGTCTAAGCTGGGCATCCTCCTTTAGAATCCGATCCATACTATTTTTCTGATCAAATAGTCCACGTTCCATTTCCTCTTCTTCCGCCACTTTGATAACTCGAAAAGGAATGGTGCATTTAGACCACTCAAAATCTAGACCGCAGTTAGGACAAGGTATCCATTGATTATCCTTTTGATCACGATATATTATAAAATCACAAGAACGGCAATACCATTTATGCAAAACCACTCTGGGCTTCGCTCCTAGCTTCTTCGACTCTTCTCCATCGATTTCTAGCACTTCCTTTTCTAATTCTGTCATCCCTTCCTCCAACCCCTCTCGCCAAGCTCTCTGCATAACAGATTCCGTTTTTACAGGCATCCTATCTACTATTGCTTGACGAACATCCTGAACAGCGTCTACCCTACTTGTCTCATGTAATCTCCACCCTCGACCGCAACCACTCCAACGAAATATAACCTTTCCAGTGTATTCACCATTATCCGTCTGTTCCTGTAAGAAGTCTAGTATTTCCTTATCTGAAGGTCTCTGATCCATTTCTATTCTCCCAACCTTTCTTTATCATCTAATGAATGCTAACATATATCCGTACAACTCCCGTACAACTCCCGTACCGTGCTTAATCTTCTTATGCAGCACATTGCCCATACTAAAAAATCTACACGGCATTTGCTAGTATTTCGCGAATACGATCGATTTTTATTTGTAGGACTGGGTCCGGGGGCTCCTCCTGGCTATCCTGCCTATTCAAAAGTATGAGTAAACTTTGTCTAACCTTTTCCCCAAGAGTGTTAATAAGATTCTTTTGCGGATCTTCTAGAATCTTAAGAACAACATTAATATATTCTGGCAATGCTTTCTCAGGAAGAAGATCTGGATATAGAGAAAAGCGAAGCAGTCTTACAGACATTTGGAAACACTCTTCTTTTAATCCATAAATCCATTTTCGTGCCATGGGCTCGTCTTGACTATTATTTTCCATGGCCTCAATAAATTTTTTCAAAGAATTCATATGTTCTCCTCGTATAGTTATTCATACCAAAGTCCCAAATCTTTTAGATGATGGGGCATAAGTGTGTCCCAAGTACCCTTTACGGAACATAAGTGACCTGGATGGACAATTTCTCCTTTATCTAAACGCTGAAGTTGCATACACCGCATAAGGAAATCTACCCAAGTTGTTTTCATTATTCTACCTTTACTTCTAGAAAAGAATTTTGTCATTAGTATAGTAGTTTGAATGAACTTGTTCTTTCGTTCTTGCGTCATGTTATAATCATCAAGATTCGTTCCAATAAGTTGACAGTATTTAATTATGATCTCTTGAGTAAGTTCATGATCCGGATCTTCTAAGGGTGTTTGAACATCTTGTCGGGATTCTATTGGTGAGCTTTTTCTATTATTCATCTGAAGGAGAAGCCTATCATATTGATCTCTTAACTTTCCTGCAGATAAAACATTAGTGCACCAAAAGGAATCCTTTGCTACAAAATCTATGATGTCCATTATTTCACTATCATCTCTTTTATCTAATCTAATCATTTTATCATGCACATCTGCCCAACTCTGTAAAGTACGTTCTCGGTATTTTTTATTTCCTTCCCAATCCTTCCCTCTAAAATTAGGTACTGTTTCTAAAACAGAATCTAATTGATATGATGCCATTACGTAAGGCACGGAATCTGTTGTGAATATTTTCTTTTTTGAGGTGGAAGATTCTTTCGAGGATAAGGAACCTTCTAATACTTTAGTATTGGAAGTGTGTTCTTCATAAGTATTTGTTTCTTTTATAGTATTATTAAGGGCTGATTCTCTTAACTTAAGAAAATCAAGTGTTTCTAGGGCTGATTCTCTTAACTTAAGGTTTTCGAAGGTACCATCAATTTCAAGCCACTCTTCTTCAGTTTTTGGGCTCTCACTTATGATCCATAGCCTGTCTTTGATCCTTTGGTTATTTTCATTTCTTACTTGTATGATTCTACAATATCCGTGGGTTTGCAACTCTTTTACTATTCGTGTAATTTTACTTTGCTTTGTGTGAGGGCGTGCCAATTGGTTCTTACGTACTTTCCAATTAGCTGGTCGGGACAGTAGTTCTAGAAGCATACCTTTAGCTTCATAGGTTAGATCAACATTCCGTGCTAAAGCATTATCTATTTGTACAAAATCTTTTTCTTTTTTGAGGGTTTTGATAATAGGCATTATATTTCTTTCACTTCTCCTATGCACTCAATATCTTCTTCAGTTAATTGGAACCATTCTCCTTTTATTCTTTTTGTTGAAAAGTAGTCATGAAAAGCTTTTTCTGCTCCCATCATATCTTCAGTATGGATGGAATGCAGTAATTCTATTGGTGTTTCTTCCGGATGTTTTCCAGATAAATTACATATTCTACCTTCCACATTTTTTGTTCTACCAATTTTTACATATTTACCTTTCTTTGCAAAGTAGATAAAGCCTTTCTTTTTTGGACCAGTATATCCCCTTGCTGCATTATTTAATTCATCCTGTTCTATATGTAGTTCCATCATTCTTATTCTATTATATTCATCTATACCCTTTTGACCTTTTCTTTTTATTGTTTTTAGATGAGATATTATTCTAGTTATATCTGAAAGATTTGGCAAAAATCCGCGTTGATCACCAAATTCTATGTTTTCAGAATGGATAAAGATAAACCAAGGTACCATTCGATTAATAGCTTCTTCCATTTCTTCTTTAGTTAGCATCACTCCTCTTCCTTCTTCCCCAAACCACCAAACATATCAGACATTACATCTGGCATTATATCTTTGAAAGTCACAGGCTTGTTGAACTTATGCCCGCAAATACAGTATTCAATTTTTGAATCATCCGGAAATTTGGTTTTACATTTTGGACAGGCTTTCATTATACTCACTCTCCAAGTTCCTCACAAATTCTTTTTTCTAATTCATCTAGACCATCCTTTTGGATTTGGTCCAGAACCCAGTTTAAGCAATTTGTCCAAATTGTCTCACCATTTGTAGTCGGGTGCAGTTTTCGAACGTATGCTGCCCAAAAATCCTTAAAGCCTACCAATGGGATATTCCTTGCCTTTAAAACAAAGCAGCTCTTCTTGACGGAGTATCTTATTCCGTTGCCGGAGGCATCATTTCTTTCCAAAGATTCCACATACCAACCTATGTCATCTTCAAATATAATCTTGACACGTTGGAAGTTCTTAACGGGAAGTTTCTTATTATCCCACGGCGCCTTTGAATATCTGCCTCTTGCAAAACCAGCATACTCAAGATTCTTGTCTAACATTATTTCCCCTTTTTAATTTATTTTATTCATCGACTATTACTTCATCATAGTAGTTTTCTTTTTCATCTGACCAAAATCCTATTATTTTGGGTTGACTTCTTCCATACGATTGCAGATTATTTATGAATTTTCTAGCTTTTTCTTCGGTATGAAAAATGAATAATTTTCTCCAGGGAGCAGTATTACTTACTGTTTGTCCACAAACACCACTGGGACCTTTATCCTCATATCCAATATAAAACATAATTTAGTTCCTATTTCTTTTCTAATCGTTTCATTTCATCATCCACCTTCTTGGCTGCACAGTAATCGGCCAGGTGGATTAATCTAACGAAGGCTCTCATCGTGGGATCTACTCGGCTACTGGGACGGGAGTTCTTATCCGTAGTCCACTTACCCATATGTCCAGCGATTCCTTCAGTGATTCTAGCAAAGACCTCATCATCATCTGGTAGACATTCATCAATTGCTCTGGCTAAATCGCAGCCGTGGGTTCCACAAACTTTAGGTCCGCCTTTAGGAAAACCCCTAGCATTCAGTCCTATGCCATTCTTATGCATGTCGTGCATTAAAAGAGCAGCGATAACTTCATCTTCCAGTCTTGTTCTCGGGATGTCTTTGAATTCAGGGTATTCAGACATTGCTTCCACTAATTGAAGACCCCACCAGACAGCAAGTTTTGTATGCCTTACTAAGCCACCTCGACCTAATGATAGTTTAGGATGGTATTTTCCAGATGTGCTGGCTGGGCACGTCCAAAAGTAATCCTTGCCTAATTCATCGAAAAAGATTATCACATAATTTCGAATCTCTTCATTCCGTATTTTTGCTAGTTCATCTTTGAATACTATCTCCACATTCTTCTTGTCGTCCATCTCCTCTATTCCTTTTATCTATATGCTCTTTCTATCATTAGGGATTATTCCCTAGTTTATCTTATTATACTTGGGATAGAGTACATAGGTACTATTTATTTTCAGAAATACATACCTATTCCTTCCACTTTATCATTTATATCATCCATTGTAAAATGATAAAAGCAGTGGTCAGCATGGCTCCGTTTCTTAAATTTTTGTTGTTGACTTTAGTGTCTTGTCTAAGAGCGGAAGTGATATTTATTCCTAAATGATCTATGCTGCCCCACAGACAAAGTACTTTAATTACCCATAGTAAGATTTTACTGGCAAGTATTACATATAGCATTTTTATCCTTTCATTTTAATTTAACAGGTCGAGAAGGAATCGAACCCTCGGCAGTGGGGTTGGAACCCACCATGTTACCACTACACCACCGACCCAGAATAAGCCAGGGAGGACTCGAACCCCCGACCTACGGATTAGAAATCCGCTGCTCTATCCATTCATCGGCGCCATTATCTATATGTAGTTCCGGATGGATATCTAAAAATGTCTGGGGCGGAACGATATCGTTCACTGTTACTCCTGGAACTACTGGGGTGGATGCCAAAGCTACGGTAAGAATAAGTGATTGGATATGCATTAGTCCTCCATCTTTCTTAGTATTCCTCTTGCCCTAGCTCTTTCTGCACATACCTGGCAGTAGGTCTCCCTTAGATGCGTTTTCATTCCCCAGGCTGCTAATGGTATTGATTGCTGTATTGTTCTTGTGTAGCCGCAAAGGGGCTCCCCGTTGATAGCAATGTGATAACGGAAGATGCTTGTAAGATCTTCATGGATGGCTATCACATCCTTTTTAGCTTCTTCCTTCTTACAGAATCTGGAGAATAGCTTATCAAACATTTTTGCTTCCTCATCATTTAATCTGTTCGTATGATTTGACATATCTTTTTAGTCTGTCCATTTGTGTCCACAATTGAGGCATTCATTCCTATCACAAGCCAAGTGCATTACAAATGTGAAATTTTGAGAATAACAGACCGGGCAACGTGAGCCGAAAAATACGCCGATTAAGTATCATAGTTTCCTCATAAACCTTCTTCCCAATTAATAAGTTCGGAATTATTGATTTTTTGAACGGTGCGTTCAAGATCTTCTATTACTGTTCCTGCAGTATCCGCATCCATCCTTTCTTCATTTTGGAGAAAGGAACCAACCCTAAGAATGTCTTGGGTTATTTCATGTTTGAATTCTTCCTGTTTTTGTTCGTTGGTCTTTGCCATTGCTTCCTCCTCATTTAATCTATTCATATGATTTGGCATCCTCAATCCTCACAGCATTCACAGTACGCTTCCATTTCACATTCGTACCGCTTCTGTCGCTTGTTCATGACAATCTTCTGAACCATTAGCAATCATTTTGTTTCTTCACGAAATTCTCGATTATCTTTTCTGCTTCATCTTGAGATAACAAACCTTGTTTTATCTGCCCAAGTAGTTTTTTCTTGAGACTTAAAACTTCCAATACCTGTTTGTCGGTTCTCATTATTGGCCCCTTATCCTTGGATGATCCTATTTGGGAAGGACCAACTATTTGGATATTCTTGGTGGTATCGAAGATATTCTTACGACAATCAATTATGCCCAGCCTATCTCGAACAATGCTTGCCGGGAACTTAAATTGCTTGCCATCGCTGCGTTCCGCGATGATCGGGTACCTAGGATTCCGGGGCTTCAGGCCGGTGATTTTGAACTGTCTTCCGCTGGATGTGAATGTCCGGCCCAGGTCTTCTGGATCAAAGCCATGTCTGCTGCAGCAGTTTCTGAAATCCTCCTCTTCCTGATTGAATGCTGTGCCATCTTCGTTCCTAAGCACCACTTCTAATTTGAGGTTTGCTTTTTTATCTTGGAACTTCCCGCCTTTGAATTTGAGCTTTATGACCAGCTCCCGCTCAATGGGGGCAAGGGCTTGAAGTATTCTGGCCTCAATGATCTCTAATGAGTACTTATTCAATTTATTAAATCGCTTGCCCATTCTCTTTTCTCCTTTAACTGTTTCAATTTCTGTTTCTTCTTATACTTAAATTATAAGGTATATTGGGCGAAATCAAAATAGAAACAGGTTTATTTGGATTCTTTTTGTCGCTGCTCAGTCTGGGCATTCTCCTATATTTGGAGCATTTATCAAAACGGCTTTGACAGGCTTGGTGACTGTTCCTCCCCAGCCCCCATTCGGTGTTACATAATTGTTCAAATTTGGGGGTTCTCCAGTTGTGAACCTGAAGTCGTGCTTACTCATTCCGTTGAATTCTCCGAAGTGTCCATGCACCCCAAATTTTGCATCTGCAGGATACTTCTTCAGGAGTTCTATGACTTCTCCTACCGAAATCATACGGTCCAACTGTTCCTGTATCTTTTCTTCGTTTGTCTTTCTTGCCATTGCTTTCTCCTAAATATATCTTCTACTTCTTATATATAAAGTATACGATATATTTGGCCAAATCAAAATCAAGAATTTCTTCTTTCTGTTCTTTCTTTGTATGCCTTTATCATTTCAGCATCGTCGCTGGTTTCCGGATGGGCTTTTCGGATCAGAGGAGAAAGAATGTCTTTTACTAATTGTTCAGGTAGCTCAATTGATCTACTCCCTTTGGCTATACTGCATAAGTAGCCTGGATTATAACCTATGGGATCAAGACCTATTCTGTGCAGTCGCTCAGCATCTGCAGCGAATCTTTGTAGGAATTCTTCGTATCTATTCATGTTTCTTTCTCCTATCCTTTCGTTTTTGTCTTTCACGTTTAGGTACTAGGTACAAAGTCTCCTTACCTTTACGGACCAGTTTAATGCAGCCGCATCCTCGGCACCAGAATATATTGGGAGTAAGCTCTCGCCATTCAGGTTTCATCATCTCACTTAAGTTTATTTGGATTGGTGGTTTATTATAATTCTTCCTGTAAGTCTATTGGTCTATATCTGAGTTCATATGTCTGTTTGAAATGAGCGATAATAACTTCCATGTCCTCTATTTCAATTAGAACTCGCCAGTAGTTGCCTATATCCTCTCTATATCTATAAAGGATATTGCAAAATTTTTCCCAGACAAACTGGAGGGATGAGAGACCGGATAGCGTAATGATATCGGTTGGCGATAGTTCATCAAGCGGGACTATTCCGGCGTCAATGAAACTTGATAGATAGCCTAAAAGGATATATTTATCTTTGAGAATTGTGTCAGTTAAATTATTCATACTTTTCTCTCATTTCAGATTCTCTGGATTGAATTTGGATCTCTTGCCTGCCATATACTTGAGAACTTCATCGAAGTCCAGCTTCAATGCTGTGCAGTAAACTTGAACATCATACCAATATTGGTTGTCTTCACGGGTGTTCTTGCCGTAATGTTTGGCCCACTTGATGAGGGTCTTCTTTAATATCTCATTGTCTACGTACATGTGGCACCTTTCTTAGTATTGTTCTAAATTTACCAATCTGAATTTCTTTCATTCCGTCGCTGCTCGTCCAATTCCTTCTTCACCAGATCCAGCACAGCATCCTCAAATTCAGGAGTAGCACAAATGAGTTGGATTAAAGATTCTTTCTTCGGCACTTCCAGTTGGTTCTGTAAACTCTGGATTTCTTCCTGCTGCCTTCTTATGATATCTTCTAGCTCATAACGTGTCATTTCCTTTTCTCCTACTTGTTCTTATACTTAAAGTATAAGGTATACTGGGCGAAATCAAAATAGAATCAGGATTATGTTTTGCTCATAGTGGCCACGCTCTTCTCGTTCACGTAATCCGTATGCCATCCGGCCTTGTTCAGAGTATGCCACCATTTTGATCTGTAAGGAATCCGAATTTTCTGCCCCGCGGTTGTGTGTTTTCGTTTGAGTAGGTTCATTTCAATTCCTCCAATTCATCTAAAAGATTTAGTTAGTCTCCAGTTCTTTGATTTTAAGTAAAGCCTTTGCGGCTAGAATTTCTGCTCCATCCCCTCTATGATGTTCTATTTGTGTCAAAGGCTGCCCTACTCTAAGCAGCTCTTGATCGTCCGCGGTATATATATCATACAAGTATATATCAGAATCGAGCCTTCCGACGTTATGGATGCCCACAACCTTTATGGGTCTTCTATTGATGTAGAGATTTACGATTAGCATTACTTCTCCGTCTTATCTTGTCTTTATGGTTCTTCCGGCAGCTGTCTGTAAATGCGTATAGTATGCCCGCCTATATCCAATGGGTTTCAAATTCCCTATTTGTTCAAGCCAATAGGTTTCCCACTCCTTAAACTCTTCCCCATGCGAAAGAATATACCAATCTTCCCCATTCAGAAAATGGCAGCATTCATGGATTATTTCAGCCAGTTGCACTTCCTCTGGTTTATTGAAAATGAATTCAGCTACTGTGATCCTTCTTATATTCTTCCAATCATCCATCCTTGCTTGGGAATTCGTCCAACGGTTGTTCCTGATCACCTGTACTGGAGGTTTGCCGCAATCAAGCATTATGGTGTCGGCCACTGTCTGCATCTCGGGTACGGTCATTTTGTTTCCTTTTCAGATTCCGCTGTTGAGTTTATTCTACAATCAGATGCAAGCATTGTATTATTAGATCTTTTTGATCAACAGTAATTTTTGCTCCCCACAAGTCTGCTCCCCACAAGTCTGCTCCCCGCAAGTTTGCTCCCCGCAAGTCTGCTCCCCACAAGTCTGCTCCCCGCAAGTCTGCTCCCCACAAGTCTGCTCCCCGCAAGTCTGCTCCCCGCAAGTCTGCTCCCCACAAGTTTGCTCCCCGCAAGTCTGCTTCTCGCAAGTTTGCTCCCAGCAAGTTTGCTTCTCGCAAGTTTGCTCCCAGCAAGTTTGCTCCCAGCAAGTCTGCTCCAGGACCTATTGTGTAACCGTTAACTTTCATTTTCTTTTCTCCTATCTTTTCTCCTACTTGTTCTTTTCTTCTACTTGTTCTTATATATAAAGTATAACCTATTTTAAGCAAAATGCAAATAGAATCAGGAAACATACTCTAAAAAGGAGATACTTATCAATAATGCTCTCTATACAACCTATCGTT
>Ga0307379_10006328_pt1 | contig 16292 bp, 14 predicted proteins | sample UN2MG_FD_202237 | JGI IMG/M metagenome (GOLD analysis project Ga0307379, IMG submission 202237) | Soil microbial communities from Risofladan, Vaasa, Finland - UN-2 | ecosystem: Environmental > Terrestrial > Soil > Coastal area > Acid sulfate soil | place: Finland: Risofladan, Vaasa | collected... | reverse complement strand
GCTCTTTTTGATTTTGCCATCTTTGTCCTTCGTAATCAGGACCAGATACTGAAACCCGTACGCACTACCTGTAGGTATAATCATTCGCCCGCCCGGCTTCAACTGCTCCAACAGCGGCTCAGGGATACGCTTGGCAGCGGCAGTGCCGATTATCGCATCGAAGGGCCCTTTATCAGGCCAGCCGAAGAAACCGTCACCGGCCTTGACGAACACGTTCGGATAACCTAATTTCTTAAGCTGCGCTTTAGCTGATTTGGCAAGCTCTTTAACAATTTCAATTGTATACACTTCGCGGGCAATTTCGGCGCAGACCGCCGCCTGATAACCCGACCCCGTTCCAATCTCCAATACCTTCGAGTTTGGCTTAAGTTTTAAGGCATCAGTCATAAAGGCCACGATATACGGCTGACTGATAGTCTGCCCCTGCCCGATGGGCAATGGATAGTCGGCGTAAGCATATCGCTGCTGGCCGCGCGGTATAAAGGCATGCCTCGGCACGGTAAGCATCGCCCTTAACACGTTTGGGTCTTTGATGTCCCGTGCCCGAATTTGTGTCGCGACCATCCTTTTTCGCTCGTCGATCCGCTCGGCAAAAGCCGGATGATTATGGTCCGGCCGGGCCACCCTCTCATCTTCTCGGGCGCGCTGCTCATTCACATCGGGAGGTGCTTGATTTGAATCCGCTCTTTTATCCTGCGAAGCTAAGGTAACCGCCGGCTCCGGCACGCTCCTCAATATCAAAATTCCCACCAATGAGACAATTACCACCAGCGCACAAAACGCAGCTACAATCCGCTTTCTTGACTGCTCTTCTTTATCCATCATTAAAGCCCCCAAATATCATTTCAATCGCTCCTAATATACCACAGCCCCGCCCAGCCGTCAATTCCCAGCCGCAAATCCAAAAAAACCGCCCCGCACACCCCAAAATTTTGAAAAATTCCCCTTGCCTAACCGATAATACACCATATAATTACAAATTGAATCGAAAATCGGGCTGCGAGCAACGATTTCGCGGGCGTAGCTCAGTGGTAGAGCGTCACGTTGCCAACGTGAATGTCGTGAGTTCAAATCTCATCGCCCGCTTTACGAAACTACTATAAAGGATTATAGAGAATATAGTATCGGCGAGTTACCGGCTAAGCACAGTAGTTTGGCGTTGGTCGCCGATACGCTAAATCCCGGCTGACGGGGATTGAAAATTATTGAAACTTGGCTAAGGGATGTTGTTTTCCCGACGCCTTTTTTGTTTAATATCTCAGAGCCGCAAAAGCTAAATCGTTCAGGAGCACCAAAAAATGGCCGAAGATGAACAAGCCACAGAGACTAAAAACGAAGAAGAACCAACTACAGCTTCGAAAAACACCATAACAATCGAAGATTCAGGCCCCTGCAAGAAAAAGGTGATTGTAGAGATACCCCAAGAGGCAATAAAAACTGCCACCGATAAGCAGTACGAAAGATTGCACAAAGAAGCGCTCGTGCCGGGTTTCAGAAAGGGCAGGGCGCCCCGTCGCCTGCTTGAAAAGAGATTTGGCAAAGAAACAGCAGAAACAGTCAAGTTGAAATTGTTGGCCGATGCCAGTGAAGCGGCCATCAAAGACAGCAACCTGAATGCGCTTCGTGAGCCGGATTTTGATTTTGAGAAAATTGAGCTGCCCGCCGAAGGGCCCATCAAGTTCGATTTTGAGGTCGAGGTACGCCCGGAGTTTGACTTGCCACAGCTCGAAGACATTCCAATAACAAGGAGCAAGCTCGAAGTTACAGACGAGCAAATCGGCAGAGAAATTGAGCAGTTACGAAAATGGTCGGGTGTCTGGACTCCACGCGAGACCGGGGCCGCCGAACTTGACGACCAGATTATTGCCGATGCGATTCTAAAGCAGGTCGAAACCGAAGAGCAGGAAAAGCTCGACAATATCGAGGTATATGTAAGGCCCAATGGTTTTGTCGGTGCCGTCCCCGTCGAGAAGCTCGACGATCTTCTCATAGGCGCTAAAGCCGGAGATACCAGGCAAACAACTGTCGATGTCCCGAAAACGTTTTTCAGAGAAGACTATCGCGGAAAAAAGGTAGACATCCGAATTTCCATCAAGGATATTAAATGGCTCAAGCCTGCCGCCTTGGACGAAAACTTCCTCAAGAGGTTAGACGTCGAGGATGAGAACGAGCTGAGGGAGAAAATCCGCGATACATTGCAGACTCGATTAGAGGAACAAGTGCGAACGGAGATGACAGAGCAGATTTACACGTATCTGCTCGACAATACCGAATTTGACCTGCCATTGGATATTGTCGCCGAGCAATCGACCTCACTGCTGCAAAGACAGTACTCCAGTCTATTGATGCGGGGACTTTCCCGTGAGCAGCTCGATGAGCAGATGGCCCAGCTTCAGGCCGGCAGTGAACAACAGGCAAAACAGCAGCTCAAAACATTCTTTATAATGGACAAGATTGCCGACAAGCTCGAGATTGAAGTCAGCGAAGAGGAAATCAACGGCCACATAGCACAGTTAGCAATTCAGCAAGGCCAGCGTCCAGAAAGGATGAGAGAGCAGATGCTGCGCGATGGCTCCTTAGCTCAGTTCAGGCTGCAGGTGCGAGAGGGTAAGTGCACCGCCAAATTACTTGAGTCGGCAAAGATAACCGAGAAAAAGCCCGAAAAGAAAACCAAAAAAGCCCCTAAGAAAACAGCGAAAAAAACGCCTAAAAAAACGGTTAAAAAATCCGCAGCTCCTGAGAAAAAAACAACAAAAAAACGAAAGAAAACAGAAAAGTCCCCTTAGAATGGAGTCGTCGACTTCAAATGGGGGGGAAAAAAGGAAAAAATTGTAATAGGGTAAGGAAACCGGTGAATAAAAATAGTCGATACAAAGCGTATCTTGCCTGGCGGGATACGCCACGCGGGATAACGAACTATATATAAAAGGAAACCATAAATGTCTATCGAACATCACGCAAAAAACATCTCCAAAAACATGGACGCCTACAACCAATACGGGCAGTATCAGCGCTACCGCCAGATGAGTCTCGATGATATGCTCCTGGAGAACCGAATCGTCTTTCTCATAGGCGAGATATCCTATGGAAGGGCCGCCGAAGTCATTATGAAGATGCTCTATCTCGACAATCTCAAGCGAGGCAGTGAAATCAGCCTGTACATTAACTCGCCCGGCGGTAGCGTTGACGACACGATGGCTATTTACGATACTATACGCTTTGTTGGCTCGCCGGTTGCCACCTATTGCATCGGAAAGGCTCAGTCCGGTGCGGCGGTAATACTGGCAGCCGGAACAAAAGGCAAACGTCACGCCCTGCCCCACGCTAAAGTTATGCTGCATCAGGTCTGGGGTGGAGTCACCGGACAGGCCGCTGATATCAAAATACAGGCCGAAGAAATCCTCAAAGCAAAAAAGATGATAAACGAAATTCTTGCAAAACACACCGGACAGCCGATTGAAAAAATCGCGGCTGAAACCGAAAGAGACAGATATATGACCGCTGAGGAGGCACATAAGTACGGACTTATTGATGAGGTGCTCCACGCAGAAGAAAAAAAAGAAAAAAAGAAAACGGAAAATAAAAAGTAAAAATCAAACACACAATATGGGATACGAAATATGACGACTAATCAGAACCTCGTACCGATAGTAATTGAGAAAAGTGGCCGAACCGAACGTGCATACGATATTTATTCAAGACTGCTCAAGGATAGAATAGTCTTTCTCGGTGGGGTCATTGATGACCCAACAGCTAATTTGATTATCGCACAGATGCTGTTCCTGAGCAACGAAGACAGCAAGACTGACATCCATTTTTACATCAATTCACCCGGCGGCACCATCACGTCGGGCCTGGCGGTCTACGATACAATGCAGTTTTTGCGATGTGACGTCGCGACGTATTGTGTCGGACAGGCAGCAAGTATGGCTGCCGTACTATTGGCAGGAGGAAAGCCGGAAAAACGCTTTCTACTGGCAAACAACAGACTTCTTTTACACCAGCCCCTGATCACCGGCATACTCGAGGGCCCCGCTACCGACATAGACATCGAAGCAAAGGAAATACTCCGCCTGCGCACCCGCCTTTATGACATATTGGCCAAGCATACAGGACAAAAACCGCAGAAAGTTGAAAAGGATTGCGACCGCAACCTATGGCTCAACGCTGAGGAAGCAATCAAGTACGGACTCGCCGACAGAATTTTGCAAAAGGCGCCTGAAATCGTCAGGCAACAGGAGCAAAAGTAATGAATATAGGATATCGAATCTCGAATGTCGAATGTCGAACTACTAATTTTGCATCTCGGCCCACCTGCTTTCTGCCGAGAGGCATCCACCGAGAGGTGCCCCCCCTGGGACTGCGGATTGCGAAAGCAGGAAGAGGGGCGGTGCTTTTGTGCTCTTGTGCCCTCGCGTTCTTTGTCGTCGGCTGTGAAACTCCAGACAGCCAAAAAAATACATTGTCTGAACAAATTGAGACCCTCAAACATGATAAAAGCCGGCTAACACGGCAAATCGAGCAGTCAAAATCAAAAAACAAAGACCTGCAGCAACAGATAAACACCCTGCACAACCTGGCCGGTAAAATCGATCTCGAAAAACTCTACGATGTGCAAAGACTCAAGATTACAAAACACTCCAATCTTCACGACAAGGATAAAGACAAAGATGGCAAAAAGGAAACGCTCATTATATATATCCAGCCGATTGACCAGGATGGTGACATAGTAAAGGCGGCTGGTTCCGTCGACGTGCAGCTTCTCAACTTGAACGAAGAAGAGCCGCAGCTATTAGGTCAGTGGCATGTGGGGCCGGTCGAGCTGCGAAAGCTCTGGTTTAACGCACTGATGATGACCAATTACAGATTGACCTTTGACGTCTCCGACAAGGTCCAAACTTTTGAAGAGCCGCTGACCGTGAACGTAACTTTCACCGATTACCTCACCGGCAAGGTCTTCAAAGAACAAAAAGTCATCAAACCCCCTTAGAGGGGACCCGAATTAGTTCGGTTCCCAGTCATACTTGCCCCGCACTTAATAGGCATGACGCCTGCACCCGCATTTCTCTGGCGGGGATAATTTAGTGTGGGGTCGTTCCTGCGAAGTTGAATTCGGATTTGAGTTGAACTTGGTCCCCCGCGCGTGCCAAATGTATAGACCAGTGCGATAACCTAAGTCACGGCGGCTTTCTCAAAAAAACTATAGGCGGCCAGCAATCCACGCATCACGTCTGTAACGGTAACTATCCCAACAAGCTTCTTGTCATCGTCTGTCACCGGCAGACAACTTATATTCATCTCATACAGCATCTTCACGGCAGTATAGAAGTCACAGCTCGGTAGCACGCAAGTTACGTCTCGCGTCATTATCTGATGCAGCGATTGCTGTGTGGCCGCATTGTTCGGCGCAACATCAAACAGCCTGTTGTGAAATGATTCGGCGCCGGGCCTCAAATATGGAAGGTAACGTAGAACATCTCTATCGGAGATTACCCCAACCAGTTTCTTTTGCTCATCAACAATCGGAACGTGCCTGAATTTCCCCTTCTGCATAACCTCCATCGCTTTGGCTAAACTTTCCTGTTCCTCCAGATAAACCACTTGCTCAGTCATAACATCTTCAACTACCCGCAGAACTGTTGAGAACGCAGGCATCACCTTGTCCGAATTCCCCGACAGCAGGTCAACAAAACGTTTCCTTTCATCCGTCTTTCCCGTCTTTGAGCATAGCTGGCGAATTGTATCGAGCCTGATAAACAGCTTTAAGATATCTGTGGACGTAACGATGCCAACTATATCTCGGTCAACCAGAACAGGCATCATATTGATGCGATTATCAACCATGATGCTAATCATCTCCTGTATTGATGTCTCTGGTGATACGGACTTGGGATCTCTGGTAACGAATCGGACCAAAGGCTGTTTTAGCGCCTCTGAATCTGAATCTGCCTCACCGACTTTTCCCAGGTATGGTGATATTTGTCGGAACACGTCTCTCTGGGAAACAATTCCAACGAAGGTTTGTTGTTCATCTTCTCCGGTAGGGTTGTCGACTACAGGTATGTGTCGGACGTGGTGCTCCTTCATAAACTTAATACACATCTCTATAGTATCGTCCAGCGTCAGCGCCTTGACACATTCGGTCATCATGTCCTTGACAAGACACACCGACTTAAAAAAGACATCTCGCCCGGCGAACAAATCGTCTAAAAGGTCGATAAGCCGAAACTGTTTATCTTCTTTCCTTTGCATGGAACTTTGCAAGACCCTTTGCTCACTAAGATAACTATGCCCCGCAATAGAAATCGATTGTAAACTTATAAAACCACTGTTTTTATCGACAAAGGATATATGCCACTTTACGCCAAAAAGATGTATCCTCGAAGAATAGATGCATAATTGATACTAAAAAGCGGGTCTTCTTCTGTTTCCTGCGACGCTGAATCCGAATTCGAGCTGAATTTGGGCGCCCGTCGTGCCAAATTTACAGACAAATGTGCCCAATTAAACCATGGCTCCCTCAAAAAGCCCGTAGACAGCCAGCAAGCCGCGCATCACGTCTGTAACTGTAACTATTCCAACAACCTTTTCGTCCTCGTCGATCACCGGAAGACAGCCTATATTCTTCTCATACAGCATATTCACAACAATGTAGAAGTCACAGCTCGGCAACACACAAGTTACCTCTCGCGCCATGATCTGATGCAGGGCTTGCTGTATAGCCGACTCGTTTGCTCCAACATCAAACAACCGGGAGCGAAACACATCGGTTCCATCCTCGAACGGTTTGCTGTGATACGGAAGATGAAGAAGAACGTCTCTGTCGGAGATTACACCCAACATCTTCTTTTGCTTGTCCACAATTGGGACGTGCCTGAATTCCCCCTTCTGCATGACCTCCATCGCCTTGGCTAAACTTTCCTGCTCCTCCAAACAAACCACTTCTTCAGTCATAACATCTTCGACTGTGCTAAGGACTGTTGAGAACGCGGGTATTACTTTGTTGGAATTCCTGGAGAGCAGGTCGACAAAACGCCTCCTGCCCTTCGCCTTTTTCACCTTTGAGCATAGCTGGCGGATTGTATCCAGCCTGATAAACAGCTTCAAAATATCTGTGGACGTAACGATACCAACCATATCTTGCTCAACGAGAACAGGGACCATATCGACGTGATTATCAACCATGACGTGAATCATCTCACGGATTGGAGTCTCAAGTGATACGGACTTGGGGTTTCTGTTGACGATTTGGACCAGAGGCTGTTTGAGCGCCTCTGAGTCTGAATCTTCCTCACCGATTTTTCCCAGATAAGGAGATGTTTGTCGGAACACATCTCGCTGGGAAACAATACCAACGAAGGTTTGTTGTCCATCTTCTCCGGTTGGGCTGTCGACTACAGGAATGTGTCGGACGTGGTTCTCCCTCATAAACTTAAGGCACATCTCTAAGTTATCGTCCAGCGTCAGTGCCTTGACATCTTCGGTCATCATGTCCCTGACAAGGCACACCGACTTAAAAAAGACATCTCTCCCGGCGCACAAATCGTCTAACAGGTCGATAAGCCGAAACTGTTTGTCTTGCTTCCTTCGCATATAACTTTGCAAAGTCCTTTGCTCAATAAGATAACTGTTCCCCGCGATTGCTCACTAAGATAACTGTTCCCCGCGATAGAAATCGACTGTAACCTCATAAGACCATCGTTGTTATCGACAAAGGATATGGGCCACTTTAGCAAATCAGACATGCCAAAAAGAGGTGTCCTGGAAGATATAGATGCGTAATTGACACTAAAAAGCGGGTCTCGCCGACTTATTATTTATTAATAACAACAAGGTCGCTAACACCTAAATCCCCTTGCAAACCCGCCGCCGCCTTATAAAATGTCTATATGTCAAAGCTCCTTAACAGGATAATATGCGGCGATTGTATTGAGGTTCTAAGCAAGGCCCGCGAATCCTTCGCAGACCTTATCTTCGCCGACCCGCCCTTCAATATCGGCTACAAATACGATAAATACCACGACAAGGTCAAAAAGAAAAACTACATCGCATGGACAAAAGACTGGATAACAGTCTGCAAGAAAGTCTTAAAGCCGCACGGCTCATTCTACATAGCGATAGGCGATGAGTACGCCGCGAACATAAAAATCATAGCTGACGAGCTTGGCCTGTTTATGCGAAACTGGATTATCTGGCACTACACCTTCGGCCAGCAGATGAAAAAAAAATTCGCCCGTTCTCACACGCATATATTTTATTTCGTAAATGACAAAAACAACTTCGCCTTTAACGACCACGCTGTCCGCACTCCTTCCGACAGGCAGCTAATTTATAACGATAAACGCGCCAACCCCGCAGGCAAGATGCCTGACGATGTCTGGGATGAGTATCCTCGCGTATGCGGAACGTTCAAGGAGCGCACCGGCTGGCACCCTTGCCAGATGCCCGAGAGCCTACTAGCAAGAATAATTCGGGTAAGTTCGAACGAAGATGATTGTGTCCTTGACCCTTTCAGCGGCTCTGGAACTACCGCAGCAGTGGCATATCAATTAGGGAGAAACTATGTCGGCATCGAAATATCTCAAAACTATGTTGAAAACACCGAAAAACGTCTGGCTGAATTGAAAAAGCAACAATTCAGCAATTTGTTTCTCAATACTACCGAGCTGAACGAACTAAAGCGGCTTTTATCCGATATAAAAAAACCGGCCAAAGAAATCGCCGCCGACAAAAACCTGTTGGGGCTGCTCGCTAATCAATTTGCCGTGCGAATGAACAACCATAAGCAATATAGTAAGAAAGAGATAGCGATGGCTTTAGAGGGTATCGCCGATTGAAAAACATAAACCTAAAGAATTTTCTCCTGCTTTGCCTGCCCTTCATCGCCAGCGCACTGATGCTGACGGTAATTCAGGCGCCGATTAGCTGGGCGCCTCTGGCCTGGGTCTCGCTCGTACCTTTCATTCTGGCATCCTCACCCACTGCAAAACCAAAGCACTTATTTCTTTTCGCCTACCTGACCTCACTCTGCTACTGGCTCGCAAATATATACTGGATAGCTCCGATAACATTTTTGGGCTGGTCCACGCTCTGTTTATATACCGCCCTGCTCTGGCCGATTCTGGCCCTTTGTTTGCGTTACTGCAGAATAAAAAAGATACCGTTATTTCTCGCCGCCGCCGTACTCTTCGTCGGCGCTGAACGTCTGCAGGGTCTTTTCCTCGGCGGCTTCTTCTGGCGCCACCTTTCGCACAGCCAGTATGCCAACATCACACTCATCCAGATAGCCGACATATTCGGCGCCGCTGGCGTCTCATTCTTGGTAGCAATGGTCAACGGCCTGCTCGCTGAATTGTTCATCGCCGCTCAGCAGAAAACCCTCATCAAAGGAAATAACCTTTTAAAAACTGCCGTAGTCTGCGCTGCACTCCTTGCCGCGGTCTTTTACGGGCGATGGAGAATCAATCAGTCGGACAGGTTCGTAACCCAGGGCCCGCTCGTCGCCTCACTCCAGTCAAACGTCCCGCAGTGGATTAAGACCGAGGCACTGCGAGGAGAAACAGAAGTCGCTGAGCAGACTTCTCAGGAGCTCTTCGATGAGCTGATGCAAAAAAGCAAAGCAGGTTTAGCCGAAGGTGCCGAGCTAATCATCTGGCCGGAGACAATGGTACAGGCGACATTGAATGAGGGTATCCTGGCATATCTCGACCCGTTAAGCCAGCCAAAGCTCTTTGACAAAGCCCTCTCCCAACACGCCACAAATAACGCATATTTGCTTATCGGCGCCTACGGGGGCACGCTTGGACTTCAAGGCGGACAGCCTGTCCTGACGACCAGGTACAATTCCGCGTTTCTTTACAGGCCTGATGGAAAAAAGGACCCAAAACAGTACAGCAAAATCCATCTCGTCCTCTTCGGCGAAGTGCTGCCCTTCAGAAAGAGTTTTCCTCCGCTCTTTAATCTGTTAATGAAATTTAATCCATACGGTTACGACCATTCTCTTGATGCAGGCACCGAATACACTGTTTTTGAAATGACCGAGCCCCCTGCCAATTCCACATCAGATAGCCAGGCCCGTACTTATAAATTCAGCGTAATAATTTGTTATGAGGCTACCCTCCCGGCGATTGTCCGAAGATTTGTCCTCGACCGCCAGGGCCAAAAGCAGATTAACTGGCTCATTAACATAAGTAACGACGGGTGGTTTGTAAGATTCAAAAGCGACAAGGTTTTACCAAGCACCGAACTGCCTCAGCATGCAGCTATTTGCGTCTTCAGGGCCGTCGAAAACAGACTTGCCGTCGTGCGAAGCGTTAACACCGGCATAAGCTGCATAATCGACACGCTTGGACAACTAAAAAATGGCTATTTGGCCGGCACTTTGCCGGACAACGCTATGGAAAGAAAGGGTATGTCTGGATGGTTCGTCGATAAATTGCCGATAGATAAAAGAACTACATTTTTTAGTAAATACGGACAATGGCTGGATTTTTGTTGTGCTCTCTGCCTTGTCTTGCTCATAATAATAACGGCTTTGGTTAGGATTATCCCAAATAAAAAATATGTTATTTCTGTACAGCGGCGCAAAAATGAAAAAATCTGGAAAAAACGCTAAAAAACAAATAGCAAAGTACGCAGGAAAACTCCTCACTTTCGCATTTATCAGTTACACACTGTTTTCCTTCGCATGCAGGGGACAACTGCAGATAAAAAAGCAGTGGCCCGCACCCATTTCTGTTGACAGCCTTGTCCCGGAAGCCACCCGAATTGTCAGGGAAGCTTTAGCAGACGCTGACCCATTAGTAAGGGCCAATGCTATCGAAGTTGTCGCAGCCACCGGGCGAATCAGACTGATACCTAAAGTACAACGACTACTAAAGGATGAATTTGTGCCGGTAAGATTTGCAGCCGCACTGGCCGTGGGAGATTTGGAATACTCACTTGCAAAAAAGTCGGTAACGGCACTGCTCAAGGATGAAAACAAAAATGTCAGGCTTGCGGCCCTCTACGCCTTATACAGGCTCGGCTCGTCTGAGAACATTGTACTGCTCCGAAGGGCGATAGCCGGCAGCGACCAGACCCTCAGGGCTAATGCCGCTTTGCTGTTAGGCAAAAGCGGCGATAATAACCCACTGACGCTGAAAGTCTTATTGTGGACACTGCAGCGACCGGATTCAGGCGACATGGTCAGATTCCAGACGGCCGAAGCAATGGCAATGCTCGGAGATGAACGGATATATCCCAAGTTATGGACAATGCTGATAAGCGCTTACGCAGACGATAGGGTTATGGGTATAAAGGCGATGGGAGCGCTGGGAACTTTGAAGGCCAGAGATGCACTCACTACTATGCTGGATGATAATATTGTAGAGGTCCGACTCGCCGCTGCTGAACAGCTCGGTATCCTAAAAGACAACAGGGGTGTGCCCATAGTGCTCGATGTTTTTACGAGAAATCTCGCCGCAGGCCTCGATAAAGAGGCCCTCGAAAGGCTTAATGTCCGCACCGTACTGGCTATAGGTCGAATTGGAACTCCTTCTCTTACCGGTTTTCTGCCCCGCTTCCTCAGAGACGAGTCAAAATTTGTACGTATTGCCGCCGCAATGGCCGTTTTTCAATGCACAATGAAAAAATGATACATAAAATCATCCCATCCCCCCCTATTGTCCATTTTATTTGCCCTGTGTGCGGAAATTGCCGTTTTCGGACTTATTACAGGATTTTAGCTCAAAAATAACTTGACCTTTCGGCCTATTAAGTGTAAAGTATTAGTGTGGAACATACGATATCCTGATATATCGGACATATGGAAAAAAACCAGAAAGAATGCAGGAATGGGTGAAAGGGGCTTGTTTTGAGTACACTGACAAAAATTTTAATAGTCTTACTGACGCTATCCTCAATTTTCATCTGTGGTATTGTCGTTATCTACGTCGCCAACGCTAATAATTACAGACAAATGCACGACGACCTGAAGGCCGAAAGAGATGCCTTTGAGAAGAAAGTCGAAAGTCTAACAAAGCAATTAAATAAGAAGATCGACGACACGCAGGACCTCGAAGACAATTTGGGCAGCCAAATTACATCTCTAAAAATAGAGCTCGACGAATTAAATGGACAGCTCAAGGACTCCGAAAGAGAAAAGGCCGCCCTGCTTCAGAGAGTAGACAGGTTTGCTGCCGACGTCGAGACATTCACAAAAACTAACGCCGACAACAGGACTTTATTAGAGGATACAATCAAGACCTGGAAGACTGTCGAAGCCGACCTGATAAAGGAACAGAGTCAGCACAAGGAAACGGCAAGGCTGCTTCTCGAGAAGCTGGCAATAATACAGACCCTCGAAACAGAAAAGAAACAGCTCCTGGAGGAAAAGTTTGCCTTGCAAGGCCGCCTGGACAAGCTTTTACAGCCGACCGGTAAGATTCCTACCGTGCCTGTAACCGTAACATCAGAAAAGGACATAGCTCGACCGGCCCCGGTTACCACCAGGGATATTGGCTTGAAAGGATTGGTAACGGCTGTGGATTTGAAAAATAAGATGGCCAATATATCCATCGGCACAGCAGACGGCGTCAGGGAAGGGATGAAATTCCACGTTACTCGTGGAGATGAGTTTATTTGCGATATTCTCATCATAGACGTTGAAGCTGAACGGGCAGTCGGCATTCTGGAACTTATGGAAGTTACGAAGCAACAGCCCAAAAGCGGTGACAATGTATCTACTAATTTATAGGCGGCTCGGGTAATCCGGGCCGCAAAAATATAAAAAAAAATTGAGACACCATTTGGCCCCGCTCCTTCGATTTTGCCAGGCAAAACGGCGAGGCGACAAAGTAGGAATCCTTCTATCTGAGGGTGCAATATGAGTCCTAATAGACCAAACCGCGGTGCAAAACCGGTAGCATCAGACAATCTCTACACCGTTATTCTTGGCTTAGCATTCTGCGTGGTACTCGCTACGGCAGCGTTTGTCGCCTTCAAATGCTATTTACAGTACGAAACAATTTTCAAAATCACAATTCCGTAGCCAATTTACTATTGACCACGTCAGAAATTGTGGATAACGTAGAATAATATGCTGCTTCCCCTTAAAAGCGCACATACCGTCGGTCCTGAGATACAAAAAAAATAATTTTTTTTTAATGGGGTTGACAACTCTGCTGTTTACATATAAAAAACAGGCAAATTGATATTTGAGAAGGGAATCGAAGGTGTTGCTGGACACAATCTTAGGCTGGTTCAGTATGGACATGGGTATCGACCTTGGTACATGCACTACCTTGGTTTGTGTCCGCGGCAAGGGCATTGTACTCAATGAACCATCCGTAGTCGCCGTTCGCAAGGGAACAAACATTGTCCTCAACAATGGAGAAGCGGTCGGGTTCGTCGCAAGAGAAATGCTCGGCAAAACGCCTGGCTCCATTAGCGCTATAAGACCGCTAAAAGACGGCGTAATCAGCGACTTTGAAATCACCGAGGCAATGCTCGGATATTTTATCAGAAAAGTACACGGAAGAGGAGGCCTCGTAAGGCCACGGGTCGTTATCGCCGTACCGAGCGGAATAACCGCCGTTGAAAGAAGGGCAGTAATAGATAGCGCAGAACGCGCAGGCGCTCGAAAGGTATATCTCGTCGATGAGCCGATGGCCGCCGGAATCGGAGCCGGCCTGCCAATCACAGAACCAACAGCTTCGATGATTGTCGATATTGGCGGGGGAACCACGGAAGTGGCCATAATGAGTCTCGCTGACATCGCAACCTCCGAATCAATCCGAATCGGCGGTGATGATATGGATGAAGCCGTCATCAGCCACCTCAAAAAAACATACAATCTGCTTATCGGAGAGTCAAGCGCAGAAAAAGTCAAGATACAAATCGGCTCTGCCGCCCCACTCGAGGAGGAGCTGACGATGGAGGTGGCCGGGAGAGACACCATCTCAGGACTGCCAAGAAAAATCGTTATAACAAGTGAGGAAATCCGTGAGTCCCTGCGGGACCCCATCGCTACAATTATTGATACCGTTACGGCTACGCTGGAGAAGGCCGAGCCGGAGCTCGCCGCCGATTTGATTGAGAACGGAGTACATATTTGCGGCGGTGCGTCGCTGCTGCGGGGAATGGATACCGTACTCGCAAATGCTACAGGGCTAAATGTACAAAGGGTCGATGACCCACTAAGCTGCGTAGCGAGGGGGACCAGCGTCTACCTGGAAAATCTGGAATTATGGAAAGATACAATGGACCATAGCGAGTACGGATGGGAGTAAAAAAAATAATGGTTAAATGGTGATTAGTTAAACGATTAAATGGTAATTGGTTAAATGGTCAAACGGTTACCAGTTACCAATTACCAGTTACCAGTTACTGATTATGGCAAGGAAGCTAATCAGAGTCTCCAGAAGGATGTTATTTACCTGGTTTATGTTGGCCGGGTTTATTTTGCTCTTCGCTCCTCAGAATCTAACAAACAACTTTCAGTTTGCTTTTGCGAGCCTCTTTCGCTGGCCTTTGGCCGTCGGAAGAAACATCTCACTCTTTACCCGCACCTGGCAGTCAAGACCGGGTATCACGAATCGTAGAGAGTCAGAGTACGAAAACTATATTGCCAACCTGACCGAGCAGTTGCATTCAGAACGTCAGCTTGTCGAAAAGCTGACCAGAATGCGCAAGAGATTTGGATTGCAGGGTGCCGACTTAATTCCCGCTGATGTCGTTACTGCCTCCATCGGAGGAGCACACAGCGAGCTTATTATCTACTGCCGAAAGGAACACGGACTGGCTAAGGGACAGTTCGTTCTCGAAGACAACAGTATCATCGGCACTATATCCGATGTCTGGGCACGAAATGCCAAGGTCAGGTTATTCACGGACCCGGCGTCAAAAATAGCTGTAAGGATAGGAAAACTAAATATAGACAGGGTAATGCAGGGCAGCGGAAACGATTCGGCAAAGATCAGCCAGCTCTCAACAAAGCATAATATCAAGGTCGGCGACCACGTCCTGGCTCGCAAAAAGCCCGGCTTTCTCGATACTTCCCTTATTATTGGGACCGTGGCCACGTGCACGTGGGACAAGCAAAATCCGTTACTGTGGGACATAACGGTAAAACCTGTCTGCGACATAGAAAGACTAAACAGTGTAACAGTGATTATTATGAATCCGCAAGAGTAGATGGGGATATAATATGCGATGGCTTCGCTTTGCTGTCTTTATTCTTATCGTTACCGTCCTGCAAGCCAGCCTCTTGGATATAGTTGCTGTTACGAAGTTGAACATCAGACCCAATTTGTTATTAACACTCTTGGTATTTTTTGCAATTTACTGCAACACCACCGATGCCATCATAACCTCATTCGCAATAGGTTTTGTTGCTGATATTAGTATTGCTTCTGCCATGGGCTCACAAACAATTAGCTTTGGCCTTTTCGGGACCGCCCTGGCATACCTTCACCGTGTTATTGCCATCAGAAAAATGCCTTACCAGTCACTTGCGATTTTCATCACCGGCTCCCTCATCGGCGCACTCGCTCATCTTTTGGCCCTCCTGAAAGGTCAGGCAGCCATATCAAATATATACACTGTTATACTCGGCACAGCGCTATATTCCGCAATAGTGGGGCCATTTTTATTCTTGCCGGCAGCCTGGTGGATGCGTATAAAAACTCATCGCTTCAGCCGACATTAGGTTCGTCTGTACTGAAGCGTAAAGCGTACATCCGACGATATACGACATAAGATATACGATGTTAATTAAGAGAATCAAAATTTTTATAATCCTCAGTGTTCTGCTTCTACTGCCCTGTCTACTCCGTCTGACACAATTACAGTTGTTGTCCCATTCTTCATACTTGAAGGGAATCGCAGAATTAAAGCTGCAAAAAGGCGTTTCACGACAGCTCAAGACCATCAGGGGAAAAATACTCGACCGCAATGGCAAAATATTGGCCACCGATGAATCGCGGTTCCACCTCCATATAAGTTACAGGCTCTGCTCGATTTTCGACCAACGTGTTCGACAGGCAAAACTTTTAAGGGCAACCAAACGCTCACAGCTCGCCGGCACAAACTCTTCTTTATTAGAAGCACGCAAAGAGCTGCAGGACAGCCTTGAGGACCTCCAGCGGATAATTGATAAATGTACCTACTTTGGGCCCGAAAGAGCGGATATTGAGCAGCAAATTTACAAAATAAACAACGAAATATGGAATATACGAACCTTTGTGGCCTGGGTGCGAAAAGGGCCCGATTCGAATATACTTAAAAAATACAATCATATAACTGACGTCCCG
>Ga0307379_10006326_pt1 | contig 16295 bp, 8 predicted proteins | sample UN2MG_FD_202237 | JGI IMG/M metagenome (GOLD analysis project Ga0307379, IMG submission 202237) | Soil microbial communities from Risofladan, Vaasa, Finland - UN-2 | ecosystem: Environmental > Terrestrial > Soil > Coastal area > Acid sulfate soil | place: Finland: Risofladan, Vaasa | collected... | reverse complement strand
AGATGACACTCATTCCCTTTCGCATGAGATATTCCTTTCATGTAGCAAAAAGAGTAAGCTTCGGCCAGACGGAGATGGAATGAAGCTTGGGAAGACCCGGGACTGAACATTCTGGCAGTCCGGTCTGAAATTTATGACTCATTTATAAGAATGAGGGCCGTCCGGCCCTTCTTAAATTTGGCGGCTCGGGCAGCGGCTGAGTTTTCAGCCTTATCTTTATTTAACCCGGATTATTCGTAAATTCCAACAACCTCTGTAACGGCGAACCCATTTGTCCGCCCGAAGGTTAATATGTTTTGATCAGGCCAGGGTGCACACGCAGGTGGTGCGCCCCTATGTCAACACGGGGATGGCATTTTTTATAAATAATTCGGCTTAGCTGATAAAAATATCAAACAATTCTATTCTCGAGATAGGCCCGTTTCATCAGCACTTTTTTCAGGGGCCGGCCCTGATCGTCAGCCGGCACTCTGGATATCTTTTCCACTACATCCAGCCCCTCGACCACTATGCCGAAAACCGTGTAACGGTTATCCAGGCTCGGCATATCGGTAAGCAGGATATAGAACTGGGTGTTCCCCTTGTCCATCTCACCCGGAGGATGGGCCAGGCCCACACTGCCCCTTATGTTCCTCGCTCCGGGCTCCGGCTCCAGGTAGAATCCCGGGTCACCGGCGCCGTCGTTCGTGGGGTCGTCATCCTTTGAGTTGATATCTCCTCCCTGGATCATTTTGCCCGGCTCTACGTAATGGAACGTCAGCCCGTCATAAAAACCCTGCGTGGCAGATTCTTTAAACCTGCGTGATGTGGTTTTGGCTGGCTCGATCATTGGCAGAATCACGATTTTGCCAAAATCGGTATCAATCACCACCACCTCCCGTTCCTTTTTCTGGGCCTCGTAATCACGTTTCTGCGCCATATCTATTCCCGACTTGGGCTGAGGTTTCTTGCAGCCTGGAAAAATCGAGAGAACCGGCAATGCACAACAGAGAATGATCCACCTGGTCAAACCTGGCATTTGTCTGAGCACCTGTAAAAGCCCCGGAAAAAGTAGAAGTTTAAAGCCCGATTTTAAGTTTACAATATAATAATTTTATTCAGCTTTGACAATGTTTGTGCCAAGGGTTGATCGAGTTTTTGGCGGGGTGAAATTCCTTGGCGATTTTTCCATTGAGAGGATTTCGGGGGGTCGAGTAGAATGATTGCGCTCATGGAAAATGGGGCAAGAGCGGCCTTTTTTCATATCTTTGCCAGTGCTTAAGAATAAATTCACCGGTTTGTCTGATATACCCTTGCGTTCTTGACCAGCCGGACTGAGGGTGCTAATTTTTGCCTTGATTTATTAATGCCATCTCCGGATACAGATTTCCCCACTTTTAAAGGAGCCGTCACTTTATGCAAACCGCCAGCGTGAAGCCTTTCGCCGTTCTTCTTATCAGCCTCCTTATGGCCTTGCCGGCAATTGCCGGAGAACCGATTGTGAACCCCTGGGTCACCACAGACAAAAGTGTCAACTGTTTCAGTGACCGGACAATCGTGGCGGATGTCACCGCCGGCCTGACCGGTCCCCAGGATCAGGCAATCGCCATTTTCAGCTTTTTCCGGCGGACCATGTTTCCATTCACCAACCGCAACGAGTACCCCTACCCGGTGAACGACCAGCAGCACATGTTCGACTTGGTGCGCGCAGTCAATGTTTACGGTTATTCGCTCTGCACGCAGACCAGCGCCATGTTCGCCAGCCTGCTCAAAGGGAGCGGCCTGTTTGAGGATGCGCGGTGTGTCGGTGTGCCCGGGCACGGTACGGCCGAGGTCAAGTGGAACGGGCGCTGGCATTTCATGGATCCGATAGTGGGAGCCTATGTGTTCAGGCGCGGGGCGGCCCGTGAGATTGCCGGAATCGAGGAGATCGTGGCCGACACCACCCTCTTTACCAGGGCAGTGGCCGAGGGCCGCGCAGGCATGCCTTTCTGCCAGTGGGACGGCGGCTCGGTTTACCCTGAGCAGGCTCTGCCTGAAACAGATACCTGGTTCACCTATCGCAAGTACGGGCTCATGTTTTTACTCGGGGCCCTGCCCAAGCCTGATCCGTGGGAAGAGACAGTGAGCATTACCCACAGCATGGCTTTTAGCTTGCGGCCCGGATTCCGCTTAACCCGGATGTGGGACAATCTGCCGGGCATGTACAACCTGAGCTACGACTTTCACCGGGGCTCCAAGAAAAACACCTGGAGCCCCTCGCCGGCTATCCTGCCGCCCCATCACCCGGACGGCGGGAGGGAAGCGCGGGATACGGTCAACTTCCCCCTGATAAAGCCTTACCGCAAGACCATAAACGGGCGGGCCTCCTATCATTATTATGCCAATGGGCTGCTGGCTTATGAAGACAATTTCAGCGACAAGCGCATTTTCCAGGCCGCGGATTCTCTCACCGGCCTGTCAGTCACCCCGGCTCCGGATGGGGCAGGGAACATGCTGCGCTGCGCAGATAGTGTCTCTGATGGCTCGGCGGTTTTCCGCTTCGAAGCTCCGTATGTTTTCGTGGGCGGCGCTGTTTCAGGCCGCGCGCAGGTCCGCCGGGGTTCCTGGGCTGCGGTGTATATGGATGTCGGCGACAGTGGATTGTGGCTCGCCCTGGGAGTGATCGAAAAGGGCGGTGATTTCAGTTTCGAGATTCCGGCTGCACTGCTGGATCAGCGCTATGCTTTTTCAATCAAAATCAGGCTGCATGATGGGAATGGACCGGGTTCGGTAAACCTGCGCGAATTTAAAGCGCAGGCTGTCTGCCAGCTTAACATGTACTCCCTGCCCTTTCTGGCTCCAGGAGAGAACAAGGTCACTGTCCTTGCCGGGCGAATCCCTCAAGGCGCAAGCCTGGCCGTGACCTACAGATGGCAGGAGCAGGGTTGGGACCGCGAGGATCGACGTTTGGTGAGAGAAGCGGGCGCAAGCTATTCGATCCGGGTTGCGGGTGAGGATTATCCACGAATGAAAGAGATCACTATGGAGTGTATCCCGGAATGATCTTTAGCATTTCCTTTTTTACTCGTCTTTCATCATCTCAAGCGGACGCAATGATAAAATGAAGAGCGATATTATATTTGTATAAAAATTTCATTTGACACTATTGCTGATTTTCGCCAGATTTAAACCTGAGTTAAATTCCGGAAAGATTTCAGTTAGTTCATTCTATGTGTTTGCCTTTTCGTATTTTCAGGGAGGTTATTTTGATCAGACTTTGGCGTTTTTTACTGGTGATACTTTTCGGCACGGTTATCTCCTCTGCATGGCCGGATGAGGTAAAAGTTTACGAGGAGCCTCTCACGATACCTACTTACCGTTTAGGGGAACCTGAGCTGATGCCCCGCTGGAGCGACAGGATATACCCTTATACGATGTTGGACAAAATCACCCAGGAAAAATACGACCGCACCTACCGCGCTCTCTGGGTGGAGAACGAATATGTCAAGGCCCTGGTGCTGCCTGAGATCGGCGGGCGGCTGCACGGAGCACAGGACAAGACGAACGGCTACCAGTATCTGTACAACCAGGTCACGATCAAGCCCGGCCTGGTGGGATTGACCGGAGCCTGGATCTCCGGCGGTGTCGAGTGGAACTTTCCCGATGGACACCGGGCCTCCGGTTTTCGCGATACCGACTACAGGATCGTCGGGAATCCCGACGGCTCCAAGACTGTCTGGACAGGCGAGATCGACCGGGTCTCCAAAATGCGCTGGTCCGTGGGCACTACAGTTCATCCGGGACGAAGCTGGGTGGAAACTAAAGTCCGCCTTTACAACTGTACGCCTTATGTGCACCGCTTCCAGTTCTGGGCCACCAGCGCGGTTCGCGCCACCAATGAATACCAGGCTGTCATTCCAGGCGAGATAGTCACCGGCCACGGCAAGCACCAGTTTTACCACTGGCCGGTGAATAACGGCATAAATCTGTCCTATTGGAAAAACATCGTGCCGGCATCGAGCTTTTTCGCCTGGGAGTCCCAAAGCGATTATTTCGGCGGTTACAGCCCTGAGGAAAAGGCCGGCATGGTGCATGTGGCCGACCACTACATAGTGCGCGGGAAAAAGCTCTGGACCTGGGGCACGGCTCCCTCGGGACGCATCTGGGAGGAAATCCTCACTGATGGCGACCTGCCATATTTCGAGCCCCAGGCCGGCGGTTATTCAGACAACCAGCCTGACCTTCACTGGATAATGCCTGGAGAGACCAAGGTTTTCAGCCACTTCTGGATCCCGGTTCGCGATATCGGGGTCTATGACTACGCCAACCTGGAAGGCGCCCTGAATATCGAGCTGGAAAAAGGAAAGGCCAAATTCGGCTGGTCGCCGACCGGGGTGAACAAGGGCGCACAGGTGATATTGACAGCGGATGGCGAGGAAATTTTCCGCCAGGCTGTGGATGCTGACCCTGCCACGCCATTCGTGGCTGAGGTCAAGGCTCCCAAGGGTGCGGATCTTTACTCGCTCAGGATGACAGTCCTATCGGCTGACAGAGATACCCTGCTGTGCTATCAGCACCCCAAGCCCGCCAATCTCTCGCTGCCCGAGCCCGAGTCCCCGTTCCCGGCGCCTGAGAAAGCAGGGTCCACGGATGAGCTTTTCCTGATCGGGGACCACTATGACAGGTTCTACAATCCTGATCGTGCAATGGATTATTACAGTGAAGCATTGCGGCGCGACCCCGGGGATGTCCGCTCCAATACCGCCAGAGGGCTGCAGCTTGTTAAACAGGGCAGGTATGAGGAGGCGTTGAAACACTTTGATAAAGCACTCGAGCGGAGCGCCTCCTTTTACAAGGCATGGTACTTCAAAGGGCTTGCCGAGTTGGGAATAGGCAAAGCGGCAGAGGCCGAGAAAAGCCTCAACCGCGCAAGCTACGAGCTGACTTATTATGGCGCGGCCCATTTCGAGCTGGCCCAGCTTGCTGCTTCCCAGGGACGATGGGAGCGGGCGCTCGAGCATATCGGGCGCTCGATCAGGGGCAATGGCGACAACTCACAGGCCTATGCAGTCAAGGCCTTGATTCTCAACCGCCTGGGCCGCCATCAGGAAGCTCTCGAAGTCGCGCTCGGAGTCCAGGCTGATGATCCGCTGGATTACCTTTCTCTCGCTGAGCGGGCTATGGCATTGTCAAAGCTCGAGCGGAGATCGGAACTCGAGGCAGTCATCGATACCGTACTCTCTGTAACCCGCAGAGACAGCGAAAACCATCTCGAGCTTGCTATCCGCTACGCCCGCTGCGGCCTTTACGATGAGGCCTGTTTGGTGCTTAAAGCGCTGACAGATAGATCGGGCGCGGAGAATTTCTCGCCCATGGTCTATTATTATTTAGCTTATTACAGTGACCTGCTGGGAAAAAGTGCCGCAGCTGAAGACTACCGGGCAACCGCAGCCGGAATTTCACCCAGGTACTGCTTCCCGAGCCGCCTGGAAAGCTTTCCGGTGCTCGGCTGGGCTGTTAAGAAAAATCCAAGGGATGCCCGCGCCCAATATTTGCTGGGAAATCTTTACTATAACAAGGAGCGCGCGGATGAGGCCATAGCTTGCTGGGAAAAAGCGGTAGCCCTCGAGCCCTCGAATGTCGTAGCAAACAGGAACCGGGGCTACGCCTGGGCGCAAAAAAACGACCTTCAGCAGGCCCGCAAAGCTTATGAAGCGGCTGTGAATACCGAGCCCAGTGCCGCCCTGGCTGTTTACGAGCTCGAGGGAGTATACGAGGATCTCGGCCTTCCAGTCCAGGAAAGGGTCGCTTTTCTGGAACAGCACCCGGAAGCGCTTTCCAAGAGCGATCCGGTTCTCAAGCGCCTCATTTCCGGTTATGTCCAGCTAAGCCGCTTTCAGGATGCGCTCAAATGGCTCAGCGAACACCACTTCAAGTCCTGGGAAGGCAGGTACGATATCCACCAGTACTGGGTGGAAAGCCATATCCAGCAGGGCGATCTGGATTTCAATGCCGGTAATTACGAGAAAGCCCTGGAGCATTACCGTCTCGCCCTGACCTACCCGCCGAACCTGGAGGTGGCTGAGCAGCCGCGTACGACCAACGCCCGTAAGCTTTACAAAGTGGGCCTGGCCCTCGAGGCTTTGAAGAAAAAAGGCGAAGCGAAAAAAATGTTCAACCAGGTGGTGTCTGAACAGATGAGACCGGATAACGCCTCCCAGTACTTCCGCGGAAAAGCGCTCGAGAAACTGGGTAAAAAGGACCAGGCGCGCAAGGTCTATGAAGAGCTGCTGGCTGCTGTAAAACGACTCGGAGTATCAGAAAACGAATTTATCGAGGATGAGATGAATTTTGATCCGAGAAGAAAACCGCAGGCGCTTTTGCATTTTAAACTTTACCTGGCCCTCGAGGGCTTGGGCAGGCTCGAGGAGGCCGAGACAGAGCGCAAAGAAGCCCTGAAACGCGATCCAATAGTGGCCCTCAGGGCTTTCAGTCCGCCGAGAGCAGGCTGGTGATCCGGAAGATTGGTTGATCTACAACTGGTTGCAACAGAGGCCGGCGAGCGAAAACACAGTTTGCCGGCCTTTCTGCGTGGAAATCTGTCGAAAAAAATGCCTGCTGCGCTCCGGTCTTCGGAATCAGCCTTTTTAAAAAACCTGAATGTTTATCAGAGGTCCAGGCTGAAAAAATAGATTCACTCATTCAGCAAGCTTGCATAAGTATCGGTTTATTTGATTGATAATATCTTCTCTTTTCGACAAATTTACCGGAAATTGAAAATTTTTTCCTGAAGGGTGTTTTCCCCTGGTTAGATTCTTACACATTTCAAATTGAGAGATTATCTCTCACAATTTTCTAACTGACTGATAAATAAAGTATTCCAGGCTCAGAGGCACAAAGGCACAAAGGGACATAGAGAACTTGAAGATCCACGAAGAAAGGCGGAAATTGAACGACTGTTTTTGGCGTTTAACCTGATAATTTCATAATAAACAGTTACAATAACTTTGTGTCTTTGCCACTTTGTGCCTGCAAGTTTAAACTTTGCGAATGACTTGTTTTATATAGGATATACCTGAAAATTTCAAATATCTTTGGCTGGAGATATTAATTCATTGACATGAAGAAGCCTGTTGACTGGAGGTCATTTTGGGTAAGGTCGGCCTGGCCGGGAGGATGGATCAGGTAAAAGTATATGAGGAGCCTCTCACGCTGCCCACATACCGTATTGGGGAACCTGAGATCATGCCCCACTGGGGACGCTGGCTGCCGCACATGGGCAGGTTATACCCTTACACGATGCTGGACAAGCTGACAGATCAAAAATACGACCGCACTTACCGCGCCCTCTGGCTGGAGAATGAATATGTCAAGGCCCTGGTCCTGCCTGAGATCGGCGGACGGCTGCATGGAGCGCAGGACAAGACAAACGGTTACCAGTTCTTGTATGACCAGAGAGTGATCAAGCCGGGCCTGGTGGGCATGACAGGGGCCTGGATCCCGGGCGGTATGGAGTGGAATTTCCCCCACGGTCACAGGCCGACCGGATTTCGTGACACTGACTGGCGGATTGTAGAAAACACTGACGGTTCCAAGACTGTCTGGACCGGTGAAATCGAGCGTATATTCGGCATGCGCTGGTCTGCAGGGATTACGGTGCATCCGGGACGCAACTGGGTGGAAACAAAAGTGCGCCTTTACAACTGTACGCCTTTCGCTCATTCCTTTGCTTACTGGGCCACCGGCGGAGTGCGCGCAACCCCGGAATACCAGGCGGTCATTCCGGCTGAGATCGTCGCCGGCCACTATAAACAGAAATTTTACCGCTGGCCTGTGCATGAAGGTGTCGATCTGAGCTGCTGGCAGAACACCGCCGACCATACCAGCTATTTCGCCTGGGAATCGGAGAAGGACTATTTCGGCGGCTACAGCCCGGAAGAGCAGGCTGGCCTGGCCCATGTAGCAGACCATCACATTGTCCGCGGGAAAAAGCTCTGGACCTGGGGCACTGCGCCTTCGGGCCGGATCTGGGAGAGGATTCTCAGTGATGGCGACCTGCCGTATCTCGAGCCCCAGGCCGGCGCATATTCTGACAACCAGCCGGACTACCACTGGATCATGCCCGGGGAAACCAAGATCTTCAGCCATTTCTGGTTCCCGGTGCGCGATATCGGGGTCTGGGATTATGCGAACATGGAGGGCTCTCTTAGTCTTAAATTGCACGAGGGTGTGGTGAAATTCGGCTGGTCGCCCACAGGCCGGAACAAGGGGGCCCGGATAATTCTCACCGCGGATGGAACAGAGATTTTCAGGCGCACAATGGATGCCGACCCTGCCAATCCCTTTGTAGCCGAGTTCAAGGCTCCCAGGGGAACCGAACTTTTTTCGCTCAAGCTGACAGTCCTTGCTGCTGGCGGCGAGACCCTTCTCGCTTTCCGGCATCCGGAACCCGCCAACCCGTCTTTGCCTGAGCCTGAACCGCCTTTTCAGGAGCCCGGGAAGATCGAGTCCCAGGATGAGCTTTTCGTGCTTGGCGACTACATGGAAAAGTTCCGCGATTCCGCACTCGCCATGAATTATTACCGGGAAGCCCTGAGCCGCGACCCTGGTGATGTGCGCACGAACACTGCTGTGGGGCTTTTGCTGCTTAAAAGGGGGGAGTATCTAAAAGCCCTGGAGCATTTCGCTCAAGCTCTCAAGCGGCAGCCGTCTTTCGCCAAGGCACGCTACTATCAGGGCCTTTCGCAAAGCCTGCTGGGAGAAATTGCAGAGGCCGTGAAGAGCCTCAATCGCGCAAGCTATGATTCAACCTGGTACAGCGCGGCCCATTTTGAGCTGGCCCAGCTCACCGCTTCCCAGGGCCGCTGGGAGAGAGCGCTCGAGCATATCGGGCGCAGCCTGAAGGGTAACAGTGACAGCGCCCAGGCCCATGCAGTTAAAGCGCTCGTTCTCAACCGCCTCGGACATCACCGTGAAGCGCTGGAGACCGCGCTCACAGTCCAGGCCTTCGATCCGCTCGACCTGCTCTCCCTGTCTGAAAGGGTTGTGGCCCTGAACCGTCTCGGGCGGAGGGAGGAAGCCGCCGAGGCCGCCGGAACCCTGCTCCATGTTTCCCGCTGCACCAGCGAGAACCAGCTCGAGCTTGCGATCCGCTATGCCCGCTGCGGCCTCTATGAGGATGCTGTCGGCACGCTGCGGATGATCGCGGACAGGGACAGGGAAGAGTCAAAAGATATTTCCCCGCTGGTCTATTACTACCTTGCATATTACAGCGAGCTCCTGGGAAATAAGGGCCAGTCAGCGGAGTTCCGCTCGACAGGCTCGAGGATTTCGCCGGAATACTGCTTCCCGAACCGTCTGGAAAGCCTGCCTGTGCTCTGCCGGGCGGTTGAATACTGCCCGGAAGATGCAAATGCGCATTATTTACTGGGGAATCTGTATTACAGCAAGGAGCTCGCAGAAGAAGCCATAGGGGCCTGGGAAAGAGCGGTTGCGCTTGAGCCTTCCAATGTCGTGGCTCACCGGAACCTGGGCTATGCCTGGATGCATAAGAACCAGCCCGGGCGTGCCCGTACGGCGTATGAGACCGCAGTGGAAACGGATCCCGGCCAGGCCGTTCTCGCCATGCTCGAGCTCGATAATGTTTACGCGTCCCTGAAATTTTCGGTCGGACAGCGGGTCGCCTCCCTGGAAAAATATATCGAACAGGTTTCCGGGAGTGATGCAGTGCTGAAAAGGCTGATCTCCCTTTATATCCGGGCAGGCCGCTACGGGGAGGCGCTCAAGTGGCTGAACACACATCATTTCCATACCTGGGAGAGCAGGTACGATGTCCACCAGTACTGGGTGGAAAGTCATCTCAGGCAGGGCAGACTGGAATTCGAGGCCGGAAATTACGGGAAGGCCCTCGAGCATTACACTCTCTCCCTGACTTACCCGCCCAACCTGGAGATTGACGAACAGCCGGATACTATTCACGCCCGCAAGCGCTACTACGTGGCCCTGGCTCTCGAGGCCCTGGGGCGGAAAGAGGAAGCCGGGAAGATGTTCGAAACCGTGGCTCAAGACAACCCGAAACCGGGCAGCGCATTCCAGTACTACCGCGGGAAAGCGCTAGAAAAACTGGGTCAAAAAGACCGGGCGCGCCGGGTCTACCGGAAGATGCTTGAGGACCTGGAGCGCCACGGTGTATCGGAAAGCGAGCATATAATAGACGGGGTCAACTACGACACTGGAAGAAACCCGGAGGCGGTTCATCTGTTCAGGCGCTCATTGGCTCTCGAGGGCCTGGGCAGGTCCAGGGAAGCTGAGTCCGAGCGCAAGAAAGCCCTGAAACTCGATCCGCTGGTCTCATTCCGGGCTTTCAGCCCGCCTAAAGTTGGCTGGTACCAATAGTACTATTTGATAGTCAGCTTGAAAGACCTTCGTAAAAATCCCAAGGCGGGACAGTTCGCGAACCGCCCCAGCAATAATCCATTGATTTTTATAGCGTTATAAAAAGCAAGCAATATTCTTTTGGTAAAATGGTATCTTTTTTCAACGGTTTTCTTAAGATAAAAGCTGAAAGGAAAACCTGAGAGAAGCTTCTGAGAGATGCCCTCGAGCCGCCGGCGCAGAGCGAGAGCCCACGGTCAATCCAGCTCCAGGAGCCGCGCTGTCCGGTCGGAATAAGTCAACCCGAGTTTTTTCCCGTGTTCACAGAGTGTTTTTCGATTGGCCTCGAGGTTGATAGTGTCTGTCGACATGACAGACAGGGAGGCGAGCAGGGCCGCAAAATCGAGCGCTGTCTCGAGTGGAGCCTGCGCCAGGGATTTTCTCTTCTTTCTTTTGGGAAGGATAAACGGAAAGCCGCAGGCTGCCGAGATGATTAATCCGGCCAGGCTCGCATCACCCGCTCCCGCGGTGCTTTTGGCTTTAACCTCGGCGCTGGGTGTGAATTCCCAGGCGCCCCTTTCGAAACCGTACGATCCTGCGCTTCCCATGGTGAGCGAGATCCTGATGCCGGGATTGTAAGAGATGAGTTTTTTTTCGAGCAGCTTGAGGAAAGATCGCGGCTTCCCGGGGTCCAGGCGGGCCTGGAGCAGGCTTTCCGCTTCATCGCGGTTCAAGGCGAGCACATCCGTGTGCTTGAAGAAATCCGCGGCGGAGAGCTGAACTATCTCGGCCGAATTAAGTGCGCAAAAGCGAAGGAAACCGTACTCTGTAGCTAATTCCAGGAGCGCGAGGCGGGTTTCCAGCGGAACCTCAGGGGCTGCCACGGCGATCCCCTGGCCGCGGTAGGCATTGAAAACCGGCTCGGCTTTCCGGATCTCATCCGGGGTGAGGCGGCTCGAGGCGCTCGCGGCAGTGGTTATGTTCCCGCCGGAAGAGTCAGGGTACTGGAAGCAGACTGAAAAGAGAGTCGTGGCCCACTTGTCTCTGGTTACGAAGCTGGTGTCCATCCCCACTTTATGCATCATCCCGACCAGGGATTCTCCTGTATTGTCCGAGCCTATTTTGCCGAGCGGAACGACTTTGAATGAAGCCCGAGTTCCTGCGCCCGGGCGCAGAAATACCGCGACATAGTGCGAGATAATGTGCAGCTTGCAGAAATCGAGGTTGCCGAGCAGGTACCCCTCACGGCTCTCCTCACGCCCCAGGGTGCGGTTTCCCTTGAGATCGAAAAACATGCCTGAGCCGATCCCTCCGGTGCCGATCAAAATTTTGTATTGAAGAAAATCCACTTATGCATCCCCTTTACAGGAAAGTCCCCTCTTGAGAGGGGTGTCCGCGCAGCGGACGGGGTGTGTCTTCTTGATTTTCATGCTTCGTTGTGTCCGCATACGGACATGAAAGTTTGTCTGAAATTCTTTCAAAACTTTTCAAAACAGCTCCCACTCAGGATGCAGGCTGATCGCGTGGGCCGCGGTTTCCAGCGTGGCAGTTATCCTGGCGTCCGGATGTTTCTGCAACAGAGTCATGGGGTATTCCGGGGTCAGGGGGCCGAAAAGCGCTACGCGGAAAGCGGTCTGCTTCCAGGGGCCGGTGTCCGAGAAGAGCCGCACCTTTTTCGCGGACAGGCATTCCTTGATTCCCAGGGTTACCGACATGGGAGGGGCGAACTGGTAAGCCGCGCCCAGCACCCGCTGAGCCAGGGCGATCACGGTGTCCCAGTTGTTGTACTGGACCCTGATCGAGGAATTCTCCAGCTCCTCCAGAGTGAGCTGGCTGTAAGGTTCCCTGCGGGCCTGGTTGTAAGCAATGTGCCCATCCTGGCCCCAGCCGCCGAGAGTGATATCCAGCGGGGCTTTCCAGATTGCCTCGCGCACCCTTTCCAGTGCTTGAGGGGTAAGCCAGAAGCGGTTTTTTTCCGGCACGCCCAGTTCCGGCCCAATGGGATTGTAAAAGACCCGCTCCATTGTGGAACGGAAATTGTAAGGGTGGCCCGGAGGCAGGAGATTGCCCTCCCAGTCCAGACATTCATCCATGTGGAAAACCACGAGTTCTTTCAGGCTGACCCTCTCTGAATTCACTATCTGCGCGAAAGGAGCATACCACGAGGAAGGGCCGCAGGGGATAATGGCCCTGGTGGACTTCCCCTCCCGGTTGTTCTTTTTCACCTCTTCGACAAGCTCGCGCGCCATCGCCCGGCCCATCTCCTCTGAGGTCTCGAGCACTGAGAAAGGGACTTTGGGGTTGTGTCTGGCAAGCTCCTGGACAGGTATCGAACACCATTTATAAAGCTCTTTCCTCGAGATCGGCTCCATGAAATTTCCCTCACGCCTTGAAAGTTAGCGACCCGGTAACAGACTGTGAAAGCTAGCCAAAGATATTTGAAATTTATTTTATCTAACTACTAAGCAACATAGTTACTTTGTGGTTAAAAATGTAAGAGATATTCTCTTAGAGTGAATTTGTAAGAATCTAAGATATGGAATTCAGTTCATTAATATTTTCCGGGAATCAGGACCCGTAGCTCTCACCTGATTTTTTCTGTCCGTAGTAGCTGGATGGGCCGTGTTTTCTCAAAAAATGCTTTATCAGCAGGTCATTGCCGATCGGCTCGGCCTGCGGATTGAGAGACAGGGTGCCCAAGGCCATCCTGGCCACTTCCTCCAGAAGCACCATGTGCAGCACCGCCTGACCGGGTGTCTCTCCCCAGGTGAACGGGCCATGCGAGGCTACCAGCACAGCCGGCACTGGCCTTGGATCGAACTGAAACGTTTCGACAATCACTTTGCCTGTTTCGACCTCGTAGCTGCCCCCAATCTCCTCCGAGGTAAGGGACCTGGTTATCGGGACATCGCCATAGAAGTAGTCCGCATGGGTCGTTCCCAGGCAGGGGATCGGCCGCTGGGCCTGGGCCCAGATAGTGGCGTAACGGGAATGGCTGTGCGCTATCCCCCCGACTTGCGGGAAGGATTCATAAAGCAGGAGGTGGGTAGGCGTATCCGATGAAGGGTTAAGAGAGCCTTCAACTACCCGGCCCTCAAGATCCACCACTACCATGTGCTCTGCTTTCAAGGCATCGTACGCCACTCCGCTGGGTTTGATTACCACGAGGTTTGTCTCGCGGTCTATGCCGCTTACATTGCCGAAAGTGGAAATAATCAAACCTTCCCTGTAAAGCCGGAGGTTGGATTCGAGAACCGCTTCTTTTAAATCTTCGAGCATGGGAGTGACCTTTAAAAAGGAAACTTTTTGAGCTGGACTTTTCCGAAGCTGCCTGCTTTGACAAAAGGGAAATCAAAAAAAAATACTGGAAACAGGCGCAAATCTCCAGAAAAAAGTGGGCCGGAAGCACAAAAGGTGTATTTTAGCTAGAAGTGGAAATATAAAAATCAGTCCATTGCTGTAAGAGGGTCGGGATTTTATAATTGTCAAATGCTAGAGAGTTAGCCTTATGCCCGAATCCGGGTGCGCCCCGCTCGAGCGGAACTGGGAAAAATAATTATCAATGAGGAACTGGCAATGAGTGAAACCGTGAAACTCTCATCCTGGAACAAGGATTGCAGCAGAAGAGGTTTTTTAAAAAATGCAGCATCCCTCTCGCTGGCAGCCCCCCTGTTTATGCAATGCCGGAGAAATGCCTCTGGAAACGGTAAGAAGCGAAATATCGTGTTTATATTGATCGACGATATGCGCTTTGACGCCATGAGCTGTCTGGGGCATCCGGTCCTCGAAACTCCGAATTTCGACCGCCTGGCCCAAAATGGCATCCTGTTCCGCAATGCCTTTGTCTCGACTTCCCTGTGTTCGCCGAGCCGGGCTACGATCCTGACCGGTCTCTATGCGCATAAACACAGAATCCTCGATAACCAGACGCCTCTTCCGGAAAGCATCCCGACATTCCCGGTACAATTGCAGAAAGCGGGCTATAAAACCGGTTTTATCGGGAAATGGCATATGGGCGGCTCAAAAGACAGTCCGCGGCCCGGGTTCGACTGCTGGGTCTCTTTCCGGGGACAGGGGGTCTATTTCAATCCTCTGTTCAACATAGACGGGACACATGTCCAACGGGAGGGATATACTACCGATTTGATAACCGAATATGCAGCGGACTTCGTAAAAGAAAACAAAGACCGGCCGTTTTTTCTCTATATGTCCCATAAAGCCGTGCACGATGATTTCGTTCCGGCGCCCAGGCATAAAAACAAGTACCGGGACATCGTGGTCCCGGAACCGGCATCCATGGCCGATACTGAGGAGAACTACAAGGGCAAGCCGGCCTGGCTGAAAGCTGCGAGAAAAAGCTGTATCGGGGTGGATGCGATGTACGATAACCGCTATGGGTTTGACCGGTTCTACAGGGACTACTGCGAGTGCCTGCTGGGAGTGGATGACTCGGTCGGCGCGGTGCTGGATACATTGGAAAAAGAAGGGCTGATCGAGGATACTCTGGTTATTTTTATGAGCGACAACGGTTTCCTGTGCGGCGAACACGGACTGATCGACAAAAGGAACATGTATGAGCCTTCCATACGGGTGCCCTTGATCGTGCACTGCCCCGCTCTGGCAGATAGAGGCCGGTTCAGGGAAGAGCTCGTGCTGAACATGGATCTCGCTCCCACTATCCTGGAAGCTGCCGGGGCTTCTCCCCTGCCGTCCATTCACGGCCGCTCTTTCCTGCCCCTGGTCAAAGGCGAGCCGGCCGGGTGGCGCACCGAGTTCCTCTACGAATATTTCTGGGAGCGCGACTATCCGCAGAACCCGTCTGTCCTCGGCCTACGCACAGACAAGTACAGTTATATGCGCTATCACGGTATCTGGGATATCAATGAGCTCTACGATATCGAGAATGACCCGCACCAGATGAACAACCTGCTGGGGGATGTCCGCATTACAACGCAGGTCGGTTATGAGATCGAGAGTTCGAGCGTTATGGACAGAAGAAGCCGGAACATGTACAACGGTCAGATTAAAGACCCGGAACTGAGAAGCCTGGTCTTTGATCTGGAAAGGAGACTTTTCGAGATCCTTGATCAGACAGGCGGGAGAGTCGAGCCATCCTGGTAAGGATAGCCGGGTGAAAATATAATCCTTTCAGATAGGTATTGACTGATGTTCAAAGCCTGGATAAACCATTTTCGATTTGCCTGCTGGATTGGGAACTCTAAGTTAAAATTTTCAAAAGGATAAAGCCTTGAGAAGTTATTTTTACTGCATAGGTTGCGGTTGTTTAGCATTGTTCATTTTATCCGCTTTGCCCCTGTTCGCAGGCGTAAGGCCCGGGCGCCCCAGGATTTTTGTCAATACGGACCCTGCCTGGTACAACTGCGTGGACAGCCTGCGTGCGCGCATGCTGCGGCCGCCTTACAGAGCCGAATACGAAAGGCTGAGCATGTGGCGCGGGCGGTTCAGCGATGTGCCCCGCGGCAGAAAGCCGGCTAATGTGCTGCCCTCCTATGCCATCCGCTGGGTAATCGACCCTGCTGACACACAGGCCGCCGATACCGCCCTGGCCATGCTCCTGGCAATCGGGCAGGATGACGGGCAGTCCTGGCACCTGAGTGTTATGTCGATCGTCTATGACTGGCTCTATAATTATCCAGGTTTCAGCCCGCAGGACAAAAAGCTGGTCCGCGAGCGGATGACCAGCTTTATGCGTGATCTGGTCCACCGGATGAGGACCGATGATGACGTGTTCAACAACCATAGCTGGTACCACCTGCGGGCGGTCTATCTCGGCTCGCTGGCCCTGATGGGCGAGGTCCCTGAAGCCGGGGAATGGCTCTCTTTTGCCGAAAGCTACTGGGAGAACAACCTGAGGCCGGCGGTCGAGCTTTTCGAAGGCGGCTGGCACGAGGGACTTTCCTACAGCACCCGGGCCAGTTTTCTGAACCTGGGGATGTGGC
>Ga0307379_10006323_pt1 | contig 16298 bp, 13 predicted proteins | sample UN2MG_FD_202237 | JGI IMG/M metagenome (GOLD analysis project Ga0307379, IMG submission 202237) | Soil microbial communities from Risofladan, Vaasa, Finland - UN-2 | ecosystem: Environmental > Terrestrial > Soil > Coastal area > Acid sulfate soil | place: Finland: Risofladan, Vaasa | collected... | reverse complement strand
ATACCAACGAAGAAGGACATGCCAGGCTGGTCGAGCCCGATTCGGTGCCCGGGTGCCTGATTGGGATATTATCGGAGGTCAGGAAGGGGAGGTCTTTGTGTCTTAATGCGGACTCAGTCGGCTGTCCCGGGGGCAAACGATACCTTGGCTTTACGGCAGGGGTTATGCCGGACTTTGAATACTTCCTCTCCTATGGAATCCCTGGTAAGTTGACCGGTGAGCGCTATTGCAAATCTCCGGAACTGGTCAAGGAAATAATGAAACGCTCGCCTGCGTTCAAAGCGCCGGGACGCTTCATAATATTTAAAAGATGGGATAAGCTTGAGGAGTCAGACGACCCGGAGGTTGTTATCTTCTTTGCGGAGCCCGATGTTCTCTCCGGGCTCTTTACCCTGGCGCGTTTTGATGAAGCTGAGCAAAATGCCGTATTCACCCCTTTTGGCTCGGGCTGTTCCACAATTGTCCAGTACCCGTATCTTGAAAGAGATTCTGCCCGCCCCAGAGGAGTCATCGGAATGTTCGACCCTTCATCGCGTCCTTCTGTTCCCAACAATGTACTCACATTCTCAGTACCTATGAACAAGTTTGTCAGTATGATTGAGAATATGGAGGAGAGTTTCCTCATCACAGATTCATGGCGCAAGGTACAGAAAAGGCTGAAATAGGCCGGAACGAAAGTCCATTTTACCCGGCCAGCTCTGCTGAGATTATTTTTGCCAGCCTTTTTTTATTGTCATTGCGAGCGGAGCGTGGCAATCTCAGGAAAAGCAAAACTCAAAAATCAAAGGGCAAAATGACGGAGCAAAAATGAAAAAGCGGTCAGTATGAAGCTGAATGCTGATAGCTGCTAAATTAGGAACTGAACAGCTGTACCTCTATACCCTTGACAAGAGTGGGTTGAGCGATTAAAGTGCCTCGCAGTTAGCTACATAATATGTCGAAGGAGGGATAAGAAATGACGGTTGTCCTGGACCCAATTTATATATTGAATCTGGTGCTCTGCATCACAATACTGGTATTAGGCTGTCTGGGTTACAAGAAAAGCGGAGATAAGTCACCCTTATATATTGGCATAGCCTTTGGACTCTTTGGCATCTCGCATCTCCTCACCATCATTGGTCTCAAAGATACCCTGGAGGTTTTCTTGATCGCAATCAGAACGATTGCCTATTGTACAGTCGTCTTCGCGCTGTTCAAAATAGTATTCCGGCGATAGGCAGAGTTAGGTTGGTGAATGAGCCATGGTATAGTAGTATGTATCGATACAATATGTGGCTGATGAAACAGAGGACTGTTACCAGGGAAGGTTAAGCAGCCGTATTAAACAGGCATTATACTCGCCTTAGCTGCTCACAAAAATAATCGGGGCAGCTGAGGTCCTAAACAGGTTATGACAGGTAACAAGGAATCTGGGCGATGCTTTTTATTCCCGGAACACTGATTGCCATATTGACATTTCCAGGTGTCATAGTCCATGAGGCAGGACACAGGCTTTTCTGCAGCCTCGCCGGTGTTCGTGTCTATAAGACCTGCTATTTTAGACCGGGCAATCCTGCTGGATATGTTATTCACGGCCCGGTACACAGTTATGGGGCTGGTTTTCTAATCTGCGTGGCTCCGTTTATCGTTAACACGGCTGTCGCCCTCCTCATATTTTCCATTGCGTCAAATGTTTCCTCCACTGCCGTCGCTATCCCATTGTACTGGTTGGGTATATCCATAGGGATGCATGCATTCCCCAGCAGTGGAGATGCCGATAGCTTGTGGCGTTACTCGAAGGCGGCTTGGAGGCACAATCCTCTGGCCGTTCTGGGCTTCCCGATTGTTATCTTAATAAAGATAGCTGCCGTGCTCAGTATTATCTGGTTTAACCTGTTCTATGCTATTGCTTTGCTGCTTCCCTTCGTGGTAACAATATAACGAAGTGTTTAATCGACCGATATTGACCCTTGTAATGATGGGGGGATAGGATATAAGCAAATTTGAATATTTGATTGGCAAATCATTGTTGTGAAGAAGCCGCAAAACAATTATGCCTTTATTGACAGCCAAAATCTTAACCTTTCGATCCGTGATCAAGGCTGGGTTTTAGACTTTAGAAAATTCAGGCAATATCTTCACGGCAAATATGGCGCAACCAAAGCCTTTCTTTTTATCGGCTATGTTTATGAAAATCAAGGCCTATATACCAACTTACAGAAGGCTGGGTATATTTTAGTTTTCAAGCCGACGCTCAAGTTACCAAGTGGAAAGGCCAAGGGGAATGTTGATGCTGAGTTGGTTCTTCACGCCATGATTGAATATCAAAACTATGACAAAGCCCTTATTGTCACCGGAGACGGCGATTTCTATTGTCTGCTGGACTATCTTGCAAAGAATGATAAACTGTTAAAACTAATGATCCCGAATAAGAATAGTTTCTCCTCATTATTTAGAAAAATGATGCCGCATATTGTATTTATGAATAATCTTAGAAGCAGACTCGAGTATCATAAAGGTAGTGAGCACTAAAAAAAGAGGCATTGCCGTGGGATAAATCCCACAGATTGGCCTCTCATCGTGATTCTAGTATAAGAATAGCAAACATATTTATTGTTGTCAATAGGCAGTACTCGTTCATACGATTGGTGCCACTTTAACTTCCTTCTTCGTCATTGCGAGCGAAGCGTGGCAACCCCCTGATAAAATTCTAAATCCTAAATCCGAAATACTAAACAATATCAAATGACCAAAATCCAGAAATATGGCTAACCGCAAAGTCCTTTAACAATTCTCCCGGGCAAATATGGCGGGAGGGAGTTAGAGGGAGGGGGAAGACTCACCCTCACCTAACCTCTCCCTTCAAGGGCGAGGAATTTTACAGGATAAAGGTTTTGAATTTAGATATTAGGATTTGTTTAGAATTTAGTGCTTTGAGTTTAGAATTTCCCCGTGGACTGGCCGGTTTTACATTCTATAATAGAGTGTTTACTAACCTCACCCCTTTTATCCCCCTCTCCTTCAAAGGAGAGGGGAAGAGATTTATAGAGAGGGGTTTCACCCCTCTCTTACCTACACTCCCCCTTCCCTTAACAAGGGCTTTGCCTTAAAAGGGCATATTTTCAAGGACTTTTAGGGCAACTCAGCTAACACCGGAACAGCGCAAAAAAATAGCTCGGAAAGCAGCCGTGGTGAGATGGGAGAAATCGCATACTTGACAAATTGCCCCAGAAAGTGCATAATACTTAACAAGCATAGGTAAGCACTTCTGGAGGAAATATGGCAAGCGATAATCATGTGTTTCAGAGTTACTTTGATTCTGTGATACCGAACGACATCCAGCAGGACATTGTTCGACACGTATTCAAAGGGTATGTAGAAGCAGACAAACTCGTTAAGCGTCAAGAATACCAGCCGGGACCTGCCAAGAATTGTTACCCGTACGTACGCTGGGTAGAAATTGACAACAATTGCCTAGCTCTCAACAAGAAGTATCCAGGACTTCAGACTAGTTCAGAGCAAAACATCATCCGTAATAGTTTTCACACACTCATCAGTCTTGGCAATGTAAGAATCACTGTATCTGCCGTAGGCACCCCGTCATCATTACCTAGAACGGCGTTATTCAGGAACGATTTGGCTAGTTGCCAATATCGCTTTGATATTAGTGCAGACCAAGAACGGTTTGAACTTCGTGATTTGGAAAGCGTTAAAGACAAGATTGTCTACGCATTCGTAATCCACGGGCCTATGTTCGACAACCCTAGATTCCCAGGATTTGTTCATATCGCATTTCCAGATGAAAATTGCACGAGATATCTTGACTGCATCAATCTGCTGAAACGATTCCCTGACCTTGTTGAAGAATTGCAGCATGAGGACATGATACACATCCCCGACAAGGTCGAAGTAAAACTTAACGTGCCGGAGGAGAAACTCTTGTGAGAGGTACTCCTGGATTTGTTGGTGAACGCCTAAGAGAGGCACGTGAAGGTAGGGGCTTGACTGCGGTCTCTCTTGCAGATTTGCTGGGCGTTACTAGGCAGGCTATTTCCTTGTATGAGTCAGGGGAATCAAGCCCGCAACCTGATGTTATGGAACAAATAGCCAACAAATTGAATTTGCCGATTGCTTTCTTCTTGAGACCTACCAATACTATCAACCGCTCCGCAATCTTTTTCCGTTCTCTGGCTGCAGCTACCAAAGCGGATAGAGGCCGAGGAAATAGCCGTATTGAATGGCTATCCACAATCATTGTTCCGTATCTGCGACAATTCGTATCCTTCCCCAAAACTAATTTACCGACGCTGACCATTCCTGACAACCCGCTCAGATTGAGTGACGATGATATTGAAGAAATAGCTATCGATGTCAGAAGAAAATGGGGCTTGGGTGATGGGCCAATAAGTAACATGGTTCTGCTTATCGAGAACAATGGGTTTATCGTTACTAGAATGGATTTGGATGCTCCTACTCTAGATGCCTTCAGTACATTTGTTTCCGATGATAGTACGCCTTACATTGTACTTGGAGCAGACAAACAGTCCGCAGTGCGTTCTAGATTCGATACAGCCCACGAGACTGGTCATTCCATATTGCATCGGAATTTCAAACCCGACCGGCTCAAGAATGCTCTAGATTTTAAGGGTACTGAACAACAAGCGAACCGGTTCGCTTCCGCTTTTCTGGTTCCTCGGAGTAAATTCGCAGATGATTTTAGTATGCCAACCTTAGATGCTTTCCTTACGTTGAAAAATAAATGGCTAGTGTCTGTTGGTATGCTTATTAAGAGAGCATTTGACTTGGGTTTCATTTCTGAGGAGCATTATCGGAGGTTATGGATTAACTATAATAGACGTGGCTGGCGCAGAGCAGAACCACTAGACAACAAATTACCTATAGAACAACCTGTTCTTTTGCAAAGAGCGTGCAAACTTGTGGTTGAATCAAAGGTGCGAACGCCTGAGCAAATACTTATGGAAATTCCCTTAGCTCCGAAAGATATCGAGGAACTCATGTACTTGCCCAATGGGTATCTTGCTCCACGCTTGCCCCAGGTAGAACTAAGACAAGATTACGGGACTGATGATTACAAGTCAGCCCTTGAAGAAGTCAACCGAATCCTCAAAGGCTCCTAATCCGAGTTCAGATGCGAGATTATCGACTTTTGAGGCAACTCACCGACTTTTGGGGCAAGTGGCACTTATGAGGCAAAGCCCTTAACAAGGGAAGGGGGTCAGGGGGATAGGTTGTTAAACAATCTCCTATAACAATATTGTTAGCCGGCGAATGGGAGGTGTAAAATGGATGCAATACCTGGCGTAGAATAGCCAGGATGTGCATATGGCTCATCGGCTTGTTGTGCCGGAGCTAAATATAGAAATTGGAGGTAAGTGTGGTGAAATACCGCCATATTATTTTACTGGGAATTTTTCTACTGGGAGCAATACTGATATCAGGATGTAACGCAGAGCAGAATGCGGCACAAGCGAAGAATGGTGACATTGTTCAGGTGGATTATACTGGAACACTGGAAGACGGCACCGTATTTGATACATCGGTGGGACGTGAACCTCTGGAGTTTACTTTAGGTGAAGGTCAAATGATTCCTGGGTTTGAACAAGCCGTCCTGGGGATGAAAGTCGGGGAATCGAAAACCGTTACCATTCCAGCGGATGAGGCCTACGGCTCGTACCGTGATGACCTGGTACGGGTAATAAATCGAGAGGAACTTACGAATATCCCGAATCCAGAGGTTGGTCAGCAGTTGTATGGGTCTCAAACAGATGGTACAACAATCACAGGCACTATAACCAATGTCACTGACACAACGGTAACAGTAGATTTTAACCCCCCTCTTGCGGGGAAAGACCTGACCTTTGAAATTAAGCTTGTGAGCATACAATAAATTACCTTTCCTCTTTATCAAATAGTCAGCGTGCAGCAATATGCAACATTGTGCTGGAGTGAACCCCTGTCCGTGCGGAATCTAATTACAACGTTGGAGGAGGCAGCATCTATAGAAAGTCACCCCTTCACTTTTGGCTTTGCTCTGGGCTTAGAACGAGGTAAGACTTGGCGCTAGCTCACGCTTAAAGTGGGCAGCCATGATTTGTCTGCTTTTGAGAAGAGGATTTACCCCTTTCATGAATGGCAGGATGAACAAACTGACGGAATGTGTTGTTGCGCAAGGATAGCTTACCAGCGAACTTGTCCATGAACCAGCGAGGCCGTACCCCATTAGAATACTTCATCAAGAGCTTTGGCTTTCTGCAGTCTGTCGAAAGAAGTGTATCGAGCATTTTGCAGTGCTTTTACTCTACTTTTCGGAACTAGGGGTACAGGCCCTATTTCTTTGGCGGGCTCAGCAAAATTGACAACGAATTTCCCGGTATCTTGCCACGGTTCGATGTTCTTGACTAGCGCCCAGTGAGTAATGGCAGAAACCGGTGCCACTCGATATGCCGCAATATACTTTATTTGTGGAATCATGCTTGCGTGTATGCGGATTGCATACCACTGGTTTTCACCCAAGAAAGTCTCTTGGAAGCCATCTTCTCGCGCCGGCACTACAATAGTATCAAACTCTGAAATATCGATAGACCTTTGCTCTCGTTCTTCGATGAACTCCTTCTCATCAGACACATCCTTGAATAGAGGGGTGAAGCGATAGATACGGTCGCCCCCTGCTCCTTGGTATGTCTCGACTTCGATGACCTCAACTGGGAACCTGAAGTTTTTCACCACTTTGTATAGTTCATCTGTAGCTTCATCTATGATTATCAGTGCACGGAAGGTATCGTTCACCAGGTGGTCCAGCATATTGTCAACATTGCGAAGGCCATACTTTTGTGCGTAGCTTTCACAGGCGTCGTAGACTTTCGTATCCTTTGAGATTTCGTCAAACAGTAGCTGTTTTACCTGTCGAGGCGCGCTGGCAAACGAATGGGCAAATTGGAGAATCTGCACACCTATATGCTGAAAAAGGTCATGAGAAGCTATCTCAGTTTCGACTATGAACAATTTGGGTTCACGCTGACTGCTGAAATCAATTAGATATGCGTCGGGGATGCTTTTTTTGGTCCCTTGCTTTCCAATCCTGCGTTTGCAATCAATATAAACACACTTTTTGCCAAATATCATTTCAACCTGGGGAACCACACATTGCTCGAATTCCTTCTCGGTATCAAACTGGTATAGCTTGAATACCCCCTGGGGAGTAACCAGTATGCTCATAGTCTAATCCTCCTTATTGTCGTTTCTGACTGCCGATACTTTTCTTTTCAAACAAGTGTAATGGCGCTAAGCTCTAATCGCTTCGTACGCCTTTGGTTATCTGCACCCATAATTGATGAAGGATTCCGTCCCTAGTCTTAATATTAACGATGGAATTCAGGTAGGGCGCTACTACCTCATCTATCTTATGCTTCAGGCTTTCTAACTGTGGAACTACCGTTTGCAGGTAGCTTTTGTTCTGGGGCACTTTAACCTGGTCTAAGCCGGCTTCAAGCCAGACCTTCAGATAGCGCGCTTCCAGCTCTGAGGCACAGTCTATACTCTGCTTGCCGGAATAAAGCCGCCAGCCCATAAGGCTTTGCTTAATACTTACATCACCGGCCATCCTGGGAAGAGTTTTGGTATAGAGTGCTTTCTGGCTCAACACCCTTTCCTGGTAAAACCTACCCAGAGTCTCCTCGCTCACCTTCTCCATAACCAGCTTTACCAGCAGGTCAATATCTATGCCTTCTTTGGTCTTCTTGCGCTTGCCGAAGCTCTTTGCCTTCTCCAGCCTTGATTTCACCAGGTCAATTACCGCCCGGTAGACCTCAAGCTGCTCTTCTTCAGTTAAGCCCAGGATGTCACCCATGATGAGGCTGTCCAGTTCACGGCGGTCCGGCTTGACTTTATCCAGGGAAACCTCAGAAGGGGAACTAGCACCAAGCTCGGAAAAGAGGGACTCAACAGGCCGTTTGCATAGTGGCTGAAACGCTTTTGAAGCTTCTGTGCCCAATCTAGTGGCGTCAAGAACGTGGAGTTGCTCAAATTCATAGGTTTGGACCTTGAGTAATCCACCGCCAAAGCTAGTTCGCCCAGAGAGGTTTTGAATTAACCAAAAGACAGTCGCATTCAAAAACGGTGCAATGTCCTCTCTTGTATGGATTTCCTGAAAATCATCGCTAGCCCAGAATTTGCCTACAAGCCCTCGTGCCACGTCGTTAATAAGGTAATTGACATTTATCGGAGCGGGTTCTCTTACTCCCAAATCATACCACCTCTCCCTTGAGGCGCAGGTGGGTCTCAGGTGGTAACCTTTACGTTCACCGTCACGGATGTATCTGAGGACTTTAGTGCCTCTTAAATCCTTCTTATCCTTATGAATCATCAAGACCCGATATTTCAAATCTTGTGGCTTAACAATAATGGACTTGCACTCTCTGGGGCTCTTGATAACATAGTTGGGCACCCATCTGCCCTTTTCCTGGTGCATCCAGAACTCCTTCTCAATCCCCCGCCTCCTTATCTCCTCTTCCGTTAGATAAAAGAACTCGTTGGAACCGGTTTTAATGCCGAACTTTACCTCAGCAATTTGCTTGAGCGGCACCAGCTTACCTTTGCCCTTCTCCAGAATCTTAAAGAAGATATCCGGCGCCCGGAGGTACTTGCCCCACTTGGCGCCGGTGTATTTCTGCTCCTCGGCATCGTAGCCCTCTTCCCAGAGCTCTTTTTGCCTCTTCGGTAAAATTCGGAAATCGTCCCCTTCATAGAGGTCACTGTGAGCAAGGATAGTCCGGATGAACCTGTCCTTTATGGCGTTGATTCTTGCCACCTGCTTTTCCCAGATGTCCTGGGCCGGCGGGATGAAGTAGCGCAGGGGCTTTTTGAGATAGACAAAGCGCACTAGATTGTCATCGCGCTCCCGGCGGTGGTCATCGCCACTGCATTTCTCCAGAATGACAATACAGGTATTGATGTCAGCGTCTTCAAACCAGCGCTCCACCTTGGAGCCGATAATGGCGATGATTTTGTAATGCTTCAGGAAGAACTCCTGCAAGCCTTTGCCGTAGTCCACGTCCAGCCAGGACTCTGAGACAACGAAGCCGAACCGACCGCCATTCCTGAGGAACTTGGCACCATGAACAAAGAAGTAGGCATAGACGCCGGCCCTTCTAGGAATATCGGCCATCTGCCGCCCATTTATGTCCTGAAGGGCTTTATCAATGAGCTTGCCCTTATAATGGCGGTCTTCCGGCGCAATCTCCGCTATCTCTTCCTGACGGGTATAAGGTGGATTGCCGACAACGCAGTTAAACCAGCGGGGATACTCTATTTCCCTCTCTCCAGCAAGAGTCCTGGCTCTAGCCTTACGCCATCTAGGAGGCAACTCAAATCCTTTTTCAGTGGTTAAGAGGTCAAAGAAGTCCTCCTGCATGATATTGGGGTAGTTCCTGTCTACAGAGAGGTCGTTTATTGCCAGGTTTATGGTGGAGAGGTGGGCGGGGAACTTGGCAATATCGTTGCCCCAGAGGGTGTCCAGGATGTCTTCATGCTTTAAGTATTGGTTCATGAGCTTCTTGTGCTGATAGGCTCTTACCAGGAACGTACCAGCACCACAGGCAGGGTCAAAAACCTTATCACTTTCCTGTTTCAGGCAGAAGCAGAGAATCAGGTCAACCACGTCTGGGTTGGTGAAATACTGCCCCAGGTTATGGCGCTCGTCTTGCGGGATGAGTTTCTGGAAGATACCGCCGATAATATCATAGCCAAGTTTGGAGAAATCATACTCCTGCAGTATAGATATCAGCTCTTTTACTTCCCCGACAACCTCTTTTTCGTCAGGAAAGGCAATGGTATCAATAAAATCGGTAGTGTAGATAGTTTCGTAGTCTATATCGAGGACTTCATCAAAGAAGCTCTGCAGTATCTTCTGAAGCTGTGCCCCTTTGGTTAAGCCCTGGGGAATTTGCAGCGGGTCGAGCTTTTCGGGGCGCTTAGCCTGGAGGAGGTCATAGAAAAGGATTTTGTTCACCAACAGATAAGCCGTTTGACGCGCCGCTTTGTCAAAGTCCTGGGGGTGCCAAGCAAAACTCCAGCCCTGGTCATTAAACCACTTGCCGAGTCTGGAGGAGAAGGCTTTATCTTTGTGACACTGGTCTTCAATTATTGAGGCGTAATAGCGGGCGAGCCTCCTGATTTTGTCATGGAGGCGGTAGATGAGAAACTCGTCAATAGCCTGCTTGGGTTCAGGCTCTTTACCAAGGTGGACAGCGTAGAGCTTGGTCAGAAACCTTTCCAGTTGCTTGATGATACTTTCTTTGTATCTTGTCTCTTCAATGAGATTGAGGTCCTCCAGTTCGGAAAGGTGATACTTATCAACAACCTGCTCCTCTTGTGGTCTCAGGGCATTGGCCTTTTCGGTATTGAACCAGATTAGTTCTTGGAAATTGGTGGTGGCAAAGTATCTGGCTCGACGGTTATTGGCTTTGTCCCAGGCGGGCTTTTTCAGTTGCTCATAGTCAAGAACATCATAGTAAGGGGGCTTGGCTTCAATAACACAGAGCACATTCTGGCTGCGCCGGGACTCGTAGATTACAGTGTCGGGTGATTTCCTATCTGCGCCAGAGGTATCTACATCAGGAAGCCCCAAATCTAAGTTTTCCCTCTCAATAATCTGGCGCATCCAGTGCATGAGGATAGCTACAGCAGTCCGCTCGGTCTTGCTGGCAGTCGCATCAAATGGGCTGGGAATCCTGACCTGTCCTGTCTTAGGTCTTCTCATGTTCCTTCAAGACCTCATTGACAATGCGCCGGGCAATTTCAAAAGCAGCGGCAATTCTGATGGCTTTGACTTCTCCAAGCCCTTTTATCTCCAGCAATTTACTCAGGGGCTGATTTGCCATCCCCTTGAAGGAGCCAAACTTGGCTAGAATGTCCTCGGCGATTTGTACCGCTGGCCTGTCCTTGACGCCCGGTGAGATTAAGATAGCTAGGAGCTCAGCATCAGCAAGCACTTCTGGACCGACTTCACGCAGTTTACCTCCAGGGTGGTGCCATTGGGGCTTCGCTGTCAATGCTTGTTCCTTTATCAAAATTGTCAGTTACAGGCATTATAGCTTGAGCAATTACAAAGGACAAGGTGACATTCTAGCGTTCTAGTTAATGAATGTGCCAAGCTAACGATGTACATTCCTGACTTTCGTGCAATCTAGCTATCATATAACAAAAAGTCAGAAGGTAACATTTCAAGAACTGGCTATATACGGGTAATCTCCCGTGAGGATGGTAAATTGAAACAAGAAAAAAACCGCCTCCCTGGGCACCTTGAGTTGTTAACATTGGAGGGCCCATCGGGACAAAGATAACTTCTGGACAAGTGCGTAGCTCTTAGGAATAGTTGTTATCTGGACAGAGAAATATTAGAATGTTGTCAAAGCAAATAACGAAATTACAGGCGCGTAATGGTTGGAGATGGGGAACTGGAAAAGAAATTGGGGTCAGCACTGGCCTCATTAGCAGAAAAATTGGCTTCTCAAAGAGGTGGCCGCCTTGTGCTTGCTCTGGCAAGCGGAGCCCTAAGCTTGGTGCCTGTTGCCGGAGCCTCCGTTGTGGAATACAAGAATCTATATGCAAGCGCTTCGACTGATGAAAAGCTTTCCCAATTAGCTGAGCACGTAATACAACTCTCCAGAATCTTACAAGACCATGCTAACCAACTGGAACTGCTGTTCAAAATGATTGTTGATATATGCAATTCTCTCAATCTATATCTAGGGGACGCTGCCGTTTCTAAGCTTGAAGATATCGATACTATTGCTGACTCTCTGCTGAGGCCACCAACACCATATGTAACCAAAGAGGAGTTAAAATTAGACCGATCTGAAATACTTCTAGAAGAGAAACAATATGGGCTTCTGTTAGCGCTGTTGGACGAATCACCAAATCTGCGAACTGAGCACTCAAGGTTATTTCGTGTAAAGGCTTTATACGGCCTTGGAAGATTCAATGACATATACATCACCCTGAAGAAGGAACCCCTACAGAGTCTATCACAAGAAGAGCTAGAATCATTAATATGGGCCTGTTTTGAACTAAGCTACATAGTTGATGCAACCCAGGGATTGCTCTATCATGAAAAGGCCTTTTCGTCTCCTGTAGCGAACCTATTCAGAAGATCTATTAAGACTAGATTTGGGGGGAAATATAAAATAGGTGAAGGGGGGAAAGCAAAAGATGAATGAACAAAGTCATCCACTGATAGTGCATCTTCAACAGATACTCCCGCTTCTTGCAAAGGAGATTTATAGTACGCCGCTTGCATTTTTGCGCGAAAACGTTCAGAACGCCTTTGATGCGATAAGAATGCAGCGCTATCGCGAAAGAATTGCCAACATTTCTAGTAGCCAGCACAAGATAGAGGTTATTATTACGGGGATGGAAGTAGCGATCAAAGATACTGGAATTGGCATGACAGCCGCGGATATGAAAAAGTTTTACTGGAGCTTAGGCGAGACAGGCAAGGCTACTCAAGAAGCGAAGGATGCCGGTGTAGTTGGTACTTTTGGCATCGGCGGCATGGCTAATTTTGGAGTAGCTGATGAAGTTCAATTGATATCTAGGACAAATAATAATTCTCCAGCGGTTATAAGTAGTGTACGTAGGGACAAACTTTCGACGTCTGAAGATTGCATTTTCTATAGTCAGGATAGTACCCCCGGGCCCCAGGGCACAACAGTTGTTGCTAAACTGTCACAACCAATACAAATTGAAACAGCCCGCTCTTATCTTCATTCGATTGTAAGATACGTGGATATCCCGGTATTTATTAACGGCGACCGTATCAGTGAAGAGGAACCACCGTGGGAAAACCTACAACGCTACCATGGAGGTCGCCAACATAGCACTACTTTTAGTGGTTCATCTGGCAACATCTCTCTCGCAGGTAGCATCTCAATCGACCTAAATGGCCGACCGACCGTTACATTTAACCAAGTAAACATTGGTGGTAAATTGGTTCCATGCTCTGGTGTCCTTCAACCTCGTGCAGAAGCTTTATCTACCTACCGATATGGATTCAAACTTGCTGATGTTGGTATTAGTAGTATTTATGGTCTTAGTGGGCATATTGATTGTGCAGTTTTAAGGCCAACTGCTGGAAGAGACACGCTGGATACTGAAAGCAAGGGGTTTCTTCAAAGGTGTGTAGAGATAGTAGAAAAAGCGATAACGGAAGTTCTATCCACCACGCCAGAACTTGTTGATTCTAACATTTCACTCTTCCGGTATGTGCTTAACCATGGCAGTTATAATCTCTTACAACTTGCAACAGTAAGAACATATGGCTTACAGGAACGGACGCCTCTTGGCAATATTCGTGAGCTTAGCCAATCTAGCGAAGTATTTTATACCGTAGGGCAGGACCCTGCTATCATGGAAGTCTTTTCCAAACAAGGGAAAGTGGTTGTTTTGCTATCAACAGACAATTACAGGCGAAGGTGTGAAGAGGAGTTCTTGAAAAGATTCTGTTCAGCAAAGGTCTTAGATGCGGACATTATGGCGATAAGACAGGTGCCGGAGTCAGAACTTACTGAAAAAGAGCAAGGATTTTTATCTGGGATTGAAGCTATTCTTCGTGTCAGATACCTATTAGATTTTGCAAGAGTTCGACCAGTGGAGCTTACACGTAATGCTGTAGTTTGGGTACCTTCAGGTAAAACTATTCCTTCGATCCTTGTATGGGTAGATATACGACATCCCCATATAAGAAAATTAATTGATTACAAAGGAAGTAGAGGTTATGGAGCGTTAATCGATCTTTTTGTGAGAGATTATATCTTTCCCCTTATTAAGAATGCTGTACCGTCAGTTACATCGGATGGGTTCGAAGTCCTACTCAAACGGCTGCAAAGCCGGATGGAGATCATGCGTATAGACTTGGATGACATTCGTGCAATGCAAGAATTTGGTACAGAGACCCCTGGTGCCGAAACGCAACGTGTCTCCGTGTCTTCAACCGTCATAGCATCCGAGATATCTATTCGAAGAGCTGACGTACTTAGTGCCAATCAAATACAGGCAAGAGCGAAGGAACAGGGTATCACTGTAGCAGAGGGGATGGTTGTCCCTCAAGCAAATATACCCCCGCAGGTACAATCTATCAAACATGCTCTTGCCCAATTGGAGATTCCCGAAAAAATTCTGGACTTTACAGCGTTGGAACGTGAACTTTCACCTTGGATATCCGGGTTTTACATTGCACTTACTTTAGACGCTTATAGCTACTACAAAGAGATTATAGAACGCTTGGCCAGGCTTGAATTCGTATGGGGTGGATATAGAGGCAGCTATCTATTCTTTGAACGAGAGGAGGCAGTTCTCTATTACGATATAGAATTCTCAACATTATTAAAACCACAGGGTGGTGACCTAGCAGAAACAGGGGCTATTACAGGCATACGAGAACCTTTATTCACCAAGAATAATATCTTCTTGCCGATCCTTCCTGAATTTATCAACTATCTTGTGCCAACTATTGATCCTATAAGAATTGTGGTTAGGCATGAAATGCTGACTCCTGAAACACAAAGTACCCTTGCGGAGTAACATGAGCATAATCCTAGTGTCTTATGATTGCGTCTGACCAAAGAGTGCATCAAACCTGTGGGGTTGAACATCATGGCGATAACGGACAGGATACGGAAGATACTCTGGGGACGGTCAGGCAACCGTTGTGCCGGCTGTAAACTGAGGCGCTATTGCCTGAAGCCTGGCGAGGATAGGCGAACACTGGTAGTAGATGAAAATCAGCTTCTGCGTGGCGTGCCGAAATCAACAGCCTCAGTTTCCGCCGCTGGTGTCAACGCCCACAAGGGGTTGGGGACGCCTCCCACTATCAGCCTTCAACATAACCAACGCCGTGGCAAACAGGCGATAACACCTTTCTGTTGCCTACAATTTTTGCTGAGGTACTATACGCTCTAAGATAGTAGTACAAAGCTAGTTTTCGAAAGCTGGCACTTCTGGTAAGATTATCGGATGCTTTTTGTGAAATGTAACCAACCATAAGCCTCGCGGAAGGAAGGAGGTAGACATAGCAACAGCGATAAAGGATGAGCTCTGTAGCCTGAGGGAAAAAGTTTCTCACTTTGCCCAGCAGAACATTGCTCATCGTAGTGACCTTCACACAAGCAATGAGTTTCCTTATGACATCTGGCACAAGATGTCTCAGGAAAAGCTTCTGGGAGTTGGAATTCCACAAGAATATGGAGGGATGGGAGGCAACTATCTTTCCATAGCGGTAGCCGGAGAAGCAATGGTACGGCGAGGACACAACATGGGACTTGCTGTGTCATGGCTAATGCATGAGCTTATTTCCCGTTTTGTGATACTGAAGTTTGGAGACTCACGGCAGAAAAATAAATATTTACCTGAGTTCGCAAACGGCGAGCTCATAGCTTCTTTTGCCATTTCAGAACCGGGAGGAGGAGCTCATCCTAAATATTTGAAAACAGTTGCTCATGAAGAGGGTAATGGTTATGTGTTGAGCGGGGAGAAATACTACTTGACAAATGGGCCTATTGCAGACCTGTTTCTTGTTGGTGCCATTACCGGTGTGACGGGCAGTAGAAAACAGTTTACGGTGTTCATCGTCCCAAAAGGGACCGCGGGACTGTCATTAACTGAACCCATGAAGCTGAGTTTTTTGCGTCCGTCTCCTCATGGAGGGATAGTACTGAGGGATTGCGCCGTTCCTTCAGCAAACATTCTGGGAAAGAAAGGCTCAGCCTATGATGATATAATAGGCCCATTTGGGGAGCTAGAAAGCATCTTATCAATGGGACCTATCGTTGGAGGAATGAAAGAAGAGCTTGAACTGCTGGTTAATGCTATTCGAGAACAGCGTATCAGGGCTGATGATGACTTAAAAAATGGTCTTGGCGAATTAAAATCCCTGGCTGATACCCTTGGTATCATGGCTTACGAGGCAGCAAATATGCTGGATAGTGATACGACTCATCCTGAATTACACTCTGTGCTACTTTGTTCTCGCGATATGGCAATCAGGTTTCAGTCACAGCTTGATGCTATAATGTTCCGGGCGAATATAAAGTCCGATGTGGAGCTCAGTCTCCTGGCAAATGACCTGGCTCACATCGTCAATATGAGAAAGAACACAATGGCAATCAAACAGCGAAAGCTTGGAGAGAGTCTGCTGTCAGGGAAGGCATACAACGATGAAAGTGCTTAACGACCAGGTATTTAGTTCTGTAGAGAGTATCCAGCAGAGGTTCCGGGATGCGGAATATATTTGCAGCAAGCACATC
>Ga0307379_10006322_pt1 | contig 16299 bp, 17 predicted proteins | sample UN2MG_FD_202237 | JGI IMG/M metagenome (GOLD analysis project Ga0307379, IMG submission 202237) | Soil microbial communities from Risofladan, Vaasa, Finland - UN-2 | ecosystem: Environmental > Terrestrial > Soil > Coastal area > Acid sulfate soil | place: Finland: Risofladan, Vaasa | collected... | reverse complement strand
TGTAGAGCCTCCCAGGCTTCATCGGCTTCATGACCCTGTCGAGAGCTTTTGACCCCCAGCTCAGGCCCTGGGGCTTGTCGCCCCTGGTCGCCAGCTGCTTGAAATAGTCATTCATCGCAACGGCCATCGAGACCGAGTCAGCCGACGGCTTAGCCAGGCCCATGGCTGCAGTCTGAACCTCCTCGGCAATCGCGGTGTACTCCGTGGCTTGCGATGTGGCTGCTGCTACGTCTTCCACCCACTTATCCATCCCACGGAGATTCGAGTGATTCTTCACGATCTCCGCGTAATGCCTCATGTTCGCTGTGCTTGGTGTCGTGGTGATTAAATCCTGCATGTACTCCCACCCCAAGGCTATTTCGACCCCCCGCATCTTCAACTCTCTTTGGATCAGGACCTCGTCCGGTATTTGTTCTCGGGCAATCAGCGATTTTGTTGCTTCAAATATCTGCTGATGCCGGAATTCCACAAAATCAGTAGCTTCAAGCTCCGGCGCTTGGCCCCCCAGAAGGAGCCCTCCGATAATCGCCCGTTCTGCGTCTAGATCATGCCTGCATACCATGTGTCACCTCCATTCGTACGTGCTCCAACAACTTCCCGCCCTTGCCAACACACCGCCCCACCGCAGCATCGAGCACCTCGAGTTCAACCCCCAGACCAGCCCACGACGCCAGGTTTTCCCCTGAGGCTGAGACACCGTGGTCCAGCAAGACCGCTCGGATCTCAAGGAATTCCTCGCTAGCGGCCACAGCCACCGAGGCAGCCTGCCGCTGCTGCCGCGCGTAGCGGCCTGCTAGAGTCGAATATGTGCCGCCAGCGAATATTACGGCGGGCAAGCAACCCACGTCCTGGCAAAACTTGTCGTCGTAGCAGATACGGGCCACACCAAGCAGCCGCTCAAGCGGCTCCGGGGCCTGGGTGGGATCTTTCGGCTCAAGCAGCGCCTTGATGGCCATCACCCCCAGCATCGCTGCCTTGCCAGCAAGCAGCACCGGCGAACCTCGGCGAACACCCTCAGCAACCAATGCGTCTAGTACCTCCTTGGCCTGTGTCCCAGAAGCTTGAGAGCCCGGCGGCTTCGCCGGCGGTATATCTTTTCTCTTCCTCTTACTCTTACTCTGTAGCGTTACATCGGCGTTACGTAACGCGTTACATTGCTCCTTCTTCACTTGCTCCACCTGCTGCTTTTCCCTGTGTTTCTGCACCCTTAGGCGAGTTTGCTCTTTCGCGGCGTCCAGTTTTCCCATGTGTTTTTGCCACGAGTGAACGCTAAAACCCGTCACTGTTTCGTGCAGAAAACGTTCAAAAACTAGCGCTTTTACGAACGCTTTTTTGTTCTTTTTTGATCCAGTGAACCGTGCGGCGTCGCAAATGTCCTCGAAGGTGGCATCCTCGAAGACACCATTTTTGCAGTACTCGGCGGCGTACACCCAGAGGCGCACCATGTACCCAAGTGTTGCCGCTTCTTGCTTGTTGGACTTGTCCGGCTTTGGTAAGACAGCTGCCAGCCGGCGAAGCTTTGCGTTGGATCGCACTGACGCATAGATTTTGACGAATCTGTTCATGTTGTCTCCGGTTTGTGTGCCCCGCCCTCCCAGGGGCGGGGTACTTTATCTCTCACAGCTTCAGACGCTTCGCCAGCCGCTCCGCTTCCCACACCCTCCGCTTCTCCTTGCCGAGGGCGATCGCCTCCTGGAAGGTCACATTCCTCGCGAGCGCCACATCCCAGTCGACCTCCCCATTAGTGAACCCCGTCAGCACCCCCATGGTATGCGGCGTTGGCCAGTTGTGCCCCGCCAGGACCCGCGACAAGGTCGCTTGGTTCAGCCCCGTTGCCGCCGAAATCTTGCGTTGATTCAGCCTCTTCACCTTTGACCACTGCAATAACGTCCGTCGTGCCTTTGCCATGTGTAACCTCCTGCTGCTGCTATCGCACATGTATTGATGATGCACAAGCATTTTCTTCTTGACAGTCAATTGCGTGCCGTGTATAACAAGTCATCGCTAGCAAGCGCTAGCCACAAAGGAGCGGAAATGCAATCAGCAATGGCAGAACTTGGCAACTTTGACGCATGGGTAGAGTCCCCGTACACAGTGGCAGCAGCCGAGGCGGAGGCGGAAGCCGAGGCATGGTATTCGGACCGTGCCGCAGAGCACTGCCAGCGCTATGGCTGCCCTCGGTGTGACCCGGACAACACCCAATACGTGGCGTCACCGTGTGTCCCTCTTGGTGATGGCACTTTCGCGGAGGATCTCTAATGTACGGCACAGTATTCACGCCCTCTCAGGGGCTTACCGATGACGACCTAGCCTCCCGCCGCACATACGTGGGCGGGTCAGACATAGCCGCCGTGATGGGGCTCTCCAAGTGGGCCGGGCCGCGGCACGTGGCCCTACAGAAGCGCGGGCTTGTCCCGCCGATGGTGCCAAACGACAGGATGGCGCTAGGGATCGCCATGGAGCCTGCGATTGTATCGGCCTACGCGGCCACCAAGGGCCGCAAGGTGTGGAGGCCAGGGCTACGGCGGTTAGAGGGCACCACGGTCATTGCAACGCGTGTGGATGGCCTTTCTGGTGACCTGGAGGCCGAGGTGCCTGACCGCTGTGTGGAGGTTAAGAACGTCCACTACAGTCAAGCGGATTACTGGGGTGCTGAGGGCAGCAATATCATCCCTATAGACTATCTGTGTCAGGCCCTGTGGCACTGCGGCATCTGGGGCCTGCCGGTCTGCGATGTCGTGGCCTGTGTCGGGGGCGAGCCGCGCTACTTCACCGTGGATGCGGATCCGGAGACCTTCGGGCGGATGGTGGATCGCGCCCAAGAATTTTGGGAGCGCTACGTCGACGGGGATGAGGAGCCCCCGGTTGATGCTACGGCGTCTACCACTGACGACCTGAAGCGCATTGCCTGGCGGGATGACGCGATGCTTGCTGCTACGGCTGAACATGACCAACTGGCTATGGACCTGCTGGCCTTGCGGGATTCGCTGAAGACCATGGAGACAGCCAAAGACCTCCTAGAGAACCAGCTGCGGGAGGCCATCGGGGAGAATTCCGGGATCCGAGGGAGCACGTACGCCGCCACTTGGCGGCCCGCTAAGGGCCGCATGGTGGTTGATTGGCAGTCGATTGCCGAGGCGTACAGCCCATCGGCGGACCAGGTCACAAAGCACACACGCGCTACCGCAGGCTCACGACGGCTGGTGCTCAGGAGAAGCAAATGACCGATCTCGTGAAGTTCATTGATTCTGAGGCGAAACGCTATGGCGAGCTGATCACACGCAAGGATATCGAGGTTGCAAAGTTTATGAACCAGGCGCATCAGGCCCTGGTCTTAGAGCCGAAGCTAAACCTCTGCACCCCGGCATCACTCCATACCGCATTGGTCAACTGCAGCGTCTTAGGGATACTCCCCGGACGCGTGATGGGGCACGCGTATCTTGTCCCTAGGCGTCGGCAGGGAGTGTGGGAGGTTCAGTTAATGGTCAGCTACCAAGGCATGATCCACCTCTGTACCCGCGACGGCCACATGCAACGCGTCTATGCGGCCGAAGTCATGGCCAATGACTCCCTAAAGATCAATCTAGGGGAGGGCACTGTGGACCATCAGCCGTGTACCAGCGGGCCACGCGGCGATCCCTATGCCGTATGGGTCCGCGGGGTATACCCCGACGGTGCCGGCGACGTGCATTATGCTGACTATGAGGAGATTGAAGCATTCCGGCGGAAGTGTGACACCGGACCCGTATGGGCCAAGTTTTTTGCTGAAATGGCGAAAAAAACACTGGTCAAGCGCGCTGCTAAGTATTGGCCACGGTCTCTTGAGATGTCGTCTGTCATCGCAATGGAGGAACACGCCGACCGTGGCGAGCGGCTTGACCTATCTACCGGGTCCGTGGTCGACGCTGTGTTCAGTGAGCCTGCCCCAGAGGCGGACGTCCGCTCGTTGATTGAGGTCGCCAATACTGTTGATGGTCTTGAGGCGCTCGTGCCGCGACTGAAGTCACTGCCTACGGCCAAACGGGATCTACTGCGCCCCCTATTCATGGCTAAACGGGTGGCATTGCGCGCAAGTCCGTCCGAGTCTACAACGAATGACCCAATGCAGCGGCTGAAAGCCGCGCTAGATACGGAGTCAGTCGATGGATCAGCAGCACCAGAAGCCAGGGCCAGGGAAGTATCGGTTCCGAGTAGAGACAGCGACACATAAGCAGTACAAATCAGGCAACACCGGTACGGCGCTCAAGATGGTGTGCGACGGCAATGGCCATACCGGTGTTTGGCTGTTCGCTAACCTGATGGAGCTGGAATCGTGCGCCCGTCGGAACGCGGCATTCTTGGTGTCCTGTGGGGTCGACCCGGAAGCCGCTGAGACAGATCTTGTTGGGAAATCTGGGTATGTTGAGTGTGCGCTCAACGACCGTGGGTACCTGGAAGCCGAACGCTGGCTGCCGCAGGATGACCGGTCACCCCCAGGCCCCCCGGAGCGTAATCCATCCGAGGCAAAACAACAGCCTTGGCAGACACTGAGCGACCCCGCACTACCCTTCTAGCCATGACTCCTAAGCGCAAGTTTATCCCCCCGGCCCCTCCCAGGGGCGTTACCAAGCAAGAAATCCATCTGGGTAAATTTAAGATCTACAACCGGATCAAGCAGACCCAACGTAATATGCTGGTGTCTATCAAGCGCCTTGAGGCGCTATACGTAGGACTCGAGACCGACAAGTTTGATCTGCCGACAATCGCCGACAAATTCATTTCCCTAGACATTAACCAACAAAAACTGTGGCGCTCATCTTCCGAACAGGTAGCTCTCGCCGTCCCAGCTTCCCTCATCCGCAGACACACTAAGGCCAAGATGCGTGCTCGATCGGCAGAGGCCAAGGACGAGGTCGGCTAGCTGGTCCACCATGCCATCGGAACGCAGCACCGGCACGTCTATCGGCGACGTCACAAACCCAAACTCCACCAGCAAACACGGCATCGGGTACGCCTGTAACAGGCCGTACGCCCTAGGGTAGCCGTCGGGGGAGACCGGACGCGCATGGGCGTTGTGCTCCCGCAGAGCCGGTGGGGCGACTTCTACAGCCTCCTTGGCCAACTGCTTGGTCGCCCGGCATGACGGCCAGTAGTACGCCCGTAGGCCGTGGGCCTCAGGGTTCTTGCTGGCGTCACAGTGGAGCTCGATCACTAGCTCGGCGTTCACCGCCTTGGCTATCCGGACACGATCGCGGACGCCGTGGGGCCTGTCATTGTCGATCCGGGAGATGTCCAGCATGAGCCGTGGGGGTAGTTGTGCATCCACCGCTGCCCGCATGGCTGCCACGCCTACGGCGAGCACGTAGTCAGCCTCTACAAGGCTACCATCGGCGCTCACCGCGCCTTTGCTGCTTCCACCATGCCCCGGTACGATAAGTACATTCATAGGAGCCCCCTAGATGAACGAAAACCTGAAGTTTATCGGTGCCATGCTGTCAATGATAAGTGTAGCAGTTGGCGCGGCCTGGAACACACGAGACTTCGCGGATGAACGGGCTAAGGAGGTTTTGGAGGTATTCCAGAAGACTCTTACCCACCACGAGGGGGTGGGGCACGCCGCCATGGTCCGGAAGGATGACTACACTCGGGAGATGACCCGAATCATGGCGACGCTGGATAAGATAGACGACAAGCTCGACCGGTTAACCCGAACTAGACGGGTAGAACCGGTGAACGAGTAGTCAGGGACGGGGCACCAGCCCTGTAGGCTGCTGCTTTCACGTAGGACCTAGACGCTGTGTAACCTAGTGTAGCCAGCAATGACGACACCATGCCTAGGACCATCATCAGCATGTTGTTGTGAACAAGCCCAGACTTCATGATTGCATCAATGAGCCCGGCTAATACGGGCATCATAGACCCGCCGATGGTAGTGACTGTCGCCAACCACTCCGATGTAGACCTACCTGCTGAGGCAGCCATTACAGGATCAACCAGTCGGCCGCGAGGGCGTTGAGTGCGACACTCACGTAGATCCTGTTGGAAACGAACACCCCGATATCCACCGTGGAATACACCAGCAAACCAAGCCGGGCAGGGATCACGCCGCCGGAATTTATGTCCGACATGTCTACGCGGGGGATCCCAAGGCCGCCCTGAACTGGGTTAGGCAGCGCGGCTGGATCGCTCGGCGTAAGGACGGCGACAGTCTGCCAGGCGGGGTCAGGGTTGGGGCCCGTGGTTAGGTCGCCTTGCTCCGCGAGGAATACTTGCAGCTCCTGCGAGGTCGTCACCGGGGTGTTGGGATCCACACAGACAAGCATCTCTCCCTGTCCGGGGGAGATTACGGCATCACGCTCAGCAGTGGTTAGTACAGGGGGTTGAGTTCCACGGGGTTGACCATCAGGACGGGTTACGAGTGCCATTTATAGGCTCCTTTTGAGCGGCCGGCTACTCGCCTGCCTTGGTGGGTCCTATTCCTAGGACAGTGTTATATTGCACCGCTTCATAGTATTTTCCAACAGCTCGCTACTCTGTGTCGCCGGTCGTGGCGACAGCTTCCTCATCGCCACTGGGGCTTGTGGCCCCTAGTCGGAGCACCGTGTCACCTGGGCGCAGACTCGTTAGCTGGATCTCTTTCGACCCCGTGGCCATACATACGTCGTGCTCTACCCGCATCGTGCAGTCGAACCGCGCGATATCCTCGAGCTTGCCCCGGAACATATTCTTGGCAAACTCCTCCGTCTGCGCCCGCGCCGCCCCTGTGACCTGGATAGTCTCATGGCCATCAACGCCATCCATCTTGCAGAACATGCCTTCCCGGATGGTGCACGACACCGACCGCAGCTCCCCGATGTCTGCCGTAGCCCATGGCTGGAACATATCCCGCATCTGGATGCTGTCAGGGTATGACAGCTCATAGGTGGCCCGGCCTGCTTGGATGATAACGTTACGCTCCAGGAGGCGCTCTACTGTCTCTATCCGGGTTTGTACTTCCGTCTCGCGGGGCATGTATGCCCCACCGGCTAGCCCGGCGACGGTTGCGGCTAACAGTGCCGCCGCTCGCTTCAGATTACCCATGTCAGAATGCCTCATCAGCAATAAATTTAGCCACAGCACCATTGCACAGCGTGGTAATGGCAGTCTGGATACCGGCGGTCAGGTCTGCGGTGTTGGTACCCCCGGACATTCGGCGCGTGCCTAGTTGCATACTTGGATCGGCGGCGCTGCTGACGACATCGATGTCAAATGTGATGTTCAGGAACACCCCGGATGAATCGAAGTTAAGCACCATAGACCGCATTCCTGCTACCGTGGGCTCTGTATAGGTAACTACTTTGTCTGCCATTTAAATCTCCTAGATCTCGATACGGTTCATGACTATCGAGGCCGTGGTGATCGTAACCGTCTCTGTGCCGACTGTGACACGAAGCCGGAGATCTATGTCATCCCCTACCGCGAGGGCAGCTATCATGTCTATTTCGATTGTGATGATGGATGTCCCTTGCGTACCCGAAGCGCCCTGTGCTCCTGCTATAAGGACCCCGTTGTTGAACAGCTCACCAACGTAGGCTTCCCCTACGCCCAACACACTCGCTCCCATCGTGATAATTCCACGGATCTTGTACACACCCGCGCCGCCTGCACCAACTGTCAGCTGCAAGTCAGGAGGCGTGCCAGTCACTGTGATCAAGCCGTTACTGTCGACCAAGCCCGCTGTCCAATCCAAGAGCGTTGCATCAGCTACTGTGTCGACCGTCTGCCCTGCGGGCGCTGTGGTGAAGTTAGAGACCCGGCCGAAAGCTGCGAGGCCTTCCGTCCCTGGCGACGCTGCCACGGCATTCCAACAGGCCGTGGTGCCGGTGCTGTCACAGGCCTCGAGGCGCTGGGTGTCGGTGTTCCAGACCAGGAGACCCTCATCGGGCGTGACTGAAATACCGTTTCGCCCGGCAGTCGTGAGGCTCGGCATCCCGAGAGCGCGCGTTGTGCTTTGGAGGTCTAAGACCGTCTGGGTGTTGGCTGCGACGACTGCCGCATCCGAAATGGCCGACCCCGTGGGTGTGAACTTAAGCCGCTCGCCACCACCCAAGGTACCTGTAAGCGTGTTCACCGAGTGATCGTAAGCCAAGCGCCCAACGGTGGCCGAATTTGTGTCCCCAAAGAAGATCGTATTAGTGCCTGCGTTACCGCTGAGTAACCCGATAGCTACACTGTCCGCAGCAAGGGCCGAGTTCTGGAAGATGGCCACCGAGTTGGCCCCCTCCAGGGCCTGCGCACCGGAGTTCTTCACCTGTAGCATCGATGTCGGATTCGTCTCCCCGATGCCTAGGTTGCCGGTGTTGGTGAAGCGCATCCCCTCGGTGAGCCCGCCCGCGGAAAATATAAGGTCTCGGTCTGCATTGTCATATACAACTGACCCATCCGCTCCGCCGTTATCTCCAAAATACCAACCCGCAACCCCGAGGCCGCCCGAGGCAATCAGCGCGAAGTTGTCCGTTGTGATAACGGAACTGGCTTGGAGATATACGTTGACGTCTGTTGTCGGCGTTGTAGGGCTTCCGCTGGACAGCACATGCAGCTGAGTCCGAGGGTCTGTTGTCCCCAAACCAATTTGGTCTGAGTCAGATTCTAGGACAAAAGTGTCTGTATCTATGATGAAGTCATCACCACTGCCCTCTTCCATCGACATTACTAGGGCGCCGGCGCCTCCTAGGGTCATGGCTCCTGTGGCGTTGTTGTAGGCCAGTATGCCCTCCGACACAGACAGGGTGTCACCGAAATTAATCGTGGTACTACCGGTGGTACCAGATACCAAAGTCATGTTGACACTATCTGTGGGCGCCGTCGCATTCTGGACCATGATTGCCGTGTTGGCGCCCGGTGTGGTGCTAGTTCCGTCGAGGGATACGTGGAGCTTGGCTTGAGGATTCGTGAGCCCGACGCCTACTTCATTCGAGTCAGACTCTACAACAAGAGTATACGAATCCACGATGAAGTCATCGCCGGCGGACTCATTCTCAAAGACCACATACATCGGTGAAGCCGAGACAAAGGCATCAGCGCGGATGGCGAAGTTTGAAGGCGCTGTAGTTGTCAGCACGTCACGGAAAACATTCCCAGGCCCTGGCGCCGGGATGTTGATCGGCTGATTCAGCTTGAACGTCATAATGCTGTTTTGGGCTAGACGACCATTCACGCCATCCCAAAGCATCACAGCGTCATCAGTGGACACCGCAGGGTTCGGGCCATCGATATGGTCATTGTCTGGGTCGCCGATGCACTCCCATTGCACGCCGTCGAACTCGGACATGCAGCTTAGCGTCGTGTCATAGACCAGGAGCCCCTCATTAGGCGTCGGGATATTGGCCCCAGGGTTGTTGTTTCGAGGAGGCAAGAAGCCCTGTGTGGCAGAGCGCACCTCTAAGACGGCACTAGGGGCTGGTGCGGCCGCTGAGTTCACGGAGATCACCGTGCCCGTGGGCGTGATGGAGACGAATCTCCCGACCAACGGCCCGGCGCCGACTATGCTCGCAAAGTCCATACGCTTGTTTATGTGGTCATAGGAGATACGGCCTTCGATGGATGTCGCCGTGTTCTTGGCGAATACCATCCCCGCTTCCCCCGCCCCAGCGTCTGAGAGAAGCGATAGGACGGCTCCCTCAGTAGCACCGGGGTTGCCCGTGTCCTCAAAGATAAAATCCGCGGGTGCAACGGCAAACGTCCCCAACCCTGCGGTCACGACGTCGAATGCTGCCCGGGGTGTATTCTGCCGGATACCCACGCGGCGATTGTTGCCGAGTACCGTCAGGGCCTCTATGCCTGCCGAGGATACTTCGAAGTCATCACCAACATCATTGCCTAGAAGCACGTCGATATCTGCGTTATCGCGGGAGGTTATGCTCCGTACACCGATGTTCGAAACGCCACTAACCGTGACCGAATTGCCGGAGAGACCGTTCGTGAAGATGTCGAACTGACCATCCCCCGCAAAGGCGGTGTGGTCGTATTGGATGATGCCTTCTAGGATGTCATCCGTATCGCCAAACGTGATCTGGCTATTTATAGCAGCATTGCCAGAAACGATAGCGAGCCGGGCTTCCCGCGCAGGGTCTTGTGAGTCTTCAAGGATAAAATCCACAGGGCTAGCAGCAACAGTACCGGCGCCCGAGGCAACGATGTCTATAGTAGCCCTGGGTGCTGCGGTCCTGATGCCGACCCGTGAGTTTAGGCCAAGGATGGTGAGCCCCGTAGGGGCGGTCACAGAGCCTGGCGTGGCTACTTGGAACTTATCGTTGCCGGTAGCAGGGCTATTCAGCTGAACTACGATGTCTTCTGCGCCGGCGGTAGCTGGCGTACTGCGGAGGGTGGTTACATTGTGGAGCTCGTTGGTCCCAAAGGGGATCCGGAGGCCGTTACCTGGCACCAAGGGATCTTGGATCTCTACACCAAGGACATCAGCCCAGGTGGGGATGTGGTCAATAATAGTCGGTGGGCTGGGGTTCGACACGAACCCGTTGGATGGCGGCCCTACCGCTGGCTGATAGCGCTCCCAAACACCGTTAACGCGGAATTCGAAGTCATGAGGCGCTGGGTCGTCATTGTAGATTATCGTGCCATCAGGAACGCCACCGGCTGTAAAAGCATCCCTATTCGCGGTGCTAAGCCGAGGAAGCGTGACGCCACCGGTAATGCCTTCCACCTCCAACAGTGACCCATGCTCAACGGACTGGGCCCCCTGGCCGATGTATACGCCCCTGGTGAGAATGGCCGTCGAGTCACCAGTATCTAGAGAAATATCGCCGGTTGACCGCAAAGCCGTCCGACCGGCATTGGCAATGGCGTTGTTATGCACCAGCTGCGCGAAATTCGTAAGGGACTCATCCTGGAGATAGAGACTGACGGAACCTGTCCCACTGCCGGCGACAACCACCGTCGCAGAGCTATTGGCCCCCGCTGCATTGTCGAAGATGGCGATGTCATTGGCCGCAATGGCTGTCGTGATGGCGCCTGGCGCCGCATTGATGCCGACGTGGAGCTGTTTCTGTGGGGCGCAGCGGTTGATGCCCACACGCCCTGTGTCGCCCTCCGCGATGATGCTGCAGTTGGCGGGACGCACGATGAAATCGTCTCCAGCGTCGGGGCCTAGGTTGATATTGATGGCTTGGTCCGGGTTAACGTCGATGTCCGTGGCGGCACGCGAGGTGATGCTCACGAGCTCAACATCCCGGACGGCTGACATATCACCGTTAACGACGTCGATGACGATGACCGAGTCTTGGATCTCGTTGACCCCTGGGCCCCACACCGTCATGTGATTTGGGGTGCCGGTGCCGGTTACGTTGTTCGGCGGGATAACGCCACCGCCGCCAGTGCCTGACGGGGTGCTGTCGTAGAACGGACCGCCGCCGTAATAAGGTGCCGCGAGCGCCATGGCTGGCAGCATTACCAAGATAGTCGTAAGCAACCATGTACGCATTACAGGTCTCCTTAAAACGTGGCTAGTAGGACGTGGATATCCCATTTATTGCCGCCGGCGGGGGACCGGAAGAAGCAAGTCATTTCATCGAATGATGTCACATCAACACGCCATGGCCATTCTTGGACCACCCCCACCAAGGGGAACAAGGTCTTGCTCCATGTGGTGTCAAGAGAGTTGCATGTTTGGATGCCGCCGCTGAAATCGCAGATCTGTGTCCGGGCATCCACGACCGTCTGTGAATCCAGCCGGAACCTGGCCCGACAAGTCATGACTGCCGCTTGCGCAATAGTAACATCGCCGACACTCACCGGGATGATTGTCAGCAGATCCATGCCCTTGATCTGCGCGTTGGTGAAATCCATTTGGCAGCCGGCGGTGCAATCAGTTTCCCTGACCTTGTAAGGGATCCGCGTAAGCTCCTGCCTGCCACGGGTGGCCCCAGCTTCAGCGGCTATGGGGGCCATCAGGAATAACAGTGTTACAACAGCTAATAGATTCTTCATGGGTCACCTCGATTCAAGACGTTGTGCCTCTGATGCGGCGGATCCGCCTAACTTTAGCCTTCCGGCTCGGCTAGGGGCAAATTGCGATCGTGGGGGTCCAGACTTGCCACCCTGCCCACCCGGCGGGGGCTCCTCGGGGAGAAACTGCTTCTGTAGCTGCGGCAACTGGCCCATCGCTGGGTCGAGCGGGATACCGAGCATTCGGGATAATGCAATACGCCGAGTGTAGGGCAGCCGCTTCTTGAGCTCGCTGCCACGCTCGATGACCTGCCGTTGGGCGTCTTCGTAGAGCATCGGGTATACGGTGCGTAATGTGTCGAGGGCCTCGTTGGATACCGTGCCATCAGCCACGGCCCGCAGGACAGCTATCGGGTCACTGACGGCGTACACACGCCGCAGGTATGCCGAGGCAACCCCGGCGTCGGGCTTCCAGGCCTCGCCGTCTACAGGGAAGCCGTATTGTGGTGGTGGGCGTAGCGCGTGCTTGTCTAGGTACGCAGTTGCCCGGCCTGCGGCCCCCGTCATGGCCATCGCCATTTGGGGGTAATCCGCATGTAGCGGGGCTAGCTCATCAGCTAGGCCTTCGGCTAGGAGTGTTGGGTCAGCGGCCGTCTGCATGGCCGCGACAGACTGCTGTTTTGCCTGATCGACCTGCGATAGGCCCTCAGGGGACGGGAAGAACAGCTGCTTGGTATAGGCCCCAGCGATGGCTATGGGTCGGGTGGGGCCTACGGCCTCGGCTATTGCGGAAGTCGTAGCTGCCTTGGCCTTGTCGGCCGCGTCTACGATGGTCTTGAACTGGTATACCCGGTCGCCAATGGTGACCGTGACCGCCGGGTCAACGCCGGCTGCTGCCCTGGATGCTGTGTCCGCGACCTTCCGGGAGGCGGCCTTGGCTGCCGCTGGCCCGACCTTTCGGGCTGCTATGATGCCGGCGGCAGCTGGCAAGTTGCCCTGCATGAGCTGGGTTGTAGCCGCGATATATACGGCGCTGTCCCACCAGCCGCCGAGCTCACCCGCCTTACCCGGTGCACCACCAGCTGCCGCGGCCACAGCCTCGGCTGTTATGTTCTTGAGACGGATGGAGTCCGATACCTGGCGGCGGGTGGCCCGGTAGTCCAGCTTCTTTAGTATCGGGTTACTGTCTCCTAACTCCTTGATCAACCGCACTGACGCATCATCGGTTAGCTGGTTTAGCCTTGCGTCTATGTTGCTGGAGACGGTTTTGACCCCGCCGGGCAGGCCTGTGGTGAACAGCTTGTCGTCTATTTTCCCGCGCAGCTCGCGGATGTCCTTGTAGGACATCAGCTGCTTCGCCTTCGGGGCAAACTGTTCCTGCTGTGCGGGGGTCATGTACAGTGGCGACTTTGGCGCCGCTACCGTGCCGGCTATCCGGATGATTTCCTCGTCTATGGTGTCCCGCAAGCCCCCTGCGCCCATGTCGCTTCGGGCCGCCTTAAGCTCGTCTAAGACGTCGTCGACTCTCGGGAACACTGCCGGCTTGCCGGGCTTTGCTAGGGCTTCCGCTGCGTCGTATGCGGTATCCATGGCGGCGGTGGCTTCGGTGAAGTCAGATTCTAGGCGGTCATTCAGTTTGGCTGCGCGGGCTGCCATCTTGGTGGGTGAGCCGTGGATCTTATTGGCCATCGCCAAGTCACCCACGCGCTCGAGCTCGTCTTGCGAGGCCTTCTTGGCCGCAGCGGACCCCTTGCCTGCACGCTCTGCGAAGGAAACCTTGCCCCAGGTCTTGAGGTAGTCGCGGACAGTGCCCGGGCTGACCTTGAACCGCTCGGGGATGATCTTGTTAAGGCCCCACTTGCCGGCCGCCACTCCTATGGGCAACCCAAGGCCAAGGCCGGCGGACACCACCGCGCCCATGCCCGCATGGGCCATAAGCTCCTCAGCCGTGAGCTCCTTATCGGCTAGGTAGGACTCATTAGCTACTGCGGCCCCGGAATAGGCTGCCCCCTCTGCTGCGGCCTGGAGAGCCATGGTGCTGGCGGCCTTTGCCGCCGACGGCACTGCGGCTGAGAGCAATGACCTCGACTTGCTGAGGCGCTCCAGTGTCGCCGCTGACAGTGCCAGCGCGCTGGCTGCCCCGACCTTTCCCGCTACCTTTCCCGCTACCTTTCCCGCAGCACCCACCCACCCGCCGCCTGGGATGAACACGGAAGCTATACCCCCAGCCGCGTGGCTTAGCGGGTGCTCTGTCGCGAGCCTGCGCATGACGTCTTTAGAGGCCCCTGAGGCCACCATCAGGCGGTCGAACACCGTAGGGGGTAGCAGCGTCTCGCCGAAGCCTTGGATCCCCGCAGCGACGTCTTCCACGATGTCTGGTACGGGGAAGTCGTAGCCTGGGGCTGGTCCCCGGAAGGCCCTCTCGATGGCTGTGTTGCCTATGGGCTCGGGGGTGATGTCGGGCGCGGGGATCGGTTCATCTGGGCTGTCGACATTATACGGCTCAATAGGGACCACGCCGAGGTCAGCCATTGCCGCGGAAAGGTTAGACCGTGGCATTGTGTAGACTACGCCCTCGGCGTCCTTTACACGTATTGTGGTGGGGCTAACGGGTTCCGGCATCGTCCGCCATACCGTATAATTCTTTGAGAACGTCTGGTTTTATGATGAATTTGTCGCCCGCGGAGTACTTTAAGCCGCGGATCAGGTCTTGATTAGCCATCTGCACAAGTTTTGCTGTTGTTGTATTCTGCAAACGGCTCAGGAGATCCTTCGGATTGCCCATAGACTCCATGCTAAGACGCAACTCAGATCCTGATGGAACGCCCATTTTGTCGAGCTGGTTCTTTTGAGGGAGAATGTAAGAATTCAGGGCGACCAACCTTTTAGCGGCTGGTTTTGTTGGGTTGAGCAAGTCTTGAGGGTCATAGGTGTTTAGGATGTTCTCCAGCTCCTTATAGGCGAAACTAATCTTACGGGCCGCCACCATTGCGTCCCCCATGTCCTTGGACTCGTTGACTGATGGCAACTCGCCAGGGACCAAGACAGTACCGCTCACCCTACGTTCAGTGAATTTATCCTTCCTGGCGTAGTCGATCTCTTGCTCTTTGGCTGACACGCTGGCGAGGCGCTTCTCTTGGTCTATCGCGACCTCGCCCCAACCTTGAGCCGCTTCGTGCTGTGTCTGTTCCCGTAGAACACCTATCTCAGCACCACGGATCTTGCTGTTCGTTGCGTCCTTGGCAATGTCGAGTACCTTGCCGACCTGCTCCCAAGTTGTCGCTACAAATGCCTTCTCTGCGGCTTCAGCGCTGCCGAGATCTCTCTCGAACCGGTCATAGAGATTCATAGCCTTGTCGGCCAGGCGCTCTTTGCCCCTTATAGCCTCCTTCTGGGCCTCGAGGTCAGCTTTGACACGGTTCTGGAGCATGGACATGACATTACTTGACCTTCCGGCCATGCCTGCGCCAATTCCAGATAGGGCAATACCAATAATTCCTAGCAGCTTGTTGCCGGGGCTGTAGTCTTCCAGGAGGCCCTTCTGACGCACGCCCATTCCGACGGCCCGGGTGGCATCGTCGGCTGTCTGACGTACTTTCTTGCTTTGCTCACGCATCCGCTGGCGGTTAATGGCTACGCGATCTGGCAGCTCTCCCGAGTCCATTTTGGACTGCCGCTCACGGAGTGAATTCAGCACTGCGGCCTTGGTCTTATATGCGATTAGGCTGCCGCCCTGCTTGGCTAGCAGGACATCTTCTTCCGCGCGGGCAATGTCCTGCATTCCCTTGGTCTTCATATCCTGAACAGTGTTCTCGGTCTTCTCCAGCTGCGCGTAAGGGCTTCCTTTTCCGTAAACAAGCTGATCCGCATACTGATTGAAAATAGCGTCCTCTTCAGGAGGGGACTCGTTCATGCTGTCAATCAGCCCGGCCGGAAACTCCACAAAAGGCAATGCACCCGGATTCGGTGGGCCTGAGAACGGCGTAGGCTCCCCAAGCGTAGCTACGGGTGCCGCTACAGGCGCCTGTGGTGGTGGTTGGGCTGGTTGGGCTACTGGGGCTGGTGCCGGCGGTGCCTCTGGGGGTGCCGGCGGTGCCGCTGGGGGTGCCGGCGCCAACCCTAGGCGGCTGCGGAGGTCAGCAAGCGCCTCCGGAGTCAGGGCCTCCGTAGCTACCGGGAGCGCCTGGTTGCCGGAGGGTATCGTGAGCTGTGGTGCTGTCGATGCCATTAGAAGCTGCCCCTCGAATTTCTTGTGGCCTCGTCGATGATGTCCTGCTCACTCTGGCCTGGCATACGGCCGGCCTCAGGGTTCATGGGCCCGCTGCCCCGCCGGCCGCCGCCGCCGCCTCCGCTCATTAGGGCGGTTGCGATATTTCCAAC
>Ga0307379_10006317_pt1 | contig 16317 bp, 35 predicted proteins | sample UN2MG_FD_202237 | JGI IMG/M metagenome (GOLD analysis project Ga0307379, IMG submission 202237) | Soil microbial communities from Risofladan, Vaasa, Finland - UN-2 | ecosystem: Environmental > Terrestrial > Soil > Coastal area > Acid sulfate soil | place: Finland: Risofladan, Vaasa | collected... | reverse complement strand
AGAAACAGAAAATAATATTGTAATGACTATTTGTCCTTGCTGCCAAGTTGAAATGAAAAAGTTTCCACATAATCATAAAAAAGAAGTTGAGGTGAAAGATGGCTGATTTTATTCCTTGTAATGTAACCCACAAATTGATTGGAATAATAATTGATAAACCAAAAAATATTCCAAAATATTTAAAAGAGTTAGATAAAAAATTACATTGGAAAGAGAAAAAAACTAATTTCAAAAAATGGAGTGAAGAAAATAAACATATCTTAAAATTATTAAAAATAAAAGAGGAAGAAAATGGCTCATGATATTGAACAAAATTTGAAGAGTGTTGTAGATTCAGTAAAAGGAGAATTAGTAGATATAAAAAAATCTCCTTTAGAAGAAGTTTATAAAGTTTATAAGAAATATTTTCATGTTGAAGATACAAAAAGAATTGATATTGTTTTGGCTGCTGCATTATCACAAAAACTTCCAGGCATTCCTATTTGGTTAATAATTGTTGGGCCAAGTGGAGATATGAAATCTGTTCAATTAAATTCTTTAAGGAATGAAAATGTTATGGTTGTGCATAACCTAACTTCTAAAACATTAGTTAATGGATATAAAGATAAAATAAAATATCCTGATTTAGCTCCTGATTTAGATAATAAAATTATTATTATTCCTGACATGGCACAGATATTAAAATTACCTCCTGCAGAAAAAGGAGAGTTATGGGGACAACTTAGAGATTTGTATGATGGATTGGCAGGAAAAATGAGCGGGATGGGAAGTAGATCACAATATGAAGGATTAAAAGTTACATTACTTGCTGGTTCTACTCCTGCGATTGATGGACAAATATTAGTGCATCAAGATTTAGGAACAAGAGAATTAATATATAGAACTAGAGGAAGTAAATTAAAAAGAGATGTTATGAAAAAGTGTTTTGATAATGAAGAATTAGAAAAACAAATTGGAGAGGAATTAAAATTAGTAACTACAAATTTTTTAAAAGAGGTTTATATTGTTAGAGATTTTATTAAAAAAGAATATATTGAGAAGTTAATGGATATTTCAACATATATAACTTATATGAGGGCAAATGCAGAGTTTGATTATAATAATGATTTAAGAAATGATGTTTATCCAGAAGAACCAACAAGGATTGCTAAACAAATGAAAAGATTGTTTGTTTGTTTGATGAATCTTAGTAATGATTATCCTGAAGATAGGGCCTTTGATATATTGTGGAGTGTTGCAAGAAGTTCTGCATTTCCTTTAAGAATTAAAGTATTTGAATATTTATTATCTCATGATAGAGAAGAAATTTCAAGTAGTGCTATGAGTGAATTATTACATATTGGAAAAGCCACAATAAAAAGGGAGTGTGGAGTTATGTGGAATATTGGATTAGTTCATTGTAGAAAAGAAGTAATTAATTCTATGTATCCAGATAGAACTTATGATTATTGGAAAATTAATAAAGAACATTCATTCATAAAAGCAATGATGGAGGAATTAAAAAATGGGTTATAGACAAGATTTAATTAAAAAAGGATATGAATATGAAATAAAATCAAAAGAATTATTATCACAAAAATTTAAGTTAAAATACAAAAATAATTCTTATTTCCCAGATATTGAAATAAATTATCTTAATGAAAATATTGGAATTGAATGTAAGTTTATGAAAGATTTTAGGTTACTAACTTCAGTTATTAATAATGAGGTGAAAAAAATAGTTAATTTTAGTAAAATTTATTTATTATTATATGGAAATGATAATAATAATTTTAATTTTAAGGTAATTTATAGACCTTTAATTAAAGATAAGTTTACTATTAAATTATTAAAAATATTAAATAAATTAAAACCGACTATACAAATATAGTATGTATATTAATATATCAATCCTTCTTATATTTATATTGTCGGTTAACACACAAAATGCTAAAAAAAACTAAAATCTGCAGACTTTGCAATTCTTCTTATGTAGAGGATTCTAAATGCTCTGAAGGTTATTGTCAGGTTTGCAGCAAGTTTCATATAAATTATCAGAAAAGGAATGTTAAAACCAAATTGAAAGGAGGTAAATGAAAATGGAAACACAAGAAGAACTTGAAATTGGAATAGGTAATATTGAATCTGAACAGCAAACCTTGAAACCAGCAAAAGTAAAGATTGTAAAAGTTGAAATAGTTGATGTGCAAAAAGCAAAAGGCAAGAAAGCTCAACTAGAAGTTAAGCATCCTGATAAAGAAGAAACAATAAAACTTTCATCTGTTGCTTATTTGGATGGGAAACAAATAGTTAATAGAGGCCTTTGGTTTAATAAAGACAAAGAAGGAAACATTCAAAAAGGTTCAGCATTAGCAATTTTCCTTAACAAATTAGATGTTAAAAATCTAAAAGAACTTGAAGGAAAAGAAGTTGAAACTGACTTGGATGGTAAGTATCTATGCTTTAAAGCATATTAATCAAGCCACAGTACCTTAAAATGAGAATTTGAGGTATATTAGAACCTAATGGTGCTTGTAGGATTGGATTGCACCCTACATTACATTCACATATCACATTATCATAATCACTCAAAAATAGTTAGAAAGTTAATTCTTTCTACCTCTTTTCACAAATTAGTTTTTGGGTGTAAGGAGTAGGTTTGAAGATCCTTTTTTCCTGCTCCTTTTTTAAAAAAGATTAAAACTTTCTATCAATGCTTAAAAGTTTCTGCGAAATCATAGAAACCTTTATAAATACTATAATCTTATATAATTCATAATAAAATGGAAGAACAAGAATTTACAACAATAAGAATAAAAAAAGAAACATGGGTGAGATTAAATAAAAGAAAATCTTATCCAAGTCAAACTTTAGATACAATAATAAATAATCTAATGGATTATGAGAAAGCACAGATGTTTTATAATCTAAATAAAAAGGAGGGAGATAAAAATGAACATCCAAAAATTAGTTAATTGGTTCAAGTGGAAGTTTGGATCAAGATACGAAGATTGGACAGCAAAATACTGGGTTTCAAAATAAACCCAGTTCATATTCACTAAAAATGGAAGAGGTAGATAATAAAACAATGAGAAGAAAAGGATACTGCAATATTGAAAAGAAAGAAACTTGGTTTAAAAGATTACCAAATAATAAATGGATTTGTGAAAGTTCTAATTGTTCAACTGCTGCAGGCCAATGCAATGAAGTTCCAGTAATGCCTAAAATGCCAGAACCACTAAAATTTCAATATGTTTAAAATGATAAATAAAACTTTAAATAAATTTATGGGCAGAGGAAATGGTTTAAATACCATTTTTATCAAACCTTTTTCATGTGGGAGAAATCCCACTTCTGCCCAATCATACTCATATATGAGGTATTGGTAAGATGTGGGGATGGGGATTCGATATACCCTTAATGTTTTGGTAACACCCCACATCAATATTAAGGAGAAAAAACAATGGAAAAAGAATTTAATTTAAGTGAGAAGATGAAAGAAAATATACAAATAGAGGAACATATTTTACATTGTGGAACTTTTGAAAAAGAAGATGTTAAAGAGTTTATTAAAAAGTTAAAGAGAAGTATTGCAATGATTGAAAATAAAGGTTATTATGTATTTGATGAAGGTGCAAATTGGTTATTAACAAAGATAAATAAGGAAATAGATAAATTAGCAGGAGAAAAACTAAAATGAAAGAATTTAATTTAAGCGAGAAATTAAGTAAACCTTATGAAGTAGATATTGGAGAATATACTTGCTATATTGATGTGCATGATGTTAAAGAATTTATTAAGAGATTGAAAGAAGAAACACTTAAAAATAATACATACCCAACTAAAACTTATAGTGAGTTTTGTAAGATTATAGATAAATTAGTAGGAGAAAAACTAAAATGAATAATCAAAGACATATTAGAAGAAGTTTTGCAAGTGATTTTTCAAGAGATGCAAGAGAAGGAAATTTAATTGATAAAAGATTGGAAAGTAAGTTAAATGTTTTAACTCAAATCTGTGAACATGATAGCTATTGCCACAAATTAAAAACAATGCCAAATACACATTGTTCAGAAGATTATATGAAGATTTGTGGAAAAGTAAAGAGTTTTTATGATAAATATAAAGAAGCTGGGAATCAGTTGGGGGTTGGCTCGTAAAACAGCACTAATAAGAAATGAAAAAGAAATTTGATATGAATAAGTTTTTAAAGAGAATTAATTGGGCGAATTTATTATTAATAATCTTCTGTTTATTATTAATTATTCTTTTATTCAAAACCTTTTTAATTCCAATGGTTATGAGTATGATTAATATTTTATTAAAATTAGTTGATTTATACAAGCTATTAGAAATGCCTTATTTATTTTTTGGAAGTGCATTCTTCCTTGTTTTTGTTTGGTATATCTTTTCTGCACTTTGTGATATAACTTATAGATTATTTAAATTTGCTATGACTACAAGCATCTACACTTCGCAAAATAGAAGAAAGGAGAAGTTAAAATGAACATTGTATTACAATGGATTATAGGATTGCCAGTAGCATTAATCCTTTGGAGAATAGCAATTTGTCCCTGGAGAATTGATATAAATAATAATGGTTCAGTTTTGAAGGAGAAGACGCAATGAAATGTATAGTTCATGGATGTGATAATGAAGATGCTTGTGATAGTTGTCATAAATGTCAATTTCATCACAATCAAGAAATAGAATATGAAGACATGAGAACTTCGCAAAATAGAAGAAAGGAGAAGTCAAAATGAACTTACAAGAATTTCAGTATTTTGCAATAGGAATTTGGTTTGGATATAGTTTTGCTTATTTTATTTGGATTAGATGGATGTTTAAAAAAGGTTGGTGGGTTGAGAAATCCTTAATTAAAGAAAGTTCTAAAAAGAATAGGAACATTAAATGAAAACAATAAAAGAATATAGATTTGAATTAGATGGAGAACTATACCTTAAAAAAGAAGATGTTTTGAAGTTAATTGACAAAAGAATTAAGGTTGCTAAAAGATTAAATAAAGCATTAGGAAATCAAGGAATTAGATTAACAGCAGTAATTAAAGCATTAGAAGAACTTAAACAAAGAATTAAAGGGGAGAAAAACTAAAATGAAAACAATAAAGATTTATGAGATAATTATTGAAAAGAAAGTTGAAGATATGATTAAAGTTAAAGATATTTTAAAGTTGATTGATGAAATAGATATTGAATTATTATTAACAGATATTAAAGATAAACAAGGAAATAAATATGAATTATCAAATGAAATAATGGAAATAATAAGTATTTGGTGGAATAAGAAATCAGAAGAACTTAAACAAAAAATTAAAGGGGAGAAAAACTAAAATGATAACTAAACAAAATGGGAAGTAGATATTATATTACAGGAGTGCAATTAGGAATGTTAATATCAGCAATAGAATATCCAGATTTAAAAACAATGAAACAAATATTAAAGCAAATAAGAACTAAACAATATGTCTGCGATAAAGAAGAGTTTGAAAAATATGAACCAGGAGTTCCTTCGCCAGATATAACTAAAGCAGTAGAATATCCTGAAGTTGAACAAGAGGAAGTTGAACAAGAAATAGTTGAAGAACCTAATCAAATTATAGAACAAGAAGTTAAAACAGAAATTTTAACTGAAGAAGAAGAATTAAAATATTGTAAAAATTGTTATGATAAACTTTTTTCACAATGGTATCAAAATATGTCTGATTATGGACATCAACAAGCTGTCATTTGGGAAATTCATTTCATCAAAGAAGAAATATTAAATAAAATAGATGAATTAAATAATGCATTAAAGGATTTTAAAATTAGGGGTTTTAAATTGAAATCTTTTAAAAAGAAAAAGATAAAATGAAATACAAAAAAATAACAAAAGTATTTGCATTGATTTTTGTAGTTTGGTGTATAGATTTTATAACTACAATATTCTTATTAAATTCAAGCAGTATTTTTTATGAAACAAATATAATAGGTGCTTGGTTTTATCAATTTGGATTAATTGGTTTTGTTGGAAGTTTTATTTTTAATATGTTATTTATTTTAGGATCAACTATTGTAGCAAATTATTTAATAGAAATAAGGTTAGATTCTGAAAGAAGTTTTAAAACTTTCTTATGGTTTATGTTTATAGGAATCTTTATGGCTATGGAATTATATGCAATAATAAATAATTTATTATTAATAATTTAATAAAATGAAAAAACAAAAACAAATGATAATAATAATATTATTGGTTTTATGTATAATGATTTTAGCAATAATTGATTATAGAAAAGGGGAGGAAGTAATAAAAAAAACTCCAGAAGAATTATGTTCAGATATTGAAGCAACTCCTGCTTGGGTTCATGAAAATAATATTGTTAATTATGGTTATAAAGGAAATGTTGATCAAGATGGAAATAGTTTAATTGAATTTTTAATTGAAAATAAAATTTATATGCTTTATTCTTCAGAATGTGGTTGGTGTAAAAAACAAATTGAAGATTTTGGAGAAGATTGGGGGAGATATGTTGAAGCAGGATTAACTATTAATTGTATGGATGTTAATAAATAAAGCGAAACAAAAAGATTTAAATAGTTATTGTTTTATATTATAATATGCCTACAGCACAAATTTATCTTGAAGAAGAATTAAATAAAAAAATAGAAGAGGATTCAAGAATATTAAAGATTTCTAAACATGATGTTATTTTAAAAATCTTAAAAGAAAAATATTTAAAAGGAGGTAAATAAAATGGTATTTAAAAAACAAAAGAATCAAGAACCTGTTAATCCATCTTTGGTTTTAAATCCAGGAGTTCAGGAACAAGATGAATTTTCACAACAGATTTATCAACAACCAGTTGAGCAACAAGTTCAGCAAGAACCCCAGCAATTTCAACAACCAATTCAACAACCACAAACTCAAACAGTTAAACCAACACAAAGTGCAGTAATAACAAAAGTAGAATTAACAGAAAATCAAACTATTAAATTTGAAGGTGAAGCTAATTATTTGATAAATATAGGAAATTGTCAAATTATTAAATAATGGGTTTAACACAATATATTATTATTGGATTATTTATTTTAGCATTAGTCTGGATAATATATGAAGCATCAAAATTGAGAGAATAAAATGAAAATTGAAACAATATTAAATAAAATACTAATAATAGCCATATTAGTCTTAATAATAATATTTGGAATTTATGTTGGATATAGTTCTATAACAACTAAAAATAATAATTGTCTAAAAGAAATAGCAAATAATTATTGTGAAGAAAATAATTTATTTTTTGATAAGATTATTTGGAATTTTTCCCCTGTTTTTTTCTGTAAAGAAAATGAAAGAAAATTTCAATCAGAAAGATATGAATTTTTAGATGAAGAATTGGAGAAATGTAAATGATACAAATAAATGCAATTAAAAATTCACCTCAAGGAATAATAAGAGTAACTATGAGATTTATAGGAAAAGATATGTTTATTAAAAAAAAACAAAATAGTTCAGAATCAATTAATATGATTGCTCAATTAAAAAATAAAGGGCTTAGAACTTGGGAATCAAGACAATGGATAAAAGTAGACTTACTTGGAGAGAATGAGGTAATTAAGTTAGGAATTATTGAAGTAAATAAAGATATGTTGGATGAAGAAAAAGAAAAACTTTTATCCAATTTTTACATAGAAAAATATAAACAAGGAGGATTTATTGTAGAGACGCATGGCATCACCACTTGATTGGTTTTTTAGTTTAGGAAATAAGGTAACTAAAGGAGATCCTAAACGCCTTATGGATTGGAATTTTTATTTATTAACAATTATGTTCTTGGCATTTTTTAGTATCTTAATTGGTAATTTATGGGATTTTTATAAGTTTCAAAAATTAGCAAACTTGGGTTGGGCATTTGTAATGTTAGCAATTTTATGGTTTCAATATCAGGCATTAACACAAACTTATGAAACAAGAAAAATGTATAAAAATCTTAAACCAGAGAAAGTAGAGGATGAAAAAAGTATGTTAGATGGGTTTAAAGAAAATGAGATTAAAGAAGAAATGAAAGGAGGAGAGACGCCAAAATGATAGAATATATAATATATACATTAATTGGATTACTTTGTTTAATTGGATTATCTGGAATTAGGATAGTAAGGCCAACAGAAAGAGCAGTAATAGAGTGGTTAGGTAATTATCAAAAGTTTGCTAAATCAGGATTTAATTGGATTGTTCCAATATTTAATAGATTAATAAAAGTTAATATTACTGAAAGTATGATGGACATTGAAGATTTTGAAGCAATTACAAAAGAAAGACTTAATACAACAATTGATTTAGTTGTTTTCTATAAAATTAAACAAACAGAAGAAGATGTTAAAAAATCTCTTTATGCTGTAAATGATTTTGAAGGGCAAATTGTTAGATTAGCACAAACTACTGCAAGAAATATAATTGGAGAAGTTAATTTTGAAACAGTTAATTCAAAGAGAAGTATTTTAAATGATAGACTTAAAAATACTCTTGATAAAGAAAGTAATGCTTGGGGAGTTGAGATTGTTAGAGTAGAAACAAAACAAATAACTCCTCCACAAGATGTTCAAACAAGTATGAATGAAGTTTTAAAAGCAGAAAATGAGAAACAAGCAGCAGTTAATAGAGCAACAGCAAGAGAAACAGAAGCTGATGGAGTTAAAAGAGCAAATATCAAAGAAGCAGAAGGTATTGCTAAAGGTAAAATAATTGTTGCAGGAGCAGAAGCTCAAAGAATAAAATTAGTTAATGAATCTGCTAAAAAATACTTTGTTGGGAATGCACAAAAACTAAGAGAATTAGATGTAGCACAAGCATCTTTACAAAATAATTCAAAAATAGTATTGGGTAGTGATTCAAAAAATATTTTAAAGCTTTTTGATATAAACAAATAATGGTAGAAATAAGATGTCAGAATTGTGGTAGAATAGTTGAAGTAGAAAAAGATTGGGATACAAATGCTACTTGTGATGAATGTGCAGGAGAATTTGCAGAAGTAGATAGTGAAAGAGATACATATTTTCCTAAAGAATCTAAAGAAGATGAATCAGAAAGTAATACTAACTTTTATTGTAAACATTGTAAAAATCATATAACTAAAGAACAAAAAAATCCTTCAGATGAATGTGATGAATGTGGGGATAGTCCTTTATGTGATAACTGTTTTGTAAAACTTAAGGAAGTAAGTATATGTAAGAAATGTATTAATAAAGTTTATCCAAGAGAAATTAAAACAGAAGTAAAAGAAGTGGTAAAATTTATAGAAAGCAATCCATCTTATAAAACATTTAATCCAGAAGAAAAAAATAAATTTGAATAATTTTTTAATCCTTTTCTTTTAAGGATTTTATATTTAGAAAAAATAAGGAGAAAATAATGCCAATCATAAAATGTCAAAATTGTGGAAAGCAAGTAAATGCACCAGACAATTGGAATAGGAATACTAAATGTACTTCTTGTGGTTTTTATTTTAGTGAAATACAACAAAATCAAGGTTATCCAAGTATTTCAGGCCAATTAAATGAAATAGGTAGAGATATGGGTAATAATATTAGTTCAATTCCACACATAATCATAGGAAAAGATAAGAAAACTCCAAATTTAAACACTCAAAATGCGAATTTAGGGTATCCTGCAACTCAATTAGATAAAGACTATAATAGATTTGAAAAGATAAGAATATATGGAATGTGGGGAATTATTTTATTAGTAATAGGATATGCAGGATTTAGAATATTTAAAATAATATTTTTAGGAACTTAATGAAAGGAGGAATAAAATAATATGACAACAATTGAACAATTATTACCTTATATTTATGGTGCAGTTTCAATATTTTTAATAATCCTAGTTTGGATTTCTTATATGGTATTTAGATTAAAAAGAAAAATATACAATGAAATTGATAATGAAAATAAACAATCACAAATGTATCCACCACAATATCAACAGCAATTCCCACAGCAACCACAATCTCAATATAGTTAAAATAAATTATGCTATTGCTTTTAGGATTGGGAATATTATTTATTTAAATAAAAATTTAGATAAATATCCAGAACTAAAGAAAGCAATAATCAAGCATGAATTAGAACATACAAAAGGTTTTGGTTTAAGGGATATAATTACAGATTTAAAAGGAAAACATTTGAACAAAGTAAAAAAAGAATATTATAAATTTTTATTTACAGAAAAAAAAGCATGGTATCAATTCATTCCAATATTGAAAGTAAAAGGAAAATGGAGTTTGGATTTAATTACATTAATGCTTTGGATTTTATTTTTAATAACTTTTGGAGTTGTTTATAGAATAATAACATGGTAAAATTTAACTTTAAAAAATTAATATCATTATTTTTAATTGCATTTCTTAGTTGGTCTGTTGGAGCATGTTATATAAGCCACCATGAATCAATACATCAAAGTATATTTACTCATTATAAAATTAAATCAAATATTTCAATAAATTATTTTACTTTATCTGGTTTAGTAACACCAGAATCTTATGAAAAATGTACAGGACTTTGTTTGCATGAACATTTTTTAAATGATTTAGTTGGTTATTATTTAGTAATTATTTTTTATTATGTAACTATTTTAGTTTTAATAATATTTTTACTTAGAAAAAATGAATAATAAAATTTGTGTGGTGTGTGAAAAAATAATAACAAAAGAAGAGAATGAAATAACTTGTTGTAGAGAATGCAGAAGAAGATATGAAAGGATTTATAACTTAATTTATGGTGGATTGTATAGGAGATTTAATGGAAATAAGTAAAAGAACTGAAACAATAATTAAAATAATCTGCATCCTAATCTTAATAGCTTTGAACATAGCAATTTATATGAATGGAAAAGATTTATCTTGTGATAAATGTCAGGTAACTATCAAACAAAATAATGATGTTTTTAAAATAAATATAACAACCTTGTATGAAAATTATTTAGAGGGTAATTGTGTTAATATCAAATATGGAATATAATAAAATCTTAAAATATATAATTCTTAGTTTGTTAATCTTATTAGCAATGCTTTCAATAACTTATAAGTTTGATAACTGCAATCTTTGTTCTTTTGAAATAAATAATACTAAATATTCTGCCCAAGATGTATCTAATCTTTATTATAATAGATGTTTATTTAAAGATTCTGATTATTTTCCATTAAAACCTTACGAGCTTTCTCCAAAGAACTTGTCCTTGCAAAAGTAGTGTGGCCTAATCCAATTAATGCAGCAGACTTCTTAATCATTTCTAATTCTTCAAAAGAAAGTTTAAAAGTTATTTGTGTTTCTTTATTCATTTTGGATATAAGACTTTGTTTCCTTTTTTTAAATTACAATTAGAACAACAAGTAACTAAATTTTCATCAACATTTAAACCACCTAAAGAAACAGGAATGATATGGTCTATTTGTAAATCTTTATTTTTATAACATCCATCAAAATTATATCTACAAATATAATTATCTCTTTTGTAAATTCTTTCTCTTTGTTCATTAGAAATTTGTATTCTTTCATAGAACTTTATTGGATTAAAATCTATTGGGAAAATAGTGTCTGGGTCTACTTCATCAAGAAAAATTTTAATATCATTCCCATTATTTCTAATTATACAATAGTCTGTTATATAATCTTCTTTATTCCCTTCTTCATTTTTAAAATATTTTGTTTCTGCAGATTCAATTATTTCTCCAGAGATTTCATAATTACTTTTAAATGCTAAATTAAATTTAACCTTTACTTTATTTTTCTTATAGAAATCTAATTTTCTTAAAGTAATATTTTGTGGTTCCCATCTTGTTCTATATGCCAAATTTCCTATTAAAAATTTACCAAGGAATATTCTATCAATATCATCCATAATAAATTATAATTATGATATACTTATAAAGTTATACTTTTTTAGGGTTATATAAATCTTCAATCAATTCAGACACATCTTTATCACTAAACTTTAGATATTGTTCTGTAACAGCTAAACTTGAATGATCTAAAAGTAATTGTAACTTCCTAACATCTGCAGGAGTTTTCATTCTTTTAGCTACATCAATAGCATAGGTGTGTCTAAAGTGATGTGGATGTATTCCTTTGTTACCAACATTATTAACATCTGCTTCTTTTCCAATTCTCTTTATAATATCAAAAGCTCTTTGTCTTGTTATTGGTTTATTTTTATTAACAGGACTTTTAAATAAGTAATCATCTCTACTTAATTTATAATCTATAATATATAATTTTAGTAATTCAATAGTAAAATTATCCATATGACTAAGAGAAAGGAAGTCATTTTTAACCTTATATTTATTTCCTTCTTTATCTTTAATTGTTTTAGTTTTCTTTTCAACATGAATCACAATAGTTTTCTTTTCAAATTCTATCTCACCTACTTTAATATTAAGAATCTCAGTAACCCTTCTACCAGTAATCCAAAGCAATCTAATCAAAGATTTATCCCTCGTGGTTGTTGCACTATTATATAATCTTTCCCTTTCTCCATCTCTAAAGTAACCTTGTAAGTCTTTCATCACCTGAAAATTATTTTTTTCTACCATATAAGTTTCATATCCCCTAGAGTTTTTAAATGTTGTCTTTTCTTAAATTTTGTCAACTAAAACTCTTTTTTCATTAAGATTATCTTCTTTACTTAGATTATATATATTATTAGTCTCTAAATGGTTTAACTTATCCCCATACACATCACCTTTGATACTTTGATACGCTTCTATTTCACGCATACTTTTTCTTATAGTAGCAGAACTTACATTAAGTAGAACTGCCATTTGCTCATAAGTATGATTTTGATTTCTTAACTCAACTATCTTCTTCCACCTTTCCATTTTTACTAAATTAACTCTTTCTCTATAACTTATAGTTTCTAAATTAGCATCAGATTCTTTCATAGCAATCCTACTTCCAGCTTTTAGTTTTTGATACTCTTTCCATATATCTTCTGGTATTTCTGGAATCTTAAAATAAAACCAATAGTTTTTAGTTTTCTGCTCCATTCTAATTATGTCAGGAATACTTCTTTCAAATATTCTTTTACCCTTCCAATATTTAAGTTTTAATTTCATATTAAAATCAACATTCCAAGGATCTTTAGTATCTTTATCTTCATCTCTTTTATAGACAATAGCAATCCCCCTACATACAATATTAATCCAATATTTAATAAAGAAGTTTCTAAAGTTTTCTGTAAAGTTTTGAAATCTAGGCATAATTAAAACAGAACATAAACAATGATTTTCCCTTTCAGTATCATAAAGAGTAGATAATTTTTGTTGGGTTTTTTCATACCATTTATGTTTATGAATTGAACGACTAGCTTCATCAATATGAAGATAAGAATACAAAGGAAGTTTAAGATAATCTTTTTCTACTTCTGTTGATGTAGGAATAAAATTTATATTATTATCAAAAGAATAATTTTCATCAACAAGGCATCCCATAATAGAAGCTAATTGAGATTTTCCTGTTCCAGGATAACCAGTAATAGCAATAATCTCATAATTTTGGATTCTTAAATTCTGTCTTATTCCTCTACAAAATTGCCTAAAATTAGAATCAAATCCTTTTAAAAATTCTTTAGGTAATAATTTTCTTAAAGGTATACCAGGATAATATGTTATTGTATTTTGAACTGGTTGAAATATATTTTCTTCCATTATGCCTCTGGTAAATTAATAAAATCTTTTTTAGCATTTAATCCATACCTTATTTTTTCTTTAGGACTCATAACCTTTCTTACTACAATGCCTAAACCAATTATTTGTTTTATATCTAATAATTTTGTATGCATTGAATCAAGTAAATCAACTAAATTAAACACATTAACCTTATTTAATTCTAATCCAGTTATTATGGTTTGTTCCCATTGTCTTTTTTGGTGTTTAGCATCTGTAATTACCTCATCTAATTCTTTTTTTAAATCTACAGAACTTATTAAACTTCTCCAAGATTTATATAAAACATTTAATTCACTAAAATATCTTTGTACTAAACCCAATTCAGGAATTTCACAAGAATTAATTGTGGCACTAGATAATTCTGCTCTACCCAACCATAAATCAAATCTTTTAAAATCATATTCACCCATAGAGAACTCTGATTGAAATTTTGGTCTCCAAACAGGTTTATTTAGTTCATCTGCCATAATCCATTAAAAATAGTAAAGTTTATTAAGTTATACTTTCTTATTATAGCGAGACGCCATAATATTATGCTCTCAAAAATAAATAATTCTGAATTATTAATTAAATATAATTATAATATTTGGAGAAAAATAAGATGGTAATTTCAGGTTGGGAAGTTCCACCAAATCCTTTTACTGGGGAAGGAGGATATTCTACAACAGATCCAACTGCTGCATTTAAACCAGGAGCAAAACCAGTTTATTATACTAGTGGTGGTTCATCTCAAGCACAATTAAATGCTGAAGCTGATGCAAGAAGAAAAGCAAGAGAACAAGCCGAAAGATTAGCAGAAGCACAAGAAAAAGAAAGATTACAAAAAGAAATATATCAAAGGCAAATTAATGAAAGACAGGCACAAGCACAAGCAGAAGCTAAAAGAGTTCAAGAACAAGCAGAAGCTAAAAGATTTCAAGAACAAGTAGCAAAACAAAAGTATGTAGAAGCTGGTGCAATTAAATCTGTAATACAAAAACCAATTTCTTCTAAGGTAGTTTCTATTTCAGATCCAAATAAATATTATAGAACAAAAGAATATGGGCAACAAGTAGCAAAATATGAGACAGCAATACAAAAAGAAGCACAAAGTAAGGGAAGAAATTTAACAAAAGAAGAAAAGAAAGTAATAGAAAAGAGGATTATAATAATTCCAGAACAAACAATACAAAGAGATATTCAAAGGGAAAGAGCAGTAGAAGATTATGAGAGAGCAAGAGAAAGAGAAACACAGATATTACCTGGAACAACTGGAACGGCAGGGGGAGGTTTATTATTTGTAACACCTCAAGAAAAAGAATTAATAACTAAAAAAGGGGGAACTACCTTACCTATTTATGAAACATTTTCTCCTTCAACAGTAAGTGGTATGGTTCAAGCAATTAATATAGAAGCACCTTTTGCAGGAACAGTTACACCATCTCAAGTTGGAGCACCAGCAACTTCTTTTTTTGCAGGAAGAAAAGTATTAAGTGCAGAAGAACAACAATATAATATTAGACAAATTAAAAGAGCAAGAGAAAGTGCAAAAGAATTAGCTTTAATTGATAAAAGAATTAGAGAAGCCAAACCAGAAGAAGATATTCAAAGACTTTATGCTCAAAGAGATTTAATTGTAGCAAAGATTCAAGAAAGATATGAAAGAGATTATACACCTACAGAAATTTATAAAGCAAGAGCAGAATCTAAAGGAGGATTAACAGTTGGATTTGCTTCTGCTGAAACTGGTGCTGAAAAAGTAGGAATTGGATTAGCAGAAGGATTAATTGATTTCACAACAAAACTTGGTGTTCAAACAATAAAATTTGATGAAAGTGGAAAATTAATTCCCCAAAAGAAATTTAGTTTTGGTTTAGATATTTCAAAGATTCCTTCTGAACCATCAGCAGTAAAATTTACAGAAAAACCATTAGCTTATGTTGGAGAAGCATTATTAGAAAGACCAACAGCTTCTTTTACTGGAGGAGTAATAGGAGGAACTATTACTATCTTAGGTACAGGAGCAATAAAAAATATAGGAGAGTTAGGATTAAAAGGGGGGATAATAGAAACATCAAGAGTTTTTAGTCCAATCAGAATACCTTCTGGAATTATTTATGCACCAGATATTAGTAAAACTAAATTTGAAGGTCAGGCAGTAAAAATTCAAAAAGGAGAAATATCTGAAACTTATTTTAGAGGAAAAGGAATTGGAGATACAGATGTTAAGTTAGGTGTTTATCAAATATCAGGAAAAAATATTGGAGTATCTGCTGGTGTTGTTGAATTTCCACAATATACTATTCCAAGAGGTTCAGCAAGTTTAGTTGAAGGAACAGGAACAACAACTTTTTTATCAAGCATTACTGGAAAACCATCAGGATTGTTTGGTTTTATTGGAGAGGCAAAGACTATTCCTATAATGACTACATCAGTATTTCCAGGACAAGCAACAGCAAATATAATTACAAATGCTATGCCTACAACAACTAAAGTAGGTGGTGTTGAAATTTCAGACAAGAATTTATTTGCATTTGCAGGTGGAAAAGTTACTCAAGGATTTTATAGAACTGGATTAAAGGATTTAACATTTGCTAAAACAACTAAAGTTAATATTAGAGGAATTGGAGTTAAGGTTAATATTC
>Ga0307379_10006315_pt1 | contig 16318 bp, 18 predicted proteins | sample UN2MG_FD_202237 | JGI IMG/M metagenome (GOLD analysis project Ga0307379, IMG submission 202237) | Soil microbial communities from Risofladan, Vaasa, Finland - UN-2 | ecosystem: Environmental > Terrestrial > Soil > Coastal area > Acid sulfate soil | place: Finland: Risofladan, Vaasa | collected... | reverse complement strand
CTTCAGCCGGCGCGGGCGGTGCTTCGGACCCTGGCCGAATGGGCCGGTATCGCCGGAGCCATCGCGCTTTGCACCTATTTTTGGAACCCGGTTTTCTATGTGCTCGCGGTGATGTTCATCGGCGCGCGGCAGCATGCGCTCCTGATTCTCGGTCACGACGCTTCGCACTTCCGCACTTTGAAGACGCGCTGGCAGAATGATCTGTTCGCCAACATCTTCATGATGTGGCCGACCTTCGCTTCGGTGGAAGGCTTCCGGAAGTTCCACGGCACACATCACCAGTACACGAACCTGCCGGACGACGGGAACCGGCACATCTGGTACACCCACGACGCCGCGGGCGATCTCGCGCCGGACTGGCAGTTCCCGAAGACTCGTTTAGGGCTGGTGTTCGTGTTGCTGCGTCGCGCGGCCTTCCTCACCGGCCTGTTCTGGATCGTGCGCGGCCTCGTCGGCTCGACGCTGATTCCATCACCAGGATGGATGCGCGCCGCTCGCTTCGGCTTCTACGCTTCGAGCATCGTGGTGCTCACCTCTTTCGGCCTCTGGTCGTCATTCTTGCTCTATTGGATCTTGCCCTTCTGCACTTGGCATATCGCCGCGCAGTACATGCGGTTGATCTGCGAGCACAGCGCCGTGGAGAGCGACGAGGAAGAGTACTCCATCACGCGCAGCACGATCCCGACCTGGCTCGAGCGGGTCTTCATCCTGCCGTGCAATGTCGGCTACCACCTCGAGCACCATTGGTATCCGAGTGTGCCGTTCTACCGCTTGCCCGAGCTGCATCAGGCGCTCATGGAGCGGCAGGGCTTCCGCGAGCACGCCGTGGTGCGGCACTCCGTGCTGACCTCGCTTGGCGAGTGCGTGCGGGAGGCCGCCGCGCTCCACACCAAGGAATCCCGCGCGCAGGCTTAAGTGCGACCCGGGAAGCGATTCGTGAAATCGGCCGTGCTGTTGACGTTGGGGTAGGGGCTCTCCGGCACGGGCACACCCAAGAAGGCGCAGAGCGGGTCCCAGCCTTCGCCCGCCTCGTAGACCAGGAGCTTTTCGGGAGGGACCGTTCGGCGGACTTCGGCATTGTGTGCGTTGAAGATTTCGATGGCGTGGTTTCGGCTGAGGTCGCCGCCGAAAGCCTTGTCCAGGACGACGGCATTGACCATGCGCATATGGTCTAGATGGTGGGGATCGGCGTCTTGCGCGCCGTCGCCCTCGTATTCAAGCATGCGCGCGAAGATCGTCTTGGACGCGCTTTCGTACCAGGTCTGCGGATCGCGCACGGTAAGGATCACTTTTGCGTCTGGGTTCGCGGCGATCAGCTCCTTCCAGATGAAGACAGAAGGCCAGTCGACGGTCGAGCGATAGAGGCCGAGAATCGCACGCCAGTCGATCGACTTGCCCGTTGCCATGGCGAGCCACATGGCGTCGTGCGGGGGATGGGTTCGCGTCTCGATCATGTGGTAACAGGGGCCGAAGCCGAGCTGTTCCAGCGCGAGCTTGAGTGACAGTGTGCCCGTCCGTCCAAATCCTGAGCCGATCACGTCAAGGGACATCGTCGCGCCTGTTGTACTCTCGAGGGACCATTGGTCTCAAAGGGCTGTTGTATGAGACTATAGACATGCGAGGAGAAGCCTATGACGAAAGTCGTGTACAAGATCATCAAGCATGAGAACGGCTGGGCCTATCAGGCACGCGGCACGATCTCAGAAACCTTTCCCACACACGAGGCCGCACTCGAAGGGGCCAAGCGCGCCGCCGGCGAGCAGAAAGTGCCGGGGGAGACCGTCGGAATCCAGTATGAGACGGCGGACGGCAAGTGGCACGAAGAGCTCGATCCAGGGACCGATCGTCCACAGACCACTGTCGAGGATCAATAGCACTACGGGCCATGCGGCCCACGAGTTGACACCTCGCGGCTATCGCGGTCTCTGACACCTGGACTTTCGGGGCAGAGACGCGGGAGGGCGCGGTGATTCATTCCTATGTGCTTTGGGCCTTGCTCGGCATGGCCGGCTACTCGCTCATGACGTTGTTCGTGAAGCTTGCCGAACGCAGCGGCAATGCGTCGACCTATATGGTGCTGGCGGTCTCGACCACCATCGTTGCCATATTCGCCATTGGCGTCGTCGCGTGGCGCGGCGAGTTGAAGACCTTGCTCTTCGAGCTGGAAACCCCGCCGCTGCTGTGGGCCATTGCGGGCGGGATTGCGCTGACCGTCGCGGTGAGTTCGCTGTTCCACGCGCTGGCGCTCGGGCCGGCCAACATCGTCGTGCCTGTCTACGGCATGTTCATTGTCGGCGGCGCGCTGCTCGGCGTGGTCGTGCTCGGCGAGGCCATGCCCTGGCACCGTGTCTTCGGCCTGATCGCCGCGGTCGTCGGCGTGGTCCTCATCTCGATTTAGATTGGGGGCGGGGCGACAGCCTCGAAAGGCGCCGCCCCGTCTCGCAGGTTAGGACGCGTCGACCAAAACGATCTCAGCGTCCTCGAGGGCTTTAACCGTCAACGCGGTCTCATTCTCGATCGCCACGCCGTCACGGGCGTTCACCGTGACACCGTTCACCTCGATCTTGCCGAGGGCCGGCACCAGATAGGCGTGCCGCGCCGTGCCGAGGCGGTATTCCGCCGTTTCGCCGGCCTTCAACGTGGCGCCGAGCACGCGCGCGTCGGCGCGGATTGGCAGCGCGTCTGCATCGCCGGCAAAGCCGGACGCCAGCGCCACGAACTGGCCGGAGCGCTCGTCCCGCGGAAAAGGTTTTGCGCCCCAAGAGGGCTCGCCACCCTTTACGCCGGGCTCGATCCAAATCTGGAACAGCGTGGTCGGCTCGTCCTCGCGGTTATACTCCGCGTGCCGTACGCCGGAACCGGCGCTCATCACCTGAACATCGCCCGCTTCGGTGCGGCCCTTGTTACCCAGGCTGTCCTCATGGGTGATCGCGCCCTTCCGCACATAGGTGATGATCTCCATCTCGGCATGCGGATGAGACGGAAAGCCCGTGTTCGGTGCGATCTCGTCGTCGTTCCAGACGCGCAACGCGCCGTGGTTGACGCGCTTGGGGTCGAAATAGCGCGCGAAGGAGAAGTGATGCTTGGCCTTGAGCCAACCATGATCGGCGCCGCCAAGCGTGTCGAAAGGTCTAATCTCGATCATGCTGTGACTCCTACTCTCGTTTGCGACTTAGGCGTTGAAGCCGCCGTCAACGTTCAATGTCGTGCCGGTGATATAACCGGCGTTGGGACCTGCCAGGAATGCGACAGCCGCGGCGACTTCGTCGGCGGTGCCATAACGGCCAAGCGCCGTCAGTCCCTTTTGCGTGTCTGAGAACTCGCCATTGCCCGCCGGGTTCATGTCCGTGTCGATCGGGCCAGGCTGCACCGTGTTGACGGTGATTCCTTTGGGGCCGAGATCGCGCGCCCAGCCGCGGGTGTAGCCGAGCAGCGCGGCCTTGGTGGCGCTGTAGTCGGCGGCGCCCGCGAACGGGGTGCTTTCGCCCACGACCGAACCGATAGAAATGATGCGTCCGCCATCGCCCATCAAGGGCGCCGCGGCCCGCACAGCGGTCGCGACTCCGCCGACATTGACGGCGAACATCCGATCGAGCTCGGCAAGATTGTTGGCGCGGTCATGCACCTGGCCCAATGCGAAGACACCCGCGTTGTTCACCAGAATATCAAGGTGCCCGAACGCGTGGACCACAGTCTGGACGAGGCCGTTCACCTCATCCGGGTTGGCCTGATCCGCCTTGAAGGCATCGGCCCGAACGCCCTTTGCCCGCAATGCGTCGACGACGGCCTTGGCTTTCTCTTCTGACGCCGCGTAGCTGATGGCGACGTCGGCGCCGTCGTCGGCCAGGGCGCGGGCGATTGCAGCGCCAATGCCGCGCGAGCCGCCGGTCACGAGCGCGACTTTTCCTGCGAGTTTCTTAGACATGGGGTCCACTCCGTTGGTTATTCTGTAGCAGACGCTACATATGTGTGCCTGGACCCTGGCCGTCAAGAGCATTATATAACGAGCACTACAAAGATGGGAGGTGGTAGGCATCGAAAAACCGCTAGGAGCACACCAAGTGGCGATCGGTCGTCCCAGAACTTTCGATACGGAACAGGCACTTGACCGTGCGCTGGAGGTGTTTTGGCGCAAGGGCTATGAGGGCGCGAGCATTTGCGACCTGACGGCGGCCATGGGCATCAACCCGCCCAGCCTCTATGCGGCGTTCGGCAACAAGGAGGCCCTCTTTCGCCGGGCACTCGACCGCTACACCGAAATTCATAGCGACTTCATTCGTGAGGCGCTCGCGGTTGCCAAGGCTCGAGAGGGTGTCGCCGCGCTTCTGTATGGAACAGCTAGATCTTTGAGCGATAAGTCCAATCCCGCTGGCTGCCTGCTCGTGCAAGGTATTTCCGGAGTGGGCGAGCATGCTCAGTGCATTCGGGAAATGCTCAACGCAAAGCGAGCTTCCGGCGAGAAGGACATCCGCGAGCGGCTCAAACGGGCGAAGAAGGAGGGCGAGCTTCCTGCCGACGCCGATCCGGCCGCCCTCGCGCGCTACGTCGCGACGGTGACACAAGGGATGGCGGTCCAGGCTGCCGGCGGCGCTAGCCGTAAAGAATTGGAGCGTATCGCCGAGATGGCGCTCCGCGCCTGGCCCGATTGAGCTATTCTTAGGCATCGAATCTGTCGCGAGGGACCGAGCATGAGGACTCTGTGCGCCGCCGCCGTCTGCGCGATGCTTATCGCGGGCCCCGCTTTGGCCGAGCCGATGGAGGCGGGCGACCCTCTTGCGCCCTGTCTGAAGGGCCACAAACCGCCTGATGATGCGCTGACCTCCGGCTCGGGCTGGGCCGTCGAGATCGCTTCGTCCTTCAACAAACAGGAAAGCCTCGACGACTTCTCTGAAGCGCAGAAGGCCTATTCCGACGTCCTCGGCGATTTCAGCCCCCACCGTGGTCGCGGTGCGCGATCTCAGCATGGGCACCGATCTGCGCTATTCCGCCCGCGTCGTATTTGACGACCGGGATGCTGCCGACAAGCTCTGCAACAAGCTGCAGGCCGCCGGCGGGGCCTGCATCGTCTCGAAGAACTAGAGCCATGCGCCTGGCCGCGCACAGAGGCGTGGTTCTGGTGCTTCTTACGGCCGTGTCGGCAATCAATTCTGGTGCCGCACAAGCGGCCGACGCCGCCTCCGAGGTTGCCGCCGGTCTGAAGGCCGCGGGCGTTGCTGCGGCCGGACCAAGGCCATTCGTGGAGATCGTTTGCCCGCTGATGCAGCAACAGGCGGAGGTGCGGGGCCTGCCGCCCATGCCTTTCGTGCGGCTCATCTGGCGCGAGAGCCGGTTTGATCCCAACGCGGTAAGCCCCAAGGGGGCGCAAGGCATCGCTCAGTTCATGCCGGGCACGGCGTCCGACCGCGGTCTTGCCGATCCGTTCGAGCCGAAGGCGGCGATCCAGCATTCGGCGAGCTTGCTGGCCGACTTGCGCCGGGAGTTCGGCAATTTCGGGCTCGCCGCGGCTGCCTACAACGCGGGCGAGGAGCGCGTGCGCGGCTGGCTCGCGGGCAGCCGCGTGCTGCCTGGGGAGACACGGCGCTATGTGATGTTCGTCACGGGCCGGGCGGCCGAGGAGTGGAAGCTGCCCGAGACCGAGCTGCCGGAGTCGCTGAAGGCCGAAGGCGATGCGGTGCAGGACTCTTGCAAGACGCTGGCGCCGCTTGTGGTGCGTGCGGTTTATGAGACCGAACCCCTCACGGCGAGTGGGGCTTGGCGCCCTTGGGGTGCGCATGTCTCCAGCGCCTTCTCCAAAGGTAAGGCGCTGGCGCAGTTCTCGCGGTTGCGACGAGCACACGTCTCCGTGTTGGCCGACCGGGAGCCCTTCGTGCTGCCACAGCGGACGGCCCGAGGGCGCCGGCCGCTCTACATGGTGCAGATCGGTGCCGATAGCCGCGCCGATGCGGGCGAGATTTGCGCGGCACTCCGCAAGGAGGGCGGCGCCTGCATTGTGCAGAAGAACTAGCGGCCGCCTCCCGGAGGAAGCGGGCCGCCAATAGAGCCTAGAACGCGATGCTGGCGTTGGCCCACAGCGTGCCGTCACGCTCGAGCTGGAAGCCGTTCACGTCCTCGTCGACCGGCTGGAGCCATTCGGCGGAGAGCCGCAAGCCTTTGAAGGTGCCGCTCGGCACCACGGTGTTGACGCCGAAGCCGATATCCCAAAATCTTCCGCCATAATTGAACTGAAGATCCGGCGGGCTCGAGTGATTGTGTGCGCCGTTGTAGTGACCCTCGATCTCGCCTTGCTCGGTGTAGAGGCCGCGGATCGAAGCGGAGATCCAGTTGGCGAAGCGGTAGCTGCCCCAACCGGTAACCTGGAGCACGTCGCCGAGCTGATACCCGGAATCGTTTTCCTTCTCCATACGAATGATGCCGAGAACTTGCCCACCCCAGGTGAGTCGGTCGGCGCGGCCCGTATAGGTGAGGCTCGGCCAGAAATCCCAGGTGCCGGAGCCCAGCTGCATCATGTAGTGGGTGAAGGTTCCGTTCATCTTGTAGTCGACGTTGCCGGTCGGCGCGCTGAACATCGGCGCAAATTGCAGGTGATAGCCGGGACCGTCGGCGATCTTGATCTCGGGACCGAAGATCGTGTCGCCCCAGCCGTCGGTGCCGTGCGAATGGCCGCCCATGTGGCCGCCATGCGCGCTGCGCTCGTCCATGGGCATGTCCATATGCTCCATGTGGTCCATGTGCCCCATGGAGCTCATGGAGGATTTCAGCGGCCGCATGGTCATGTCGTGGGACATGTACATCGGCATGACCATGAGCGTCATCCAGTCGGTCGGCGCATACATGATGTCGAGCATGTACATGTTCATGGCCATGTCGCTCGGTGTCATTGAACACGTGTGCGGCTTGCAGCCATTGTCGATGATCTCTTGATCGCTTGCCTTGCCCGAGCCGTTCAGCATGTCGCCACTGGCGCTCGTATAGGCGTAACGGAAGCCGACCATGAACCCGCCGGCCTTGTGCATGTGGTCGAACATGACGCCGGCCGGTGCGTGGGTGTCGGCCAGTGGGCCGGTACCGCCGTGATCGGAATCGGCATGAGATACGCTGGGGACAGCGAAGACCGCTCCCAGGCAAAGGGTGAACGCCGGTAGCGCGGCGCGTGAGAAAATTGAACGCATTGGTAGCCCCCCGTGGGCGCCGGACTGTGCTTCCGCCGGCTCGCCCTCATTGACTTGAGATGTGGATGGTTTGCGCGCGCCACCCTCCATGAGCGCCGAATGGGCGTCAGGACGGTGTGGTCACGCTTTTGAGCTTACGCGCGGGGAGGGGCGCGGGGCTGGGCCGTCGCGTGGCGGGCCGGTTCCGGCGCGCGCACGTCGAGGCGCGCCGTGGCAACGGCCAGGACTGCCGAGGACGGTAGCGGTACGCGGGCGAAGGTCGGCAGAAGACCGCCGCCACAGGCGCCGCCGCAGGCTTGGCGGCAGGACATCTGGCAGCACTGGCAGTCGGAGCTGTTGTTGCTCTGTTTGGTGTCGCCGGGCGCGACAGCCACCCCCCGCGACGTACAGATGATGCTCGCTTCGAACGGCCCTGAGACCAGGCTGGCGGCGTGAAGGGCTGTGGTGAAGGAAAGCGCCAGGGACTGGAGAAGAATCCCCCAGACGACGACGAAACCGATCAAGTCTCTTTGTTTGCGCAGCCAGCCCATGAGAGAATTTGTAGGCTCGTAAGGATCGCCCTGTCAAAGGTCCGGAGCGGGCCTCAGTGTCTCACCCTGGATATGGAGGCATTGGTATATAAGGATTTTTGGCAGATTTGTTTGCCGAGGCTGACGAAGATCAGGGGACCAATGCTCACGATCTACGAATTTCGCGAGGGCGCACTAACGGCCCAGACCGGACTCCATCGGATAACCGAGGAGGCGGTGTGGATCGACCTGCTGAACCCCACGCCGGACGAGGAGGAAATCGTCGAGCGATCGCTCGGCATCGACGTCCCGACTCGCGAGGAGCAGCAGGAGATCGAAGCGTCGAGCCGGCTCTATCAGGAGGGCGGCGCGTACTTCATGACGGCGACGCTGGTGTATCTCGGAGACGGAGAGGACGCCAAGTCAACGCCGGTCAGCTTCGTTCTCACCGAAACCAGGCTCGTGACCGTCCGTTACGCCGAACCTCGTGCCTTCTCTATGTTTGCCGCGCATTGCAATCGGCAGGAATCAAATCTTGGTAAAAGCACCACGGTCTTGATCGGGCTACTCGACATTATTGTCGATCGCCTGGCGGACTTCATCGAGCGCATTCAGGGGGAGGTCGAGACCCTGTCTCACTCGGTATTTGAAAACACAGGGGGCGCCGCCACCCGCAAGCGTCGGTTCGATGTGGTGCTGCAATCGATCGGACGCGCGGGGGAAGTCTCCTCGAAAGCCCGTGAGAGCTGTCACTCGCTCGGGCGTCTGCTCACCTTCCTGGCCTTCGTGGTCAATGAACGTAAAGAGGGAAAGCCCACCTATTCGCGCGTGCGCGCCGCGGCTCGCGACGTGAGTTCGCTCACCGATCACGCGACCTTCCTGTCCGGCAAGATCATCTTTCTGCTCGATGCCACGCTCGGCATGATTCAGATTCAGCAGAACGACATCATCAAGATTTTCTCGGTGGCCGCCGTGGTATTCTTGCCGCCCACCTTGATTGCCTCAATCTACGGCATGAATTTCCATATTATGCCGGAGCTCGATTGGCTGTTCGGCTACCCGTTCGCGCTTGGCCTCATGGTGGTTTTCGCGGCGTTACCCTACATTTACTTCAAACACAAAGGATGGCTCTAGATTGGGTCTTGTACGGTGCGCACGCTGTCGCCACATTGGCCCCATACACTTCGCACTAGAGATCACAGGCAACCCCCCTAACCCCCCGAAGAGGACTAAGGATGACCCGTCTGATCATTTCCGGTTTCGTCGCGGCGTTTTTTGCCGCCGCCATGTTCCTGCCCGCGCCGGCTTCCGCTGGCCCGGCCGGACTCACGAAACCTTCCGCCGAGAACACACTGGTGCAAGAAGCCGGCTGGCGGAATCGCCGCTGGTGGCGCAGCAACGGCTACGACACCGAAGTCGATGCGCCGACCACGTCAGTTCGCACAAACGATGCCTATACCGATGTCGACGCCCCGCTGACTTCGGTCCGCAAGGGCCCGCGCGGCACGTGGGTTCGCGCGCCGTTTGTCAATCTCTGGGTGCCCCGCGACTAATTTCCGGGAGCGCAGCAATTCGTGAAGCGCGGGTGAGAGCCCGCGCTTTTCGCTTATGCGCCGCCAAGCAAGCCCAATAGGGCGAGCGCCGCGCCTGCGGTGATCGCAAGCGTCGTCAGGATGCCGAGGCGCATTCCCAAAAGCAGGGCGGCGGCGAGAACGGCGAGGATCGCGGCGCGCAGATCGAAGGTCGCCGGGTCTGGGACCCACAGCCGCAACGGTCCGTGCTGTTCGACGTTGACGCGCGCGAAGATGACGTGCAGGGCGAACCACAGGCTCAGATTCAAGATGACGCCGACGACCGCAGCGGTCACGCCGCGCAGCGTGCCGGCAAGTCCGGCGTTCGAGGCCAAGCGCTCCACGTAGGGCGCGCCGACGAAGATCCATAAGAAGCACGGGGCGAAGGTCGCCCACAGGGTTACGACAGCCCCTAAGAGTCCGAAGACGAGCTGCGGGGTGCCGCCGTTGCGGTAGGCGCCAAGAAAACCGACGAATTCGGTGACGAGGATCAGCGGACCGGGTGTCGTCTCGGCCAGTCCAAGCCCGTCCAGCATTTCGCCTGCGTTCAGCCAGCCATAGGTCTCGACCGCCTGTTGCGCCATGTAGGCCAACACCGCGTAGGCGCCGCCGAAGGTCACCACGGCAAGCTTCGAGAAGAAGAGCGAAATGTCCGTGAAAACGGGCATGCCGGCGAAGGCGGCACTCACGGCCAGAAGCGGCACGATCCAGATGGCGAGCCAGAGGCTCGCTGTGCGCAGTGTCTGGGCGAAGGGCACCGGCGGCGCGTCAAGTGGCGCGGGGACAGGTACGGGGACGACCAGCGCCAGCAGGTAGCCGATAAGGGCCGCGGCCGCGATGATTAGCGGGAAGGGGACGGCGAAGAAGAAGATGGCGATGAAGGCCGCCGCGGCGATGGCCCAATCGTGCGGCCGGTGAAGCGCGCGGCGCGCCACTTTGACCAGAGCCTCGATGACGATCACGAGGACGGCAGCCTTGATCCCCACGAACGCGGCCTCGACCAGCGGTACTTGGCCATACCAGGCATAAGCGATGGACAGCGCCAGGACCACGGCCGCGCCGGGGAGCACAAACAGCAGTCCCGCAGCGAGGCCGCCGAGCGTGCCGTGCAACCGCCAGCCGACATAGGTGGCGAGCTGCATGGCCTCCGGCCCCGGCAACAGCATGCAGAAATTGAGCGCGTGCAGGAACCGCTCGGGGCCGATCCAGCCGCGCTCCTCAACCAAGACCCGGTGCATCAAGGCGATCTGGCCGGCCGGTCCGCCGAAAGACATGACGCCGATCTTCGCCCACACGGGGAGCGCCTCGCGAAAGCTGGGTGCTGGCCTGTCTTGGGTGGTTTGGCGCGGCATCGTTTCCATCGGCCCTTGTCCTAGAGCCTTGCACCGTCACCGGCAATCGCCGCATACGCTGGTTGCGGGGCGATTCGCGTGATACCCAAAAGTAGGAGGATATTCGGCGAGCATGACAACGGCGCTGCTTCAGGTGGTTGTGTTTTTGGCTGCCGCCGCCATTGCAGCGCCTTTTGGCCGGTTTCTCCGCATCGGCGCGGTGTTGGGCTATCTCGCCGCCGGTGTCGTCATCGGGCCCTACGTGCTCGGCCGATACTACGCCCTCGAAGACGCGGACCAGGTCCTGCATTTCGGCGAGTTCGGGGTCGTGCTGCTCTTGTTCGTGATCGGGCTTGAGCTGCGGCCGATCCGCCTGTGGTCGATGCGCTCGGCCATTTTCGGGCTCGGCGCGGCACAGCTCATCATCACGGCGTTCGTCCTTGCGGCCATCGGCTTGGCGCTCGGGCTTGCCACGGGGCAGGCGCTATTTATCGGCCTCGCGCTGTCTTTGTCGTCGACGGCGTTCGCGCTCCAGGTCCTGGAGGAGAAGGGCGAACTCACCACACGTCACGGCCGGCTCGCCTTTTCTGTGCTGCTATTTCAGGACCTCGCAGCCATTCCCTTGATCGCGCTGGTGCCGCTCTTTGCCCTCGGTGGCGAGGAGCCGAAGATGGATCTCAGCAGCGCGGCGCTCGCGATCGGCACCATTCTCGCTGTCATCGTGATCGGGCGGTTCTTGCTGAGCCGGCTCTACAATTTGGTTGCCCGCACCGGCGTGCGCGAAGCGATGACAGCAAGCGCACTGCTTACGGTCGTGGGCGTGGCTTTGATCATGGAAGAGGTGGGGCTTTCCGCGGCGCTCGGCTCCTTCATCGCCGGCGCGCTCCTCGCGGACTCCGAATATCGCCATCAGATCGAAGCGGACATCGCGCCGTTTGAAGGGCTGCTGCTGGCCGTGTTCTTCATCGCGGTCGGCATGTCGATCGATCTTTCGGTGCTTGTCGCGCGGCCCGGGGCGCTATTGGCGATCGTGGCCGGTCTGATCGTCGTGAAAGCCGTCATTCTTTATGGGCTCGGCCGCTGGTGGGGGCTTGCCAATGCGTCGGCGCGGCGTTTGGGAATCGTCCTCAGTCAGGGCGGCGAGTTTGCTTTCGTGCTGTTCTCGGTCGGACTGTTCGAGGGCGTGATCGATCGTGAGACAGCCAGCCTGCTGACGCTTGCGGTGACCCTGTCGATGGCGGCGACGCCGCTGCTCCTTCTTGTCGATGACTGGATTGCGCGCAGGTTGCAACCCTTGCCGCCTGACTATGAAGTGCCGCCGGATAGCGAACGCCATGTGATCATTGCCGGATTTGGGCGCTTCGGCCAGATCGTCGCTCGCGTGCTGCGCGCACGGCAAATCCCGTTCACTGCACTCGACAGCAGCGTGGCTCAAGTGGACTTCGTGAAGCGCTTCGGCGCGGAGATCTACTACGGCGATGCCGGGCGTATCGATATCCTGCGCGCGGCCGGCGCTCACAAAGCCAAAGCGTTTGTTCTAGCGATCGACAGTGTCGACCATTCCTTGCGTGTCGCCGAGATTGTGCGAGAGCACTTTCCAGACTTGGCGATCTACGCGCGGGCGCGGGATCGGACACATGTTCACAAGCTCATGGACCTTGGCGTCACCATCATCGAGCGCGAGACGTTCCTCGCAGCGCTCGAGCTGACCACGCGGCTATTGCGCGGCCTCGGCTTCAAGCCGAACGAGGCCAAAAAATTGACAAGGACGTTCAAACGCTTGGACGAGAAGCGGCTGTACGAGGATTATCAATACTACACCGACCTGGAGAAGGTTCGCGCCAATGCGCAAACGCAGGCGAAGGAACTGGAAGATCTGTTTGCGCGCGACATCGAAGATCTGCCTGACGAGGATGGCCCGGCTAGCGGTGAGCGTCGAGATGGTCGAGGATCAGCCGGTTGAGCTCGACAGGATGGGTGAAGGGGCTCATATGCCCCGCGCCCTTTAGCGTCTCCACCGTGGCATTGGGCAGGGCGCCGGAAAGAAGTTCGATCACGGCGCGCGTGGGTCTCGGCGTCTTGGAGCCCACGATCAGCAAGGTCGGCGCTGTAATTTCGGCATAGTCCGAAAGCGTCGTCTGCGCGTCGATGGCGATGGAGAACTCGAGCGCGACTTTCGGAATTGTCGTGGCGATGGCGTTCTTGAAGCGTTCCGGCGACAGCCACCAGCGCCAGCGGCCCAGCCAATAGCTCATGAAGGCGGCGGCGGCCTTCCGGTCGTCGCCCTTTGCCACGGGATCGAGAATGGACACGCCGAGCTTCTCGACGTCCTTCCACTCGGGGCGGTTCTCGATGCGCAATAGATGGAAAGAGACCGGCTCGACCAGGGTGAGGCTCTTGACGCGTTGCCCTAGCTTGCGGGCGGCCTCGAGCGCCAGCGCCGCCCCATAGGAATGGCCGACCAGATGAAGCTTGCTCTTGGTCTTTCGGGCAAGGCTCAAGAGCACCTTGACGTCGGCCTCGATGGAAAAGGGCTTGTTGAGGGGCCAGGGATCGGATTGGCCATAACCGATGAAGTCGGGGGCGAGCACCCGCCAGTCCGCTTTCAACGTCTCGATCAGCAGAAGCCATTCTTTGTGGGACGCGCTGGAGCAATGGCCAAGGATGGCGCATGGGCCCTTTCCCTCGTCGAGATAGGCGATCTCGACACCATCGACGGTCAGATGCTTGACCAATACCGGCCCCCGTGTGCGCAAAATTCGGCGCTTATTCTAGCGCGTTCGCACGCGGTCTCCCACCCGCGCGAAACGCAGATGCTCAAGCAGGTGAGGGGGCGATGCTTATTCGACCAGCTCAGGCTCTGCCGCGGCGGCGGCTTTCTGCACGGCCTTCTGCACCTTCTCGAAGGCGCGGACCTCGATCTGGCGAATGCGCTCGCGCGAGACGCCAAATTCCGTGGAGAGCTGCTCCAGCGTCAGCGGTTCCTCGGACAGGCGCCGCGCTTCGAACACGCGACGCTCGCGCTCGTTCAGCGTTTCGAGCGCGTCTTGCAGCATGTCGTGGCGCTGTTCTTTCTCCTCGGACTCCGCGAGCGCCGTTTCCTGATCGGTCGAGGTGTCGTCGACTAGCCAGTCCATCCACTCGCCGCTCTCCGCGTCGTTGCGCACCGGGGCGTTGAGCGAAGAGTCACCGCCGAGCCGGCGGTTCATGGAGATGACGTCGTCCTCGCTTACGCCAAGCCGGGTGGCGATCGTCTTCACGTGGTCGGGGTGCAGGTCACCTTCTTCAAGCGCCTTGAGCTGGCCTTTGACCTTACGCAGATTGAAGAAGAGCTTCTTCTGGGCTGCGGTGGTGCCCATCTTCACCAGGCTCCACGAGCGCAGGATGTATTCCTGGATCGCGGCGCGAATCCACCACATCGCATAGGTGGCGAGCCGAAAGCCTCTGTCGGGATCGAAGCGCTTCACCGCCTGCATTAGGCCGACATTGCCTTCGGAGATGACTTCGCCGATGGGCAGGCCGTAGCCGCGATAGCCCATGGCAATGCGGGCCACGAGCCGCAAATGCGAGGTGACCAGTTGATGCGCGGCGTCGCGGTCGTCATGCTCGCGCCAACTCTTGGCGAGCATGAACTCCTGCTCCGGCTCCAGCATCGGGAACTGTCGAATTTCTTCGAGATAGCGCGTCAGCCCGCCATGGGTACTGACGCTCGGTAAACTTCTGGCTGCCATGGAACCCGTCTCCTGCGGCCTCGACCGGCCGCGATTCTCCCGTTCAAACAGCCCCCCGGCTGAGCTGTCTGTAGAACCTTTGGCTCAAGTGCGGAAGGCAACTTGTATCACAGTTGCTTGAATTTGCCCACAATCCCCGCAAGGTCGTCAGGTAGCGGACTATTAAATTCCAGTAAGGTGCCTGTCGCCGGGTGCACAAATGCTAGCCGCGCGGCATGCAGTGCTTGGCGTTGCAGACCCGCGACTGTGGCTTGCGCGTCCTCCGGCAGTTTCCGCAGCTTTGATTGAAACCCTCGTCCATAGAGTGGATCGCCGATCAGCGGGTGTCCCATGTGTGCCATGTGCACGCGCACTTGGTGGGTGCGTCCGGTCTCAAGCGTGCATTCGACCAGCGCGGCGATGGGCCCCTCCTTGTCGTGCCCGTAGGTGTTCACCAGCCGCCAATGGGTGGCGGCATGACGTCCTTTGTCTTCCCGCAACACCGCCATCTTGGTACGGCTCGTGGGGTGGCGCCCGATGGGCGCATCGATACGGCCTTGGGGCCGATTGGGGGCGCCCCACACGAGCGCGAGGTAGCCGCGTTCCATCTCGCCGGTACGGCCGTGGTCGGCGAATTGGTCGGCGAGCGCGCGATGAGCCCGGTCGTTCTTGGCCACGACCATCAGCCCGCTCGTATCCTTGTCGAGACGATGCACGATGCCGGGCCGGGCCACGCCGCCGATACCGGAGAGTGATTTGCCGCAATGGGCGATGAGTGCGTTGACGAGTGTGCCGTCAGGTTGGCCGGCACCCGGATGCACCACGAGGCCGGGCGGCTTGTCGATGACGATCAGGTCGTCGTCCTCGTAGACAATGGTGAGGGGGATTGCTTCGCCAACGAGCGTGGTGTCCGCTGCGGGCGGGACCACGAGCTCGAAGCTGTCTCCTGGTTTGACCCGATATTTGACGTCCTCTATGGTCGCGCCGCTTGAGGCGACCTGACCGTCTTTGATGAGGGCCTGCACCCGCGTGCGGCTCAAGCTAGGGAGCGCGTTGCTCAAGAACCGGTCGAGACGCATGTCTGCGTGGCTCTCGTCGGCTTCGGCCTTGAGGCGTTCGGGTGGCTGATCTGATTGCGACATTTCAGGATCTTTTAGACGATGGCGGTCACGAGCGAGCCAGATAATACGCCCTTGCCGGGGACTGTCTTTACACCTCGCCAGGTGCGCGTGCTCAAGATCGTCGTCGTTGTCATGGGCATCCTCTTGGTGGGCGGCTTTGCCTTCGTCATGGCGGCCATCGTGTACCAGGCCTCGAAGCTCGGAGACAAAAAAGTGCAAGCGCCGGCGGTATCGACCGTGGCGACCCCCGAGGCCCTGCTCGCCCTTCCCAAGGACGCCACCGTCACCTCGATGGCCCTTGATGGCGACCGGCTGGCTCTCCATCTTCAAACCAGCACCGGGCCGGTGATCGCCGTCATCGACGTGACCACCGGAAAGGTGCTTTCCCGCATCAAGATCAACGCCGATTAGCCTTGATCGCGATCCTGGCGGCAAGCTATAGCTTCTCGCTCGCGCGCTGGCCCCGTTCGTCTAGTGGCCTAGGACGCCGGCCTCTCACGCCGGAAACAGGGGTTCGAAACCCCTACGGGGCGCCAATTATTACAAGGCTTTAGAATATCCCTCTTCGGACGGTTTCAACTTTCACGTCCGGTAAGTTTCAACTTTTCGTTCGCTGGCCGTTCCGCTCGCAGTCTTTGCCGGCCTCGCTTCCTAGCTTCATCGGCTAGTCTTACCGTCGCTGTACGCTTCGGCAAATAGGTGTCCTGTAGGCGCTTCGATTGATTGATCGAGTTAGCAAGCTTGGTAGCGAGCGCAAGAGAACTGACATCGCCAGCCTGGGCCTCTTGCGCGCCTGATCTTCGAAAGTCCATTAGCTTTCGGGTGTCGCCGGGGAATTCAGCCTTAAGCACTTTGCGAAAGGATCGGCAAAGAGCATCCTTCGAATAGGCGGTGCCCTTTTGGTTGC
>Ga0307379_10006314_pt1 | contig 16320 bp, 17 predicted proteins | sample UN2MG_FD_202237 | JGI IMG/M metagenome (GOLD analysis project Ga0307379, IMG submission 202237) | Soil microbial communities from Risofladan, Vaasa, Finland - UN-2 | ecosystem: Environmental > Terrestrial > Soil > Coastal area > Acid sulfate soil | place: Finland: Risofladan, Vaasa | collected... | reverse complement strand
GAAATCGAAAATGTCAGACCAACGAAATATGGCTCAAAACCATAGGATACAACATACGACAATTGATCCATAGAACAATACGACTGGCGGTCACAAGAGGTGAATTATGAACCAAGGCCCTGTTTTGGTTTACTATTATATATCTTAACAATAGTTAAGTATAAATACATGTTTTACCTTAATAATGAAAGCGGGGAATATGAAGAAATATATCTTGATAGGATTTGTAATGACGCTGTTGATTGTTTCAACAGGAAATGCAATAGCATACACTGATAAAATTCAAACAGCCTCAAGAGATTTTACTCACACAGTTTTTGCAGAAGAGTGTACTGCTACGTGGTGTCCGAATTGTCCGTACGCTGCTGAAGCATTATACAACATATATCAAAGTGGCGACTATCCTTTCTACTACGTCGCTCTTGTCAATGACATGAGCTCTGTTGCGAAAGATCGTAATCGTGATTACAGTTTCGGTTTCATCAAAGTATTTGCCTTCCCGACTGTCTATTTTGATGGTGGTGACACAAACTTTGTGGGAAGAGAAAATAATGCTTCACTAACTGAGGCCCAGTACCGTCCTTTAATTGAGCAAGAAGGAGCTAGAACTCCAAAGCAACCTATTACCATGAATTCTTCAGCTACGTGGGATGGAAATGCAAAACTAACAATAACTATAAACATAAAAAATGAAGGCAATCTTCCTTATTTTGGGAAATGTAGATCTTATGTTACAGAAATTGTATCACGTTGGAATAACAATTTTGGAGACCCTTATCATTTTGCATTGCTTGATTATGCAGTCAATAAATACGTATTTCTTATGCCGAAAATAACAAAGACAATAACAGGTACCTTTGACGGAAACGCCAACCACGGTAACCAAACATTTGATGATATTACTCAAGATAATATCATGGTAATATCTTCACTTTCCAACTGGCTACCACACTATCGAACTGGATATCAAAGTGATCAGTATAATCAAAAGTATTTTGCACATTTTGTAGACCAGGCAACGGCTACAATACCAACTTAAAAATAAAATATAACTCGAACAGCATACATTAAAATATATAGGAGTTAAAAACATGAAAACCAAAAAAATATGTATACTTTGTTGTTTGATATTATTGATACCAATTATATCAACGACTGCAGCTGCAAATCAACCACCGACAGCACCTACTATAGATGGTCCACCAAGTGGAAATTCTGGAGTCCAATATACCTATGGATTTTGCTCCGAAGATCCTGATGGTGATAATGTGACCATTATCGTTAATTGGGGTGAAGGAGTAGGTGATGTATCTTATGGTCCATTCCCATCTGGCGTATGTGGCACAGCAACGCATATTTGGTCTAAAAAGGGAACATATATAATTAAAGCAAAAGCATCAGATGGACAAGCTGAAAGTGACTGGGCTACTTTGAGTGTTACGATGCCATGTTCGTACAGCATACCATTCCAGCCGTTTTTAGAGATACTCTTCGAGCGATTTCCACACATGTTTCCAATACTACGACATCTCTTTGGATACTGAGACTTCCCATCTTTTTATTCTTTTTTTCATTTGATTCGCATAAAAAACCGTGAGGATAAACCAACACTATTTAAAATCTATTTATGGAGGGAACTGTAACCCCGGGGATACGTTCCCGTCCCCATATCAAATATGAACTTACTAAAGCCTTACTGGGGAACTATTATCTGGATTTAAAGGCTCTACGTAAATCATTATTCCAGCTAATTTACAGAAAAAATTTTTAAGATAGATATGTTAATAAACAATAAAACCAATGTTTACGGTCTTCGTGGACAATGCGGTAAGGTTATTTTGTCTTTGAAATCACGGTTTTTAACTTCTACACAATCAGATGGATCACAACACGTATGACACACGCGTTTGAATACACGATATTCCAGAAGCTCAACATCGGTTGATAAAAATTCTTTTTTTACGGGCTCTTCCTTCAAGAGATCTGTGCTGAGGTACTTTTTATTGTCATCAGGGAATACCGTGACAGCAACCGCATGATTCCCCAACTTATTTTGCACCTTTAAAGCTGCAATGAAATTTGCACCTGAGGAAATACCAACACCAAGTCCAAGCTCAGTAGCAAGTTTTTGCGCCATGATAATAGCATCGCCATCATCGACACCAATAACACCATCGAGTCCCTGAAGATTTAAGATGGGTGGTATGAATTCATCGGAGATGCCTTGAATCCGATGTTTGCCTATTTTACATCCTGTGGAAAGCGTGGGAGAATTTGCTGGTTCCATTGGATGGAGTTGAATATTCGGATTTTTTTCTTTGAGAAACTTTCCGGCGCCCATGATTGTTCCTCCGGTTCCAACACCAGCGATAAACGCATCAGGGATTAAGGACCGATAATGGAGTTGCCACCAGATTTCAGGACCTGTGGTAAGATAATGAGCTTCGATATTATCTTCATTGGAGAATTGTCGAGGAAGAAACGATTTCTTTGTCGTTTTTGCGAGTTGTTCTGCTTTTTGAATACTGCCAAGGAATCCTCCTTCTTCTTTACTGACAAGGTTGATCTGTGCTCCGAGACCTCGTATAAGATTGATGCGTTCTGGACTCATCCAATCTGGCATAAAAATCGAAACCGGATGGCCTAATGCACGACCGATTGCTGCGAAGGATATACCGGTGTTCCCACTGGTTGCTTCGATGATAAGGTATCCTGGTTTCAAAAGCCCTCGTTTGTATCCCTGTTTGATGATATGAAACGCCATTCTATCTTTGAGGCTGCCTGTCATGTTCATATGTTCAGCTTTTGTATATAGGGTCCGTTTTTTTCCTTTGTAGTTGAATTTTATTTCAAGAAGCGGAGTGTTTCCAATAAAACTTGTAAGTCCATGGACTCGTTTGTCAATTATATTTTCAACCATCGGTACAAAGATCCCCTTTATTTTCCCATCAATGCTGATAGATTTATTTAAGGATTTCTTTAGATATAGAAATTTTGAAGATTGTTTTATCTTGGGAGATACTTATCATAATGAATTATATTGACTGAGTATTTCACACTCATTGCTATGTTTGATTTTTAATACTACTTTTTCTTTTTCCTTTGTGTCACTATAGTGGATGCAGAGTTTTGCTGCTTGTCGTAAATCACCCTCATCTTTTTGTTTCTTTAAAAGGGTGATTGGGCTCCCCGTTCCAATGACTTCAAGGGCGATATCTTCAGGATTCATACATTGAAGGAGTACCTTATTTTCTTCTTCGTTTCGCCCGACAATAACTTTTGCCCCACTTGGAAGTCGAACATGTCTCCCGTATTTCAAGAGTTGAATATCTCTGATGGAATCTTCTCCGTTATTGAGTGCTTCTTTGAGTCTTTTTGCAAATTGTGGATCAGTAAGACGACATCCGCCTCCCGGACAAGGGTAATCTTTCACACCTATTTTTTTCGCAAGCTCTATCTGAGGGAGGCGCCGTCTACCTTGAATGTCAAGGAGTTTTTCTCGATCAACCCACTGTTGTTCTTCAGGGATAGTAAGAGGAAGTAGCTTTGCGGATAATGGCCGAAGAATCAACCCTTGCAGTCCTGCTTCTTTTTCAATAAGATTCATGGCTCGTCGATGTTGCGACATTGGTCGTTGACCAAGGACTTCACCAGTAAAAATAAATCGTGCTCCTATTTCTTCCATGTATTCTTTTGCTTTTTTAAACATGAAAGTCCTACAATCGATACACGGATTCATGTTACTACCGTACCCATGCTTCGGGTGTTTGATTATCTCGATATAGTCTTCACCAACCGAGATAATCTTAACGGAAACTCCGAATTGTTTTGCGACTTTTCCTGCTTCATGTTTACATCCTTTTCTGGTGCAGGTACAAAACGGTGTAATCATATTAAACGCGATTACTTCTATTCCTTGATCAATGAGAAGTTTTACTGCAAGTGTGCTGTCAAGACCACCAGATAAGAGCCCTATGGCTTTTACAGGCCCTAGGGTATTCATAGTCCGTTGTCACCTTTTTTAGAGACCAATATATTTAGCGTAGAGTGATTTCGCGATTTTCTTGTCATTGGTACCCATGATAATTGCTCTTCCATTTTTAAAAATGTTCAATTCATAATTCTGGATTTTGCATCGAAGGATAATTTTCCGGTTTTCTACTTCACCAACGTTTCGTAATTTTTTTTCCAGTTCATCGAAGGATACCACAGACTTTTTTACTGGTGATATTTGAATTGCGCCTTTCTCGCAGAGAGAAACCACATCTTCTTTGAGTTTTCCTTGTAAAAATTCAAAATGATGTTCCCCACAACATTCACAATGAGGATTCTTCCTGATTTCAAGGCTTTCGAAGGAATGGTACCAAACATCATAGGTGATGAGATTCTTGTTGATGTCTTTTTTTCGTAAAAGAATCTTCAATACTTCCGTACTTTGCAGAGAGCCAATGATAATTGGAATTGTTGTCAGAACCCCTACTGTATCACACGTTGGGAGTTCCCCCATACCGGGAATATCTGGGATAAGGCATCTGAAACAAGGACTCTTTGGTGGAATAATATTCATCGTCATTCCATAGGTTTCAATAGCACCACCATACACCCAGGGGATCGCATGTTTCACGCAAGCGTCGTTTATTAAAAAACGAATGAGCATATTATCAGTCCCATCAATGACGACATCCATGGTTTTGATGATGTCTTCAATATTTCTGTAATTGACGTCATCAACGATTGGTTCGATGATGACATCTGAGTTTATTTTCTCTAATTTACGCACCGCAGCAATTGATTTCGGAGCGCCAACATCATCTTCATCGAAAAGCATTTGTCGTTGAAGATTACTTAACTCGACGATATCTCGATCAGCGATTCGTACAAAACCTATTCCGCTTCTGACCAGGTTATTTGCGATGGTTGTTCCTAAAGCACCACATCCGATAATGACCACACGACTTTTTGTTAATCGTTCCTGGCCTTGTTTCCCAATCATTCTGAGTGGGCTATGTCTATTGTATCGATCATTTACTGGCACGAGAAAAACCCTCAATAAAGCCATTGGATTTTAACAAACTGCAAATTCTGCAGGTTTCTTGGTTCACTGTTTTTTTGTTTCCTTTGGCGATCAGACTCGCAGAATTCTTTATTTCTTTTAATATCAGCTTGTTGGATATATCAATATTTCCTCGCTTTCCGGAAAGGTATCGTGAGACTGCTGCATCGGTTATCCCTAACATAACGGCAGTTTTTCGTTGAGTAAAACCATGGTGTGTGACCAAGCTTTTGGTCAATTCTTTTCGAATCATTGGCAGCACACGCCAGACAATAGTTTCACAGGGTATTTTCATAGTTCTATTCTCCTTACATTACAATGCTTTTGGTTCTATCCTCTTATCTTTGCATCCTCTCTATCATTCCTCTTGATTTTAATAAAGTACAAATCTTACATGTCTCGGGTACTAAACTGTCAGGACCGTTTTCAAAAATAATGCTCGTAGATTTTTCAATTTCTGATAAAATATCATTATCTGCTATGTTAACGCCTCGCTTATTCGAGAGATATTGACATACTGCTGCAGGGGTCATCCCAAGTAACTCAGCGACTTGTTTTTGATTCAATCCATAATTTTTCATTAAATTTATTGAAAATTCTTTTCGTATAGCCGGTAAAACATGCCAGAGGACTTTTTCGCAGGGGGCTTTCTTCACCATGTTACCATAAATTCTATATATCAAATTTCTATATAAGAGTTTACCAATTGGTAAAAATTTGATATTTGGGGGAAATCTTAAACGTTTCAAACAAGATGATTCGGTGAAAAAAATGAGTAATAAAGAAAAGGTGCTGCTGTATGGGGAGATCCTTGAAGCTGTCGAATACATTGAGAATTGCAAGGAATTTATCTCAATTCTTCCTGAAGTGAGAACAAATCTTGTCTATGCTGCATCAGATGCGAAAACACCCGATGACGTGGTTGGAATCGATGGACGTATAACGGTTCTTAACAACATGCCCTACGCAGCAGGAAAACCTCGATTAGGGGCTTCGAGTCATATGGCACGGCTCATTCTTGGGCTTATGAAAGTCGATCCTTCTATTCGCGCAGGAATTAATTTTGTGAGTACACCTGTTTTGGAACAATGGTTAAAGAGATATTGTGAGCAAAAAGGATGGAAATACAGCACTATCGATCGGTCGAAAGAACCAAAAAAGGTTATCAAAAAAGAAGGAGCTTCAATGCCATGGAAAATAAAAGAAGCGATAAGAGCAGCTCATGGAAAGGTTCCGAAAATCTTCAATGAGTTTGGTGCAGTAGGAAAAGAAGATTTGTTTGTTCTGGTTGGAAAAAACCCTCTTGAGGTTGCAACAGAGGCTTGTGAGATTGCGAAAGCTTACACTCAAAGTCAGAGGCCAGCGTCAAAGGTCGGTAAGATTGATTTAGCAACGTTTACTTCCTTTTTGTTACAACGACTTGGAAAAAAAGATAGTACTGTCATTGTTCCTCCGTTGACAGGGGTTGATGCTGCAGTAATTGACATCGGGAATGACAATGTTCTCGTCATTGCGGAAGACCCTATTTTTTCGATTCCGAAACAACCATTTGAGATGTTTGGGTGGTACACGGTACATATCGGAGCAAGTGACATTGCAGTCATGGGAGTAAAACCACGATATATGACCTATAGTCTGCTCATGCCTCCAGAAACAAGCAATAAGGACCTTCGAACGATTATTGATTCAATACATAATGCCGCGCTGGGATTGGATATCTCAATCGTTGGCGGCCATACCAGATATTATCCTGGTTTTCTTACACCGACGATTGGCGGTGTGACCGTGTTTAGTGTAGCGAAAAAGAACGCGTATGTTACTCCGGCAGGTGCACAACCTGGTAATGACGTGATCCTTACAAAAGGACCTGCGATTGAAACAGTTGGTATTCTTTCGGTGCTTCGTGAAAAAGAGCTGCAGAAGAGATATCCTCAGAAGTTAATTGACAAAGGAAAATCTTTGTGTAAACAAATGACTGTTATACAAGATGCTTTAACTACGATGGAGACCGGTGGCGTAACTTCGATGCATGACGCAACTGAGGGAGGTGTGATTGGTGGTCTGTTTGAGGTTGCGAATGCAAGTAATGTAGGTATGAAAATCGATGAATCCCTATTTATTCTACCGGAGGAGGTTTCTATGGTGTGCGATGCATTTCATATCGATCCTATAGCTACAATTGCAGAAGACTCTCTATTAATTACTGCACGCTCTACTCACTCTGATAGAATTATAAAAAATTTAAAGAAAAAACGGATTGATGCATCAATTATTGGAACTGTGACGGATGATAAAAAAACAAGACTTTTGAAACGAAGAAATGGACGAGTTATACCATTAGCTATTCCTGAGCAAGATCCATTCTGGCCTGTGTTTTTCGAAGGAATGCAAGATAAATAACACAATTGAGAAAATGCAGAATTTATATTGGTGAGTGTTTAATTCCGACAGGGAGCTTTATTTCTATTAGGATTAAATCTCATAGTAGTTAAGAGAGTTAAACTTCGAGTTGGAATCACGTCCCCTGCACTAATTTAAGGGGGAACTGTAACCCCGGGGATACATTCCCGTCCCCGACATCCCTTTATATACTCAACAGGAGAAAAAAACATTTTTCATTGGATATACATTAAACCATCAAATACCAACTCATTTAATATCGGATATCTAAAAATTTAACCGATACCGATATATAGCAATAATCACATATCGGTAAATTATGAAATACGCCGATACCGATATCCTTATCGATGAATCCTTACTTAAAAAAATAGACGAAAAAAAACATCGATTAGACCGTCTCAGACCACTTCCCAAAGATGCCATACAAAAACTCCTTGAAGATATGAAACTTCGACATACGTATCACTCCGATGCCATCGAAGGAAACACCTTAACATTACAAGAAACCAAACTAGTATTGGAGGAAGGAATAACCATCGGAGGTAAACCACTTAAAGATCATATCGAAGCACAAAATGATGCCGAAGCATTTGATTTCATGCTACAACTAGTTCAAAAAAAGATACCGTTCTCCCAAGAAAGTATTCAGCAAATTCATGAGATCGTAACTAAAGGTCTAATGAAGGATTCTGGAAAATACCGAACAGGAAACGTCAGAATTACGGGATCATCGATAACCCCACCGAGCTATACAAAAGTCATTTCTCTTATGGATGACTATATCCATACCATTAAAAAAATTCCTGTCCGTCCCCTAAAAAAAGCAGCGTACATTCATCATCAATTGGTCTGGATCCACCCATTTTTAGACGGAAATGGCCGAGTCGCACGATTAGTGACAAACCTTTTCTTCATGCAGCAGGGATACCCCCCTGTTGTCCTGAAACAAGAACAAAGGAAAACCTATTATCATGCGTTACATCAAGCAGACAACGGTAATTTATCGCCTCTGGCCGAGTTTCTCGCAAAAGCCATGAATGAATCATTACAACTGTACCTTTCCGTATTCACCGACGAAGAACGACTCATCCCTCTGAAAGAACTTGCACAACACTCCCCGTACTCACAGGAATACCTTAGCCTCAGAGCCAGACAAGGAAAACTCGATGCTGTCAAACTCGAACAAACCTGGTACTCATCAATTAGAGCACTAAAAGAATATATCAAAAAATAAAACTCTCCTATACATCTCCTCAATTTATAGAGGAAACTGTAACCCCGGGGATACGTTCCCGCCCCCGACATTTCTCGATACCATTTTCAATGATTTGTTGAAAAGAAAAAAAATCGTCGTTCATCCTCTTTAACCTGATATTTTATTCTTCAAACTCATCGGTGATTTTCCGTAACGAATCAATCAGACTATCAAGTTGTTTAATTATCTGTAAGGCGTCTAGTTTACTACCTTTCAGTTTTAATCTATTTTTAAGAAGAGCCATCGCTGTACCAATCCTGCCTTCAAGAATGTCTTTGTAGGTCCCATAGTTCCCACTAATTACAAACACTGCGTCTTTATCTTTGATAGAATCACCGATTTGAACGATAAAATCACTTAAAGTACCATCCCGTAGTTCGAGGTAGAAATTCATGGTTGTATCCTGGGGAGGGACATGTTGGATTACACCAAGAACGGAGGTAGTGATATTTTTGAGGTCTTTTTTCGGATCAAGGTTGCTGCGAATATAATTCTTCCCATTTTCTATCCATTCATCTGACAAAAATTTTACCATTGGACATTTTCTCCTAAAAGCGAGTGAATCACATCTCTAAATACACTATCCTCTTCTTCGGTTAATCCTTTTGGTAATGGATAGAGAACATGTTCTTTCCGGTAGATACCTTTAAACAAATAGTTGATAAGAGTAAATATGTTGCCCATCACCAGGGATTTTTCTGTAGTTTCAAGTAAGGTTTTACTGATTCTACTGGCTGCGTCAACGTCGTTGTGATCATAAAAATAATCATATTCAATATAGATAAACTTCCCCATATCCAAGGGGCTAATAAAACCAAGTGCATGTTCCACTTGATACTTATCTCCAACATCTGAAAACATTTTAATCCATTTGAAAATGTGATTTTTATCACCAGCCCAGATTGCTCCTCCAGGACCCATCGTCATGCGTTGTCTCATTAATCGCGACGGTAATATCCGGAACGCATGCAGCCACACCACGTTCGTAAACTCAGGTTTCGTATAGACTTTTTTGAAAAAATCCTGTAAATCCTTGTCGTATACTTTTGCTATAGTTTCAGGTGATGCGTCCAACCCCTGTTCCAAATGCTTTCTCATCGGACCTGCAAAGATCGCCCGGAGTGGATCTTCTTCCTCTGAAAGTATTTTCATGAATTCACTATCTTTAAGAGAAGCAAGCTTCGGTGACCCTAAAATTAACGTCCTCATCATGGATTGATCAATGGTGTACCCTGTTATTTCTTCAACGATTTTTTTATCATCCTTTGTACAAACAACATCAAGCACATACCGGAGTTTCAAATAATTTTTACACACATCTTCAAAGTCTTTTGCAATTTGAGGTGTTGGACAAATAAACTCAGCAAGATATTTATAGGATAGAACAGCAAGTGATAATCCCACCCTGCATTTCCCAAGCTCAAGGACCACATCAAGAGCATCCTCGACGTTATCGAAGGGAACAAAAATTGCTTCTTCATCATCGAAAACAGGGAATAATTTTACGGTACTCTCGGTGATAATATATGAGGGACTTAACGATATATTCGTAAATCCATTATCTGTCGCATATGGGTTTGCAATTTCTAAATCATGATGACTTTTTATATTTCCATCGTTGTCTACAAGTGTAAGAGTAATGAAATTATCTGCAAAACATCCATAGGTATTCCCCCAGGTCGCGCTATTCCAGTTGTTGCAATGTTCGCACAGACATGAGCACCTGCTTCTGCAACATTTGCCCTGAGATGATGTTCATATGCTTCTTTCTGAAGTTCAAAAGAAGTGATTCCTGCACCAACCACTGCAGAGGAATTTTCAGGATGAATCTCTAATTTTTTTAACCGTAGCAGATCAATGACTATACCATGGTCTAGGCTTGTTGCATTTGAAAGAACTGTCGGTGTCGCTACGGATAACGCTGTCCCGCCACTCCGTGGCAGAAAAGGGATATTATGAGTATTTGCGAATTTGATGATTTTTGATACTTGCTCTGTGTTTTTTGGCATGACGATATAATACTCTAATGGCGCATCAGGAGGTATTATTGATCGAATATACGAAGAGACGATCACCGGATCATTTGTGGCCCATGCTTCCCCAACAATCTCCCGAAGCCCTTTGACAACATCATCCTCAGGGACATTTAATAACTGGCTTTTATCAAGTGTATTGACATATTCTTTTAAGGCCTGAGCGACCTTCTCTGGTCTTAGCTGTGTAGCAAAATTACATTGCTTATCACAGTGGCCACAAAGAGTACAGGAATTTGCTATTTCGATAAGTTTCTCTGTTGGTACAATTCTTCCTTCGTTAATATGTTTTACAAGTTCCATACAGCCCTGTGGCCAATACGCTACATACCCATGTTTTTTCCCAGAGGGGCATAAACCGGTTCCAAGAAAATCGATTCTGCACATACCGCAATGGGTACCTTTCTGAGCGATACTGACTGCTTCTTCTAAACCAGTTTTTTTTACTGTCATAACTTTCTTGTTTGTCATTTTTTTCCCCTTTTAGTCGATCTCAAGATCATTTCATATCCTAAGCCATATTAAATGTTTTTTCAGCGGTCATTCTCTTTATCCAGAAGAGACTACACATTAAGATAATGGCATCAATGTCTTATTTCAATCTCAAATAAGGAATCGTATCTGATTTAAATTCTTTTATGGAAAAATTTCGTATATTAAATGAAATAGGCAGCAAAATGGGTAAAAAATTAAATAGCTATACTTTATTTAATTAAATAGATAGAAAAGGTTGAGTAATTATGAAAATAAAAACGAAAGAGATCATTTCTGTATCACTCATCAGTTTATTCTTAATCGTTCTTATACTCCTAGGAGGATGTATGTATAAAATCCCACAGGATCCAAATACATTTACTAGGACGATTCTCTCAAATGGTTTAGAACGGACATACCGCATCCATATACCGTCATCATTACCAGAGAATGCCACCCCCGCACTTGTCTTTGCTCTTCACGGTGGTGATGGCACAGGCGACGGAATGGAAAGAACACTTACCCTTGGGGGATTTAACACGTTAGCAGATCAATATAATTTTATCGTAGTCTACCCCGATGGCATTGAAAAAAATTGGAATGATGGGCGAAAAAATGTTTCTGACCCAGCACATCAACAAAATATCGATGATGTCGGCTTCTTTACCGACCTCATTGACAATCTTACTAATGAGTTCAATATAGATCCCCATCGAATATTTGTCACCGGGATATCAAATGGAGCAATGATGTCTTATCGACTTGGTTTTGAGATTCCTGAAAAAATCGCTGCTATCGCTCCCGTTGCTGGCGCAATACCAACGGATCTGCTTGATTATAACATATCTGATGCACCAATCTCGGTCTGCATTATCAGTGGAACACTTGACCCGCTCGTACCCTGGGGTGGAGGTCTTGTTGGTACCCCAAGAAATCCTCGCGGGACGGTCATCTCAGTGCCTGAATCAGCTCTTTTTTGGGTGACGCATAATAATTGCGCCCCCTTGCCTAATAGTACATTACTGCCCGATATCGACCCAACAGACCACACCTGGGTTCAACAAGACATCTACTCTCAGGGGACTGGTAACACCGAAGTAGTCCTGTATACGATTTTTAATGGTGGTCATACCTGGCCAGATGGATACCAATACCTGCCAGAAGTTCTTATCGGAAGAACATGCCATGATATTAATGCGAACACTGCAATATGGGAGTTTTTTTCAGCCCATCCTAAAAAATAACAATATCATAACTAGAAAACCAGTAAAAACCTATTTTTTATATATATATATATATATAAAAGGTGATCTACCATCATGAATTCAAAATGGTATTAGAATCTTTTAGATTGCTTGATCAATTGATTTTAATATCGTGGTTTCTGATGGAGTTGTGCGCATAATTCATTAATCTCATTTTTTAGTTCAATCATCTTCATCTCACGATTCACCGTGATGGTTTTATACCGCTCCAGCTCGTTGATTTTATCTTTCAACGTTTGGGATGCTTTCTTACCCTCGGTGATATCCTCCATTGTGGTATAGACCGAAATGACTTTATCATGTTCATCAAATAAGAAGAAATCATGGATGGTAAAGAGCCGTTTCTCCCCAGATTTTGTTAGGTACTGCGCCTCATGACCAGCGGTATAGGATTTTACTTCAGATATCTTCTGAGCAAAGAATTTCTGAGCTTGCGTTTTTTCGCTATTGGAAATGAAATCAAAGAAGGATTTCCCAAGGACTTCTTCTTTTGTATACCCAAATGCATGACGCCATTTCTCATTTACGTCTGTGATGAGACCACTTGGAGATAAAGTATGGTAAGGAACTGGTGCTTTTTCATAGAGAAGTTTAAATTTTTTTTCAGATTCTTCCAAGTTTTTTTCTGTTCGTTTTTGATCGCTGATATCTTTAATAACACCGATTGAACCGACGACTTTATCTTCATGATTTTTTAGTACACTTAAGGAAATATCGACGTCTAAATGCTCATTATTCTTTTTTTGTATTTTTGTTTCAAGATGATGTTGTATTCCTTTTTGCCGAATATTTTGTGATCTGATTTTTTGCCACTCAGCAACCGGATATAAATCCTTCACAGGCTTCAGATATAAATCATCCTTAGACATCCCTAGTAATGTTTCTGCATATTTATTCCAAGAGATGATTTTCTCATTCTCATCAGTCAAGGTGATAGCGATTGCAGAGTTATCAAAAATCGTTCTGTACCTTTTTTCAGATTCTTTTAATTCTTTCTCTGTCTTTTTTAGTTCGGTGATGTCAGTAATGATGGCAACAGAGCCAACTATTTCTCCCTGAAACCCTTTTAGAATACAAAGAGAGATATCAACATCGAATGGTTCTGAATTTTTTCGAAGCATTTTTGTTTCCAATCGATAGCGGATTCCCTTTTGGCGAATATTTTCTTTACGTATTTTTTTCCATTCATCTGAGGGATACAGCGTATTTACAGGTTTCATGAATAATTCTTTCTCCTGCATATTTAAGAGTTCCTCAGTGTATTTATTCCAAGAAACAATACGTTCTTCATTATCTGCTAACGTTATAGCAACCGAAAAATTTTCAAAAATTGTTTCAAATTTCTCTTGAGGGCTTACCAGGTCAATAATCGTTCTTTTTGGTTCGTAACGAGAGCGTTCTTTGCCGTCAGCAGGTATAACCTTTTTTTGTTGAACGAAGGTATTTGAACTTCCATCTGTATTATACTCTGATGATGTAAGATTTTGAAGTTTTCCTAATCGTTCCTCTTCCCGTAGAATTTTTACAATTTCAGGATCAGCTGCCATCAAACCATCTCCAAACACAATATAATAAAACCATATAGAGCTCTTAATCTTTTACCAGATTGGATTTCTGCACGTTTCAATGTCCATTGTTTTTTTACGTCATCACATCCAATCTCATCTTGTCTACCACAGCGTTATACTATGAAATACTTTCTTTATATAAAAGAGTACTCATGAAGTAACAAATTTCTATTGTTTTTCGAACAACCTTAGAACATCTTTCCATTGTATTTTTTTTTTAAATAATCCAAGGTGTATCGCGTTTTTTTAATTAAGGAGAAACAGAGTTATTCGAGTTTTAATCCAACAGGAATACTCTATATATTTATGTTTTTAACGAGGGATATATAAAAAACATATCCATCCCCTGGAAAACTCATGTTTTGTGCGAATCGATTACATTGATAACCATTTATTTCTCCTGTTGAGGTTATTAGAATACCACTAAATTTGTGTCCGCATCCCGATGCGGTCGTAACATTATCACGTATTATTAAAATTTTGTTTCAAAACAAATTATTTCTTTCCTTTATAAGACAGAATGCCCATAGCAATAAGTGATATGATAACCAAAATGTGTGCTCACTGAAATGGTTATTGATCTGCAAGATGAAGCAAGTGAATGACAACAATCACCGGTTAATTCCATTTTCTTTTTTCCATATGTTGTATGATTCTCTTTGAAAGATTAAACCTGCGTACCTTTGTAAAACCCGGGAACGCATTTAGTTCGATCACATATACCTTAAGATCTTTACTAATCATCACATCCACACCAGCAAAATTCACATCCATCGCCCTTACGGTTCTGATTGCACTCTGGACTGCCTTGTCGATAACGTTTTTAGGAAATCTTTTAAGAAATTGAGTTGACCTTCCCTGCCCACCTTGAGATATATTTGCTGTAATCGCACCCTTCTTATTTGTTCTCGGAAAGATGTATAACACTTCGTTATAGAAAACATAAAGCCTCAAATCAAATATAATATCATCCAGTTTGCAGGAATCTACGGCCTCCTCAATTACAATATCTTTTGTCAAAATCTCTTTCAAGAACTCAACATCGTCTGTGATATCTATAAATGTCCAATCATAATCAGAACGCAGACTAAGTATCTTACCATCCTCGAATCTGAAATTCGTCTTCCAGTTGCCCTTCTCCAAGTACGTTATGCCCTTACCCATGGAACCATATCGAACCTTTAAAAACAGTTTTTTGTTTTCTTGGTCGACCAACTCTAAAATATCCTTATAATCCCTTAAGTAATAGGATATCGGTACTTTAATCCCATTTTCAGATAAGACCATCTTTGTAAACTCTTTGTCGCGGTCGATAGCAATTTTCAATGGATGATTTATAAAATATAATTTCTTACCTCTATAGACCTCTTTGAGAGTTCTATAGATCTCAGACCAAAAAGATCTGAACTTGTTATAAAACTCCACGTTTCCGTATATGCCTTTGTATCCTTCTCTTTCAATATGTTTATCCCAATATGTAACGGGGAAGAACAGAAAGATTATAAGCGTATCACTATCGATTAAGGGTAGCTCATTCTTCTCAAGAAGATCATATGTAGCGGTAACCCAATTCAGTTTTTTTGAACGATGTTTCTGCAACTGCTTACAAAATCTTTCATAAGAATCCCAGTCTAATTCATCTCCTAATACAAGTACAGTAGTATTCATAGATATATGCAACCCAAATGGATACATGTTTTGGTTATTTCAATGTTTTTATATTCCGGTCTTCTTTACGTCATATTCCGAGGAAATACTATGGCATTTGAAAAAGATGGATATGTCCTACACACACGTGAAGTCCAGTTGAAAGGCGGAAAAAACCAGAAAATATACTATTTTTGCAAAACAGGAAACAAACCAAAAAGTGGCAAACCCTGCGATATGCCCGATGGATATACCACTGGTGTCAACAAACGAACAGGATTACCATATCTAAAAAAGAAATAAATCACCCTAATGCATTATACTCAATAAAATATAATTTTACAAGTGTATAAGAGAAATCATTTTATACCAGAGGATTGCTATCTTAAAAAGGTCTATTACAATGACACGTGATACAAAGAAGAAACAAAAATCTTGGCTAAGAAACCTATTTCGTCCAAAAGCTTCTCTTGTTAAAGAAGACACCGGGATTAGTCTTTCAGCGCTTAAAAAACTGGCGATGACAAAAGAACAAAATGATATATTAAATCGGATAGAACGGGAAACGATACCAAGTGTTAGAGCAGCATGGATAGATTATTTCCTTGAAAAAACAAAACAT
>Ga0307379_10006311_pt1 | contig 16331 bp, 17 predicted proteins | sample UN2MG_FD_202237 | JGI IMG/M metagenome (GOLD analysis project Ga0307379, IMG submission 202237) | Soil microbial communities from Risofladan, Vaasa, Finland - UN-2 | ecosystem: Environmental > Terrestrial > Soil > Coastal area > Acid sulfate soil | place: Finland: Risofladan, Vaasa | collected... | reverse complement strand
TTAACACCTTTTCCTTCTCTATCTTTATACGGCATAATATTTCTCCTTTAAATTTACGGGATGATGATTACAGAGGCTTTCCATGTGGCACTGGCTGGATCAATCGCACCAGCCGTTGGATTGTACAGCCGCACCGTTACGGTATCGGCAGCACTCACATACCCGGACCACATCAAATTAGTATCAACTGTGGATGGAACACCAAGGGATACAGCATCACCCACGTTGGCACCAGTTACCGTGATTGTGTCTTCCACAACCAACCCGGCAGCAATGGAGGGAAAATCAATGACAGCAGATCCGGTTAAGTGCGAATCCTCGATGGACGCTATACGCACCGTGTTGGCTGTTATGAGTGCATCCAGTGCTATCTCCAGTGCGGATACGCACGGAGGGCAGTAAGCTGGTTTACTGCAACTGATTGCTTGGATCAGGCTGTTAATTTGTTCTTCTGTGCAGGTCATTATTTTTTCTCCTTTAAATTTTCTTTTCTACCAATGTGATCATCAATGTCTTCATGGACTTCTTCTTCAAGCTCATGGAGTTTGTTTAAAATCTTTTGGACTTCATCGCATCCTTCCGGGCTGCACCATACTTTAGTATCCATTCCAAATCCCATCACACCCCTGAGTTGACCGGATTCTGATACCAGTCGAACCTTGAGGAATTTGCACATAACACCATCCGCATTCGGTTCATCAAATACCTTTGGTTTTCCACTTGCCCAGACCATGAGATCGTTATTTCGATACTGATGGGCATTTTCCCTTGTGTGTCCTGCTTCAAGATCAGTTCTACCAATATAGTGAAGTCGATCTATTCTGAATGAATCTGAATAGGATGAATTAAGATCCGTCATTCTGAATATGACTTCACCGTTCTCATCCTTGGCAGTTTTCAGCCAGCACGGTCCCGGCCATGAATGTATAATTGCACGGGCGGTTCCATTGAGGCTCTTCAATTGATGCTCGATATAATGCCGAGTATCCTGACCATGCTTCTTGTTGTTATGGATAATACCAATGTAGCTAAGAACCACTACAATCCCAGTAAGAATTGTTGGAGCGTGTCCAATTAATATATGTGCAATATCAGTCATTATGTTAAAGTTGGTGAAATTGGTAGTGCTACTTTATATCCTATGTAAAGTCCCATGCTGACGAGGACGGCAAGAGCACCTGCCCACCATGCAATGAAAATACCAGCTACAGCACCGCCAGCTAAACAGGCTGCTATCAGTGGCCATTCCTTTTTCCATGCCATCCATGCACCGATGAATAGAAAAAATGCAAATACCAATCCTTTGAAATACTCACCTTGGCTCCATGCCTTGAGTATCTTAGCATAGTCCTGCGAGCCACCAATGGTTGTTTTTGTTTCGGTCTGGTCTACCAGTATATCTCCATTCGGCTTTATAGTAGTCCTAATAGTCCTGCTCTCCATGCTTGATGGACCCTCCGGGTTCTCAGGCTGATTCATTCCCATGGATAACACTGGAAGTCCTTCTTCCCAGTTTGGATCACCCTGTTGGGGAATTGTAGTGGTTGCACCACCACCCTCTTGAGGACGAGGACCACAGGTAGTGAAGCCGCAGCACATCAATAACATTAAACTGATAGTTAGGATTCTCATGCTCTTCCTAATGAATCTAAGATATTGCGTACCCCAATATATATGCGTTGCTGAATTCGGTCATACATAGCATTAATCGTTGAATCACTTGAATGATATAACTCACCCCCAACTCCAAATGCTCCACAGGTCCACGGACCATAATATTGAGGTGTTAATTCATTTCTGCCACCGTAAATATAATCAGTCACACTTGAAGCCACATGGTAAGAATTTGTCCTACTGACTGTGGCTACAATGACTCCATTATTACGCCAATGACCTTTATTATTACCCGCATAATCTCTTGAATTTCCTACCTCGATTAAAGACGGAAGGGTTGGATATGCCCGTGTATCGTTATTTCCCTGACTCCACGAATAAATAAGCGAACCAGCAGTATCGGTCAAAGCTGAGTCATTCTTGGCATTATTGACATACATATATCCCTCACCGACAGGGGCTTTAGATATAAGATAATTCCAGATAGTATGATAATTCCCATTTGGGGATGCCCGGACAGCAACCTCATTTAATCCAACAACCCTTAGTCCCATTGCTCCATCAAACGTGTATCCTCCTGCTGGGGTATATGTGGGGGTGCCAGCACCAATCTGGGTTAGTACCTGAGCACCGACATTATAAACGAGTGCTACATTTGCACCATTAATGTCTTCAGTTGCGGGGAGCCAGAAATGGTTGAATTTGTCGATTGCCGCAGGGTCACCATGAGAGACATCCACCCAATCTGTGAAGGCTGAATCAATGGCTTCTTGGACAGCACCATTAACTGTTCCACCTTCCCCTGCCACTGCTGAAAGATAATCGCCTGTCTGAGTATTTTCATCAGCATATACACCCGTGACCTCTGCTGCGAATCCAGATACAACAACCTGAGCAGCATTCTCCTTCAGCTTAAACTTGGCCTTTAGTTTCCGTAAGGCACTGGTTTTATGCCGAATAACAACAATCTTTTCCCCAGTGTCAGTAATTAAAACTCTTGCTCCGCTCTTTGTCCCGCCAGACACACTTTTTATTGTCCCTGAATCAATGCTGTCGCCACTCAATGAACCATCAGCATCAATAGAAAATTCCAGTGTCCCGGCAGTTAAAGTATCAACATTAAAAGTAACCGTGGTTTCCTTATCGTTGATTTCCGGGGCAATATCCTGTGGAAGAACTGCCACTGAATCCCCATCGCTTGTTCCGGTTAATCCATCTGAACCGTCTGGTGTTAATGATGTCCATTCTGCTCCCGTGGTATCTGATTCAGCCCATGTTGCAGTTAGAGGAATTGGGACTGGTCCGGGGGGAGTTGGAGGTTTTGGGGGTGTTGGTCCACCTCCGGTAAGTTTACCAACGAGTCCTTGAATCAGCTTTGCACGGGTGAACTGCACATCATAAGGTGCTCCAACGATTTCACATATATTATAAATCGTCTTCCATTCCTGTTCACGGGGATCGAGGGTGCCACCTTTAATCAGAAGAATCCTTTTCCACAGTACCGGAGTGGTGTCCATACGGTTGTAAGAGCCTCCCAGCTTGACGAGGATGGCTCGCAACACCGTAAGGTAGGAGTCTAGTCCACTAATGTCAGCACCAAGATCCATGGCGATCTGACGCACGTTACGGGTTTCGGTGAATAAGTTGCTCATAATGAAATAAAGCCCCGCCCCCGAAAGGTAGGGGGCAAGGGCGGGTGTTTAACGGTACATGACACGATCAAATTCATAGGTAATCCCTGTAGGAATACCTGCCCCCGAAGGGACAGGTATTGAAGAGGAATTAACCTTAACCTGCTGGGCAAGTGTCAGTATTGCTGTACGCAGTACCGGCAACCAAACCAGTGTTAGCTTTCTCACGCAGATACATGAACGGAATAACAGCGTGTGGCTGTTCCGCACTGTAAGCACGTTCGATTTGATAGTGGTGGTGACCAACGTCTCCGTACTCATTGTTACAATCAACAGAGTAGAACCAGTCCAGTTCGCCACCCGACATTTGCGGTGCGAAGCGGAAGGAACCTTCACCAACATAACGTGCTGGGACGTAGCGGGTGAAATTGTTCGGAGCGATTACGAAACCAATTTCAAATTTGGCAGTCTGCCATTCAGGATTGACGATACCGTTTTTACCACGGTCACCGGCAACCTCGATGATTGGTTCGATCAGAACTGGATTACCATCGGTATCAAGACAGTTGAACCTGAGAGGCTCTTCATCGACACCAAGAGCGATACCACGATAAGTTAGGTCGGTCCATGCAAAGCCCCAGAGAGCATTCTTGCCGTCACCATACGAACCCTGCATAGCCCCTAAGAGGTTCTGGTTCGGGTTGGCTTCGTTACGGAAGATGGAGTTCTGGGCACGTCCGGTAATAACACGGAAGTGAGCATTGGCACCGGCACCAAACATTTTCAGTTTGAGGGTATCGGTCATATACTGGGTAAGCAGTTCCAACGCCACGAATGACATCGGAGCATCAGGAGTCATACCATTGTAATCAACGGCAATCTGATTGAGTCCACCGTTGAGCAAGTCTTCAAACTGCTCACCGGATTTGGCAACGAACTTCACACCAGACAGATCATGGATCTGGGCACGAATATCGACATTGACCAAATTGGACACGTTCTCCTTCAAGGACTTCTCAGCACTCAGGTAGGAACTCTTAACCGCAGACACAGCCTGCTTTACGCAGACATCAGGACCACGACCACGGAGGGTCTGCATTGTGGCCGTAAAGAGTGTCTGACCAAATTCATCCAGATTCGGTGTCAAGCCACAGGCATTGGCACGGTTAACGAACGTAGGACGAACCAACGAGTGCCCCGGAGCAGTGCGATTGGTGACAGCATTGATGATGTCATCGCCCTGATTAGAGGCAAAGGTGTCACCGTTGACAACATTGGCAAACGGTGAATGCACCATGATATAGAAGTTAATCTTTTCCGAAATCTGGGGAACCTGCTGGGCAACCAGACTGGAAACGGTGGTGGGATCGGCACATCTAGCCATAATAAATATCTCCTAAGAAATGATAGTGAACTAAGAACACATCAGCCGAATTGCTGATCTGTTATCGGATCTGCCCTCCGGTGACAGGACATATATACACCGTTCTTTGGTTCCCAGCCTGCTGACGCTAGAAGATATTTTACAGCTATGTGGTAACGATCCACGTAAACGCTGGATGCATTATAGCATACTTCCACGTTCACGGGTAAAGATTTTTTATTCTACTTAATTTTCTGATTAAAAAAACAGAATTTTCCGATATGGCCAGAGAGGCATCCAAAGTCCACATACGGCTGATGTCCGGAAGCTTGAGCACGGAGTGCAAAAGAAGCATCCTCCCCGGCATCCTTCATTGGCAGATAGAACGAATTTGGTGCATTTGACTTTACTGACCGAACCTCAGGAATCTTTTCCAGTATGTCCTCATACACCCTGCGGTGTACCAGACAGCATCCAGCACCAACCCAATTAGTGGGATAGATACGGTCTGATGGTCCATTCTGCAACTGTTTCTGCATCTCAGGACGGTTCCTGCCCTCATCAAACATGGGCATTCCTAAGCCATGCCTGTCAAAATATGTGGCACTAACCAGTGTTTTCTTGTGACTCATCAGTCTTTCGAGCACATCAACACCAGCAAATTGCTCTGGAATCTTTGCTCCCCACTTCTTGAATTCATCAGGATACCCCATTGGTGGAGCCATATCATCATCCAGCCAGAGTGCCCACTCCGCATCCGTTGCCAGAAACTTATCAGCCAGCTTATTCCGTGCTAGATCAATTGAACTACCCACCTCTTGGAGATAACCAAGATCAGCCTGATACCTGTATCTCAGGATCTCAACAGCTTTCATCATAAGGGGTTCCGGATATCGATAGATTGGATTTAGAATATAAATCTTAGCCCCATCAAATGGGTTGTCCGGGGAGGACCATTCGATCCTCCCCGTATCCACAACTATCTGGGCAACAGCAAGCGGTGGATCAACCTTCATATCCATCCAGCCTTCTACGGCTTTTGGTGTATATTCTTTACCAAGTCTCTCCTTGAGAATCTCGTTAACCCCTTCAACCCCCTCACGTTTAATCCATAAGGAGACAATTTTAGAAAGATCCAGTACGGCCATGGCTATCTAGGGATGGATCTGGTTGAACTGAGGAATCCACCAGAAGAACTCTCCTCATCTAGAATTGCATCCAATCCTTCTCCGAATGTTGAAGGTGGCTTGACTTCTTCCTTTGGTGTCAGCTTTTCCTTTTGTGGCTTTAATCCCCTAGCCTTTGAAACCTTGCCCTTTTCAGCCTCCAGCTGCTTAATCTGTTTCCTCAGTTCCTTAACCTTATCGAACAGCACGGGTGCCAGAGCAGCATCCTTAAACAGTTTCTGCCTCTCCTCGATTGTGTTCGTCTCCAGCAACCGTTGAGCATTTTCACGGTAAAAAGCCCTACGGGAATTAAGGCTCTCAGCCAGCTTCAGCTTCTCACCAGATAAACCTTTTGTAGGAAAATCAGCAAATGTGGGACTTTTCAAGATCAACGTATTGAAGGTTTCACTTTTCAGTCTTGAGGATACCTCCTGATGCCTCTTCATAGCATCATCCTGCTCCTTCTTTTTATCCTCAAAATACTTATCTGCATTCTGAGTTCTGTTTTGAACCTCTTCCTGACGTGCCTTATTTAATTTAAGCAAATCGTTTACTGACGAGGATAGAATAGTGGCATCAAGCGGATTAGACTCTTCCAGCCCGGACATCAATTGTTTGAAGTGCTTCGGAAAATTCCGTGCAAAAGTCTCAAAGCCCATCTTCTTTACCTGATTAGCCTGATCTTCATCGAGGGTACGTTCAACGATGTCGTAGATAGTCTTCTCAGTCGCAGCAATTGGAGTATCATATTTATTCTTGATCTCCTCATCGCTTCCGATGTTGTGACGCATCCGGAGCATATTCAACTCATGCCGTTCTTCATCGAGAATAGGTTCACCAGCTGGCTTTGCAGCCTTCAGTTTTTCGATCTCCTGTTCCAAAGCTTCGGCCCTAGCCTTCTCCTTATCAAGGATACTTTTTAGCCGGTTATTACTCCCAAGCAGCCGATCAATTCCCTTCTTTGTACTTTCCTTGGTATGTGGGTTATTCCTGATCTCCTCGATCTCAGCCTTAGCATCATCATCATCTGCTCGACTGTGTTCTTCGGGTTTATCGGGTTCGAGTTCCTCAGACAATACCTTGTCTATGGACTCATCGCTATATTCGAGTTCCTCCTCAGGTTCTGGCTCCAGTTCCTCTTCCGGTTCGGGTTCGGGTTCAGGCTCTTCCTCTGGTTCAGGTTCTGGCTCAGGTTCCTCTACCTTAGGGACTTTCCTCCCTGTCTTCTCAGACTTTTCTGGCTCTTGGTTCTGGTTACCAATCGCATGCAGATCGGCACCTTCCCTCTCCAGCCTATCGAACTCCTCCTCGATTGAGATGGTTAGTTCCTCTTCACCTTTGTTTGTTTTAATCGTGTTAGTGTCTATTCCGTCTTGTTGCATTTCTATTTATTTTAGGTTTTTATTTGTCCCATAATCGGGATCTGTAATGTCTTCGATTGTTCGCAGACATTCCTTCCAACCCTTGTTTTTCGCACCTGTTAAAGCCGCAATCTCCAATGGCTTATCGCTCTCATGATCGATAATTGCCAAAGGTGCCAATCGCTCCATAAATTTTTGTATCTCATGCCCCTCAGGGGAATGCCACAATGCACGTAGTTTTACCCGTGCATTCTCAGTCAATGCTAGTTTTTCCATTCGTTCCTATATTTTGATCGTGTGTCGTTACCGTAGTTAGGCAGCACCCTGTGCTGGAGCCTGAGCCTGTTGTATCAACTGTTCGATTGCTTTTCTTGCATCGGCCATGAATGCCTTGGCTATATTCTGGTACTCACCTAAAGTTTCCTGCTGTTCTGCTGCTAAGAAATGATCCTGATAGTGCTCTAGTGCAGCAGCTGCTCCCTTGATGTTGCCTTCGTTGAGCATGCTGTACAACGGACCGGTCCACATCCCGGTATTAGGATCACGTTCACCAGACAAGAACTGCATATGAATAACATGTTCATCCCGTGGAGACACCAGAACAGCTGTACCCTGTACAGACATTGTAAAGGTTTCATCCTGCTGCTGGCGTGTAGCCTCAATCATCTGGGTCTGGTCACCTTCTGCTAGTAGACCCTGATCAGTCAGTTCCTTGCCAATAGTTAAAATGGCAATGGTATGTTCTAACCACCACTGGTTCCACGCAGGATTACCCAGCTTTGTTGTCAGGAATGCAATCTTCTTATTGCGATCCATATCCGTCCAATCGACTCCTGTCTGGACTGGAGGTTGGGCAGCGATCAGGTTTAACTCTTCCCTGCTCATTACCTTGAGACACTTCTCCTGTGCCAAACGAGCCTGTGTATCGATTGCAGCCGGGTTCATCATCCTGCGAACCATCATTGCGATTACATGGCCGATATAGGTAAGCCAATAATCCAGCTTTGCATCCCGTGTTTCAGCTTCCTTCAGGGCATCGATCTGCGACTGGGTTGCAGTCTTGTCTGATGCCATTGAGTCAGGTGTGAATGCCCCGACCTTTTCTTCAGCCAGTCCACGCAAGTAACGGTCTATGGTAATAAATGCTTCAGCATTATCTGGAAGGGAATTATTTCCTCCCATTACCACTGCACCCGCTACATAAATATATTCGTCTGTGACCGTGGTCTTAACGTTAGTAAGTTCAGCCGCATCCTTAACAGTCAATACGAACTTACCCCTGTTATCCATCTGATCCTGTGCCTTATTTCGTGACTTCTCAATATTGAGAGCCATGTCGTACAGCATTTGTCCTGCCCCCATGGAGCCATAGACTGAACCATTCCCAATGTCATAACAGACTGCCTGTACGACATCCTTGACGGCATTATACATACCTTCCTGATAACAAAGTTCATCCCCTGTATCCCGTTCGATTATCATCCTCGATACGCTTCCGTCATATTCCTTGGCATATAGAATCGATATTTTAACCAAGTTCCATTCACTGGTGAAGTTCTCTGGCTTGATCAGTTCCAAATCAACATCCTGAACGACAATCGCCTGTTCATCAGTGGACTCCTCATCATCCTTCCTTAGGGGTTTTGCAGCATTGATTGCTTTCCGCATATTCTCAACGTTCCACCCGGCATCTTTTGCTACTTCTTCATCTGCGATATAATCGTATGCATCTGACACAGAGTACTCACGTCTAATGCCGAAATAATCTGGTTCTTCCCCCTGCTTGGTTCCGTTTGGAACAGCACACTCGTCCAGACGAAATACTAATGGTCGCCAATCGAGTTCATCATCATAGGCAACAAACGACTTTCCAAGCTTCACATTATGATCAGCCAGCAAATACAGGAAGAAATGCCATCCTGCCCAACCCCTGATTGTGTCGGTGACAACATTACGAAATGTCTCGGTCTTAATGGATGATTCCGGTACATCAACTGGGAATTTAGCAGCTGTCAGGTATGGAGAACTCTTCACACGCATAACTAGCCGTGGAATAATACGTGCTATGATAGTACCAAGAAATCCAGTGGAGAAATTCCTTTTATGTCTCTTGGCCTCTTCTGCCAGTTTAGATGGGTCTAAGGGTGGATCAATCCCGTCAGCTTTTGACCGAATTTTTGCAGCTTCTGCAACACGATCATCGTTTGCATCAAAAAGACTGGTGATAATATCCTTAGCGTGGGCAGCATCACGGATAGCTGGCTGGGTTCCCTCAAGTGATTTATTCAGTTCGGGAGTTTGTGGCAACACCCCAACAGCAGTTGTTTTTTCTTCTGTACCGTATTGCCCTAGAGAGGTTGATTGATTTTCCATCTCATGGATTATACCACAACTCTCACCCTACGGGTAAAAACCCTGTATTATTCACCACCAATGGATACGCATAAACCGTTCGTTATCATCAATAGTTATCATCCTTCCGGACTTCCCAAGAACCTCTACCTCGTACCCCAACAGATTAGATGGTTGGTGTATTTTGCCAACCTTAGCGTGAACGACTGTTCCAGTTACCCTCGACTCCCAGTCATCCGGATTCATCCTGAACGACACCTTTACGCCCGTCATCTGCCTTGCTCGTGATGCCATCTTCTGTCTGCGGGTTCTGGGCTTTGGTTCACTCTGGTTCACAAATCTTGGACTCCTCCCTAAGCTTCTCATTGGCCCACAAAAATCTAGAATATTTTATATGCCGACAGTATGTTCGGCCCTTCTTCGGTTTGAATGAAGATCCATAATCCACGATTTCTCCACCATTTTTCCTTAAATTAGGGGCACATACTGCTTCAAAATCCTCACAGGTACAGAACCCGTTCCCCTTATTGGCATGTAAGTTGACTGTATGTGGATGCCTTGAATTCCCCCACGACTCACACCGGTAGACTCCATATTCTACTTTCTTGATCAGGATAGAATTTGTTTTCTTTGGCATCAGAACTGATTCTTATCCTCTGGTGGTTGCTCATCAGACTGGCCCCTGCTGAAGAAATGACGGACACCATAGCTCTCCATCCTGAAAGTACGGCTTTCCTTATCGAACCAAATTTTCCATGACCCGTGCTCACCGTTCTCACGCTGTTTCCAGACTTTTATGATGCCATCATGTAATGCCTCTGCCTTCTCTCTGGTAGTGTCGAACTTGAGTGGGTCTTGAATCCGTTCCTGCTTTTCCTCGTTTCTCCAGACTGTGATACCGTTGTCGATGGGCTTAATCATCCCTCCAGATCCTTCGACATCATGGCGACCGGGGATGTGCCCCTCCTTGCTCCCCTTCAAATTTGAGTGGGCAACCAGTGCCGTATGCGTGTTGTGGGTCAGATCGAACTGAGTCAGGGATCTGGTAATTTTATCCTGCTTCTCATAGTCCTCCTTCATCACGAGGAAGTGCAGGCTGTCTATAACGAACCGTGTGATTCCGTAACGCCTGTAGGCATACTCCATATCGGAAAGCAACTCCTCCCACGTCAGGTGGAAGTCTATGCCCCTTGGTGAACCTCCTGAATGATAGACCATACGATCATCCAGCCAATCAGCCACTTCGTCCACCTGCTCATCGGTTGGATTGTTACCAACTTTTTGCTGAACGAGGATAGCCAGCATCTTTGCTGGCGGGATCTCCAATGAACAAATAAATACCTTCTTCCCTTTGATCATCTCGTGAATATGGGACTGGTAAAGCCAATCAGACTTACCGTGACCCGGATAGCCTGAGACAATAGTCGTCTCACTATCCCTGAATGCAAATGGGATATGCTGGAACATGAAGTCATTGTGTTCCCTCTCCTCTTTCGACTTATGGATAAGCCTCTTCGCTTCCCTTACATAGGAACTTGGCTTTCTAATTGTTTCAGGAGTGTAGTAATATGCATTCCCAATAAAGCTGCTCCAGTTCACCAGACTCTCATCACCGGACAAGAATGCCTCGTTGGCATCATTGTATGGGGGTGGGATCGGCACACGCATCACACGGGACTGGCCCAGCCTTTTGCTGAGTTCCTCGGCACACTTATCACCGGCAGCATCACGATCCGTCACAAGGTAGATTGTCTCGAACTGGTTCAGTGAATGATAATCATTATCGATCCAATTCATGTTGGCTGTTCCGGATGGCATCGACAGAACCGGAATTCCAGATTCCATCTGGTCTACCGTCATGGCATCGATCTCACCCTCAGTGACAATAATCTTCCTGTCAAATGGTGTCACGTTCCACCACCCGAACAGGGTGGGATACGGTGGTGTGCTCCAGATGACCTTCTTACCTTTCTCATCACGATACAGGGAGCAGTATTTAACGTAGGCTCTTTCGCCTTCAGGTGTAATATATCGGAAAGCATATGCAGGTCTTGTTGTGTCTGGATGCATTCTGATCCGGTACTTTTTCAAGGTGTCATCACTGATTCCACGCACATTATTAAAATACTTGTGCACTGGTGTCCTGCTAATCTGTGTAATATCAGTATTCTTAAACCCCTTCGGTTTTGAGTCCCTTATTTTGTGCACCTCTGTGACACCAAGAAACTTTCTAGCCTGATCCAATGCATCTTTAAAAGAGATGCCTCTACTCCTGAGCCACAATTCAAAAATGTCTCCACTTTCTCCGGTGGCATGATCATTCCACACACCCGCCAAGTCGCCTTCGAGTGCTACGTTGAGACTCTTGCCCTTATCACCCTGAATATTTCCTATCTGAAAATTCCTTCCCTTCACGGTTCCATCAGGAAATAGGAATTCCAGCACTGGAACAATCTGGGTTTGGAGCTTAGATTTTACTGACTGTGCATCCATAATAACTTGTTAGCAAAATACGGGAGAGGGAATCCACCCTCTCCCGTATAGTATAAGGATTCGAGTTACTTAATCTTGAGTTCTTGAAAAGCATAATGGAGTGCTTCCTTGCGAAGCTTCTCCAACGTCATCGATGGACTCAACGAAACCTTGAAGTTCCAGTTCATATCCTCACAGATGACCTCCTTGCCTGAGTTGTTGATGTACCAGATCAGATGATCTTTCTCCATCTTTTTGAACTCTGGCATTTCAGAATTCTCGAACACAGGAAGTGGCTTTGATTCCCAATCAATTACATCTGACTCTTCAGCCTCAGGCTCTTGCCCTTTAACTTCCTCCGGTGCTACAGGGAATACTGCTGCCGGTGGAATCGGAGCCTTTGGTGCCTTAGACTCCTGAGGTGCTTCCTCAGGCTCTTCCTCTGGTTCTGGCTCAGGTTCTTCGGATGCAGTAATGTCATCGTCTTCGAGTTCCACTTCCTCTCCACCTTCCAATTCCACAGAATCATCAGGCTCTTCCTCGGTGAACAACTCATCCTGTCGCTCATCATTATCACTCTGCTCTTCAGCATCATTGATCATGGAGTCGGCCCATGCATCAAACCAACTCTGTTGCTCTGGTGTCATGGGATCGCTACGTTCAATAACCTTCAGGATGGCATCACCACTAGTATTCCTATACTTAATGGTGATCTTCTTCGGGGTGTATTTAACTTCCCTTTTTATATGCGTTTTTCTTACTGTGGTCATAATACCTTTATGTTTTGGGTTTATTTAAATATTCTTCGGGTAGCCTCTGCGATCAGGAGGGCATCGACTATTCCGTCATGTGGAACTTTTGATTTAGCTGTAGCCAGAAAGCCTTGATCTGGCCACAGGCGTTTTGCTGCTACCAATGCAGCAGCCTTTGTGTTGAATTTCTGGCCCTTTGCCATCTTCGGCTTTTTCCAGAACACCCTCTGCCACTCTACGGCAGAATAGATCGTATGACGATGCTTGGATATTACAACACACATCATAACAGCTGCGAATGAATAGGTCATACTTCGCAGACCGGCAGCACTGGCAGCATGCCCACCCGGATCTTCAATCCCAATCGTATAATCTCCAACTGGTACTGGAAATTTGATCAAGTTCCAAAGTTCCGGAAGATCAATTTCCCTTCCCTTACCTTTTTTCACGGTTGGCATACGCCTAGTACTGAGGATTCTTCCACTGCTACCAATGACACAGATGGCACCATCCAGTCCACAATCTATTCCGACATAATTCATAGTGTTAGTACCTGATGGAAACGTGTGGAACGTGACCCTTTGCAATGGCTATCACCACACCCTTGGAGGTTTCCTCATCCAAACTGCAATGCTCCATTAACGCTTTCACAATGTCATTGTGAACCACCCTACTATGCTCACGGGTAATTCTCATTACCTGAGGGGCTGGAGCAGGTGCTGGAGTAACCGCACCAACGTGTTCGAGTGTAGGAACCGGCATCTGAGGTGGAGCAGGTCGCCAATTGGGATCATCCAGATTAAGTGGAGGGGTAACTGGTGCTGGTTGCTCTCTTGCTTCCTTCTCAGCCTTCTCCTTTCTCAGCTGCTCTAATTCAGCAGCATCAACCACCCGTTGTTTGGCTTTCGCTAAAGCACCATCGAGGGCAGCTTCAACACCCTCAGTATACAGGTTGGCATCAGTCTGGAATTCTTCATAATCCAATTCCTTAAACCCCTTCAATTGCAACTGCTTCTTTTCCAGATCAGGGACAATCTGGAACCCTATATTCTCCTTCAGTGCCAGTATACTTTGCAGATTTGCACGATGGGTACTTATGCGGGTTTCCTCTTTGAGTTCCCAATCAGTGGTAGGTTTCCTCAGATGAATAGCGAGGGCTTCAAGCTTGGTCTTAATTTCACTTCTTTGCCCATCAATAATTTTGGCCTTATCCTTCAGCGGCTTTACCACTGAGGCACCAACCTTATCAATATGTGCTTTCGACTTCCGGACATTATTTGCCAGAGTAACGCACTCGGCACGTCCCTCTTTAGTTTCTCCATCCAGAACAATGGATCTCAGATCCTTGTCCAGCTTGTCCACCAACTCGATCACACTCTTGTCATTGAACATGACAGGAGTGATCTCAAGCGGCTTTGCAAGGATGGTTGTTTTGGAATCTTCTGATTCTTTCATTTGTTCGTTCCTTGTAGGTTAATTTATATCAGAATGGGATGTCTTCGTCATCCTCAACGTACTGGGCAGCTGGTGCCTGTGAGGGTTGGGCCGGTTGGGCCGGTGCCATACGACCAGTCGCTGTCTGGAATCCCTGAGCAGGCTGTGCTGGCTGTGCTGGCTGCTGATACATCTGGGCCTGTTGGGTTGGGGCAGGTGCTGGAGCAGCTGGAGTGTATTTCGCCTTCAGGACAATCGAGGCATCACAAATCTGACTGCCCAATCGTATGATCATCTGATCAAGTGATTCATGCTGACCGGCTATATTCTGCGGCTTTGCTTTCCCAGCATTGACCAGAGCAATGACATTAGTGACTGCATTGCCAACCATCAGGCCGACAGTATCTTGTCCACCTCCTGAGCGACCACCTCCACCGGAGCGACCACCTCCTGCACTTCCTGAACTTCCACCACTGAAATTCGCACCTGCTTTCTTGATGCTGAGTTTCGGCATTCCGTTATATTCTCCCGAAACCTCGTACTCGACCTCATCTCCGGGTTTATATGGAGGGATCTCGTTTGCTGAACTTGCCTGACCGACCATTCCGTCTTCGAGAGAGACATCTTGGTTGTACATCGGACCACGTTGACCCTGCCACGTTCCAACACATTTAGTTGTTACCACTCTACTTACTGGCATAATATTTCCTTATCTTTTATGGTTATTATTTGAGTTCCTTAGAGTTAGTGTCCTCGGTCATATTGTCTATTACCTTACCTCTTGAAATCTTGAATGCTACCATTCGTCTATTAATCTCATCATTGGTAGATACTTTGACATGTGGACCTCCTCCACCTAATCTAATCCTGTTTTCTTTTTTCGTTTTTTCTTTCATAGGTATTAAAGTAAATACCTTGAATATATGAAATTCTAGAGAATGATCTGTGCTATAGATTTCTCCTCGACCAGATCAGACAGAGCATACTGTGTCCCTTTTCTGAAGTCTTCCGGATCTCCACTTGAAATCAATCCCCAGAAATCCTTACCGGTAACACCCTTTGGCCGATGGGGATCGCCACAATTAAGAATCTTCGTGGCATTAGCCAGAGATGTCCATGGGTTCTGTGAGTTGTTAAAGGCCCATTCATCCATCAGGTCAATGACCCGTTCACCACTCCAATATCGACCACTACGGAACCGGTGTGGTGGTTTGATGCGATGGTGCCATGCACGTCTCCACACAAACTCCATATCGAACTTCATGATCCTCCAGCCTATGAGACGAACCAAGTCTGTTCTGCTTCCTATAGTGGCAAAGAACTGCTCCAGTGCCAGCTTCTCATCTGCTGGGTTCTTACAGAGGACGATCTTGTTCACATCATCTTCCATGTTCAGTAATCCGAACGAGCAGATAAATCCTAATGCTGGATCAAGCTGTGTTTTATCCAAAAGCTTTGGGAGGTGTGCCATACGTGCTTCCTCGATCTTTTTATCGCACGTCTCAGGTTTCCATCGTGGATCAAGCGAAACGTCCTCTGGCTTGAAAGGATACAGCTTCTCGATCAACTCAAAAGCGTCAGGATCTGGTGCTGTTTCTATGTCAAATATTTTTTCGTTCATTAATGTATTCCTCTAAAAGATCTTGTCGATAATCTGGACCACATAGAGGTTGTCAATCCGATCCAGCTTTCCTTCTTCCATATGTTTAATAACCTCGTTGATTACCTGAGCAAAATAAGTTGCGTCCACACCAACAAGCTGGTCTTCGAGAACATTAATGTCACGCAGATCCATCTCGTTCAGCTGCATTGCCATCTTCAGATACTGGCCTGCATTGATGGACCACCCACGCTTGAGGAACTTGCGTGAACGGATAATGCTGCAAAGAGGATACTTTGACCCACAGTATCTCAGTTCACGGGTGAGTAGGGATTCCAGTGCCTCTGATCTCAGAACTAGTTCACCGTTCCACGACTGCCAGTAGTTCATGCAGTGTACAAAATCGTAGTTATCATGGATTTCCTCCGGTTCCCCGAAAAATCTAATAACCAGCTGGATCTGATCCGACAGGGTAATCGCATTGCTGGACATGAATATGACGTGGAACTTACCACCATTGGGGTTTCCCTTATCATCATCCTGAGCATTTTCCAGTTCATCAATGATGTCCTCACGTTCTGGCATA
>Ga0307379_10006308_pt1 | contig 16333 bp, 19 predicted proteins | sample UN2MG_FD_202237 | JGI IMG/M metagenome (GOLD analysis project Ga0307379, IMG submission 202237) | Soil microbial communities from Risofladan, Vaasa, Finland - UN-2 | ecosystem: Environmental > Terrestrial > Soil > Coastal area > Acid sulfate soil | place: Finland: Risofladan, Vaasa | collected... | reverse complement strand
ATTTAACTGAACAGCATCCAGACGAATTTGAAGCTGTAAAGTGGTTAACTAACCTGAGCGGAGCCCCGGTTGTCCTGCAAAGCCCCGGACAATTGTATCAATTGAACAGTCATGTGACCGCTTTTACTGGTCTGCCCACTGTGATGGGGTGGGGTGGACACGAAAAGAACTGGAGGAACAATAAACAACCCATTGATGAGCGTTGGAATGAAGTGGGATCAGTATATACTTCAAACAATATTGATACTGTCAATATGATACTTGAAAAATATCATGTGGATTATGTCTATGTGGGTGGTGTTGAAATGGAGCGCTATAACGGATATGATGCACTAACGATCTTTGAGGACAATCCGGATCGATTTGAACTTGTTTATTTCAATCCAGGTGTCCATATCTATAAATTGGTGAGATCTGATGATCAATGAATCACAGCCTGTCTCTCCCATAAAAAAACTTACTGAGCCAAAAACGATTATTTCATTCGTTGTTGCTGTTTTCGTGCTTTACATGTTATTCTCTAGTATCGAGTTCGATACTATAGTCGGGGTTATAACACAGGCCCGTATCAGTTATATTTTATTAGCTGCCGTGATATTTTTTAGTACATTGCCCATTCGCGGGGAGCGTTGGAGATTGCTTCTGAAAAATATTGGGGTAAAAGCCGGACTGAGGGATACAAGTGAGATCTTTATGTTGTCCTGGTTCGCAAACAGCATTATCCCTGCTAGAATGGGGGATGTGTACAGAAGCTATCTTGCCAGAAAATCATGGGGTGTTCCCATCTCAAAGAGTTTCGGGACCGTCTATGTGGAGCGTATCTATGATGTCCTGACGCTGGTTATTCTAATGGGTGTCTCAAGTATATTGGTATTTGGCACAAATAGTCCGAATGAAATAAGAATCGCTTTAGCTCTGGGTTTTTCAATTGTGGTTATACTAATATCAATTATTATTGCCTTTTCCAAAGGCAAAATGTTTGTTTCCAATAAGCTCCCCTTAAAGGTCAGGCAGATCTTCATAAATTTTACTGAAGGACTTCAGGAATCGGTAAAAAAAGGTTCAATTTCATTAATCATATTTTATACAATCTTGATATGGATCATGGAAACTGCCAGGTTATATTTAGTTGTTGAATCGTTATCATCAATTCATAATATGGAGATAAGCCTTTCATTAATTATATTCGTAGCACTGGCAGCATCGCTGTTATCAGCATTCCCGGCAACTCCTGGTGGTTTAGGTGCTGTTGAATTCGCCATTGTGGGCGTTTTTGTCCTGGTGGGTGTTGAACCCGGTGTTTCGGCAGGGATCGCAATACTGGACAGAGCGATCAGTTATTGGGGACTGATGGTGGTGGGTGGCGTTGTATATGTGCTTAGCAAAAAGAAGTAGAAAAAAAATTAAACCAATTTGACATCATCCATACCAAATATATTGACACCTGCACTCCTGAGTACATTAATGGCATTATCGATATTATCAACCCTTACTATCAACAGTGCATTGGGTTTACTACCTCTATCAGGAATATTCCATCATATAAATCAATACGATGTTTTTGCTAAAAAGATATAAACTGTTTGGTTTTTGTATCAATGCGGACTTGCTACATTTCCTGAAGGAGCCGGAAACCGACAGAGCTTACGCGCATATCAGTGGGGAAATAGTTGCGACTCGCAGACCGGCAACCTCCAGCACTGAAGTACCAGCTGCCCCCCCTGACGACACGGTAGGTGCCACTTCCACTTTCCCAGGCACTGCCAAATAAGGGTGCACCGTAATAATCATCATGCCATTTATCCTGTACCCATTCAAAAACATTCCCGTGCATGCTGTACAGGCCCCACGGATTGGGCCGCTTCTGGTCTACCGGATGGGTCTTACTCCCTGAATTATAATTGTACCATGCATAATCACCCAGGTCCGATGCATTATCACCGAAAGAATACTGTGTGGTATTACCCGCCCGAATGGCATATTCCCATTCAGACTCAGAAGGTAACCGATATTTTTCAGAACCTTCTCTTTCGTTGAGCTTCTTAACAAAGTCCTGAACATCATTACATGACACTCCTTCTACCGGCAGGTCGTCGCCTATGAATTTCGACGGGTTGTTGCCCATAACTTCAAGCCACTGTTTTTGAGTGACCCCATATTTACCAAGGTAGTACGCATTTTCTATCTTCACATAATGCATCGGGATCTCATTGCGAGATCTGCCTACTTCACTCGACCCCATTTTGAATTTACCTGCCGGGATGAGTACGAATTCAATACCAACAGAGTTTGTAATATTCTTTTCTGGTGCGGGTGTCGTGGAAGCTTCTATTACATCTGGTGTGGAGGTAGTGGGAATTTCATCTGATCCCGGCGCCATCATCCAGCATCCTATCAGCAGCGCACCCAATACCAGAGCCAGGGCAATGATTTTTTTCTGAGAAGCTTTTTTGCCTTACGTTCCTCTAGTTTCTTTTGTTCATCATCAACCTTGGATTCAGTAGGCTGTACTTCATTTCCTTCAGCATCCAATTTCATAGCCACCTCGATATCTATCATTGTCTGATGATGTATCACGGGATACTGTAATTGGAAAGGACATCACATCCGCGTTTAATTTCAATGTCAAATTACTGCAGAACCATATAATATTATAAATTTGACCCTGTCTCCTCCAATCTCTTTTATTTTCCTGATAACATCGGATAACTCTAGTTTTGCAGGATTTTTAGACTTACTTTTCATGGATCAAAGTTCCTTTGTGATAATTGGAATGATTTCTCTTGATTCTTAAGACAAAATCTAAATGATAATCCAACATCACAGCGGTCCATTTTTTAGTAATAGATCAAAACATCACCAAACTAAACAAGCATCCATTTCCACAATGGTACATACCGTATTCCACCTTCCACCTTATCCGTATCTTCAGTAAGCAAAATAAGCTCTTTAACCTCTGTTCCAAATTCCTCCATAAATTCAAGTAAAGAATTTGTCTCCCTTTCAGCCAGCATATCGGTATATGAAACATTTAATGCTGTAAGCAAATTCTCATCATCACTGAAAACAAAATCAACCTCTCCCCTGCTCTTCCAGTAATACAGCTCTTCATCCCTTCTTTTAAGTTCCAGGAACACAAGATTCTCAGCCAGACGTCCTTCATCCTTTGAAAACCTGAACGATACGGCATTCCTCAATCCGTTATCAGCACAATATACTTTGCGGGGATTGACCTGCTGCCTCTTTATCGAATAGCTGAAAAAAGGAACAAGATAGATCAGGTTAATATCCTCAAGATATGAAAGGTATTCAATGATCGTTTCTTTACTTACTGCCATATCATTTTTTACAGCCCTGTAATATGCATTCACACTGAATTGTGTACTGATATTTGTTATCAAATATTTTAGAAGATTTTTAAGAAGTGTGGTGTTCCTTATTGAAAACCTCTCCACGATATCCCTGTAGATGATCAGCTCGAAATAATTTTTGAGAATATCCCGTCTCATTTCCTCTGATTCGAGCACTACCTCGGGATAACCACCACTGTAGAGATATTCGTTAAACAGATTCTTGACAAGATACCTTTTTTCAGTGTATTCGAAATCCTTCTCAAGTATTACCTGTTTCATTCTCAGGAATTCCTCAAAACCAAGCGTGTACATGTGATAAGAAAGAGTTCTTCCCCTCAGGCTTGTTGCGATCTCCTGACTCAATAGTTTTGAACTTGAATCTGTGATGTAGATTTTCGCATTTTTCGTGTCATCTATACGCCTTATGAACACTTCCCAGTTTTCGACGTTTTGTATCTCATCGAAGAACAGGTACAGCATTTTTCCAGTATTTTCAGGATATAGCTCGTAATATGCCTCCAGAATTTCATTCAGATCGCTACTTTGTAATGGCAGTATCCTGTCATCTTCAAAGTTGATATATAAAATCAGGGTAGGATCGATGTTGTTTTTGCGGAGATTGTGTATCAGCTGGTAAAAATAGAAGGTCTTCCCAGCTCTTCTCGGACCGACCAGGCTAATTACCTTGGTAGTATCAGGTATTACAAGCTGGCGTTCGATGAAATCAGGCCGGGCTGATTCATGGAATTCTTTGATGATATACTTGAAGGCCTCTTTTACTTGCATGGTCTTGTATATAGGACTTAATGTACTTAAATTTGTACTTATATGAAGGACCAATAATTATTATTGAGTATTTAATCTGGAATACTATCGTTCTAAAGCAGCTTTATATTTTGTTACCCGCCACCGCCTTCGTTTGCACTACCAGAGGCGGCGGGCACATATCTCTTTGTCCGGTACCGGCACAGGATTGAGGTCTGGTTCTTATCCACGCACCAGTACACCATCCGTAAATGATGCATTTCCGGCATGATAATGAACTGATTAGTCAAACATGGAATCTCTCTTTTTGATATGGAAATATAGGAAAGTCAATCCGTTATGTTCGGTTACCGTCTTAAATGACTGTTCTCGCATATTGAAGTGCTTTTTTAGCATCATCTACATCTATATTGATTTGAATGTTAAATTCTTCTAATAGGTCCAGATATTCTGAAAGTGAAAGTTTTGCAATCTTTGCACCCAGACCTAAACTTACCTTCCCTTGCTTATACAGTTCTATCGACTTCATTTTCCTGCCTTCATCTATTAATTCACGCAGCATTTTTGATCTATTTACACCCATAATTTCTTTTATGAACTCAAGGTCCTTTACTGGTTCATACCTGATTGATATTGTCACGGGCAGTTCACCTCCTGCTTAAAATAATCATATACTTTTTTTGAGTATCTTCCATAAGCATTTAATTTCAGCAAATATTCGCATGCTTCTATGTGTGTCAATTTACCTTTTTCAAACATTCGTGTAATAATTGATAAAGCGTTGATGAATGGGATTTCAAATAGTTTGCATAACTTGATCAGTTCCCCATCATCAGTCAAGATTGCTTTTGCACCACATTCATTAAATAATACGAATGCTTCGGCTTCTCCTTCGTGCATTTTAAATTCTTTTAAAACATTTTTTGTGCTAGATCTTATTGTTCTCACTACAATATGTTTATCTTCAATCTCTTTTTTCAGTATTTTTGAATCAAACGTATCCCCTGCAATGATTTCATTTTCCACTTCACTGGGAATTGTTATCACCCCAAACTCATCGATGAATTTACGAATAATTCCTACTTTTGCAAGAAGAATTAGAGTTGAAGCATTTGAAATAATCATATTACGTTTGTATTCATTTGTAATCAAATAAAGTTATCTATTAAATTTTGGATTATTATATTCATATTTCTTCCCACCAATTCTAAAACCCCTCTTAACATTTGTGATTTATCCAATATTTTCAATAAATAATCAATACTTAAATAAAGCTTGAACCCACCACCGCCATCGTTTGCACTACCAGATGCGGCGGGCGCTTATACCTTCGACCGGCAAACACCGGCACAGGACTGCGAACGGTAGTCGATGAGTATTGTCCAGAAATATTCATTATTGCGTTCAAATAACTTGCTTTCCCAGTGGTCAACCTCTTTATCTGCAAGGAAGTTTGAGAGAATAGAGTCATTAAAGCTTTCTGATTTTTCTTCGAATTTCAATGTAAATATCTTTAACATTTTTAATCCAGATATCTTTAGTATATTTTTAATGCACTCGCCCTTCTGGCGAATTTAATGTAAAGCCTCGACCTGGGCGGCTTGCATACGCCCGGTCTTGTGGAAATGAAACAAATGGCACAACAAAATTTTGTAATGAATGCGGCACAAAGATTGGAAGCAATGATAACAGCGTGAATTTAAATTTAAATGATAATTTAATACAGCGATCCCAGATTGGAGCTGCAAGTGTCGGAAATGTAAACATCCAACCAAATATCCCAATCATCATTCATGGAAATAACAACAATAATAATCAATGGTTTGGGCTAATCTTAATTATTATTTTAATCTTCTTCATAATTTATTCATTATTAATTCGTTGATATTAGTTATTAATAGGGTAGCACAAGAACAATGTTAACTGTTGACAAACTGAAGGCAAAGAAAGATATTAGAGGTCTTATCTCTGCATTAAATAGTCGCAATAGTACTGTGCGTGGAGATGCTGCTAAAGCAATATCATCTCTTGCAAAAAAGAGGATTTTTGACTCAGCAGCTATTTCACCTTTAATTGGATCATTATCAGATCGACATCCTCATGTGCGTAAGAATGCTGCGTTTGCCTTAGGCGATCTTGCAGAATGTAATGTAATTGATCAGAATGCCATATTACCATTAGTCAAGTTATTATCTGACCGAGACGAAAATGTACGATGGAGTGCAGCATTTGCACTTAGGATTATGGCAAGAAAAGGTATTTTTATTAAAAATGGAGTCCAATCCTTCGAAGAATTGCTATTTGATGCTTACAAACGTGTTCGATATAATGCTGCAATAGCTATTGGTTATCTTGCTCAACATAGTCATTATGAAAAATCCACTTTATTTCAATTGATAAGTCTATTGTCAGATCGTAATGGCATTGTGCGTGCCAATTCAGCGTTTGCACTTGGATGCCTGGCAAAAGTTGGTGTTTTTGACATTGCTTCTGTAAAACCGTTAATAAATTTATTATCTGACAAAAATGATATTGTACGCAAAAAAGCGGCTGAAGCACTAAAAGAACTCAAAATAGCAGGCTTATTGGAAATTAATGAAACACCTCATATTACTATAATAGATTCTGTTATACAGCGAACTAATTTCGATTTCAGTAATGATAATGAAAATATGAATATTCACGACACTATCATTCAGAAAAGCAATATAAAAAAGTCCGAATAAGGAGCTAAAAATGTCATCAGCAACATCCCTGGCCGCTGAAGCGCGCGGTCTGACAAAAGCAGCAAAAGCAGCAGAACAGGCCAATAACCTGGAAAAGGCCCGTTCCCTGTATCTGCAGGCAGCCAGCAAATTTAATCAGGCTTCCACACTCACTTCTGATAAAGTAGAGAAAAACACACAATATGGTCTGGCAAAACATTTTTATGAAAATGGCCGTTCCCTGGGAAAACAGCCGGGACATGCAGGAGGTGCTGCCCAACAGGATCTACCATTATCCCAGGACGATCTGATCGTTCGTGAAAAACCAAATATCGCATTCAATGATATTGGCGGTTTGGATAATGTAAAAGAGGAAATGAAAAAGGCCATCATTTACCCTTTCACCCATAAGAAACTCTATGAGTATTACAATCAAAAATCGGGAGGCGGGGTATTGCTGTATGGTCCACCCGGATGTGGGAAGACCATGATGGCAAAGGCAGCTGCAAATGAATGCAATGCCAATTTCATCAATGTAGAGACCAGTACCATCATGAGTAAATGGGTTGGTGAATCTGAAAAAAGTATAAAGCAGATATTTACTGTTGACAGGGAATGTGAAAAGGCCATCGTATTTTTTGATGAGTTTGATGCTGTGGCAGGAAGACGTGGAGAAATTGAGGATTATGCCAAACGTATTGTAAATGAACTGCTGCAGCAACTGGATGGGATGGACAAGAATGATAACATCCTGGTGCTGGCCGCAACGAATGAACCATGGGCTATCGATCCTGCACTGAGGCGGCCGGGGCGGTTCAAAAAATTGATATTTATTCCACCTCCTGATCTTGATGCAAGGAAGGCGATATTTGAAATTTATCTTAAGAAGCTTCCAATCGAATCTGATGTGGGTATAGAAAATCTGGCCCAGAATTCAGATGGGTATTCAGGAGCTGACATCAGGGCTATTTGTGATGATGCTGCAGAGATACCACTTCAGGAAGCACTGGAAGGGAAAGAAGCACGTAAAATAACAATGAATGATTTTAGAAATGTCATTGGAAATAGACAATCTTCAATTATTCCTTGGCAGCGAATGGCAATCACGCAAGTGAAGAAAAGTGGTGAAGAGGATATATTTAAAGATTTGATGTTGTTTGATAAATAAAAATCAATCCTAAAAATTAATCTGAGTTTAACTATTGAACTATATCTCGTAAATATCTAAAACTAGCTGCCCCTTCCTGTATTGTCCTGGCCTCAAGTACTATCCGTGTATCAAGCCCATTAATTGAGCCTACAACCTTCCCCCAGTCAACCGTCCCCTTACCTGCCGGAAGATGTTCATCTCTTTTCCCGTTATTATCATGCAGGTGGACATGAACCACCCTGCCAAGACATTTATCAAGGAATGCTTTGACCATACCATTGGTATTGGCATGACCCACATCCAGGGTCAATCCCAGGTTCTCCCTGTCAACAGATTCGATCATGCCCAGTATCTCTTCTGCATGCCTGCCTAAGATAGCATCCATATTGACCATGTTCTCCACGCCGATCGTCATATCATATTCTGCAGCATAATCACACAACTGCTGCAGTCCTTCAATATTCTTCTGCCATGACAGGTCAGGCATCTGCATACCTAAAGGTGAGAGGTGTCCCGGGTGGACGGCAGCGATCCGTGTGAAGGACGAAGCCAGTTTGATGTTCTGCTTCATCTGGCGCAGGGTTTCCCTCCACATGGGATCGTTCAGGCTGGCAAGGTTCAAATCTGAGAAGGGAAGATGGGCAGTAAGTTCAAGGTTGGTGGTCTCAAGAATTGTGGAGATCTGCGCAAGGTTCCTCTCATTTAGCTCCTGCTTCCCTTCACACACGATCTCCCAGCCAGTAAATCCCAACTCTTCAAGTTCGTAGGCCCAGTTGAATGGATTATCCACTACAGCCCTGGATGAAAAACTTATCTTCTTGCTGTTTAGTCCTGGATTCATTATATCTATAAAATATCGGTAATTTGTTAATTTGATATCAGTGTGCCGTGATGTCGCCCGGCCACAGCTTCAACTATATTTTCCGGATCCTTTCCATCAACCACCACGGTCTTGATACCGCAGCGTTGGATGATCTTGGCTGCAAGCGGGTCTAAAGGCGAGTTGGAACCTGCAGCCATATCTATCTTCATTACGATCTCCACAAGTTCAGATGGGGTCATGTTTGTCAATTTTTTGGCGTGCTTATCAATGTTAGGATCTGCAGTATATACCCCATCCACGGATGTGGCATTAATTAACAGGTCAGCCCCCACATATTCTGCCAATACAGCAGATACAGCATCAGTGGTCTGGCCAGGTATCAAACCACCCATGACCACTATCTTGCCCGAAAATGCTGCGTTATTTGCATCATGGTAGCTATAGGGAGGTTCAGGATATGCGCTTTTTCCTAAAGCGGCGATCAAGAGTCTTGCATTGATACGGGTCATATCGATGCCTATAACATCGCATTCCACTTCGTTTGCACCCAGAGCCCTGGCCGCAGATATATAATCCCTCGCGATCCGGCCCCCGCCCACTACCACGTAAACAGTATGTTCTTTTGTCAGTTGTGTTACATTTTCAGCATATTTATAGATCCTTTCCGGGTCAAGATCGCTGATAAGTACCGACCCTCCAATTGAAATAACGATTATCATTAAGATTACCTGACCTTTTTACGTTGTAACATAACTTAAATCTAAATGTTTGGTCAATGTAATTTGCTTTTTACTTTATCGTAGAAACCACCATGTTTTATTCGTACAAACCGTGCCGGATTAGCTGCTTTTTCGATCCGGATCGTATGATTTGAAGTAATGTTCTGGGAATACTGTCCATCTACCACAACTTCGGCTTCCTTGCCTGACAGAAGCAGTTCAACTTTAATTGTACTATTAGCAGGAACGACCCAGGGTCTTGATGCAAGTTTAAAAGGTGCCAGGGGAACCACAATAGCAGCATCCACCCTCGGGTCCACGATAGGTCCCCCGGCACTCATGGCATATGCTGTGGAACCTGTGGGGGTGGCAATTATAAGACCGTCGGCTCTCAGTTCTTCAAGTTCAAATTCATCAACCCAGATCTTAAAAGCCAGAATCTTAGCAGGATGGGATGTTATGATCACTACTTCATTTGTGGCAGATGGGAGTTTAATTTCATTTATCCAGACTTCGAACCTGAAACGTTCATCCACCTCAAAACCAGAAAGTATGGAATCTATTGTTGGAAGTGCATCTTCTGCTTCCACATCAACCAGAAAACCTACTGTCCCCATATTAATAGGCAGAATTGGTAGGGGATCATCCATGTGCTGGATCGTCCGAAGGACTGTCCCGTCTCCTCCTATGGTAATTAATACTTCTACCTCCAGCTGGCTCATCTGGCCTACCGGAGTCCCTTCTATGTTAAGTTCACCTGCAGTACCAGGGTCAATATATACCTCAACCTTGCCAGTAAGGTGGTCGATTACCTTTTTGGCTATTTCAACTGCACCTGCTTTATCACAGCGGGAGACCACTCCTACTTTTCTGATCAATCAAATACCCCTGGCATAATGTATTAAAAAATACTATTATCCCTAACATTATAACACTATTGTTTTTTCAAGATTAGTATGTGCTTTCCCATTGGATGCCACTATATTGACCCGACTGGTAACATTCAGTTCTCCTGATAAAGGTTGGTCGTGTCCATCAGTCACAACACCTCCAGCTTCCTTTATAATAAGGATTCCTGCTGCCAGGTCGGTGACCCTCATCCTGCTTCTCAGATCGACAAATGCATCTACCCTGGCCGATGCCACATAACATAATTCCAGGGCTGCACTGCCAAAGGACCTGACACGTCGTACATTTCGTCCCAGTCGTTTTAATGTATCTTCACCATCAAGGTATCCATAAGCTACAACAGTGAACTCATTGAGTTTGTTCAATGGTGATACCTGTATCTCTTCATTATCACAGAAAGCACCCTGTCCCAGTGCAGCTGTGAAATCCATTCCAGAGGCAAGATTGAACACTTTACCATATCTGACATCTGATAGATCATCATCTCCCACTGCAATGGATACTGAAAAAAAAGGTAAACCGTGTGTGGCATTGTATGTACCATCTACTGGATCCAGCACTATCGTGAACTCAGGATGATCCCCAAATGTAAGGTGTCCCTTCTCTTCTGAGACTATTTTCATGTCGATACCGGATGATGCCAGGATTTCCAGTGCAGCATCTTCTGCGACAACATCGATAAGTTTGGAAGGTGTGCCATCAGCACCCATTCCAACAACCCTGTTCCCCTTCGGAGTATCAACAAGATTTTTTATGGCATCAGATATTGCAAATGTCACATCATCGCATAACGTGGCTACTTCATCCATTCCTTGCTTCATGCCAGCAGACCTCGGGCAATGAATCTCTGTTTTTGGTTGTTCAGATCCACTAATACAAAGACATCCTTTTTATCATAAGATATTATTTCACCGGCATTAATTAAAACCCTGGATACACTGCCGGCAGGCGCTTTTGTCATCTCCTTTCCATCCAGGGTGATCTTTGATATTTTTACTGGCGTGGACTGAAGAGTAACATACAGATGCAAGGTGCTGCCTACACTTAGCCCTGGACTGAATTTTGAAACCCGGCACTCAAGTTCAATATCACTGGAGGATATCTCGATATTTGAGATTATGTGTCCACGGTCCACATCCTTTGCCTGGATGCCCTTCAATGCCAGTCCGACACGTGAGCCAGTACCTGCAGATATTTTATCTTCATCATGCATCTGGATGTTTCGTATCTCGATCTCCTGACCAACGGGATGGACCATAACCTTATCCTGTTTATGTATGGTTCCCTGGATCACCCGACCCAGTATTACAGAACCTATGCCCTTGACATTGAATGAATGATCCACTACTGTCCTGCCCGGAAGATCGTTCTTTGTCAGGTTTTCGGCAGCCACTTCCCTTTCAAAAAGATTAATGGTTTCTTTTAACTGTTCGATCCCTTCAAAGGTAGTGGTGGATAAAGGAATAATAACCCAGTCCTGGGCAGTGGTACCTTTAAGCAACAACCTGATCTTTTTCGCATTTTCCTCCAGTTCATAAGGATTTGACCTATCTGACATGGTCTGGACAATAATTCCTCTGGTCAATCCCAATAGATCAACAGCTATTACGCATTCACCAGTAACAGCATTCATTCCTGATGGCGGGATACAGAGGAGTACGATATCAGCCATACCCAATGCGGTCATCAGGGGTTTGGGAGATGCAGGATAACCTGATGAGTCTATAATAGTAAGGATCTTCCCGCCCTTTGCAAAATCATACATGGTAATATCTGATACATTACCCTTTTTGCCAAGTTTGGCGGAAAGAGAACTCCTCCCAGACCCTTCCTGTCCTATAATTGCTATTGACACCATTTATTCTGCATCATCTTCCTGGAATATTATTTCAAGAACTTCAAAACAGCCCTCTCCCAATGATTCAATTGCTTTGGTAACATCTCCAGGAGTGATTTCATGTTGTTTAGCTTTCTCTTCGTCCACATTAACGACCCATATATATTTCATATTCTCATAGCTCCGGTTGGTTAATTCAACTCACTATGATTTCAGTGTTAATTAATATACTTGCCTGAAAAAATTACTGAGTGAGGGGATTTTAATGAGCATGACCGAGATGACCTGCTTAATCCCCTGTGTATAACATTTTAAGTGTTACATCTTAAGTGTTATTAGCACAAGCGCAACAACCGACACTTTCCATCCAGTATCCTCTTCGTCTTCCAGTCTATCCAGCAGCCAATCCACAGATTCTTCTACCTGATCAGAACGCTCGTTAAGTATTAGTGACTGCACCACCAGGCAGGATGTGGCAGTATGTTTCCAGTTTCCATCAGTACACTGGGCCAATAACCAGGAAGAATTGCGACTTATCGTATCAGCTAATCCTTCTGAATATTGGTATGTCATTGCAGAATTGATAAGAGCAATAGTGCCTGGATGTTCCCACAATTCAGAATATGTATCCAATAACCATTTCACCCCTGCCTGGTTCTTAATACCCATTTGTCCCAGTGATATCAGGCTGTAACAGGTATCATACACATCATTATTCCATGAGCCGTTGTCTAACTGCATACCTGCCACCCATTTTGCAGAATTACTGCATGAAAAGCCGCAATTAAATAGTGCAGAACATGCCCTGGCCGTATTTCTTACCTGGTTATCCCCTTCCCAGTGGTCACCCTTTCTTGCATTGAGTAACCATTTCACAGGGCCATTTGTCTTATACCCCCACATACATAGTGCTCTCGCAGCCTGGGATGCTTCCTTTATGCTGGTAACTGGAGCATTCTCGAGCCATTCCAGGCCACGTTTTGAAAAAGCTTCAATCCTTTTTGCCCTATTTGGATCCATTTCACCTTTAAATAGGGTTAATATAACTAATCTATATCGATGTTTTTTTATCCTTTGCACTCCTTAAATGTAGAGACTGTCTAATATAAAGGAGGCAGCCTATGAACAATGAAATTGCGCCCCATGTGGATGAAATAATAAGGGCGCTGGACACAACAGATATACAGGTAGATCAAGCTACTATAGAAAAAGAATTGAAAAAGCTTCTTGAATTCAAGGTTCCTCTTACCGAAGCAAAGCGGAGTTTGTTGAAAAAATACGGAGCAGCCGATATCCCTGAAATGAAAAACCTGGCAGAATTAAATGGTGGGGAGCGGAACATAGAGATTATTGCCAGAATCCTGGATATCAATCTAAAAGTCGTGGGCATCAAGGGCCAGGAAAGGACCATATTTATGGGTACCATGGCAGACCAGACCGGTGCCAGAAGTTTCACAGCCTGGGATGATTTTGGACTTGAGATCGGTGATATTGTCAAAGTAAGTAATGCATACACCCGGAGCTGGCAGGGAATGCCTGAGATTAATTTCGGCCCAAGATCAAAAATAGAAAAATTGGATCCAGTTGTTCTGGAACCACTTATGGTCAAGCATGACCCTATTCTTCTTGCAAAACTTAAAGACGGCACGGCCGGCATATATACGATTTTCAGAATAATCGAATCCAGGCAGCAGGAGATCAGTACAAAAAGCGGCCCCAAGACCATTATTACCGGAGTAGCAGTTGATAGTTCTGCCAAACTGCCGTTTTCTTCATGGATAACAAAACCTGAACTTGCAGTTGGAAATACGGTAAAAGTAGAGAACGCTTATATAAAATCATGGCGCGGCATCCCAAGTATCAATATGGGTGAATTTACCACTATACAAATTGCAGACAATATTATTACCGGGGATGAGATTGCAGGCATCATCGAACCCACACCCACAAGGCTGGACCAGATCACCAAACGCAGTGGTGCATTTGATGTGGTGATTGAAGGCAGTGTGATCTCAATAAGACCAGGCACTGGTCTTATAACCCGCTGTCCGGAATGCAGCAGGGTGATTCAGAAGAACATCTGTCGGGTCCATGGTACTGTTGCTGGTATAAATGATATGCGTATCAAGTCCATACTGGACGATGGTACAGGCGCATTGACCATAGTCCTGGATGCTGACCTGACTGGAAAGGTCACTGGTTACTCTATCGAAAAATGTAACGAAATTGCTTCTGCAGCCCAAAACTCGTCAGCAGTGGAAGATGAGATCCGCAGGAAAATCCTGGGCAGGATAATGCGCTTTCGTGGGAATATGACCAAAGGAGAATATGGGATCATACTTGTGGCCACTGATGCAAAATTAATAGAGGTCGATGTTGCTGCAGCCGCTGAGTCACTTATTGATGAAATGACATTATCGCAGGAAGGGCAATGATAGAAAGGGAGCTGGCATGGAGGGTATTTGCCCATGAATTCAACCATTCAAATCATTTTTTCCATGAAGGTGATGAGCGGGCCCCGAATTACCTGGTAACACCTACCGGAGCCAAGATCAACAGGTTGTACTTTGTGGGTGTCCTGACAGAGATCGACAATATCGGAGTTGGTGAGGATATGTGGAGGGGAAGATTATCAGACCCTACAGGAGCTTTTACTGTTTATGCAGGCCAGTACCAGCCAGAAGCAGCCATGTTTTTAGCAGGGCTGGAGATACCATCATTTGTAGCTTTAGTGGGGAAGGCCAGGACATATGAGCCAGAAGAAGGGAGCATATTTACATCGGTCAGGCCTGAAGAATTGAATACTGCAAATGCCAGCATAAGGGACAGGTGGATAGTGGATACTGCGCGACTGACATTTGAGCGCATCCGGTTGGTAAGGGCTGCACAGGAATCTGGTCTTCAGGGTGAGGAACTCATAGCAAGTATGGTTCAATCAGGTGCCAATGCGGAGCTTGCCAGCGGCATCAGCATGGCCATAGAACATTATTCAGACCTGGACAGCTATCTTGATACCCTGTCAGTGGTGATAATTGATGCCTTGAAGACTCTGCTGCCTGGGGATTCATTTCCATCCGAAAAGAAAAACGACATTATTGTAGCAGAAGTTACCAGAACCCAGTATAAAACCGATGTTCCAGAAAAAGTTGAACTGGTTGTACCGGTCATACCAGTGGATGCTGAAGCTATTCCAGGAGTAAAGGAAGATTCTGCTGCTTATTCTATAGAAGAATCTGGAGTGTCCCAAGAACCAGAAGTGGAGCCAGACAGTCCAGCTGGAACTGGCATCATAATAGCTGAAGAGCATGAACCTGATGCCGAGGAGATTATTTATGACCTGTTAGGTGAACTGGATTCCGGAAAAGGTGTGCCTGTAGCTGAATTGATCGAAGAATCAATAAATAGTGGTCTTAATGAAGATCAGATTGATGAAGCTGTAAAAGCACTGATGTCAGAAGGTAAATGCTACGAGCCCAGGATAGGATTATTGCGAAGGGTATGAAACGTTCCATAAAGGAGAATACTTATTCATATGTCAAGGATAATCTCAAAGATTGAAGGATATAGCGAAAAATTATTCCGAGTAAGAGTTTGAGATTATAGAATATTATATGAAGTTGATTATAGAGGAAATTTAATAGGTATTGTAAACCATAGAGACTGAACGGCAATTCAAAATTTCAAAAAAAGTAAGGCCTAATATTGATTTAAATCGAATAATAGCCAATTAAATCTTATCCTTGACCCCATCCACTACCTTCTCGAATATCCCCTTTTCATTCTCTTTTGCTGGCTTCTCCCCTCTCAGCTCAGCAAACTTCCTCAGCAGTTCCTTCTGCTTTTCGGATAACTTTTTAGGCACATTCACATCGACCTTCACATTCAGATCGCCCTGCCCGTGCCCATGGATACTAGGCATACCCTTGCCTTTTATCCTGTACGTGGCCCCGGGCTGGGTTCCTGCCGGTATCTTCAATTTCACTTTACCGTCCACAGTAGGCACCATGATCTCATCTCCCAATGAAGCCTGGGTGAAACTGATCTTTGTACCCAACAGGATATTATCGCCCAC
>Ga0307379_10006305_pt1 | contig 16343 bp, 14 predicted proteins | sample UN2MG_FD_202237 | JGI IMG/M metagenome (GOLD analysis project Ga0307379, IMG submission 202237) | Soil microbial communities from Risofladan, Vaasa, Finland - UN-2 | ecosystem: Environmental > Terrestrial > Soil > Coastal area > Acid sulfate soil | place: Finland: Risofladan, Vaasa | collected... | reverse complement strand
GACGATGCGGGACCGATGATGGCGTCGACGTCGCGATCGAGCAACGTCTGGATCGACGCCGACGCCGTGGCCGTGCTGCTGCCCTCGTCGGCGACGATCAACTGCACGCGCCGGTCGAGCACGCCTCCTGCGGCGTTGATCCGGCTGACGGCGATCTCGACCGCCTCCGCCATCGGTTCGCCGAGCAGTGTGTCGGTGAGCGGGAGCAGCGCGCCGATCACGAGGCGGCCGTCGCTCGTCACCTCCGGGCGAACCGTGGTGGTGGTCGTGTCCGCAACCGTGTCGTCGACGAGGTTGTCGTCGTCGCTCGAACAGGCGACGAGGACGGCCGTGAGCGCGACGAGGGCCACGACGGCGGATGTCGAGCGGCGAAAGGACCTCATCACGACGGCCCAGCGTAGGAGAGGAGTCGGCCACCCGCAGGCCACCGGACCCGCGCCCGGTCGAGATCTCGTCAGCCTGGACGGTTTCGCGGGCTGGGCGAGCCGGCGGCACGGTCACGTATGATCTGGGAATCGCCTCCACCGAGAACACCCTCACTCCCGTCGTCTCGACATCCGCTGACGCGCTCCGCCGGGCGTCGATCTGGGTGACCGGCGACATCGCTCCGTGACGTCGTCGGTTCGGGCCGGTCATCTCGGCCACGTCGCCGAAGCGGTCGCCCGCCCCGGGCGCGACTACTGCCGAGCGTTGGCAGAGATCACCGACGACTGGGTCACGGCCATCTTCGACGACGCGATCGCACAGACCGCCCGCCCGTCGGGCAGGGTGGCGCTGCTCGCGATCGGTGGCTACGGACGTGGTGAGCTCGCCCCGCAGAGCGACCTCGACCTGCTGCTCGTCCACGACGTCAAGGCGAAGAAGGTCGCGAAGGAGATCGAGCCCATCGCCAGCGCGATGTGGTACCCGCTGTGGGACGCGGGCGTGAAACTCGGCCACGCGGTTCGGCGGATCGACGAGCAGCTCGACCTCGCGAAGACCGATCTCGATTCGGCGACGGCGCTCGTGTCGGCGCGGCCACTCGCCGGCGACGACGAGCTGACCGCTGAGGTGATCGCGAAGGGCCTCGACGTGTGGCGCAGCAACGGCGAGCGGCATCTCGCCGCGCTGCGCGATCGGGTGCGTGTGCGCGAGGAGACCGCGGGTGACGTCGCCTACCTGCTCGAGCCCGACTTGAAGGACGGCCATGGCGGGCTGCGCGATGTCCAGTCGCTCTGGTGGGCGCAGGAGGCCGGCCTCAACCTGATCGCCGAGGACCTCATCGACCTCGATCGTTCCTATGACGTCCTGTTGCGAGCGCGTGTGTCGTTGCACCTCACCACCGGTCGTGCCGGAGATGTGCTGCGACTGGAAGACCAGGACGCCGCGGCGGTGGCCGGCGGCTGGCGCAACGCCGACGCCTTGATGGCCGACGTCGCTGCCGCCGGCCGCACGATCGCCTGGCTGTGCGACGAGAACTGGGGGCGCGCGGTAGCGCCGGCGGTGCCCGAACCCGATCGAGCGGTCGCGCCGGGCGTGGTCCTGCGCAACGGCGAGGTCGAATTGGCGCCCGACGCCGATCCTGCGAGCGACGCCACGCTCGTGCTGCAGACCGCGGTGGCGGCGGCTCGCCACGGGTGCCGGATCCGTCGGTCGTCGCTCGACCGCCTGCACGACGAGGTCGAAGGATGGCCGGGCACCTGGCCGGTGGGCGCGACCGACGATCTCATCGCGCTGCTGCTCGAAGGGCACCGCGCGATCCCGGTGCTCGAGTCGCTCGACCAGCGCGACTTGGTGGCCCGGCTCCTGCCCGAGTGGGCGCCGGTCCGATCCCGTCCGCAGCGCAACGCCTACCACCGCTTCACCGTCGATCGTCACCTCTGGGAGGCGGCCGCGAATGCGGCCGGCCTGGTGCATCGGGTCACGCGGCCGGACCTGCTGGTGCTCGGCGCGCTGTTCCACGATCTCGGCAAGGGCTACCCCGGTGACCACACCGTGGTGGGGATGGACCTCGTGCGTACGGTCGGCCCGAAGCTCGGCCTCGGCCCCGCTGATGTGGAGATCCTGGTGGCGATGGTCGAGCACCACCTGCTGCTGCCCGACGTGGCCATGCGACGCGACCTCACCGACGCGGCCACGATCGAACAGGTGGCGGCGGCGGTCGGAACCGCCGAGGTGCTCGATCTGCTCCACGCGCTGACCGAGGCCGATTCGCTGGCAACCGGCCCGTCTGCTTGGGGCGACTGGAAGGAAGGCCTGGTCAACGAACTCGTCGCCAGGGTCCGTCACGTGCTCGGCGGTGGCGACGTCTCCGAGGTGACCTGGCGGTTGTTCCCCGACGCCGAGACGCTCGCGGTGATGGCGGCCGGCGAGCTGCACATCTCACGTTCGGCCGACGTGATCACCGTCGTCGGTCCCGACGCGTCGGGCACGTTCAGCCGGATCGCCGGCGTGCTGTCGCTGCACGGTCTCGATGTCGTCACCGCGCAGGCCCACTCGGACGAAGGTGGCATGGCAGCGTCGCAGTTCCGCATCGTGGTCCCCGAGGGCGGTATCAACTGGCGTGCCGTGCGAGGCGACCTCGAACGTGCCCTCGCGCACCGCCTTGCGATCGAGGCGCGGCTGGCCGAGCGGGCGGCGACCTACCGCCGCCGGCGCCGCACCCAGGCGGCTGCGCCGGGTCCGCCGTCGGTCGTGTTCGACGATGCGGCGTCGAGCAACGCCACCGTCATCGTCGTGCGCGCCGTCACGCGGATCGGCATCCTGCATCGCATCTCCAAGGCGCTCGGCGAGCTCGGTCTCGACATCCGCCATGCGACGGTGCAGACGATCGGCATGGAGGTCGTCGACACGTTCTACGTTCGCGCCGACGGGAAACTGGTCACCGACGCGGCGTACCGCAAGGAGATCCATCGCGCGCTGCTCCACGCTGTGACGTGAAGGCCGATGCCGTAACGTGAGCGACGTGACGGCGAGCGCACGCGATCTGGCCAGGTGGAGCGAGTCGCTCGCGGCGATCGCCCGAACCGGGATGGGGTTCACCGAGAACCTCTACGAGCGCGAGCGCTACGAGGAGGTCCTCCACATCGCGGCCGACATCAAGGCAGCGGCGATCGAGATCGACCAGGAGCGAGAGGCAGCCCACGAGGCGCTCGCTGTGCAGCGTGAGACCGACCACTTCGTGCAGGAATGGATGGAGTCGATCGGCGAAGGCGTGCCCGGATACGTGACACCGAAGGTCGCCGTCGGCGCGATCGTCGGCAACGACGCCGGCGAGATCCTCCTGGTGCAGCGCAAGGACTCCGGGATCTGGTTGTACCCGACCGGGTGGGCCGACGTCGGCTACTCGCCTGCCGAGGTGGCCGTCAAGGAAGTGAGCGAGGAGACCGGGATCGACTGCGAGCCGATGCGGTTGCTCGGCGTGGTCGACGGCCAGCGGATGGGGTTCAGCCGGTTCGGCATGTACATGCTGCTGTTCCACTGCCGGGCCACGGGCGGTGAGCTGACACCGCATCCGCTCGAGACCGCCGACGTCGGCTGGTTCGCCCACGACGAGTTGCCCGAGGCGACCGCGGGCGCCCAGTGGTGGGGTCCGATGGCGTTCGAGGCGATCGACGGTGTCGAATCGCCCGCCACGTTCGACTCGGTGCGCTCACCGGTGTGGCGCACCGACTGAACCGACTGATCAGCGACGCGCGTGCTCAGTCTGCGTCGCGGTCGCGCAGGAACTGCTCGACCTCTTCGACCAGCGCGTCAGGGTCGAGCGGAGCGTCGGACGCGATGTCGTCATCGTCGGCGGCGTCCTCGTCGGTGAGCTGTTCGAGCCGCGACAGGTATTCGATCATGTCGTCGTCGTCGCCGATCAGCGCCGCCACCTGGGCGTCGTAGGCGGCAGCCTCGACGGCGAGCTGCGACAGCGGAGCCGGCGTGCCGATCATCGAGCAGGTCCGCTCGACGAGCGCCATCGCCGCCTTGGGCGAGGGGATCTGCGAGGCGTAGCCCGGCACGGCCGCCCACAGCGACGCCGTGGCCATGCCGGTGTCGTGGAGTGCGTCGTGGAGTACGCCGACGATGCCCGTCGGCCCCTCGTACTGCGACCGGCGCAGTTCGAACCGGTCGAGCAGCGCTTCGTCGATGGCCGTGCCGATCAGCGGGACCGGTCGCGAGTGCGGGACGTCGGCGAGCAGTGCTCCGAGCGAGATCGCCATCGTCACGCCGAAGGCCTCGGCGATGCCCTCGATCTGCTCGCAGAACAGCCGCCACCGGAGTGCGGGCTCCGGTCCGAGCACCAGGATGACGTCGGTTCCCGGCAGCGACACGGACCACACGCCCACCGTCGGCCAGACGATCGACCGGTGGTGGTCCTCGTCGAGGCGGACGTGCGGACGCACCGTGGCGAAGTCGGTGAACACTTCGGGGTCGATCTCGGCGAGGGCTTGAGCGCCCCAGGCCTCGATCATGGTGCGCAGTGCGATCGATGCCGAGTCGCCGGCGTCGTTCCATCCCGTGAATGCAGCGACGAGCACCGGGCGGTTCAGGTTCGGTTCCGCCAGCCAACGGACGTGCTCGGTTCCCACGGCGGCCACGCTATCGGCGACACGCACTAGCGTCCGATGAGGTGAGCGAGCACACGAGTCCAGCGGGCGATCGAGATGGTGCGGCCGTGGTGGTCGCAGTGCACACCGTCGACGACGAACTGATCGAGGCGTTCGCCCGGCTGATCCCACAGCTGTCGTCGTCGTCACCTCCGCCATCGCGCGATCACCTGACGGCCATGGTCGACAGCGAGGACACGGTGCTGTACGTCGCCCGCGTCGACGGGCGGATCCTGGGCAGCTTGACGCTGGCCTTCTACCGCATCCCGACCGGGACCAAGGCGTGGATCGAGGACGTCGTCGTCGACGCCGATGCTCGTGGCCACGGAGTCGGCGAACTGCTCAACCGGGCCGCGCTCGACGAAGCCCGCGCCCGTGGAGCCAAGGACGTCAGCCTCACCAGCCGGCCGTCGCGCGAGGCGGCCAATCGCCTGTACCGGCGCATCGGCTTCGAGCCACGCGAGACCAACGTCTACCGCTACACCCTCTGACCCCCGCAAAATGAAACGGGGTGTTGGGGCTTGGCCGGGTCAGGACTGGGCGCGGCGGAGGTCTTCGGCGGCTTGGCGGACCTGCCAGTCGCGGTCGACCAGCGCACGCTCGATGGCGGCCTCGACCTCGGCGCCGTCGAAGGGAGCGAGGGCGAGCACCGCTCGTCGGCGCACAGCGGGCTTGTCGCTGCAGGCGGTGATGATCGCGGCCAGACCCCGTTCGTCGCCGATGGCGCCGAGCGCCGCAACTGCCGACTCGCGCACCAAGGGGTCCTCGGCGTTCCCGGCGAGTTCGACGAGGCGTACGACGATCGCATCGCTTCGCAACTCGTGTTCGCCGCACGCCCACGCCGCGACCTCGACGACTTGATCGTCGGGATCGTCGAGTACCGCCAGCAGGTCGACGGACGCGTGCGTCGCCGCCAGCTCGGCGGCGCGTCGGCGCACTGCCATCTCCGCGTCACCCAACGCCGCAGTGATCGTGTCGGCGTCGAGCGCGTCGAGGCGTTCGAGGGCACCGAGCGCTGCAGCTCGCACGCTGGGGTCGGCAGATGTGAGACCGGCGCGCGCGGTCTCGGCGTCGCCGGTGTGACCCGCGACGACGACCGCGCGGAGGTCGGGCCCGGTCACTGCTTCAACAGGTCGGTGAGGGTGACGACCAGCCAGCCCGTCCCGAACGCGACGACGACGGCGAGGACGGCGCCGATGATGATCGCGAGGGCCGATCCGGCCACGACGGCCCACAGCCGCCGCAGCAGGCCCGGGCTCTTGTAGAGCGAGGTGGTGGTCTCGGCGATCGGCACCGGCTCCCACGAACGGCGCGGAATTGGCTCGCCGCGTGGGATTCGGGCGGCGGCTCTGGCATTCTTGCGCCAGCCCGCCAGGACGAGCGCGACCATCGCGAGTCCGGCCATCCAGGCAGCCTGAGTGGTGAGATCCGTGACCGACACGACAACCGACATGGTACCGAGTGCCGACGATCCGATGCCGCCGCGCACCCGTTGGTGGGCCTGGGTCATCGCCAGCGTCGGTGTCGGCGTGCTCGCCGCGATCGGGGTGGCAGCGCTGTTGCCGTCGACGCTGGTCTCCGAGCAGGAGAACGAGCGGACGGGCGAGATGGAACCCACGCCCTACGCGCTCACGCCGGCGTCCGCCGACCCGGTCAACGATCGCATCGAGTTCGGTGAACTGCCCGACGGCGTCGAGCGGTACGACACGTCGAACGACTTCCACTTCGTCACGGTCACGTCGCCGAGCCAGTCGGTGCTGTCGTGGCTGGCCGGTCGCAACGATCCGGCGATCGACTTCCTGACCGAGGAGGACAAGTTCGGCGTCCGCACGCCCAGCCAACGTCGCGAGTTCAATCTGCAGTTGATGCGAACCGCCGAGCAGGAGGCGCAGTTCGTCGCACTGACCACGCTCGGCTACGAGGTGGAGATCACGCCGGGCGAGGTGATCGTGCGCGACGTGTTGTGCAGGACGCCCGGCGACGACGGCGATTGCGCCGAATGGTTCCCCTCCGACGAGCAGATCGACCCTGCCGACCGCATCGTCGAAGCCGAGGGTGTCGTGCTCGAATCGGTCGAGGATCTGAGCGCCGTGCTGAAGGACAAGGAGCCGGGCGACACGATCGAGCTGCTGATCGATCGCCCCGGTGACGGTGAACAGACGGTCACCGTCGAGCTGTCCGCGTCGCCGGACCGTCCCGACCGCACGATCGTCGGCTTCGTCCCGTTCGACACCCGGGCGATCACGCTGCCGTTCGAGGTCGACATCCGCACCGACGACATCGGTGGTCCGTCGGCAGGTCTCGCCTTCACCCTGGCGATGATCGACGAACTGTCGCCCGGCGATCTCACCGGTCCGCAGAACGTCGCGGTGACCGGCACGATCTCGCTCGATGGCACCGTGGGGGCGATCGGCGGACTCACGCAGAAGGTCTCGGCGGTGCATCAGAACGGCATGTCCGTCTTCCTGGTGCCGGCATCGCAAGCCGAACTCGACGACCCCGAACGCCTGCAGCGATTGAAGGACGCCGGCCGAGGCGAGGTCGAGATCATCCCCGTGTCCACGCTCGACGAGGCCCTCGCCGTGCTCGAGGAACTGGGCGGCGATCCGCTCGTGACGGTCAGCTGACCGTCGATCCGCCGACCGTCGACGATCCGAACGCTGATTGCCACCATCTGCGCGCGCTGGGTGCGTAGCGTTGCGCCATGGCCATGTCCTTCGCACGCCCCGATCCGTCGTCACCGGCTTCTGTCGCCGACGCCGCATTCGGCACCGGTCGCCGTGGTTTCGACCAGGGGGAGGTCCGGGATTTCCTGCGCATGGTGGCCGCCGAACTCGGGCGCCTGCAGGAGCGCGAGCGCTTCCTCGAGCGTGAACTCCGCACCGCCCAGTCCAACCCCGATCTGGCTTCGGCGCAACTCGACGACCAAGCACTGACTCGGCTGCTGGGTGAGGAGACGGCCCGGGTGCTCACCACCGCACGCGAGAGCGCTGCGGAGATCCGCCAGAAGGCCGAGCAGAGCGCCGCGCAACTGCTCAGCGAGGCGGGCGACGAGGCGGCCCGCATGCGCGAGGAAGCCGAGATCGAGGCATCGCGCCGCCGGTCGGACGCCGCAGCGGACGCCGAGGCCGAACTGGCGATGGCGAAGCAGCAGGGCCGCGAGATGGTCAACGAGGCCCGTGCCTACCGCGAGCGCGTGCTCAGCGAACTCGCCCGTCGCCGGGAACTCGCCCGCGAGCAGATCGAACAGCTGCTGCACGGTCGCGACCGCCTGATGCAGTCGTTCGAGCGTGCCCGGCTGGTGGCCGTCGACGTGGTCGCTGAACTGCAGCCACTCGGCGAGCCCGACGAGTACGTGAACCTGTCGCCGACGACCGGGCCGGTACCGGTGATGGTGCCGAACAGCCCACGTCCGGCAGACGCCCCGGTCGTGGAGTCGCCGACCGCCGACGAACTTCCCGTGACCGATGACGTCGCCGAGGAGACCGAGGACGCAGAGCCGACGCCGGACGCCGCCGCCGACGAGATCGCGGAGGACGTCGCCGAGGACGTCGAGGTCGTCGAGGTCGTCGCTGAAGAGAATGTCGAAGACGTCGTCGAAGAAGATGTCGAAGAAGATGTCGAGCAGGAGCCGGAAGCGCCTCGCGACGACGTGGTCGTCGACCTGTTCGCCCGGCTGCGTGCCGACGCGTCGCTCGTCGAGGTCGACGACGAGGTCGAGGAGGACGTCGCCGACAACATTGCCGAAGATGTGGCCGAGGACGTCGCCCAGGACGTCGGCGAGGACGTCGTCGACGAGGATGTCGAAGCGCCCGGCGAGGAACTCGTCGACGAGGCGGTGGAGGACACGCCGTTCGACCAGCGCGACGCCGATCTCACCCCGTTGATCGTGGCGAGCGCGAAGAAGCTCAAGCGGGTGCTCGCCGACGAACAGAACGAGGTGCTCGACCGGCTGCGTCGCCGCGAACCGGTGCGCTCGTTGTCCGACCTGCTGCCGGCGCCGGCGGAACACCTCGACCGCTACCGCGGGGTGATCGTCGACGACCTGTTGGCCGCGGCGAACGCAGGCGCGTCACTCGTCACACCGGGTCAGGTCGCCCGGATCAGCAAATCCGCCGCCGGCACCGCAGTCGCTTCAGGCGAGGCCGTCCTCGACGAGTGGTTGATCCTGCCGCTTCGCGAGCGTCTCGAGCGGTGCGTGAACGACGGCGACGGCGACAATGCCGGCATCACCAAGCGGGTACGAGCGGTGTACCGCGAGTGGAAGACCCAGCACATCGACGAGCAGCTCGACGATGTGATCCGCGCTGCGCACGGCAACGGTGCATACGCCGCGCTGGAACCCGGCACCCCGGTCGATTGGGTGTCGGATCGGTCGCACGACGTGTGCGCCGACTGCGACGACAACACCCTCGGCGGCGCGGTTGCTGCTGGCCAACCGTTTCCCACCGGGCACCGGTTCCCGCCGGCGCACCTCGGGTGCCGATGCCTCTTGCTGCCCGCTGAGCGTTAGTCTCAGCGCCAATGCGGCGTTCATCTGACCTCTCGGTCGACCGTCCACGTCGCCGGATCAGCGGACGCGGAATCCTGATCGGCCTCGGCGGGCTTTTCCTGTTCGTACTGATCTTCGGTCGTGCGATCGCTCGGTTCTACGTCGACTACCTGTGGCACGACGCGCTCGGCCGCAGCGACGTGTTCTGGGGCGTGCTGAGTGCCAAGGTCACACTGTTCGTGATGTTCTTCCTGGCCTTCGTCGTGATGGCCGGGCTCAACTTGTTCATCGCGGATCGTGCCGCTCCCACGCACTTCCCGGCCAATGTGCACCCCTATGTCGAGCGGTTCCACGAGCTCTTCGGTCAGCGCCTGCGCATCGTCCGCTACGCGATTGCCGTGCTGTTCGCGCTGCTGCTGGCCCTGCCGGCCGTGGCCCTGTGGCAAGACTGGCTGCTGTTCCGCAACGCACGCGAGTTCGGCGTCGCCGATGCACAGTTCAACGCCGACGTCGGCTTCTACGTGTTCCAGCTGCCGTTCCTGTCGTTCGTGCTCAACTGGCTGTTCGCCGCCCTGATCGTGGTGCTGCTGCTCACTGCGGCAGCACACATCCTCAACGGCGGCGTTGTCTTCGTGTCGCCCGTGCCGGTGGTGCGTCAGGCGACCAAGGCGCACCTGGCCGTCTTGCTCGCAGTGCTCGCCGTGGTGAAGGCCGGCGACTACTGGCTCGATCGCTACGACGTGACCAACAACCAGACCGGCATCGTCCAGGGTGCGACGTACTCGGTCGTCAACGCCCAGCTCCCGGCGATCATGCTGCTGATCCTGATCGCCTTGCTCACGGCGGGCCTCTACCTGTCGGTGGTCAAGACGGGTTCGTTCCGGATGCCGTTGATCGCCTCGGCGCTCTGGCTCGTCGTGGCGCTCGTGGGCGGCGTCATCTATCCCGCCGTCGTGCAGGCGCTGGTCGTGAACCCGAACCAGCAGGAACGTGAACAGCCCTTCATCGAACGCAACGTCAACGCCACTCGCGAGGCGTTGAACCTCACCGACGTCGACGTCCGGACCGTCAGCTTCGGTTCGCTGAACGCCGCCGAGGTCGAGGACGACCTCGCCCCGCTGGACAACGTCCGTCTGCTGAACCCGAACGAGATGCGATCACGGTTCCTCGTCGACCGTGGCGAGGAGGCCGGGTTCACCATCGACGACCTCGACGTCGATCGGTACGTGCTCGAGGATTCACGCGACGGCGCACCCGAAGAGGTGCTGATCGCCGCCCGCGAGCTGCAGCTCAGCGGTGTCACCAACAAGAGCTGGCAGGGCCTGCACCTGATCAACACACGCGGCTGCGGGCTGGTGATGGCCCCGACTGGGCGGGTGCTCGAGAGTCAGCGTCCCGACTACCGCACGGTGGAGCTGGAACGGCCGGAGCTGTACTTCAGCCCCACGCTCACCGGATACGCGATCGCCAACACCAGCTCCACCGAACGTGAGTGCTCCGAGCCGCACGAGTACGAAGGCAGCCTGGGAGTGGAGATGAGCTCGTTCACCCGCCGGGCAGCGTTCGCCCTGGCGTTCCTCGACTACAACGTGCTCGGATTCGGCGGGATCAGCGACGACTCGCAGATGCTGTGGGTGCGTGGCATCAACGACCGGCTGCAGAAGCTGGCACCGTTCCTGTCCTACGACGCCGACCCGTACCCGGTGGCGGTCGACGGTCGGGCCGTCTGGGTGACCGATGCGTACACGACGACCTCGCGCTACCCGTACGGCCAGCGCATCGGCGACGTGCAACGCTCGCCGGAGTCGGGGCTCGACGACAACGACAACTATGTTCGCAACAGCGTCAAGGCCGTCGTCGACGCCTACAGCGGCGACGTCACGTTCTACGTCGTCGACGAACAGGACCCGATCCTGCGTGCCTGGCGGGGTGCGTTCCCCGATCTCTTCACGCCGTTCAGCGAGATGCCCGAGGAGCTCATCGACAACCTCCGTTACCCGGAGGATCTGTTCCGCATCCAGACCGACGTGTACTCGAAGTACCGCATCGCGCCCGATCAGTTCTTCCAGCGTGTCGGCGCCTGGTCGGTCGCGCAGGCACCCGGAACCGAGCCGTCGCAGACGACGATCCCAGTGGCGGGCACCGGCGACGCGACCGTCTCCGCTGCGCAAAGCACCTTCGCCGACGAGTTGAACTCGAATCGGTTCATCCCGTACTACACGATGTTCAACACGTCGACGCCCGGCCAACCACCCGACGAGGACTTCGTGATTCTCCGTCCGTTCGTGCCGTTCTCGACGAACGACCAGCGGACCGAGTTGCAGGCTTACATGACCGCGTCGAGTGCTCCGGACTCCTACGGTGCGCTCACGACGTACATCGTGGAAGAGGTCGCCGGGCGCCTCCCCGACGGTCCACTGCGGGTGGCCGACAATGCGGAGTCGACCGAGGAGATCTCGAGGCGGATCTCGCTCGACAACGTCGGCGACGGCGGCACCGAGGTGCGCTTCGGCGATCTCCAGCTGATCCCCGTCGCCGATGGCCTGATCTACGTGCGCCCGTACTACGTGTCGGTTCCGCAGAACTCCGCCGACGTGCCGTCGGTGACCAACTACCGAGGCGTCATCGTGTCCTACAACGACCGCGCGGTGCTCGAGGCCACGGTCAGCGAGGGGCTCGCCGAACTGTTCCCCGGATTCGAGGCCGACATCGGTGACGCGATCGACGAGCCGACCGAACCCGGCGGCGCCGCCGGTGGCACCGATACCGACAGCGACAGCGATATCGACAGCGACAGCGCGGACCCCGACGCCGGCACGTCGAGCGACGATCCCATCGTGCTCCTCGAAGCGGCCGACCAAGCGTTCCTCGAAGCCGACGAAGCGTTGGCCGCAGGCGACCTCGGGCGCTACCAGGAGAAGATCGACGAGGCCCGCGACCTGATCGACGAGGCCTTCACCATCCTCGAACAGCCCTGAGCCGGCGTGACCAGCGAGCGCCTCGGGCGCCGTCCCGGTTGCCGACCCGGTTGCCGACTCAGGTGCTCGGTCGGCGGATGCGTTCGGCCAGCTCTGCGAGGTCGGCTCGGAACCGGATCTCGTAACGGGCCTGCTCGGCGGCGAGGCGCTCGGTCGAATCGAGGACGTCGTCGATCGCCGCGTCGAGACGCTCGGTGATCCGGGCTTCCAGCTCGGTGGTGTCGATCTCGGTGGTGCCGCTGTCCGGGTCGGACTCGGTGGTGCGGCGGTTGAGCTCGTCGATGTCGCGGCCGAGTTCGGTGAGTTGGTTGGCCAGCTCCAGCGACACTCCCGTGACCCGGGCATCGATCGCCGACGTCGCCTCGGTGAGCGCGTCGAGCTGCGCTCGCAATTCGGCGAGGCGCTCGCTCATGTCGTCGGCGGCGGTGGGAGCCGTCGGCGCTGGTGGTGGCGGCGGTGGCGGTGGCGGGGGAGGTGACTGGCCGAGCGACGCGCCGGGCGGCTCGGGGGCGTCACCGAACGAGGCGAGCCGCTGGTTGATCGCGTCGAGGTCGGCCGTCAGCATCTCGACATCGCCGAGGCGATGGTTGATCGCATCCACGCGCACGTCGGCGGCGAGCACACGGTCTTCGATCGAGCGCAGGTGCTCGTTGGTCGCCCCGTGGGCGGAGGCGAGCTTCACCAGTTCCTCACCGATGGCTCCCACCCCGTGGTCGAGGGCGGCGAGGCGCTGCTCGAGCCTCGACCGTTCGGCCACGGCGGCATCGAGCTGGGCCTGGAGTTCGGCGGTCTGTTCGGCCTGCAGCTCGGCGGTCTGTTCGGCCTGCAGCTCGGCGGCCTCTTGGACCTCGCGTTCGGCGGCCTGCTGGGCCTGCAGTTCGGCGACCCGCTGAGCCTCGGCGGCTGCTCGCTTCTTCTTCTTGCTGTTGAACAACGGCGTCCTCGTTCGTGTCGGCGTGACCGAACGGTACCTGACTACGGTGGACCGATCATGGCTTCCACCGTTCCGCACCAGATCCACCTGTCCGAAGCAGAGATGCCGACCCAGTGGTACAACCTGATCGCCGATCTGCCCACACCCCCGCCGCCAGCGCTGCATCCGGGCACCCACCAGCCCGCCGGCCCCGACGATTTCGCTCCGTTGTTCCCGATGGCGCTGATCGAGCAGGAGGTCACCACCGAGCGGTACATCGACATCCCGGGCGGTGTGCTCGACGTCTACCGCCTGTGGCGCCCGAGCCCGCTGTTCCGTGCCCACCGCCTGGAGGAGCTGCTCGACACCCCGGCGCGCATCTACTACAAGTACGAGGGCGTCAGCCCGGCCGGGTCGCACAAGCCGAACACCGCGGTGCCCCAGGCGTACTACAACCATCAGGAAGGCATCACGAAGCTGACCACTGAGACCGGTGCCGGCCAGTGGGGTTCGGCGCTCGCGTTCGCCACGTCGCAGTACGGGATGGAGTGTGAGATCTGGCAGGTGGCCGCGTCGTACCGCCAGAAGCCGTACCGCAAGACGATGATGGAGATCTGGGGCGCAACGCTGCACTCGAGCCCGTCCGAGCTCACCGAGTTCGGCCGATCACTGCTCGCCGAGAACCCAGATCATCCCGGCTCGCTCGGCATCGCGATCTCCGAAGCGGTGGCGATGTGCGTCGCCGACCCGAACGCCCGCTACGCGCTCGGCTCGGTGCTCAACCACGTGCTGCTGCACCAGACGATCATCGGCGAAGAGGCGCTACTGCAGCTGGCCAAGGTCGACGAGACGCCCGACGTGCTCGTCGGCTGTACCGGCGGTGGCTCGAACTTCGGTGGTCTCGCGTTCCCGTTCCTGCGCGAGAAGCTCGCTGGGAAGATGAACCCGACGATCCGCTGCGTCGAACCTGCTGCGTGCCCGACGCTCACCAAGGGCGAGTACCGCTACGACTTCGGCGACACTGCCGGGATGACGCCGTTGATGAAGATGCACACGCTCGGGCACACGTTCATCCCCGAGCCGATCCACGCCGGCGGCCTGCGGTACCACGGGATGAGTCCGCTGGTGTCGCACGTCTACAACGAGGGCCTCGTCGAGGCGATCGCGATCCCGCAGCGCGAGTGCTTCGCCGGTGCGTTGCAGTTCGCCCGTACCGAGGGGATCGTGCCCGCTCCCGAGCCGACACATGCGATCGCGGCAGCGATCCGGGAGGCGCTCGCCTGCAAGGAGTCGGGCGAGGAGAAGGTGATCCTCACCGCACTCTGCGGCCATGGGCACCTCGACCTGGCGAGCTACGAGAAGTACCTCTCCGGCGAGATGGTCGACTACGACCTCCCCGACTCCGTCATCGCCGACGCCATGGCGTCCGTCCCCGTCATCGCGTAGACCGATTACATCAGGGGTCAGACCCGCGATGTGATTCGTCAGAGCGTGAGCTCGTACAGGTCGGGGTCACCGAGCGACGGGCGGAAGCCGACGCGTTCGAGGTACTTGCGGTGCGTGTCGGTGACTCCGGCGCTGCGGAGCCGGTCGAAGCCGTCGGCGCGGAACACCTGGGCGCCGGGACCGTAGAGCCAGTGGCCGAGCCGCGAGTCGCGGTACGCACCGAGCACGTAGTCGAGGTCGATCGTCAGCGTCGACCCGTCGCGGCGGCCGATCACCATGCCGGCGGGGAGGCCGTCGCGGTTGAGCAGCAGGGTGACGACGTCGTCGCCCGGCGGAAGCCGGAAGTCTGGTTGGAACCGGTGGATGTCGATGAGATGGAACGCGATGAAGTCGGCGAGAAACGGCGAGTCTGCTCGGATGTGCGACACACCGAGGTCGCGGCCGTGTGGGCCGCCGGATGCGAACTCCTTGCGGAGGAACCACACGTTGATCACGGCGATCGAGCCATTGGTGATCATGATCGGGACGGAGTCGATCTGGGTGCCGTAGACGAAGAACGTGATCGCCCCGGCGAGCGACACCATCCGCAGCCGTACGACCGAGGTCATCGAGAGCGCGAGGACCACCAACGCCGAGGCCAGGTACCCCACCAACTCGACGCCGCTGAACTCGAACACGCCCGCAGGGTAACGAACCTCGGCCCGCCGGGGTCAGACCCCCGACACCACGCCCGCCTTCACGGGTTGCGGTGAGGACTGGTTGCGCACGACGATGGCGAGCGCTCCGATCACGACCGCCATCGCCACGGCCTGCGCGGCCGTGACCGTCTCGCCGAGCACGATCCAGGCGAGCAACGCCGAGAACACGGGGATCAACAGCGTGAAGGTCGAGCCGACCCAGAGCGGGATGCGCACGAGCGACCAGTTCATCATGGCGTGGCCGATCAGGCCGGAGCTGACGGCCATCACGATCAGCCAGCCCCAGTTCGTGGCCGACGGCCACGACATGTCCTGGCCGAAGACGAACCCGAGCGGCGCGCAGATCGCCATGGTCCACAGTGCCGTGCCCGCGGTGAACTCCGTGGAGGTCATCGTCTTCTTCGAGTTCTTCGAGGCGATGAAGTAGGCACTCCACGACAGCATCGCCCCGAGCGCGAGGAGGTCGCCACGGAGGTCGGTCGTACCGTCGTCCGCACCTGCGGCGACGACGACGACGGTCCCGGCGAGGGCCACTGCCGACCAGACGACGTTGCGCAGCCCGATCCGTTCGCCGAAGAACCGGGCGGCGATCACGCCGACGACGATCGGTTGCATCGAACCGATGATCGTGGCGTTGACGATGCTCGTCAGCTTCACCGCGGAGAAGAACAGCGCGATGTCGGCGCCGAGGGCGATGCCGCCCCACATCGAGTCGCGGATGACCCGTGCGCGAAAGGGTGTGCCGCGAACTCGCATCCACGCGATCAGCGTGAGCGCGAAGAAGGCAAAGCGGTAGAACCCGATCGCCAGGCTGCCCATGTCGATGTACTTGGCCAGGATCGTGCCGGTCGACCAAGCGCACACGGCGATGCCAGCGCCGATCAGCCCGCGCGAGAGGTCCTTCGCCTCTGCCGCAGCGGCGCTCGTCGTATCGGCGGGGGTTGCGGGCACGCGCGCAACGTAGCGCTGCATCGGGACGATCCTGCCATTCTGTGCCGATGGCACCGCACCCGATCACCGGCTTCGATCTCGCACAGACCGACCTGCTCCTGACGACGACCAAGCAGGTCCGCAAACGGCTCGACCTGACGCGACCGGTCCCCTACGAGGAGTTGCTCGAGTGCATCGACATCGCGAATCACGCGCCGATGGGTGGCAACCTCGAACGCAACCGGTGGAAGGCCCCGGTCGAGTAGTCCGCCCACTTCTCGTGAACTCGTGCGGGATCTGAGCCCGCACGAG
>Ga0307379_10006303_pt1 | contig 16350 bp, 11 predicted proteins | sample UN2MG_FD_202237 | JGI IMG/M metagenome (GOLD analysis project Ga0307379, IMG submission 202237) | Soil microbial communities from Risofladan, Vaasa, Finland - UN-2 | ecosystem: Environmental > Terrestrial > Soil > Coastal area > Acid sulfate soil | place: Finland: Risofladan, Vaasa | collected... | reverse complement strand
GCAAAGAAGCCTACCAGCGCGACGTCACCTACGGCACCAACACCGAGTTCGGTTTCGACTACCTGCGCGATAACATGCGCGACCAGATCGAGCAACTGGTTCAGCGCGGCCACCATTACGCCATCGTGGACGAGGTTGACAGCCTGCTGATTGACAACGCCCGCGTGCCGCTGATCCTGTCGGGCCCCGGGCAGCAGCCGACGGTCCTCTACAAGCGCGTTGACGGCATCGTGCGCCGCCTCGCGCGCGAGCAGGACTACATGGTGGACGAGAAGTCGAAGAGCGCCACCCTCACCGACCAGGGGATGGCGAAGGTGGAGGGGCTGCTCAATATCCGGAACTTGTCGGACCCCGAAAACCTCGAGCTCTTCCAGCACGTCAACGCCGCGCTGCGCGCCCACGCCTGCTACAAGGGGGACATTGACTATGTGGTGCGGGAGGGCCAGGTCATCCTGGTGGATGAGTTCACCGGACACCTGATGTTCGGCCGCCGCTACGCCGAGGGCCTGCACCAGGCGATCGAGGCCAAGGAAGGCGTGAAGATCGAGCGCGAGAGCCAGACGCTGGCCACCGTCAGCATCCAGAACTACTTCCGCATGTACGACAAGCTCGCGGGCATGACCGGCACCGCCAAGACCGAGGAGCAGGAGTTCGTCAAGATCTACGGCCTGCCGGTGGTGGTCATCCCCACCAACCAGCCGATGATCCGCGTTGACAACCACGACGTGGTGCACAAGACGGAGGAGGCCAAGCTCCGGGGCATCACGGGGGAGATCCTGCAGCTCCACAGCCGCCGCCAGCCGGTGTTGGTGGGCACGCGCTCGATCGAGGTGTCGGAGCGGCTGGGCGCGCGCCTGAGCCCCGAAAACCTGCAGTTGTTCGCGCGCCTGATGCTGCTCCACGACCGCCTGTTGGAGGCGCCCAAGCTGAACGAGGCGCAGAGCCGGGAGCTGCGCGGGTTCCTAAGCGAGCGGCTGCAGGGGGTGGAGCGCGAGCGCAAGCGACTCGAGGAGGCGATGACCCTGTTCGAGATCAACCCGGCGCGCCCGACGCCCCCGGAGGAGATGCGCCAGATCGAGCACCGCCTGAAGCGGGTCGCGCACGTCGAGAACGCGATCATCAGCGCCCTGGCCAAGCTCGAGGAGGAGCGGGACCTGGGCGGGGAGATGCGCCGCATCGCCGATCTCATCGCCTACGAGAAGCTGGACGAGGTACGGGTGGCGCGGCTGCCGGCGCTGTGCCAGGCGTTCGGGATCGCCCCCGATGTCTGCGAAGAAGACAACGTGCGCGCCCTGGCTGGCATCATCGGCCTCGACGGTCACACCTATGATCTGCGCGCGGTGCTCCAGCAGGGCATCCCGCACCAGGTGCTCAACGCCAAGCACCACGCATCCGAGGCGCAGATCATCGCCGAGGCTGGACGCTCCGGCACCGTCACCATCGCCACCAACATGGCCGGCCGCGGCGTGGACATTTTGCTCGGCGGCAACGCGGCTTCGACGACGACGGGGCGGAGGGTGGCGAAGAGAGCCCGATCCCCGATGATGCGCGCCGCGATGCTTCCGCGGAGGCCGCGCGCGTTTTTGCAGAGGACCGGCAGCGAGTGCTGGAGCTGGGGGGGCTGCACATCCTGGGCACCGAGCGCCACGAGAGCCGGCGCATTGACAACCAGTTGCGGGGGCGTTCCGGGCGCCAGGGTGATCCCGGTTCGTCGCGTTTCTACGTCTCGCTCGAAGACGAGCTGATGCGACTGTTCGCGCCCGAGCGCCTCGATTTTCTGCTCGGCGGCTGGGAGGAATGCCAACCCCTCGAATACGGCATCGTCAGCCGCACCATCGAGAACGCCCAGCACAAGGTGGAGCTCCATAACTTCTCCATGCGCCAGCACTTGCTGCAGTACGATGACGTCAAGAACCTCCAGCGCGAGGTCATCTATGGCCAACGGCGCAAGGTGCTGGAGGGCGCCGACCTGCGCGAGAGCATCCTCGCCTCTCTGGGCCGGGTGCTGGAGGCGCGCCTCCGCGAATACGCCAACCCGGAGGTCCATCCCGAGGAGTGGGAGCTGGATAAGCTTTACCAGGCGCTCTATGAGATCTTCCCCATTCACCTGTTCATGCGCCCCGAGGAGCTGCGCGACCTCCCTCCCGCCGACCTCCAGGAGCACCTCCAGGAACTGGCGGCCCAAGCGTACCGCAACCGCGAGCTGGAGCTCACGCCCGAGGTGATGCGGGAGCTGGAGCGCATGATCACGCAGCGCGTGATTGACGCCAAGTGGGTGGACCACCTGGACGCGATGGAGTTCCTGGAGGAGGGCATCGGGCTGCGCGGATACGCGGGGGTGGACCCGCTGGTCGCCTTTCGCAAGGAGGCCTACGACCAGTGGGAGCTGCTGCAGGCTTCGATGCAGGAAGAGATCGTCAAGCTCATGTTCCGCGTGCAGGTGGCGCGCGAGCAGCAGCGGCCGCAGCCATCACCGTTCGCGGAGGTCTATGCCAGCCACGGCGGCGACGACGAGCCGGAGCCGCAGCAGCCGGCGCGCCGCGACAGCAAGAAGGTCGGGCGCAATGACCCCTGCCCCTGCGGCAGCGGCAAGAAGTATAAGAAGTGCTGCCTCAACAGCTAGCGAAGCTAGGGATGCAGGTCGGCGAGATGACGCCGCCCGCACGAGGAGATGCGAACATGACCACGCAAGCAGTGGCTGAATCCGCCCGCGAGCTGCTGGAGCGCGTCGAGGAACTGCGAGACCGTCTTTGACTTGGCCCGGCGACGGGCCGAGCTAGCCCAGCTTGAGCAGCGCAGCGCCGCCCCCGACCTGTGGGGCGACCCGGAGCAGGCGCAGCAGTTGCTGGCGGACATCGCCCGACGCAAGCAGGAGATCGCGCCGTGGGACGACCTGGCGCGGCAGGCGCAGGACGCGCAGGCGCTAGCCGAGCTGGCCGTGGAGGAGAACGACGCCGCGACCGCGACCGAGGCCGCGCAGATGCTGGCGCAACTACGCCGGCGCCTGCGCGAGATGGAGATCACGGCGCTGCTGGCGGGGGAATATGACCGCAGCAACGCCATCCTCTCCATCAACGCCGGCGCCGGCGGCACCGAGGCGTGCGACTGGGTGGACATGCTCGTGCGCATGTACCTACGCTGGGCCGAGAATCGCGGCTACGCCACCGAGGTCATAGACCGCACGCCCGGCGAGTCCGCGGGCAGCCGCAGCATCACCGCCATCATCGCCGGCGCTTACGCTTATGGCTACCTGAAGTCGGAGCGCGGAGTACACCGCCTGGTGCGGCGCTCCCCCTTCGACGCCGCGCATCGCCGCCACACCTCGTTCGCGTCGGTGGACGTCATCCCCGAGGTCGAGCCCGAGGAGCAGGTCGAGATCAACCCCGACGACCTGCGCGTTGACACCTACCGCGCCAGCAGCGCCGGCGGGCAGCACGTCAATAAGACCGACTCCGCGGTGCGCATCACCCACTTGCCCACCGGCATCGTCGTGCAGTGCCAGAACGAGCGTTCGCAGCACAAGAATCGCGCGCTGGCGCTGAAGGTGCTCAAGGCGCGCCTGCTCGAGCGCCAGATCCAGGAGCAGGAGCGCAAGCTGGCGGAGATGCGCGGGGTGCCGGCCGATATCGCCTGGGGCAACCAGATTCGCTCCTACGTGCTGCAGCCGTATGTCATGGTTAAGGACCATCGCACCGGGTATGAAACGGGTAATGCAGAGGCGGTGCTGGAGGGTGACATTGATGACGTCATCAGTGCCTATCTGGAGTACAAGGCCGGCGGGCGCAGCCCGCAAGCGGCGCCGGACCCCGGCTAGCGCGATCGCGGCCGTCGTGCTGTGCGCGGCTCAAGCCGCCGCGCTGGCGGCGCCCGGGGGGCGCTTGGCGGTTGCGCTCGACGGTTCGCGCAACGCGCTGGCGGAGACCAATCTCGGCGACCTCGCGGCCGACGCGCTGCGCGCCGCCGCCGATGCTGATTGCGCCCTCATCCAGGCGAGCGCCCTGCAAGCGGCGGCCCTGCCGGCGGGCCCCCTGACGGATGACACGATCCGCTCCGTGTTCGTATTCCCGCAGGACACCGTCACCGTGCTGCAGCTCGACGCGGCTCGCGTCACCGGGGCGCTGGAGCGCTCGCTGAGCATCCTCCCCCTGCCCAACAAGGGCTTCCTGCAAGTCTCCGGGCTGCGCGTGCGTTTCGATCCGGGCCGCGCCCCCGGCGCGCGCGTCCTGAGCGCCAACCTCGCAGCCGCGAACGCCCCGCTCGACAGGGCTAAGGTCTATCGCGTCGCCGTGCCCGAATCCCTGGCCAAGGGTGCGCTCGGTTACTTCCGCGTGTTCAACTCCGCGCCTCGCGAGCGCAGCGACGTCACCCTCGTGCAGGCGCTGGGCCGGTATGCCGGGGCCCAGGGCAAGGTATCGCCGCGGGTCGAGGGGCGATTGCAGGCGGTGCAGTAGCCGCCGCGCGGTGGCCGCTGCCACCCGACAACCCTGCTCCGCCGAAGGAGCTCCGGCTACGAAGGCCGCAAGCGCGGGCCGAGGTCCCGGCTGGAGCAGATCCCCTCCGTTTGCTTGCGACGCGACCCCCCGCGCGCTCGCGGGTGAAGGGCCGAGACGGTCCCTCGTCGAACGTGAGCGCACACCGAGAACGCGCTTGGCCCTGCGCGCGAAAGGATGGTGGGCGATGCTCTGGGCGAAGGGCGGGTACGGCGCCTACCGGCGGCTGTGGTCGGGTGCGGTGGTCGTGCTGCTCGCGTTGATCGGCGCGGGAGCGAGCGCGGCGGCCGCCGCCGCAGAGGCCGCAGCCGGCAGCGCATCGGCGGCGGACCAGCTTGAGGCGGTGCAGGCGGCGATCGCCGCCGTGCGACCCGCGCTGGTGAAGATTGACGTCGTCGCTGCGCAATATGCGGACGGGCGGGAGAAGAAGTCCGAAGGCACGGGCAGCGGCATCATCATCACCCCCGAGGGTCACGTCGTCACCAATCACCACGTCGTCGGCAACGCCAAGCGCATCGTCTGCACCCTCGCTGACCGCCGCGAGATCGAGGCCGAGTTGGTGGGCACCGACCCCCTGTCCGATATCGCGGTCATCAAGCTCAGGCCCGACACTGCGGCCACCTTCGCGACCGCCGTGTTCGGCGACTCCTCGCGCTTGAAGCCCGGCGACCAGGTGCTGGCGATGGGCAGTCCGCTCGCGTTCTCGCAGTCGGTGACGATGGGCATTGTCGCCAACCGCCAACTGGTAATGCCGCGCGATGACTACTGGTCGCGCGTCACCCTCGAGGGGGAGGACGTCGGCTCCATCATCTGCTGGATCGCCCACGACGCCGACATCTATGGCGGCAACTCCGGGGGGCCGCTGGTCAACCTCGAGGGCGAGATCGTCGGCATCAACGAGCTGCGCATGGGGCTCGGCGCCGCTATTCCCTCCAACCTCGCCCGCGAAGTCGCGGCCGAGATCATCGCCCGCGGCGAGGTGACGCGCTCGTGGCTGGGGCTGGAGGTGCAGCCGCGGCTCAAGGGGCAGAGCGCGCAGCCGGGGGTGCTGGTGAGCGGCACCATCCCCGGCTCGCCCGCGGACCAGGGAGGCATGCGGCCCGGCGATCTGCTGGTGCGGCTCGCCGGCGATGACGTCAACGTGCAGTTCCGCGAGGAGCTGGTGGCGTTCAACCGACTGGTCTATGGGCTGCCGGTGGGCGCGCCGGCGGAGGCGGTGATCGTGCGCGACGGCCGGCAGATCACCCTGCGCCTGCGCACCGAGAAGTGGGAGCGAGTCGAGCCCCAGGAGCGCGAATTCAAGCAATGGGGCCTGTGCGCGCGCAACCTGTCGCTGATGGCGGTCAAGGAGATGGTGCTGGAGAGCCGTGACGGGGTGCTGGTGACCAGCGTGCAACCGGGCGGGCCGTGCGACGCGGCGCGCCCCGCGGTCGCGAGCAAGGACGTGGTGGTGCGTGTGGGCGACACGCCGATCAGGAACCTCGACGACCTGGAGCAAGTCACCCGCCGCATCACCGCGAACGCCGAGCGGCCGGTGGCGACGCTGGTCGCCTTCGTGCGCGGCCCGGAGCACTACCTGACGGTGGTGAAGGTGGGCGCGCGACGGCTCGAGGATCCGAGCCGGGAGGTACGCAAGGCGTGGCTGCCGGCGGCGTTCCAGGTGCTGACCCGCGACCTCGCCCAGGCGCTGGGCATTCCGGGGCGCACGGGGGTGCTGGTGACCCAGGTGTACCCCGAGACCACGGCGCAGGCGGCCGGGCTGCAGGCGGGAGACGTCATCGTGGCTCTCAACCGCGAGCGGGTCTCGGCCGCGGAGCCGCAGGATCTGGAGGTGCTGCCGGCCATGGTGCGTCAACTGCCCATCGGCAGCACTGCCGAACTGACCGTCCTGCGCGGCGGGGAGGAGCGCACCATCCCGGTGGAGCTCGTTGCCTCGCCCCCGCTTGCGCGCGAGATGAAGCGCTATCGCGACGACAACTTCGAGTTCACCGTGCGCGATCTCATCTTCTTCGATCGCGCGCAGCAGCGCTGGGCGCAGGACCAGCAGGGAGTGGTGGTGCAGGAAGTAGGGCAAGGGGGGTGGGCGTCGCTGGGGAATCTGATGTCGGGCGATCTGATTGTCGCGGTGGACGGGGCGCCGGTGGCCGACGTGGCGGCGATGGAGGAAGCGATGATCAACATCGCGCGGCGCCGTCCGGAGCACGTGGTGGCGCAGGTGCGCCGTGGCATCCACTATCTGTATGTCGAGATGCGGCCGGCGTGGGGCGGTTCCCGGCCGGCATCCGAGTAGGGCTTCCCGCAGCCAAGCGGGAGCCCCGGAGGTAACGACGATGAGCGACGAGTACCGCGGCGCCGGGCGAGTGGTCGCCTGGGTGGCGCTGCTGGCGTGGGTGCTGCTGGCGTGCCCCGTGCAGGCGGACGACGTGGCGGCACAGGGGCGCCAGGTTGTGGACCGGTGGCAAGGCGCGGTCGTCACCGTGCGCCTGGTGCTCAAGCTGACCATGTCCATGGCCGGCTCCGAGGGGGAGCAAGAGGAGAGCAAGGCCGATGCCACGGGCACGGTGATTGATCCCAGCGGGCTGACCGTGGTATCCCTGTCGGAGCTGGATCCGGCCGCCTCGTATAACCGCATGATGCGGCAGCGGGGCCCCGGGGAGCCGTCCTTCAACGTCGAGAGCCAGATCACCGACGCCAAGCTGCGCCTGGCCGACGGCACCGAGGTGGCGGCCAAGGTCGTGCTGCGAGATAACGACCTCGACCTCGCGTTCCTACGGCCGGTGGAAAAGCTGCCCCAGCCGGTGGCGGCGATTGACCTGTCGCAGTCCACGGCGCCGCGCTTGCTGGACCAGGTGGTGACCATCAACCGCTTGGGCAACGCCGCCGACTGGGCGATCGCGCCGCGCATAGATCGCATCCAGGCGCTGATTGCCAAGCCGCGCCTCACCTACGTCCCCCAGGACGCCGACAAACTCGGCGCCCCCGCTTTCTCCCTCGACGGCAAGGTCGTGGGGGTGACGGTGGTGCGCTTGTCCGCGGTCAGCGCCACCGACGACGTGGACGCGGTGGCGGTCATCATGCCCGCGGCGGACATCCTCGAGGTCGCCAAACAGGCGGGGGAGTGACGCAGAAGGCAGTTCACGGCCGGGCCCGGCGAGGACGGTAGAGCACCGACGAGCAACCGCCGATGAGGGCCGACCGTAGGGACGGTTCGCGAACCGTCCCTACGGTTTCTCCGTCCGTAATCTCCGTCAACCTCTCTGCGCTCTCCGCAGTTTCGGCGGTTGGTCCCGGTTTACAGGTCGCGGACGGAGGTGAGGTCGGCGATGTCGGCAAGGCCGGTCATCGCCTTGTTGGCGGTAGCGATGCCGGCTTCCTCGACGGCGGCGACGGGGGTGAGGCCGCCGACGACGGCGATGCCCACGCGCTCGACGCCCACCTGCACGCCGAGCAGGGGCTGTCCCGGCTTGCCCACCGCCAGCACGCCGCCGAACCCGCGCGCGGCGAAGTCCGCGAGCACCCGCTCCAGATCCGCCAGCGACACCGCCGGCACCTCGCGGAAGCTGGCCAAGAGCTTGCCCGCTCCGGTGGCCGCCGCCTGGCGGATGCTGGTGCGCTTGCTGGCGATGAAGATCTCGGCAGGGTCGAGCGTGGACTCGTGGTAGCCGACGAGGTCGGTGAAGCGGTAGGGCCGACCGTCGCGCACCTCCAGCAGCCCGCCGTAGCGGGCCTCGACCGGGATGCGGTGCCGCAGCAGGACGCCGTTCAGGGTCACGCTGCAGACGGTGGCGAAGCCGATGCTGCCCGCCGGCACCCGCAGCTCACCCAGGGCATCCCCCTCCCGCGCCACCGACACCAGGTCGCCCATGCAGTAGCCCGCCGCAAAGACCTCGCGCATGACCTCCAGGCACTCGGGAAAACGCGGGGCCGGCAAGAGGCTGGCATTGATGATGATCTGGCCGCGGCCGGTTTTCAGATCGAAGGTGGTGCGATAGGCCAGCGCGTCCACCTTGGAGATGACGAAGCCCAGCTTGTCGGAGACCATGCCGCTTTGGAGCTCGTCGAGCCCCTTGTCAGTGATGACGCGGCCGCGCTCGCCCAGGTTGCGGGTGAGCCCACGCTCGTCCATAATGCGCATGTGATAGCGCACCGCGCGCTCGCTGAGCTCGATGCCCATGCCCTTGAGCTTGTCGGCGATGATCCGCGCGCCCACCGGGGCGGGACCGTTGGCGATGACGCGCAGGATCGCCATCATCTTGCGGTCCGCGCCGGGGCGCGAAGGGGTCCGCGCCGCGGAGCCGGTTTCGCCTGTGTTCAGCACATCTTCCGTCATGATTGCGATCAGGGCGGCAAGTCTTGCCGGGTGTCTTTCGCGGGTAGTCGGTCCTCTGCCAGCGAATGCTACCCCTTCGCGTGAGGATTGTCAAGTGCCCCGATTCCGCCTCGCTCAATGCCACCAACGCGACAAGACCCGAGGTGTAGGGGGTATGACCGCTTTTCGTTGGTGGAGTTGACCGGAGAGGTGGCGCCGTGCATCCCACGTGGAGCACAGGTGCCCTCGCCTGTGTCATCTGGCGACCCGACGAAGCGGGTCGCCCACACGGCCGGGGCGGCCATGCTCCATGGGTTGATCCTCATCCCAACTTCTCGCGGTCACACCCCAGGTGTAAGATTGGCCTTGACATGGTATAACCTCCATGCTATCATGTCGGCAAGCACCTACCGTCTGCCGCATGAGCACGCGGAAGGACCAGGCCGACATCCCCACCTCGGGGGCTGGGAGGCGACATTGGCGCGATACGGATATTTCTGGGGCTGCTACGTCCAGGGGCGCATGCCCCACATCGAGAAGTCCACCCGCGCGGTGATGGCGTGCCTGGGCATCGAATGCGCCGACCTCGACGGCCTGACCTGCTGCCCCGAGAAGACCATGATCGCCAACCTGGATCATCGGGCGTGGCTGACGACGGCGGCGCGCAACCTGACGGTCGCCGAGGACGCCGGCGTGGACTTTATCACCCCTTGCCCCGGCTGCTTCGGCACCCTCAAGGGAGCGGCGGCGGAGCTCGATGGCAACCCCGCCCGCCGCGACGAGGTCAATCGTCAGCTTCAGCGCGTCGGCAGGCGCTATCGCGCCCAGGCGCGCGTGTCGCACTTTTTGGAAATCTTGCACCGCGACATCGGCCTGGCGGGGCTGCGCGCGCGCGTGACACATCCGCTCGACGGCACGCGCATCGCCGTCCATTACGGCTGCCACCTGCTCAAGCCCAGCGCCGACCTCGCCTTCGATGACCCCGACCGGCCGCGCAAGTTCGATGAGCTGGTGGAGGCGCTGGGCGCCATCTCCCTCCCCTACGAGACCAAGTTCTCGTGCTGCGGCGGCCTGTTGTCGCGCGTCGAGGACGAGGAGACGGGGCGGGCGATGGCGCGCCTCAAGTTGCGCGAGCTCACGGAGCTGGGCGCGGACGCCATCTGCCTCGCCTGCCCGTCGTGCATGATGCAGTACGACATGACGCAGTTTCTGCTCCAGCGCCGGGGCGAGGCGCTCCAGGTGCCGGTGCTCTACTACAGCGAGCTGCTGGGGCTGGCCCTGGGTCTGGAAGCGGAGGAGCTGGGGCTGTCCGCGCACCGCACCGACGTCGCGCCGTTCCTGGAGCAGTGGCGCGCTCGCCAGCGGGCGATCGAGGGGGTCAAGCGGCACTGGGACTACGGCCTCCTGCGCAAGTGCGCCGAGTGCGGGGCGTGCATGTCCGACTGCCAGGTGGCGCGCGCGGACCCCGGGTTCGACCCCAACCGCATCATCCGCGAGCTGGCCGCCGGGCATGTGGAGCAGGTGCTGCGGGACGGCGAGTTCTGGCGCTGCGTCGAGTGCTACACCTGCCGCGAGGAGTGCTTCCAGGGCTACAGCATGTTGGACATCCTGCGCGTCGCCAAGCACCTGTCGCTGGCGCAGGGACGGGCACCCGCCGGCACCGCGGAGGGGGTGGCGGCCTTTCGCCGGCAGGCGCGCCTGATCGAGGCCGGAGCGGCCTCGCGCAAGCGCCTGGGGCTGCCCCCGGTGCGCGAGTCTGGCGGCGACGAGCTGGCACACGTGCTGGGCGGCGGCGCCCAGCCCCCGCCGCCCCAGGAGGATTCGAAATGAACGGTCGCCCGACATTTGATCGCGGGGTGCGCAACATCTCCGGCTGCGGGTTGAGCGGCATGATGAGCTTGACCGGCCAACGGGTGGACGGGCGCGCCATCCGCGAGTCCATCGCCTTGCTTCACGACCGCGCCAACGGCTTGGGCGGGGGCTTCGCCGCCTACGGCATCTACCCCGAGTTCCCCGACCATTACGCCCTGCACATGATGTACTACTCGGGGGCGGCCAAGGACGCGACCGAGCGCGAGCTCGACCACGGCTTCGACGTCGCGCGTGATGAGCGCATCCCAACGCGGCTGGTGCCGACGGTCAATGACCCGCCCCTGCTGTGGCGCTATTTCGTCACCCCCCGGGGCGAAGCGGTCGCCCAGGCCCAGGCCGAATCGGAGGACGATTTCGTGCTGCGCCAGGTCATGCGCATCAACGCCGAGATCGCCGACGCCTACGTCTTTTCCAGCGGCAAGAACATGGGCGCGTTCAAGGGCGTGGGGCATGCCGAGGACCTCGCGGATTTCTACCGCATAGAGGAGTACGCGGCCTATATCTGGGTCGCCCACGGCCGCTTTCCGACCAATACGCCGGGCTGGTGGGCGGGCGCGCACCCGTTCACGCTGCTCGACTGGTCGGGGGTGCACAACGGCGAGATCTCGTCCTACGGCAGCAACAAGCGCTACCTGGAGATGTTCGGCTATCGCTGCACCATGCGCACCGACACCGAGGTCATGGCCTACCTGCTCGACCTGCTGGTGCGCCGCCACGGGCTGCCGGTCGAGATCGCGTGCAAAGTCATCTCGCCGCCTTTTTGGCAGAGCATAGACCGCATGCCGCCCGCGCCCCGCAACCTCTATCGCACCCTGCGCCAGGTCTATGCCAGCGCGCTGGTCAACGGCCCCTTCGCCATCATCTTCGCCCATCGCGAGGCCATGGTGGGGGTCAACGATCGCATCAAGCTGCGTCCCATGGTGGCCGCGCGCAAGGACGATTTCCTCTACCTCGCGAGCGAGGAGGCGGCGGTGCGCGTGCTCTGCCCCCACCCCGACCTGGTGTGGTCGCCGCGGGCGGGGGAGCCGGTGATCGGTCGCCTGGGGCAGGATACGGTGGTCGGGGCGCCGGGGTCGGCGCCGCCGCAGGAGGTGGCTCATGCCTAGCCTGGATCTGGATACCCGCGAGGCGCTGGAGGGCGGCGAGGTCGAACTGACGCTCGAGCCGCCCGCGGCCAAGGCGGAGGTGCTTCCCCTCTACTCGCCGCCGGAGTTCCTGTGGCGCAATGACAACGACCGCTGCCGGCGCTGCCGGCGCTGTATCATGCAGTGCGGGTGGAAGGCGCTGACGTGGCAGGACCGGGTGGTGCCGGACCACGGCAAGTGCGTGGGCTGCCACCGCTGCGAGGCGATGTGCCCGGAGAAGTGCATCGAGGTGCGCGCCAACCCGCAGCACTTCAAGCCCCACGGCCTGTGGTCGGTGGCGCATCGCAAGCAGGTGTGGAAGCAGGCCGACACCGGCGGCGTGCTGCTGACCGGCATGGGCAACGACGCCCCCTACCAGGTCATCTTCGACCACCTGGTGCTCGACGCATGCCAGGTCACCAACCCCTCGATTGATCCGCTGCGCGAGCCGATGGAGCTGCGCACCTACCTCGGCGCCAAGCCGGAGCGGGTGGAGATCGAGGTCGGCGCCAACGGCGGGCGGTCCGCCAAGACGCGCCTCGAACCCAACCTCGAGCTGACCACGCCCATCATCTTCTCGCCCATGTCGTATGGCTCCATCAGCCTCAACGCGCAGAAGGCGCTCGCGATGGCGGCGGCGGAGTGCGGCATCGCCTGGAACACCGGCGAGGGCGGCCTGCACGAGGACCTGCGCCCCTATGCCGACCGCGCCATCGTCCAGTGCGCCTCGGGGCGCTTCGGGGTGCACGCGGGCTACCTCAACGCGGGGGCGGCGGTGGAGATCAAGATCGGCCAGGGCGCCAAGCCCGGCATCGGCGGCCACTTGCCGGGGGAGAAGGTGTCGCTGGAGGTGTCGGAGACGCGCATGATCCCGGTTGGCTCCGACGCGCTCTCGCCCGCCCCCCAGCACGACATCTACTCCATCGAGGACCTGCGCCAGCTTATCTACGCGATCAAGGAGGCGACGCGCTACGCCAAGCCGGTGTGCGTCAAGATCGCGGCGGTGCACAACGTGGCGGCCATTGCCAGCGGCATCGTCCGGGCGGGTGCGGACCTGGTCTATCTCGACGGCTTCCGCGGCGGCACCGGCGCCGCGCCGACGGTCATCCGCGACCACCTGGGCATCCCCATCGAGATCGCGGTCGCGGTGGTGGACCAGCGGCTGCGCGAGGAAGGCATTCGCCACCAGGCCTCGATCATCGCCGCCGGCGGCATCCGCTCCAGCGCCGACCTGGCCAAGGCCATCGCCCTGGGCGCGGACGCGGTCGCCATTGGCACCGCCGCCCTGCTGTCGCTGGGCTGCACCCTGTGCCAGAAGTGCTACACCGGCCGCTGCTCGTGGGGCATCTGCACCCAGGACCCGGAGCTGACGCGACGCCTTGATCCCCTGGTCGGATCGCGCCGCGTCGCCAACCTCATCCGCGCCTGGAGCGCCGAGCTGGAGGAGATCCTGGGCGCGCTCGGCCTCAACGCGGTGGAGAGCCTGCGCGGCAGCAAAGAGCGGCTGCGCGGCCTCGACCTCGACCAGACGACCCTCGACGTGCTCGGGGTCAAGCCGGCTGGCGTGGGCGCGTAAAGGGGCAGGTGAGCGGTGAGGGGCGAGAGGCGACGCAGGGAGCATCACCAACCCATGACCATTGACGCACAGGGTTTGCACTACCGCGAGCTCAACCAGCGAATCCGCGAGGCGCTGGCGGGCGGCGAGACCGAGATCGAGTTGACCAACGTCAACGGCCAGCGCTACATCGCCGACGGTGTCACCGGCCAGGCGCGCATCAGCATCCGTGGGGTGCCGGGCAATGACCTCGGGGCCTTCATGGACGGGCCGACGGTGATCGTGCACGGCAACGCGCAGGACGCGGTGGGCAACACCATGAACGCGGGCAAGATCGTCGTCCACGGCGACGCGGGGGACGTGCTGGGCTATGGCATGCGCGGGGGCAAGATCTTCGTTCGCGGGGACGTCGGCTATCGCGTCGGCATCCACATGAAGGCCTACCGCAACCAGGCGCCGGTGCTCATCGCCGGCGGCTCCGCGGCCGATTTCCTGGGGGAATACATGGCCGGCGGCATGCTGGTGGTGCTGGGGCTCAACGGGGGCGGGGGGCAGTCGCCGGTGGGCGACTATTGCGCTACCGGGTTGCACGGAGGTATCCTATACGTGAGTGGCGAAGTGGACCCGTCGAGGGTCGCCACCAATCACGTCACCATCCGTGCGGCCGGCGAGGACGACCTGTGGGCGCTGCGCCCGCACCTGGAGGAGTTCTGCGCCGAGTTTGGGTTCGACGCGGAGCAGGTCGCAGGGCGGCCGTTGGTCAAGCTCGTGCCGTTCTCGCATCGGCCCTACGGGGGGAAATACGCGGCCTGATCGGGAGGCCTTATGCGCGTGAGCCCTTTGGCTGGGCGCCGGCGAAGACTATCCTGCCCCTGGCGAATGCGCTCCACGGCAGGGGCGGGGCATGGCGCGCTGCTGCGGTCCGACGGCGCAGGGCGCCTGGGCGAATGCCGTGAGGAATGCGCGGTCTTCGGCATTCACGCGCCGGGCGAGGACGTCGCCCGGCTCACTTATTTCGGACTGTTCGCGCTCCAGCACCGCGGCCAGGAGAGCGCCGGCATCGCCATCGCCGACGGCGAGCGCATTCAGGCCCATAGCGACATGGGGCTGGTGCAGCAGGTCTTCGACGAGGAGCTGCTGCAGTCGCTCCAGGGCGACACCGCCATCGGCCACACCCGCTACTCCACCACCGGCTCCAGCCACCACCGCAACGCGCAGCCCGTGGTCATTCCCACCGGCGCCGGTACCATCGCCCTCGCCCACAACGGCAATCTGGTTAACTCCGCGCAGCTCCGCCACGACCTCTTCGATGATGGACCGACATCGGCGTCCACCACCGACAGCAGCATCATGGCGCGCCTGGTGGCACAGCGCCTGGAGCAGCGCGGCGATCTCGAGGCCGCCATCGCCGACGCCAGCCGCCGCTGGCAGGGCGCCTACTCCGTCGCCTGTATGACCGCGAACCGCCTGGTCGCCACGCGCGACCCGAGCGGCATCCGCCCACTGTGCATTGGCACCCTCAACAGCCGCGGCCATGTCGTGGCCTCCGAGACCTGCGGCCTCAACGTCGTGGGGGCGGAGTTCCTGCGCGAGATCGAGCCGGGGGAGATGGTGGTGATGGACGCCCACGGGCTGCGGTCGGTGCGTCTGGCGCCGGCGACCCGACCCGCGATGTGCGTCTTCGAGTTCATCTACTTCGCGCGCCCCGACAGCCACATCTACGGCATGCTGCTGCACGAGGCGCGGCGCCGCATGGGGCACCGCTTGGCCGCGGAGCACCCGGTGGAGGCGGACCTGGTGATCCCGGTGCCGGACACCGGCTGGCCGGCGGCGATCGGGTTCGCCGAGGCCTCGGGCATCCCCTTCGGGCAGGCGCTGATCAAGAACCGTTACATCGCGCGCACCTTCATCCAGCCCGACCAGCGTCAGCGCGAGCTGGGGGTGCGGCTCAAGCTCACCGTCATGCGCGAGGTGGTGGCGGGCAAGCGGGTGGTGGTGGTGGACGATTCCATCGTCCGCGGCACCACCAAGCGCGAGCTGGTGTCCCTCATCCGCCGCGCGGGGGCGAGCGAGATTCACGTCCGCATCGCCGCCCCGCCCTACCGCTACCCCTGTTTCTACGGGGTTGACACCAGCGACCGCAGCGAGCTGCTCGCCGCGCGCCTGGAGGCGGTTGACGACATCCGCCGGGTGATCGGGGCCGACACCCTCGGCTACCAGACCGTGGAGGGGCTGTTGGATGCGATCGGCCTGCCGCGCGAGCGGTTCTGCCTGGCGTGCTTCAACGGGGATTACCCCATCGCGGTGCCGGACGAGGTCCGGGCCCGCAAGTTTGCGCTGGAGACCGAGCCGGCGACCGAACCCGTGCCGCGGAGTTAAGCCATGGCGCCCCCGTCCCCTCGCGTGCTGGTGATAAGCGCGGATCCGGCGCCCGCGGGGCAACTCCATGACCAGGTGGTCCGCCTCGGCGGCGAGGTCAGCCACCTGCACCCCGGCGAATTCGAGAGCCGGGTGTCGGAGCTGCGCCCACCCCACGTGGTGATCCTGGATGCGCGCGAGGCGACGGTTGATCTCAAGCGGTTGTGCGCGCTGATTCGGGGCCGCCCGCGGCTGCGGGAGGCGGCGGTGCTGGCGGTGGTGCCGGAGCCGCAGCTCGCGGGCCTCGACACGAGCGCGCTCGATGATTTCGTCGCCGCGCCCTACCCCGAGGGGGAGCTGCGGGCGCGTCTGAGCCGTCTGTTCGCGCGGGTTGACGAGGCGCCGTCCGCCAGCGCCGTGCGCATGGGTGAGCTGGTGCTCGATCCTGAGACCTACGACGTCACGGTCGGCGGCGCGCGGGTTGATCTAACCCTCAAGGAGTACCATCTGCTCAAGCATCTGGTGACCCACTCGGGGCGCGTTTTCACCCGCGACCAATTGCTCGACCGCGTCTGGGGTTACGATTACGTCGGCGGCACGCGCACGGTGGATGTGCATATCCGCCGCCTCCGCGCCAAGCTC
>Ga0307379_10006301_pt1 | contig 16356 bp, 16 predicted proteins | sample UN2MG_FD_202237 | JGI IMG/M metagenome (GOLD analysis project Ga0307379, IMG submission 202237) | Soil microbial communities from Risofladan, Vaasa, Finland - UN-2 | ecosystem: Environmental > Terrestrial > Soil > Coastal area > Acid sulfate soil | place: Finland: Risofladan, Vaasa | collected... | reverse complement strand
TGGACTTATCGTGCTAAGGGAAGCCATATCTTGGCGATTTGTCGATATTTTAACTCAAGCATACAATAATGAAAAAAATGGTATGATAACCGGTTCACTAATATTAACCAGAGCTGCCTTAGAAACATTCTGTTTATTAATATATATGAATAAAAAAATGCAATTGGTTATCGAAGGAAAAATGAGTTTCGAAGATTTTGATAACGTTACTACAAAATTGTTATGGGGAGCAAAAAATATAGATGAATTGCCTGATCCCGTAAATATTATGAAATTGATAGAAGATAGTGAAAATAAATATCCAGGAATAAAAAAAGCATATGACAATCTTAGCGAAATAGTTCATCCAAATTACCGTGGAGTATGTTATGGATATACTAAGCCTAATCGGCAAGAATACGAGACCGAGTTTGGAATATATTGTGGGGAAAAATATGGGAATCAATATGAATCAATGATTGAGAAATGCCTAAAAACTTTCGAAGAAGAATATAATGAGTGGGGAAAACATTTTGAACAATTGGAAAAATGGCTCGAAGAAAATGATAATAAATTGGAAAGACAGAGAAATAAGAAATTAAAAAAGAACAGTTTGAAATAAATAGAAACATATCCCATTTTCTTAGACAATTGATATTTTACTTTTAAATTAGACAAATAGAGAAAGTATACCAAGTCCATAATACGGTAACTTTTTCTAATTTTCATGAAGGCTTTAATTTTTTATCACATAATTGAGACTAAAATATTTAACTATTTTATTAAGATATTTTCAGGAATTATCTAAGGAAGAAATAAATTAAAAGGTAATAAGTTTAATATGCTGAGTCTTAAAGATTTTATTCATGGTCCATATATAAAATGTCCAAAATGTGGTAAAAATAGTTTTAGTGTTTCTATTATATGCGACCATCACTATTTTAGGCGTTGCACAGAGTGTTATTATCCTGATCCTTCAAAAGGCGAAAAAAGTCATAAATACTCGCTACCCAAGTTAAACAAAAAGGTTATATATATTGATCAATTTGCCATTAGCAACATGATGAAATTTTTGAATCCTGCTACAAAGTCCCATAGAAAAGTCAAGGGTGATATTTTTTGGGGAAAACTATTTGAACAATTACATACTTTGTGTAAATTGCAACTTATAATCTGCCCCGATTCAGACATGCATGAAACAGAATCTCTTTTAGCACCATATTATGAATCCTTAAAAAGAATATATGAATTATTATCTCATGGTATTTCTTTTCGAAGCCATGAAACAATAAAGTTATTTCAAATTATCGGCCAATTTAATATATGGATAGGCGATATAAAAAAATATGATCTTAATGTTCAGGATATTGTAAGCAAAAATATAAATGCATGGCAAGATAGGCTTACTATTTCAATTAATAGAGATAATCCGCAATCTCTCATAGAAGAAATTAGAACCAATAGAGATAAAGTAGACGATTACGTTAAAGATATTTTTATTAAATGGCAAAAAGAGAAAAACAAAGATTTTGATTACTGGTATAAGGAAGAAAAAAAAGCTGAAGCTAGAACCTTAATAGAGTTATATCAGAAAAATCTAGAAAGATTATTAAAGATGTCTTATGGGCTTATACCATTTGAACCAGATGCTGTTTTCCCAGGTTTTGCTAACAAAGCGTTTTATGCAATCAAAGATAGATTGAAACGCAAAGGTATATCTGAAGAAAAAGAGATAAATAAAAAATTAAGTGAGTTTCTATACTCGGAAACATTTGAAAATGCTCCTTATATAAAGATTGCTTCAATGCTTTATGCTGCCATGACGAGAAGGGCAGCCCATCAAGGGAGAAAGAAACCACCGGGAAGAGGTTTTATAAATGATGTAAAAATGATTTCTACTTTACTACCTTATTGTGATGCAATGTTTATCGATAATGAATGTAGAAACCTTCTTTTGGAGAAGCCATTGTGTGACGATATTAACTATGGCACAAAAGTATTTTCACTTTCAAATAAGGAAGAGTTTCTTAGTTGTCTTGATGAAATAAAACAAAGTGCATCCGAAGAACATATGAAAGCAGTCGAAGAAGTATATGGATTAAATTGGGCAAAGCCTTATTGGGGGATTTTTAAACAAGAACTGTGAAGACAGTGGGAAGTAGAAGAAATAGGATCAAATCTATATTCTTGACAGTTAATTAAATTATTTGCAAGAGCTCCAGTTAAATAAAGTTAGCAAATTATGTCGATATGAATTATATTGATTATAGATTCTAATAGATGACTCCCTGTCAATAAGACGGTAGGCAGCTTATATGGCTGCCTTTTTTTAAAGGAAAGGAATCATTAATTATAAATAATTGACCCTTATTTGCCTTTAATGTATAATACACGTAACACACCCGCTACGCCTCTTAACAATGCGCACCTTGGCGGGTTTTTCTTTTGTAAAAGATTTTTGCATAAATTTACAAAATCTTACAACATTTCAAGAATATCCTAATCGAATGACAGACAATCGATATTATTTTAGAAATAAATCCAAAATGAAGACCTCATGCAAAAGAAAGCGGAATCATAGTAATGAATTGAGAATCTCTACCAAAGATGTTATTATTTTAGGTAGGAAAGAATTCATATTAAAGTAAAATATAATTTAAGTAGGGAAAAATATGGAAACACAAAATATTGAGTATAAACCTTCCTGGAGAGATGAATATCTCAAGGTCATCGTTGCTTTTGCCAATAAAGACGGTGGGGAATTGATAATTGGGGTAGATGATAATGGTCATCCTATAGGGGTTAATAAATCTAAAAAATTATTAGAAGATATTCCTAATAAAATAAGAAATATATTAGGAATAATTCCTTCAGTTAAAATTGAAAAGGTGGAAGATAAAGATATAATTCATATCTTTATCAATCCTTCTTCTGTATCTATATCTCATAATGGAAAATATTATATTAGAAGTGGAAGTAATAGCTTCGAATTAAAGGGAGAAGAGCTTACTAATTTTCTTATAGAGAAATCCGGAAAGACCTGGGATGAATTTGTGGAGGCGAAAGCAGGTTTTAAGGATATTAACCTAAAGACTATCGATGAATTTAAAAAATACGCGGAGGATAGAATTCCTTCTATTGTTGCAGAAAAAGATTGTCAGACAATTCTTGAAAAATTAAACTTACAGGAAGATAAAAAATTAAAAAAAGCAGCAATTTTACTTTTTGGTAAAAATCCTCAACAATTCTATCCTGCTGCTTATCTAAAGATTGGAAAGTTTCTAACTAAAACCGAAATTCGGAGTAGCGATATTGTTGAAGGGAATCTTTTTGAGCAAATTACCAATGCCTTAGAAATTTTAAAAACCAAATATTTAATCAGCAAAATTAAATTTGAAGGAATTCATAGAAGAGAAATTTTAGAATATCCTTATGAAGCTTTAAGGGAAGCAATTATAAATGCTCTAATTCATAGAAATTATTTAGGGGCTTCTTCCATTCAGATAAGAGTATATAATGATAGATTGGTCATAATGAATGAAGGGAAGCTTCCCCCTGAAGTCCCGATAGAAAAATTAAAGACAGAACATCTATCCAAACCAAGGAATACTCTTTTAGCAGATGTTTTTTATAAGGCAGGTTTTATAGAAAGCTGGGGTAGAGGGACGATCAAGATAATGGAAAAGTGCCAGGAGCAGGGACTCCCTGAACCTGATTTTGAGGAAGACCACGGGGTTTTTGTCGTAAAATTTTACCAGAATAAATGGAATGAAGAGAATCTTAAGAAGTTAGGAATTAATGAAAGACAGATTAAGGCAGTAATATATGTAAAGGAAAAAGGAAAGATTGCTAACAAAGAATATCGTGAACTTACAGGGCTTTCGGACGAAGGAGCAAGATTAGATTTAATCGAATTATCTAAAAGGAATTTAATCCGGCCAATAGGAAAAGGAAGAAGTGCTCATTACATACTTGGTATTTTTGGCGATTAGTTGGCATTTAATTGGCGATTAAAGTAATTGGAATAATTAGGGACACATTCTATTTCCTTAAACAGAGAAGTAGTGTCAAACCAATAATTTGATAACTTTTAGATAGCCCTTAAAGAAAAGACAAAAACATTTTACAAAGGATTTAAGATGAATAATTGACCCTTATTTATAATATATAATACATAACACACCTGCTACGCCTCTTAATAATGCGCACCCTGGCGGGTTTTTTTGAGACAATTAAATAATAATTATTGAAATTATCTATAGATAATATATCTTTTTCAATAGTATTCTTTAGTAAATATTAAAAATAAAACCCGAGTGCACTGGCAGCTCGGGGCCAGTAAAATACAAGATTTTGCTGGGAGGACAAGTAAATTATATCTAAAAATATTTCTGTGTCAAATTTTTGTTCGAGTCCACTCTTTCTCTTTTTCTCTCTATCTCATTAATTATTGTTATGCCAGGACTACTTTTTTCTAATATTACATATTTGATTTAGATCTAATTTACTCCCTTTTACCTGATCTAAATTTATCAATCCTGGCCACTCTGACTAATCTAATTCACCTGGCTAATTTAATCTACTCCGGCTATCTCTAATTTTACAACTCATCCACGCGCGGGGCGGGTAACTTTCCTTCCCCCTTAAATCCCCCCTAAAACCCCTCTCTTATCCCCTTTCTTTTTATTATTGCTCCTTGGCTTAAAAGCTACGCTCGCGGGGACGCTTCTAAGTATAAATGCGGGTGGTAACGCTTTTTACGGCCCCGCTGTTGCTTCTCTTTATTCGCCACCGCAAAAAAACAAGGTTAGGCTATGATTCATTAGGGGGGAAGCATAAGGGGGAAGGAAAAACTGCGGTCGATTCACCTTCACTCTACCAGCATAAAGGTAAGCCTATCGCTCTTTCCTCTCTCCCTTGCCCCGCCCCTATTTGCGAACCTTTTCGTGAATCTGCCATCCCTCGTGGTTTAGTCTTTTTCCCGTAAAAAAAAGATAAAAAGCAAAAGAGAGAAGAAGTGCGGGAACTTTTTATCTTCTTTTTCGGTGGCTCTATCTTTCTGATTCTTTAGGTTTGCGCGATAAGAAAAAAAACTCAGAACAAAAAAAGAAGATACCTTTTTCTGATCTGAGATTTTTTTACCTATCGCAGGGAGAAGAGAAGGAGAACTTTAAAGGGAGAGAACTTTTAAACCAGAGAACTTTAAAAAAGGAAGAAAGACCAGTGAACACAACCTAAAAGAAAAAGCCCTTTTAGATTGTGATCACCGGAAGAACGGATAAAATTATATTTCAGTAAATAAGGCAAAAAACAGCCCCTATTTACGAAATATAATTTTATCCGGAGAGAAGAAAATCAAAGATAGGACGCACCTATTTCTGCAATATGAGACTAAAAGAAGCCCGCTTTTAGACTCATATTGCTTCATAAGTGCAAAGACAATACCGCAACATTTGGCAGCAGTGGAATTATTCACTACTGACAAATGTTGCTCTCCCCTTTTAATGTAACTATCCAGGTAACACAAAAGGTTTTTTGTACCCCTGCAAGCAGTATACTTGCCTAGTAAAAAAACCTTTTCAGTTACCTGGTTGAAATATCTTTATATTGCCGAATGATCTGCCCGAACAAATTATTTTCTGAGTCTTTACAGGAAGATTAAAAACATCTTCCCGTTGACTCAAAAAAAAATATCTTCGGGCAGTAAGAAGCAAAAAGAAAGAGCAATACACTCAACCGGTTAAATAGTAATTTACCTGGTGAGAGTATTGCCGGAGAAAAAGAATATTGCTTTTTATAAACAGGGGATAAATCACCCCTCTTTTACAAAAAGCAATACCAGAAATAGAAAAGCGAAAAAACCTGCATAACACTCAAAAAGTAATTTAATTTTAGGGAAAAAATAAAATTATTTTTATCGTGTAATGCTAAAGAGAAGACGAAGGCTCAAAAAATATATAAGAAGGGAAGATCACCTCCTCTTATATATTTTTATTCTGATATACACCGTGTAGCGGCTAACGAAGAGTGGATTAGTCTTTCTCTCGTAAAAAAAAGATAAAAAGTAAAAGAAGGTATATATGCGGGAGCTTTTTATCTTCTTTTTCGGTGGCCATTTTTAACTGATTCCTTGCGGTTAGCGATAAGTAAAAACATCTATAAATAAAAAGTTAAGAGAAAAGAAACATTTTTATTTATATCGTTTTTGCCTATCGCCGGGGAGAGTTCATCTTTTTTCTTCTCTTTGAGTTTTCTTCTCCCGGCGTTTGTAGAAGCCAGTGCCGCAAAAAATCTCCTGCTTAGTTGCTTGCCTGCTTTTTTTGCGGTACTGAGTTTTCTATAAACGCCATCGATGCCGTGTATATAAGCTCTTAGGATAGTTTTAGTATTTTTTATCCTGCTACTGCTTAAAAAATATTAAAACGTAGGAGAACAATGATCAGGAACAGGGGGGGGAAGGGAGGGGAGCCATACGATTATCGGGAACAGAGATATAGCCCTACGATAAGAAGTATCTCATTTAGCCCGCCTTTATATTTTTAACCAGGCTAAAAAAGCTTTTAACTGGTTAAAAATATAATGCTTTTTTTGCTATACATAACAAAGCTTTATCGGATAAGACAAGCCCTCATATATTTCATTTTAGAATGTCCGATAGAGTCTTGTTATGTATGCGGAAACTTTCAATTAAACTCGTAGCAAAAAAAGCTCCTGGCGGGCGGTCGTGGAGATGAGATGACCAGAAGTTATTTGACAGGAAGTCAATTTTGTTGATTAGGAAAAAACTCATTTAAGCCGGCCTATTTCATTAATTTTCCTAATGATTATTATATTCTAGGTGGGGGATTATATCAAATTCATATAACGTTGTGCGGGGATATGAAGTTGCCGCAGGCAATTTGGGCGTAGCCGAAGGCGAAGCTGTATATCCGCTGTTATACACTGTGTCGCTCATTTTTAAGAAGCAATCTGCAAGACAAATGTTAAAAACAAATAAACTACCAACAACCAAATTAAAACTATAATAACCGCCGCAACCCAGTTTTTTGGTTTGCTATTCCTAAGTTCATACTTAGCTTTTTCTCTGCATTCTTCTAAAACTTCCTTTGGGATCATTTTTAGGGATAGAGAAATCCCTGCGGATATAATAATTAAATCGTCAAGATACCCTAAAACGGGTATAAAATCTGGAATTAAATCTATTGGGCTCAAAGCATAACCAACAATTATAGCAATAAAGACCTTTGCATACCAAGGAATTCTTGGGTCTTTATAAGCTAAATAAAGGGCGTATGTATCAGTTTTAAGTTGTTTTGCTTTTTCTTTCCAAGATTTTACACTTATCATTTAGAACATTCCTTTGGCGGTATGACGTATAAAATAATCTAAGTACTGCATTTAAGCACGACTCCAGGTGAAGTTTCGGAAGTTAATCACTAATTTCTTTGTAGTATATCTTTATAGATTCTTAGGTTTATTATAACTATTTTTATTAGTTCTACAAATAATAGTTTTATATATAGGTAGATCCACTTTTTTTATGCAAGGAAGAGTTCCTTCTTAAACGCGGAAGGATCCCTTTTTATTTTTATAATATAATGAGCAATTCAAAGTAAATCAAAGATAATAACACCTTTATCAGTATAAATCAAAGAGGACGCTTTAATATTGACTTATACATACAATTATGATAATATGTTCATATATAGCTTAGTTTTACTTGATCTATAAATTCAAAAAAAGGAGGTGAAAAATAAATGGCCACAGTAATAACTGTTCCCCGTGATTCATCCTTACAGTTCAGACTGGTAGTAGGCACCAATCCGCTTACCGGAGCTCCCATCATCCACACTAAGACCTTTGGTAACATTAAATCCGCTGCGCTAGATCAGGATGTCTATGATTCAGCGGGCGCTTTAATAGGTCTCCAGAAGTACACTGTAGATGAAATCAGACTTGGAAAAGAATCACAGCTTACCGAATAGTAAATTAGTTGTTAGTGAATAGCCGTTAGCAGGAGAGGAGGAATATAAAGGCATCTGTCTTGCGTGAAACGCATAGGCAGAAAGGAACGGCTAATAAATAAAAAACGATAACGGATTTACCCTCCGGTAGATCCTGAAAAAGGAGGTGAAAAAAATAAAATGCCAACCGAATTAGGAGAAGTAACCAGTTATAAGAGACTCTATATGCAATTCAGGGACAGTGCTGCAAACACTCTCAACCTCACTCTGGACAATCCCAAAAATATTGAGGATGGAGATTACGCTGATTTTGCCGCACAAGATGCCGCTATACAGGGAGTTATGGATACGATCATTACCGAGAATATCTTCCATAATAACGGAAATGACCTGGTCGCTAAAGTCAATGCAAGAATCCTTGATTACAAGTCTACTGACGTTATGGATGTGTAATATAAATAAATTAATATAAGATCTTCCTTGGAAGGCTCCGCGGACCTTCCTTGGGGGAGAGAAAGGAGGAATCAATGTTAGAAGTATTTATCACGAAATATCTATTAGATTTCGCTCTGGTTTTTCTGGTTGGTCTGGCCTACAAATTTATGGTCAATAAGTTAGGCCAGGATAGGACAGATAAAATAAAAGAGGCCATTCTGGCAGCCATGCTTTGGGCCGAAGAAGAGCTGGGGATAGGGAATGGCGAGGAAAAATGGAAAATAGCCTGGGTAAAATTAATTGAAATATTAAGGAAGCAAAAAGTTGAATTAAAAGAGGGTGAAATTTCCTATGTAAAGGATCTGATGAAAGCTACTGTTCCGGAGGTGAATGAAATTATCTATAAGGCCATGCCGGATGTAGTAAGGAATGCCAGGACTTTAAAATATAAATAAATGATGGGTATCATTAATGATATAAAAATAGCTGAATATTTTACTTTATATGAGTTTGAGTGCCCCTGCTGCAAGCGGGTTATGCTGTCTCCGGACCTTTTAGCCAGGTTGGATCATTTAAGAAGTGTGATCAATAGGCCAATATATATCAATTCCGGTTACCGCTGTAAAGAGGAAAACCAAAGAGTCGAGGGAGCTCCCGGCTCTTATCATCTCCGGGGTATGGCCGCAGATATTCACGTAAAAGATTATCTACTTTCTGATCTTCTCCTCTATGCTCAGGAAATAGGGTTTAATGGTGTTGGATATTATGAAAAGAAAGACTTCTTACATCTCGATGTTAGGCCTGGATCAAAACGCTTTTGGAAAGGAAAAGAATTAATTGGATATTGAATATGTGCTAAAATTAATAGCAAATTACGGGTTTCCCCTGGTACTTTCTTTATACCTGGTATACAAATTGGAGTATTTTATTAACGAAATAGTCAAAAATCAAAAGGAATTCTCCCAGAGTATTACTACTGAAATCAAAGAAATCAAGCAGGCAATCAATGAATTACGGCTTGATTTCGCAAAAAATAAATGAAACCATTGATATATAAGGGTTTTAGCGTTTTTAAAAAAACCTTCTAATTTTGCGTGTACGGGGCGAATTTAAAAAATACGATGAATCATACCAGCCGCCTTAAAACAGGGGCTTAAGACACGCTTAAATTGAAGATAATTTTTCGTAGATCCTGAAATTTACTGCTTTTAGTCTTCTTTTCTCTAATATTCTATCTTTTTCTCCTAAATCCTCTTATCTCCTTGTATATTTGCCAGGATATTAAATGAATCCTTCAAATTTGAATTACTTCCGTATTTTTTCTTAATTGGCTCAACGGAGAAAGTCCATATTTTATTGCTTCTTTTAAGCTAACTAAAAAACGTAAGGGATCATCAGATAATTTTTTCATGATTTACCTCCAATAATTTTATTTTCTGGGAGAATTAAAATGGTTTAAGGAAAGATATTAAGGCATGGTTTTTAAGGAACAAAATTTCGGTAATAGTGAATTATAAAGGATTTGAAGAATTTTGCAAGGGGGGGGGTGTTAGTTAAATTTCAAAAGTGCACTTTTGAAAGATTAAAAATTTACTATTTTTTACAATTATTTGGATGTAAATAAATTATTAGTTAAAAGTTAAAACTGGACTAAATTTAAATCAGAATTTCTAACTTTTTGACTACCTAAAAATTCGTCTTTATACCAGAATCTTACTTCAGATAAACCAGATTCTTTATCTGGTATTATCCGAAGTTGTATTTTCTCTGCCTGTGCGTGTACGCATGCAGACAGGTCATGTAGTGGTGCACCAGGTACTTTTAATTCTAAATTATTGATAGAAACTTTACGATAAGAATCTACCATCCTGTCTACTCTTAAACAGAAGATATCTTTGCTTGATTTAAATGGTGGCCTTATCGTAAATTCTCTAAAGTGGTCTTCCCCCGATAATCCGGACACTCAGTTAAGACACTTTTGTTAACATTAAACTTTCATATTCCTCTGGACTGCAATAACCCAGGGAGGAATGCAACCTTTCTCTATTATAGAAGATTTCGATGTATTCGAAAATATCTCTTTGAGCTTCTCTTCTGGTTTGATAAGTTTTCTGGTAAATCAATTCCACTTTTAAGGTACGGTAGAAACTCTCCATCACCGCATTATCCCAGCAATTCCCTTTGCCGCTCATAGAACACAGTATACCATGTTTTAGCAAGAGCAGCTGATAAAGTTCACTGGCATACTGGCTGCCCCGATCTGAATGCAGAAGTAAGTCAGAAGAAAGATTCCGCTGTTTTAAAGCCATATCCAGTGCGGCTATCACCAATTCCTTGGTTAATCTCTCCCTCAGTGACCAGCCGATGATCTTACGGGAAAAGAGATCCATGATGGTGGCCAGATAGAGCCAGCCCTCCTAGGTGTAGATGTAGGTGATATCGGCTACCCAGGATGTATTGGGTTTTTCTGGTGTAAAATTACGATTCAGGCGATTTTCTGCCACCGGCTTAGAATGTTTCGAATCAGTGGTAGCTTTGTATTTTCTTTTAGCTACTGCCTGAATAGCTAATTCCTGCATTAATCTTGCTACTCGCTTTCTGCCGATATGATGGTCTTCCCGTAATAATTTCTGGTGGATACGGGGACTGCCATAGGTTCTGCGGCTCTTTTGGTATATTTCCGTTATTTCCTGTTTTAATTTCATATCTTCGATCTTTCTTTGACTGATAGGGTATTTCAGCCAATAATAATACCCGGACCGGGAAACTTTAAGGACCTGGCACATCTTCGTAACACGGAATAGTTTCGTGTGTTCCCGGATAAACCGGTAGTCATCTACGGTTTTTTGGTGAAGTCGAGTAGGCCGAGGGAATTTCACCCTCAGCCCCTCACAGAACCGGACGTGAGCCTCTCGGCTCATCCGGCTCTTGTTATCCGGTCGCTGGCATTACAACGACTTTGTTCAACTAATTTAGTTCCTCCCAAAGGATTGGTTGACTAAAAAGCAAAACTGGATAACATAGCCCCTTGGCTCTGCTTCTATTACAGAAACTTCATTGCTACTACGGGCTATTCCGTCCCTTTACCACCTTGTCTCGGTACTTTCGTCCTCGTAAGATCTTTACTTGTGACTTTTCCCTTATCACCAAGGTGTTAGGTTCTCACGTTTCCCATAGGAGCCTGTGTTATCCTGATGCCACCTTTACTCCGGCTACCGCCTGAGGGGTAAACAGGTTTTCCCCTAAGCTTCTCCCAGTGCAGCCATCCCCACTGGTTTTGATAGCGATTGAGCTTTTCGAAGCGTCCTCAGTGGTTCACTTGCGTTCATCTTTATAACACCCATCTGACAAAATCTGCTGTTCTGCCTTTTCCTTAACGCTCACCACCATAGCTTTTGACTATAGCAGCTTAAGGTGATTTGAAATCACTACCTGTATAGCGAATTCGAGGGGCCTGCCCTCATCTCCTGTGGAATTTCAAACACCTATCTACGGTGTTTTTCCGTGACGCACGATAGCCAACGCTTTTTTTAGGATATCACGCTCTATCTGGATGTCATTTAGTTCTTTCTGTAATTTCCGAACTTTCTCCTCCTGGGGAGTCAGGTTTTCCTTGCCATGACCGGGAAAGGCTAGCTCTCCGTCTTTGCGGTACTGGAAACGCCAGCGTTTCAGATTATGGGGAGATATTCCCAGATCCTGGGCGACTTCTTCTGCCGTTTTTCCTGAGGTCAGACTGTACTCCACTGCCTCTTTCTTGAATTCCTGAGTAAATTGCCTATTCTTATTATCCATATTACTTGAACCTCCTTTAATTTAATTATAGCTCTTATCTTGGTGTCCGGTAAAGTGGGGGAGGTTCAAAGAGAGAGATCTTTTCTCTCTTATTGCTCTTTGAAATCTGATATAAGGTATCTCCCCGGTGGTAGAATGAACTATTCTGAAATTGTATCTTTGGACAAGGTAATTCAGGATTAATTGGGCTTCTTTAATATTCCTAATATTCTCTCTGTAACAGGTCCTGACCAATCGGTCCTGAATCCACCTATAAGGTCTTTCAATTTTACCCTTGGCCTGTGGAGATAGAGCATAGGTTACCTTTACCCTGCAGTCCTCTAAAACCTGTTTCCATTGCGGATTGGCCTCATCGGTAAGCTGGTAGTGGTTTCGCCAGAAGGAATCCCTACCTTGTACAAATCTGAATATAGAATGACTATCTACATAATAGGCCAGAGGGAATCCATATTTTAATAAAACTGCCTCTAAGGCCAGGATATGTTCCCAGGTGGTCTCTCTTTCTACCAGGACAGCATACAGGATAAGCCTGCTGTAATCATCTAAAGAGGTAATCAGATACCATTTACTAGCAGCATAAGGGGCAAACCGATGATGAGAGGAATCGTGTTGGATCAGTTCTCCCGGGTAATTAGTTATTACCTCTCTATCATGAGCTTTTCTCTTCGGCCTTAAAAAGTAAAAATTATTTCTTTTGGCCCGGTCGATGATGGTAGGCAGGGATACCTTTTGATTATATTTTTGTTCTAAAAGATCTTTGATGTAACTGTAATTATACCACTTAATCGGTACATCTTTTGCTTTGATTATTTCTTTTTCGATCTGTAGTTCTTTTAGAATATTTTTCTCGATATCTGGATTTATTTTTCGATTAATTGTTTTTCTTTCATATTGGATAGAAAAGTTATCTGGATCTTTACGATATTTTGCTAGTAATTTAAAGAATCTACTTCTTTTGATTCTAAGAATTTGCAAGACATAATTAAGTTTGATTTCTCCTTTCGAATATTTTTTAAAAAGTGATTTAACCTGATCATCGGTAAAGTTTTTGTGTAATTGTTTAGACATAATTTAGAACCTCTTTTCTTAAAATTTAGTTCTAGATTACATCTTTTTTACCATTTTTGGTTAGTCCACTTTTAAACTTTAAATCATTAAAAAACAGTCCACTTTTGATTTTTAAATGACAAGGCAATTCGAGCACTTGACAATTATATAATAAGTGTATATAATTAATCAATGCGAACGGTCAGGTTGGTTTGTTAAAGTAAATTTGACCGACCGTTTGTGTATAAAGTAAAAATAAACAGTATAATAGTATTTATAGTTAGCGAAGAAGAATAAAATGAATGATAATAAATTAGTATATAAAAAAATAAAACGGAAAATAATAAAATTTATCAAACCATTAGAACACAATATGCGTATTCCATCGCGAATAGCATTAGCAAAAGAATATGGTGTAACTAGAACAACAATCGAGAGAGCTCTTTCAGAACTGATTGGAGAGGGTTGTATATATGCAAAAGTTGGAAGTGGTACTTATGTTTCGGATTTATCCAAAAAAGAAAATATAAAGTTAAATAATTCTAAAAAGTGGGGAGTTATAATTCCAAACATAATGTATGATACCTATCCTGAAATTTTACGAGGAGTAGAGGATGTAGCCAGTGATAATAAGATAAACACCTTTGTTTGTAATACAGATAATAATCCACAGAAGCAAAAACGATATATTAATAATCTAATTAATTCGGATGTTAATGGGATAATTATAGTACCCTCCATAATTGAAGATGGAGATAACCGTATTTTTTTTAAACTTCAAGATAAAGCCATTCCTTTCATTGCATGCAATAGAAGTATTTCTGGAATTCAATCACCCAAGGTAGTTTCCAATAATTTTTATGGAGGATTTTTAGCGACGAAGCATTTATTAGAGCAAGGATATGAAAGGATTGCATTTATTGCAAATATATATTACTCAATATCAGTTGAAAGATACCAAGGATACATTGCGGCTTTAAGTGAAGCAGGAATTGAAGTAAATGAGGAATATGTGATATTTAAAGAGTATTCTTCTTCATTAATCGATTTAAACCAGGCAAAAAAAATTGGATATGAAAATGTAAACAAACTATTGAATTTACCAAATAAACCTGATGCATTCTTTTGTATTGACGATACGGTTGCTCAAGGGGCGTATTATGCAATAACTGAAAAGGGTTTTCATCCCGGTAGGGATATTGGTCTTGTTGGGTATAACAATAATTCTGATATTTGTAAGAGCCTCCCGGGAAGATTAACTTCTGTAGATTTTAATTCATATAAAGTTGGAAATCAAGCAGCAAAGTTAATTTTAAATATTATACATGGTGAAAAAGTAAAAAAAAATATTACAATAGTAATTCAGCCAGAGCTAAAAATTGGGAATAGCAGTAAAAAAATAAGTATATCCTAATGTTCACGGGATATAAATAAAATATGAAGCTTACTATAAAGAAGTAGTAAAATAAAGTTCTTTGAAAATTTAACGTCAGGCGACTACAAAAGTAAAATAAATAAGAGGCAGAAAATTAGATAGCAGGTAGTTGCCGATGAAAAAAGACAGTTATAGACGGCTGGTGGAAAACCGGAAATGAATTGATGAAGAGACACTGATCGTGGGAGCAGATATTGGAAATGAATTTAATGCCATAGGGTTGATGGATAAAAGGGAAATGTCCTGGAAAAATATCCGAAGGTATACAACAGCAGTAGAAGATTTGATGAGTTCTACAGGAAAAATATTGAGAAGGTGGGGAAAAAAGGGTTGAAAAAAGTGATCCTGGGATTGAAGCCTACTAGATATTACTAGAGGAAACTTGCTTATTATAGTATGAAGTTGGTCTACGAAGTCAGATTTGTAAGGATGACAGCGTTAAAACATCAAAGAGAACTGGATGAAAACTCACCAGATAAGTGTGATATTCGGGATGCGGTAACAATATGCAATCTACTTAGTGAAGGTAAATACCTGGACAGGCGTATGCCGGAAGGGATTTACCGGCAGTTAAGGACGCTTGGGAAAGTAAGAGAGTGAATAATGATATATCATACGGGTACCAAATATGCCTTAAAGGCTGTACTTGACGATTACTTTCCGGAGTTAAAAGAGATATTCTGGTCTATGAGCGCAAAGGGGTTGTGGGGGGCTATTGGAAGAATGTCCATTTCCTGAAGATGTAATTAAGATGACGGAAGAAGAAATAGACCGGATCATAGCGAACAGATCCTGTAAAGATAAGACAGCTCTGGAGAAGACGCGAAAGGTTTGTAAATCGGCCAGTGAAAGCATAGGATTAAAGGAGACAGGGATTGCGGACCGGTACCGGTTCAAAATTTATCTGGATGAATTAAAGCGAGCATTTAGAGAGCTTAAAGATATAGCAAGACAGGTGGAAAAATTACTCGACTTATTACTTGAAGCCAAGATACTACTGTCGATAAAAGGAATAGGGAAATTATCAGCAGAGATCTTTTTGGGAAAATTGGGAGATGCCAAAAGTTTTATGGATTACCGGCAGGTCATTAAATATGCCGGTTATGATCCTGTCAGAAGAGATTCCGGGATGAGAGTAGGGCGTAGATGGATATCCACGAAGGGAAGACATCTGTTTAGGAAGCTCTTGTATTTTATGGCGATGAGGGTCGTTCATCTCAGCAAATATTTCAGAGAGTATTACCAGAGGAAAAAAGAAACCAAGAACAGATTTGGTGAACAGCTAAAGAAAAAAGAAGCGCTGTGCGCAGTGGTGATCAAGTTAATCAAAGTGATCTTTGCCCTACTGAGAGACGAAAGGTAATTTCACGAGCTGCTACTGGCAAGAATGCCGCTGGCAGCCTAAAAAAAATCGTTGTGGTGGGAGTAGGATCGTATAAGCCTCGTAGGCATAAAGGCTCGTAAAACAAGAGAGGTTAGGTAAAGGGAGTAAAAAAGGCTGGGAGTTTGCCACAACAAACTTAGAGAATAATTAGAGGATAAAAAGTGAAGTTGTACTTGACAACTTCATTAAGAGAGACACTCTATGTAAATAGATAAATAAAAAAATTTTATTATTGGCCTTTTTCATACTGATAAATAATTGAGATTTCGAGAATAATTCACAGGTTTTTGTTCTTTGACATATTTTAGCAGGTGGCG
>Ga0307379_10006300_pt1 | contig 16358 bp, 13 predicted proteins | sample UN2MG_FD_202237 | JGI IMG/M metagenome (GOLD analysis project Ga0307379, IMG submission 202237) | Soil microbial communities from Risofladan, Vaasa, Finland - UN-2 | ecosystem: Environmental > Terrestrial > Soil > Coastal area > Acid sulfate soil | place: Finland: Risofladan, Vaasa | collected... | reverse complement strand
GAAAAGTACGGAATTTGAAGCAAATATTAGGGTACTATTTGATGGAAGTGCCCATCATTATTTAAAAACCGATGTGGTCAAACTAATCATAATTTATATAGTTAAAAAGCTTTGTAACCAGTAAAAATGTTTTTATTTTTACCGGCTGGATACTAATGTTCTTGCTGTTATGTTATATATTTCCTCTCTTGTATTCATAGGTGGCATTTTCCTGAATAACTTTTATGTTAAGAACTCCGTTATGTGAAGTAAAAATCTAGACACCTCTGTATTGTGGGTATTTACCTGGCCGGTATTGGTTTTACTTCACATAATAAAATATGATCATAGAGATTCGAGCCAACTGATTACATCCTTATTTTCCTTGATCAATTGATCTAGGTCATATGATCCTGCAACAGGACTGCAAGAAGCTAGCGCTTTTCTTTTCATTTCAAGATCAATCTCAATATAGCCATGCATAGTTTCCAGATTGACATGGCCAAGCCAATTTTTAATGACTGTTAGATCAACACCCGATTGGAGAATGTGCATAGCTATGGTATGCCTGAAAGTATGGGGACCAATTCTTTTTTTGGAAAGACTTTGGCATTTGCTGGCGGCACCACAAACCCTTCTCTTAATAATATAGCGGATTTCAAACCGGCTTATTGGTTTTCCATGGGAGTTTAAAAAAACTATGGCTTTAGGACTGTCCAGCATATTTCTTCTTCTGAGGTATTTATATAAAATCTCAGATGTCTCTTTCCAGAGAGGGACATGTCTTAGTTTTTGTCCCTTTCCTACAATCGTAATTATTGGAGGTGATTCAAAACGGATATGTTCTACTTTTAAATTGCAAAGCTCAGATACGCGTGCCCCTGTATTATATAGTAGATTTAAGATTACATAATCTCTTTCCCCTATACTATCTCCTCTGTTTATCGCTTCAATAATTGCTTTTACCTCATGTATTTCCAGATATTCCATCAGTGTTTTACCGTCACTCTTAATTGGAATGGCAATTATTCTTTGATATCTTCCCGAATGAGATATGTCCTGTGTGATTAGATAGGTAAAAAATGTCTTAAGAGAGGTAAGGCGAAGGTTTAATATAACTATGCTATTTTTTCTGCTTCTCTCTATTTCTTTTAAAAAGGCAAAATTACACTTTCTACATCTAAATCATTAAGGGTTATCTTTGCAATGGGCTTTTTTTCTTTTATGGCTATAAATTTTAAAAATAGCTTTAGGCTGTCCCTGTATGTTTTAGTTGTATTGACACTAAGTCCTTTCTGGGTAGCCAGATAATCTCCAAAAAACATCTGTGTATAGTGCATTAATTCATTTTGTTTATTCATCTTAAAACCCCCTTGAAATTATTATTTATATATTTTTTTGTCCTCTCTCCCGCATTGTGTAGTAGATCAACCGACATATGCAGGTAGGCCTGGGTGCTTGAAATACTAGTATGCCCAAGATAAGTGGCAACAATGGGAAGGTAGGCATTCGGGTCTTTTCCTGACTTGTAAATATCTGCCACCCAGTACTACAAGCAGACAAAAGACATCGAAACCCTTAGAAGAATCTTAGGGCACTCAGACATCTCCACCACAACCATCTACATAACCCTTGTCAACATCGATGTAGAAAACGGCATGAAATCCTTTAGTGGGTTTTTATAAAATTTGTAATCAGAATTACTGGAAAAGTAAAGAGCTGGCAGCAGATACCCATTCTTCAACCGAACAGAAAATGGGTACACCTTCTTTTTCTAACAACTTCCTCATTTTATGTGTATGGTCTGCCCCTATGGCACCACAAATAATTGGTTTTTCTTTCATATACTTCTTTAATATAAGACTTATATCTGGTGTGATAAGTTTACACTGGAATACAAACCAGACCATTATTATATCAATGTTATGGTCATTTACAGCTGTCTTTATTGCTGTTTCATACTGTTCATTGGTACCTGTTCCAGTGAGGTCAATAGGATTTCCAACAATAACATGCTTTGGAAAAATACTGTTTAGTTTAGTTAAGGAACTATCAGATAACTTAGACATCTCTAATTTTCTCTCCTCAACAATTTTGTCAATTGATTGTATAGTTGCTCCAGCTCCATTGGTTATCAACAAAACCTTATTGCCCTTAGCTCTGGGGTAGGCCGAAAGAGCCTTTGAAGAAGATATCAAACCTTCTAATGAATCTACTTGTACAACATTTGCCTGGTCCATTGCCCCTTTAATTAAATTATAAGTTCCCACGAAAAAACCTGTGTGGGAAATAGCTGCTTCAGATACATGCTTGCTCCTTCCAGCTTTATAAACCACCACAGGTTTCTTGCTAACAGCTTTTTTTGCAGCTTCAAAAAATTTCCTGCCTTTTTCCAGCCCTTCCATATAGACAGCTATGACCTTGGTTAAAGGATCCTTTTCCAAAAATGATATGAGATCACCTTCATCTACATCTATCCTGTTTCCATAACTTATGAACTTGCTTATACCCCAGTTATCCAAAAGCTCAAGGTAAGATATGCCTACTGTTCCAGATTGGCTGATCAGGGAAATGCAGCCGCTCTTTGGCCTATTCATATGGTCGTAGGGCTGAAACATTGTATCAATACGGGTATGTCCATCAAAAACACCTAAGCAATTACAGCCAATTACCCTTATCCCATATTCAGAAGCAAGCGATTTAATATTTTTTTCCAGTTCTAAATTCCCGACTTCTTTGCCACCAGCAGAAATTATAATAACATTGTATATGTTTTTACTCTTACATTGCTTAAGAATTTCAGGAACCTGGCCAAGAGCAACACACACAATAATCATATCTATTTTTTCATCTACCTCTAAAATAGAAGGATAGGATTTAAGTTCCATTATTTTATTATATTTAGGGTTTATTGGATAAACTTTGCCTTTATAGCCATGGTTTATTAGATTATCTAAAATAATACCACCTATTCTATCCTTTGAATCGGTTGCACCTATCAATGCTATAGACTTTGCATTAAAAAATTTATCCAGTTTAGCAATATTGGGCTTTTCATCATTAAAAGTGTTTTCCTTTTCAGGCTTTACAAATTTAAAATCGAGGATTCGATGTTTATCAGACCAAACCACTATCGGATTTATATCAAAGGATTCTATATAAAAGCCCAATTCCATCGCCATTTTGCTTATCTTATAAATCACCTCTACTAGCATTTCCCTATTTACAGCTTGTATGTCCCTATACCCTGACAATAGTATCCCAGAAAATTTCAGGTCATCTATCATCCTGTTTATTTCATCTCTGGTAATGGGTAAAAGCCTGAACACGATATCCTGAAAAACTTCCGTTAAGATACCGCCCATACCTACCATTATGCAGGGGCCAAAAACAGGGTTTTTGCTAAAACCTACTATCAGCTCAAATCCTTCCGATATCATTTCCTGAACTAAAACACCATTTATTTGGACATTTTCTTTCTTATTTTTTACAGATTCAATTATTTGTTTATAACCTCTTCTTACCTCATCTTCCGTTTTAAGATTTAACTGAACTCCACCTAAATCCGTTTTGTGTAATATATTTGTAGAACCAATTTTTAATGCTACAGGAAAACCAATTTTTTGGGCAGCAAGTACAGCATCCTCATCAGTATTTGCTATTATAGACTTGGGACTCATTAACCCATATTTCTTTTCCAAATCCAATGTATTTATCATTTATTGCATCCTCCATCTGTGATATTCAAAAAAACTTTGTAAGGCTACCAGTGGTTTTTTATAAATCCAAGAAGCTAATGACATCCTTAACCACGCTATGCTTATTCGGTATAACAGCTTTTTCCAATAAGTGAGCCATTGATATAGGCATATTTTTTTAAGCATTTCTTTTAATGGGATAGTCCAGGTAATCCAAAATTTCTTCACCAGCCTGGGAGTTGATTTCTGCCCCTACCCCACCCTTCAATGGTACGGGTATCAGCACTAAGCACATATTTTTGGTATCCTCCTTTACAAAAAGCAAGAGACTTCCCCGCAAGACTTTATAGCTCGGCTTTTCATGTGCGTATCCAAAAGAATAGTACACCACGACTCTGCGCTTGGCTACCTTACTCACAAGCTAAATAACCATGCTAGGTGAATTCTCCAAAATATTTACCTGGGTGTGATATTCATAAATTCCAGCACTCCTCTTTCAGACCACGTAGAGCTTTGCATCCAAAGGCTTCATGATTCAGCCGGCTTGTTTACCACCGAGATAGCCTAAGGATATACCCCATATTCCAAGACTGCATCCCGCAATGCTATAATATTTTCCGGAGGCATATCATGCTGTAAGTAGTGGGCTGGTGCTAGAATATAGCCACCTTTGACTGCCAGCGTTGCTATCGTCTTCCTTGCTTCAGTTTTGACCTCAGCAGGTGTGCCTGAAACCAAGACACCTTGTATATCTATCCCTCCATGAAACGACAGACGACTGCCGAACTCACTCTTGAGTCGTTTATGCTCCATATCAGCCACAGATGGTTGCACTGGGTTTAGAATGTCCAGGCCCATTTCAATGTAATCTTCAATGATAGGATACACATCTCCATCAACGTGCACCATGAGGTTACCATTCGGATTATAATTGAGAAAATCAGTCTTAGCTGCTGAGTACAGACGTGCGAACCGTGGTTTGACAAGCTTTCGAAACAGCTCTGGAGAAATGAAAGTGCCTCTTTGGTGGCCTATATCGTCACCAGCAAGCCTGAGAATCTGGATATACCTACCACAGGCCCGCAAACCCACTCCCACCATGCCAATAGCTATGTCCGTCAGCTTATCCATAAGTGCTCCGGCGAATTCTGGATCCGACACTAAATCAATCAGCCATTGATATAAACCTCGCAAATAAAAGGCTTGTTCAAAAATGGGTGTACCGAATTTGCCCACCAGAGCGAAGTCAGTATTCTTATACAAATACTCGCATTTTTCCGCCAACCCCTTGATTCTTCCAGGATTATCAGGGTCTGGCCAGTCATAATGTTCCAAGTCACGAATCTTAGCATCCCTTAAAGGATGCTTCTCAAACTGGTAGTCAAAACTACCTGAAGGCTGTAAGACCTTGCGATATGTTACACCCCACTCGTCTGTATATCTATCCATGCCATATTCGAAGGATGGTATATCTCTCGCTCTTCCAAGACCTATATAGTATAGGTCAGAACACAATTCCTTAAGCATCTCAACTGGCGGCTGGACTGCTAGCCAATTACTAGAAGGTCTCGGATCTTCCTTTATCGTCAATCCCAAATATCTCTTAAGGTTCATATATGCACCTATGGTGAAAGTGCAGTCCCAGGGTACTCTGTCCGGTTCCTGATGTTGCAATGCCAGCATAACTCTCTCGCGAGAGGTCATTTTGCTCATTCTTTTTCCTCCTCTACCCGATGGGTATCCCTGTGAAAGTTGTTACCTATTCTGTTTTAAATCTTCGACTTTCAAATCATTTTAATTTTCTTTTTTTCTCTTTTTAAAAAGTGGAAACCTTGAATCCTTAAATTTTACCTCTTTGAAATAAATTCTTATCTTTTTAAATAATTTTAGTAGAACTCTTATGTCAATTATTTTTATATTTTAACCAAATCCAAATTTTTCTATGGAACTTATCCTACCATTGGGAGCTAGACCCATTTTTTGCAACAGTTGAAAATAGCTCTCATCAATCAATCCTCCGCCAGTGCTAAACAAATCCAAAGGTACGCAGTCAGACTTGCATGTGATTTAACACCGGTAATACCCTTTCTGGGAGTGTATTCTACGTATAACCTGTGTCACCTTTATAGCTGCTCCAGACCAGCTATTTTCTCAAAGATATGGGTATTCATGAGGGCAGCAAATGCGTCTTTGTAGATAGAGAACAGGTTATCGTAAATCTTGTGAGCTTTTGTATCAGGCTCATATGTCTCAGAGATGCGCACCATCGAGTTCACTCCGTTCTGCATGCTCTTAAAAAATCCAACTCCGACGCCAGCACATATTGCTGCTCCGATTAGGCCGGTATCATCCATCTTGGTCTTTACAACCGGCGCACCGTATATATCTGCTGCGATTTGGTTCCAAAGACGCGACTTAGAGGCCCCACCCCAGATGCGAATCTCGGTTATTTCTTTTCTCACTCTCTGCATAGCTTCTAAAATACACCTTATCTCAAGACAAATGCCTTCCATCATCGCTCGTGCTAGGGTTTGTCTATCGGCATCAAGAGTAAGACCTAGGAAAACAGCCTGAGCCTTGGGATACCAGTATGGGGCTCCTGCACCCAAAAAGGTGGGCATGATAACTAAACCACCAGAGCCAGGAGGGATCTGTGAAGCCTCCATGTTTAAAATGTCGTATGCGTCAATGCCCAGTTTAGCTGCAATCTCTTTTTCGAGATATCCTATACTGTCGCGAAACCACTTAAGCGCAGCACCGGACGCGAAGCATATGCCTTCCATTTCCCATGCACCCTGTACAGTATGGGCCAAGCATGCGAGAGCCCGGTCGGGATGGCGAAAAGGTTCCTCAAGACAGATAAGAACAGCTGCTCCGGTACCTATCCCGACAGAGACCAAGCCCGGTCGAGTCACACCCACCCCGAGTGCAGAGCACTGGTTATCGCCTCCCGCGGTAACCAAGGGAGTTCCTTTCACGAGTCCAGTACATTGAGCTGCCTCCTCGGAGAGGCTACCAACCAGAGTCCCAGAAGGTGTAAGATCAGGCATCTTCTCAACAGGGATATCAAGATGCTCTAGTAATTCTTGGCTCCACTTTAAGCAATTCACATCCAAAAGGCCCATATATGATGCATCTGGTAAGTCACAAGGAGCGTTTTTCACACCTAGCTGTCGCAGATGAACATTCTGGGTTGAAGCAAACTTATGTGTCTTTTCAAAAATTTCCGGAAGATTCTCCTTCAACCATATAATCTTGGACACAGACGCAGTGGGCTCGATAGGTAGGCCAGTAATTTGATAGTATTTCTCTTCTCCAATCAACTGCTTCATTTTTTCACACTGTTTGACACTACGCTTGTCCTGCCATCCAATGAAGTTTGTCAAAGGATTTTCATCCTTGTCTATCGGGACAAAGGTCGCTCGCTGACAAGAAACACCAATAGCAGCTACATCTTTGGGATTAACTTTGGTCTTATGGACTACTTCTTGTGACACTTCGCACTGTGCCTCATATACTTCGTCCACGCGTTGCTCAACCCATTGGGGCTGCGGATATATGACTTTATATTCCCTGTAAGCTGTACCTAAAGCAGTGCCCTCCGGGGTAAATATCCCAGCTTTTACCCCTGTCGTACCAATATCATATGTAAAAAGATACTCACCCATACTTCCTCCAATTCATCTAATCTTCTTTATATAAGAAATGTATCAGCTAAGTCTCCCTATGCACTGGTTGGTCTGAAGCAGGCAGAACCAATAAAGTATTTGGATCAAAGGCAAAAATCTTGTCCGGTGGAAAGCGTACCCAAATCCTTTCGCCAACTCTCCCTCCAAAATCAGGTGTGGTACTAGCTCTTATTCGCTTGGCACCTATAGACAGGGTGAGAACGGTTTTTCGATGAAAGTACTCAGCCACGTAGAGTTTGGTTGGAAAGGCCGGTGCCTCCATTTCTGCTCTGCTTACCAAGATGTCACTAGGACGGACACCGATTAGAACTCCGTTCTCAAAATTGGCTTTGTCGAGTGCCTCTCTTGTCTTGTTGGGTACTAATATATCGTTTTCGAAAACTTTAAACCAGAGTCGATCATCGTGTCTTACGACCCGAGCTAATAAGAGATTCGTGGGTGGATCCCCCACGAAGCGAGCTACCTCTGCGCTAGCGGGATGCTTTATGATTTCCATCGGAGTACCTATCTGTTTCATTTCTCCACCAAACAGTGCAACAACTCGATCCGCTATTGCTATCGCTTCGAAGTAATCAGGTGTCGCATACAAGATGGTAGCTTTTCGTTCTATTTGAATTCTTTTAAGATCGCCCATTAAACGATAACGTAGCCTCGCATCCAAATGAGCAATTGGCTCGTCAAAGAGAGAAACTACAGGATTGCGCACCAAAGCACGGCCTAAGCCCACCCTCTGTCGCTGCCCACCGCTAAGATGGGCTGGTTTTTTCTCAAGTAGCATAGATATCTCGAGAAGATCGGCTATGTCGCGAACCCTTTTGTTTATCTCTTCGTTAGAATATCTCACCCCACGTCTAGCAGACCGAAGCGGAAAGGCAATATTGTCGAAAACTGAGAGATGCGGATATAAGGCATAGGTTTCAAATACCATGGCAACATTCCTTCTGTTTGGCGCAATTCTTTCCATTGGCTTGTCATCAAAGAAAATCTCTCCACTACTAGGAGATTCTATACCAGCAATCATCTTGAGAGTCGAAGTCTTGCCAGAACCAGGTGGACCCATAATTGCTAGGAATTCACCATCTTTAATCTCCAAAGACAAGTCACGTACTGCAGAGATTCCGTCGTACTCTTTGGATATGTTTCTCAATGTTACTCTGGCCATATTGCACCCTCTCTCAGATGTAAATTTATCGTTTTCACACAATTCGCGCGGTTATACTCATTGTCGTTTGTACATCCTTTTAGGCCTGTACGCCTGTGGCTACATATCCTTTGCCCAGTGTGTAAATCAAAGAAGTGAAGTTTCTCTTCTGGAAAAAATAACCAAACAATCTCGTCCGGTTTAGGGCAGAACTCTGGAGCAGTCTCAACAAGGATTCTCTGTTTGCCAATTTCCACTGTGATTATGTTATATTCGTCCAGTGTTTCCGTAACGTACACACTACCAGGCATGCTTCCCTCTACCAGTGAGGCGCAAGCCTTTATGTGCATTGGTCTAATACCTAATATAACCCTAGGTTCAGTGCGGGCCTGTAGCGCTTGGGTGATAGCCAAATTAGACATCTCCACATTGAAATCTTGACGCTTAAGCACCATTCCATTTGTGGTCTTCTGGACTTCCACTTCCACAAAGTTCATTGGCGGTTCGCCAACAAAGCTGCCCACAAAGGTATTGGTTGGCGATTCAAATATCTCTTGGGGAGTTGCCAGTTGTTGCAAATTACCCAATTTCATCACAGCAATTCGATCTGCCATCGTAGTCGCCTCGAGCTGATCATGAGTCACATATACCGTCGTGATACCAATGTCCTTCTGCAAATGTTTAATCTCTCGCCTCATATTGCTACGTAGCACCAAATCCAGATGCGAGATGGGCTCGTCCATCAAAAAAGCCGAGGGTTCCCGCACTATTGCCCGACCAATAGACACCCGTTGCTTCTGCCCATCGCTCAGATGAGTAGGTTTGCGCTTCAGTATATCGCCAATCTCCAATGTTTCAGCTACCTTACTAATTACCGCATTAATCTCCCCTCCTTTCAGTCCCCTAACTTTCAATGGAAAAGCAATATTATCATAAACACTTAAGTGTTGGTAAAGAGCGTATGTCTCGAAAACCATAGCTATATCTCTTTCTGATGGATGAAAATTGTTAACCAGTCTGCTACCAATATATATTTCACCTCTGGTAATATCTTCCAGACCCGCTATCATCCGCAGGGTAGAAGTTTTTCCACAACCAGATGGCCCAAGTAGGGCCAGAAACTCGCCATCTCGAACGTCCAAGCTAAGATCCGTGACGGCCTCGATTTCATTTTGCCCCTTGCCATATATTTTCCAAACATTTGTTAATGTAATGGAAGCCAATTTGGCTAACCCCCTCTCTTATGTTCCTCTATTATGTTAAAGTTATTAATGCTACCCTTTAACAGCTCCCAGAGTCAAACCTCTCACGATGTATCTTTGAATAAAAATAGCCAGAATAAGGACTGGCAAAGCAGTGATTATGCTCGCGGCAGCCATCTGCCCCCATAAGATGGCCTCATAAGATTTAAAGGCCAAGATACCCACTGTGACTGGCTGGGTTCTCGTGCGGGATAGAATGACCCCGAATAAAAAGTTATTCCAACTAAAAATAGTGCAGAGAAAAGCAGTTGACATCAGACTTGGCATAGCCAGAGGAAGCGTGATTTTAAAGAAGACCCCTAGACGGCTTCTTCCATCAACTAATGCGCTCTGCTCGATCTCAGGCGAAATATCTTCGAAGAAACTTCGCATTATTAATACAACCAAAGGCAAGTTGACCAGTTGAAGAATGAGGATCAAACCGAGGTATGTATCATAAAGACGGAGCCTGATAAAAACTAAATATAATGGTATAAGAATGAGTATCGGTGGCATGAAATAGAGAGAGATGTAAAAGAAATAAAGATTCTCCCTTCCTTTAAACCGAAATCGAGCCATTACATATGCCACAGGAAGTCCCAGTGCAAGAGACAAAACCACTGCCAGTGGAATAATTATGAGACTATTCTTTAAATATTCAATAAAGTCCACTCGGACGATATCGCCAAGCCCAACATATCTTGCCAATCCGAGAACAACACGGTAGTTGTCTAGCGTGGGAGAGAAATCAAAGAATTTAGGTGGGCTGGTAATCACATCCCCTGGATTTTTAAGAGAGGTCACCAGAACCCAATAGATCGGGAACAGGGCTATGACTGTCCACAAAGTTAACAAAACATATGGAGCAACTCTACGAATCCACGAGATTCTCCTAAAATTAGTTCGCCTCATCTTTATGCCCCCTTCCACAGGTGTCTGGTTTTACTAATCAAGAGCTGTGAAATTACGAAGATCATTATAAAAACAGTAATTCCTAGTGAAGCTGCGTATCCCATAAAGCCATAACTGAAAAGATTTTTGAAGGCAGCAAAGTTTAAAGTAGTAGTATCTATATTCGGCCCTCCCACTGTGGTGGCAAAAATTGTGTCTGCCGCAGTAAGAGCACCAGCTAATCTAAAGAGTAACACCAAATAGATCATGGGGCGTAACATTGGTAGCGTCACCATACGAAAGCTTTTCCAACCCCGGGCTCCATCTACCGCCGCGGCCTCGTACATAGTCTGTGGTATAGATTGTAGCCCTGCCAATAATATGAGCGCTACAAAGGGGGTGAATATCCAAACATCAATGGCAATCACTGAGGGCAAAGCTGTTGCACTATCAGCTAGCCACGAACGCCCCGGAAGCCCTACTAGGTTCAAAAGATAGTTTATAGGTCCAGTTAAAGGGTCGAGCATAATCTTCCACATCAAGGCACCAGTAATAGGAGGGATTAGCAGTGGAACAAGCATGGCAACTCGGAAAAAATACTTCCCTCTAATATTCATATTAAGAAGCAAAGCAAGGCCAAAACCAATCAGAAATTGTAAGCCTACCGAGGCCACTACGAACACCGCAGTTGTCTTCATGAACTGCCAGAACTGTAAATCCGTGAAATTATTGATGTAATTTCTCAGCCCCACAAAATTGGTAATAGGCCTTGCTAGAACTTGGTCCGTCAAGCTGAGGTAGAATGCATAAACAATAGGATAAATTGCGATAATTAAAACAATGACTATGCTCGGGATTATAAGCATATATGGGTACCACTTTTTATTATCCATTATCTTCCTCTAGGTGTCTTTTCTGCTTATTATTTATTTACTCCGGCCCTTTCCATAATGGTGTTCATCTCCTCAGCAGAACGATCAAGGGCTTCCTTCGCTGTTGCCTCACCCAGAATTGCTTCTTGCACATTGCCCCACCAAGTATCGATAACGGCAAAAACCTGGGGGTTCACAGCATGAGGTACCTTGGTATATTTGCGACTTTCTTCGACTACTGCACGGTAGTTGGCCCACTTCTCAGACACAGCTATTACATCTGGGTTCTCCCATACCGACTCGCGAGGCGGATTCCAATTCTGGTACTGCAAAAGAGATTGCAGCATAACAGGCTGGCTAGTCGCCCACTGCATGAACAGCCAGGCTGCATCCTTGTTATAGGAGGCCGCATTCATACCCAATGACCAGAACCACAGATCTTGAGTACGGTAGCCATCCGGTCCTGGTGGCGTGATTGCATATGCCAGCTTACCAGCTACTTCAGAAACACTCGGATCCTCAAAGGTGGCAGCACCAAACCAGTCGCAGTCAATCACCATGGCTATACCGCCCGAAGCGAACGCTGACATCACCTGGAACCACTGTAAGTCAGTTACACCTGGAGGAGCACATTTCATCAACTCTACATACAGCTCGGTAGCCTCCACACCACGCTGGCTATTTACAATAGACTTCATGTTTTCATCAAAGTCTTCTGCCCCGTATGAGTAGAAAATGTTTGAGTATCCGCCAAACATAGAAGCCCAAGTCTTCGATCCTCTGGCGATGATCCCATATTGGTCAATTTTCCCATCGTTGTTTGTGTCTTTAGTGAGCGTCTTCGCTGCATCTAGAATATCTTGCCAAGTGTGAGGCCAACCTTCGTCGACTACAATACCTGCTTCTTCGAAGAGATCCGTGCGGTATGTAAGTGACATTATCTCATAAGTTACCGGAATAGCATAAAGAGGGCCCTTGCCATATGCGTCGTGTCCAAGAGTCTTGCCATCCCATCTGTTGGCATCAATGGCCGCTGGGTAGAAATCCCCAACGTTATACCACTCAGGATCCGTAAGCTGAGCATTGCCTATATATTCATCTAGTGGAGCTATCCAACTAGGTGGTATATATTGCCAGTTTAGCTCGGGACCTGTCATGAAGACATCAATTAGCCCAGCCCCGCTAGACATATCGATAGTGACCTTCGGCCAGTATTCGTCTTGCGGCAAGATGTCATACAGCACCTTTATTCCTGTAAGCTTTTCAAAAGAAGGAATAAGTGGCAACAGGGCCTCAGTAAATGGGTGTTTCACCATTGCAACATATAGTGAAGTCCCTTCTTCTGGTGCCTTTTCAGCTACTTGTTGCCAGTTAATATTTGCATTGGTGAATTCTTCCAAACCCACCTCTGGAGCAACCTCTTCCTTCTCTTCTACTACCTCTTCTTTAGCCACTTCTTCCTCTGCAGGCATAGCTTCCTCAACTGGTACTGCTTCTTTTTTGCAGCCAAAAAGAGTAAATGATGTAACAATAAATATTACTAAGAATAATATTAATAGCTTTAAAAATTTTCTCTTATCCATTTCATCCTCCATATCTTAAATAATTTACTAATAATCTTTTTGGTAACTATTTAATTATTTTGTTTACTAATCACCCCCTCTACATTTTTTATTAACCTAACACTAATCACCCCCTCTACATTTTTTATTAACCTAACACTAATCACCCCCTCTACATTTTTTATTAACCTAACACTAATCACCCCCTCTACATTTTTTATTAACCTAACACCTTTGTCATGTTTAAATTACTTACTTTGTTAAACTAATAAAAAATGGCTTATTTTAAAATATTATTTATAAATGCTTCATTCTCTTGCTATCTACCGTGATACTGCACAAATGTGCATGCATTGAAATTTTGTTTATTTTATGATATAAAATGTTTAAGGGTTTGTCAATAGGAGGTCACAAAACTGTCATTTTAAATTTTAAAGTGTGCACTTATGATGGGCGATAAGAAATTTTAACAATAAATTATCAGACAAGCTCCTAGACAGCCTGCAATGAGCACAAAAGGAAGGAGATTAGGATATGGTCAAGAAATTTGCATCAATGCTCGATGTTGATGCTTCAAACTATGAAAAAATCATAAGGATCTTAGAAAATAACGGATTTGACGGCCTACACTTAGATGTCATGGACGGTCATTTTGTAAAGAATTTTGCCTTTGGACCACAAATAATAAAATCTTTAAGAAGAGTAACCAATCTCGCTTTTAATGTTCACTTAGAAATAGAAAATCCTGGAGAATATCTTGATATGTTTATTGACATTGGTTGCAATATAATAACTATTCACCCTCAAACAAGTAAAAACGTTGAAAGAGATTTAAGATATATTAAAGCAAGAGGTGTTTCATCTTCAATAGCAATTGATCCCGATATTAAAGTAAGTTTTATAGAAAAATATTTGCCGCTTATTGATAACATTATCGTATTATGTGTGTATCCAGGTTTTGGCAAACAAAAGTTTATAAAAAAATCACTCCAGAAAATAAAAAAAGTTAAAGAAATAATAAACAAAAATAAATTTGATATATCAATCTCTGTAGATGGTTCAATAAACAAAGAAACAGCTAAACTTGTAATTGAGCATGGTGCTAATATTCTTATTTACGGCTCAGGAATGTTTGAAATAATAAAGTTTACAGAGCATAACCAGTAAGGTAAAGCTACGATATTATTCTCATGGGTTAGTTGCACATCTTATTTTATAGCCTCTAAATTAGATATACTTAAAACAATAAATAAATATATAGACTCAAAAAGAGAGGTGGTTACTTGTTTTAAACTAAAACTAAAACATATTTCATTTGAAAACTATACTGCTCCAAAATAACATATTACATATAACTATTAAGTTATATGGAAAAAATTAGAAATAATTGTCTTTTTCCCTTTCAAGTCCCAAAAACTTTATTTTAGTATACCAAACATAATTAAAATCGCTTCTGAGATCGAAGCAATCTAATTGTCCCATTAATTTACACAATCCCTGACAAACTGTTAGCAGGGATAGTTGATATCTCTTCAAAAAAGTGTAGCCGGAGTAAGAGTTAAGAGTATTAATTCTGTGAACACTTAAAACAACTCTATTAAATTTTTTTTCTGTAATTCAGACACTAGAAACCATTGATTTGAAGCAACATGGATTATCCCATAAAATAAGCATATCTTTAAGAAAATAATTTAAGTCCTTTTTGCCTAAAAAGAAAAAATAGCAACTAATGTCCCTTGAAATTTTAGTTTTTTCTTGTATAATATTAAGAAATTGTTCAGAGTTTAAACATTTGTGCAATTTATATTCTAAAATTAGTTATGAATGAGATAGAAAGAAAAAAATTCTTATCGAAGATTGCAGGACTTTATTATTCTGAGGGGTTAACCCAGCAGGAAATTGCATACAGGCTGAATATTTCAAGAACAAAAGTATCCAGATATTTAGAAAGGGCCAGGAAAGATGGAATTGTAGAAATAAAAATAAACTCCCCGAAAGAAGATTACTCCGGCCTTGAGTATGAGATAGAAAAGAAATTCAAAATAAAAGAATGTATTGTTGTGCCTTCTTTTGAAAATAAAGAGGAAGTATTAAAAATGATGGCAGATTCCTTAAATAGTCTGTTTGAAAGGATACTGACCAGTGGAAGCTATCTGGGAATCGGCTGGGGCAGTTCACTTAAGGGAATATCAGATTATATTAATGTAAGCGGTAAGTCTGATATCAAAGTAGTCCCAATTATTGGAGGTCTTGGTAAAATAGGAACAGGGGTGCATACCAATTCTGTTGCTAAGAATATTGCAGATAGGCTTGGCGGCATAAGTTATATGATACATTCTCCGGCCATCCTGGACAGCAAGGAAATAAAGGAAATTGTGGAAAATGACAGCAATACCAGGGAGGTAATTGAATTGTCTAAAAAAATAGAGGCTGCCCTGATAGGCTTAAGTGACATAGGTCCGGATTCTACATTAATCAAAACAGGCTGTTTCAGTTTAGAGGAATTTAAATATCTGGATAGTTTAGGAGTAGTAGGGGATGTTAATCTTATTTTTATAAATGAAAATGGTAAGCATGTTCCAAATAGGATAGATGAGAGAATTGTAAGAATTTCACCTGATAGATTAAAAAAAGTTAAAAATGTTATAGGGGTTGCTTTTGGCAGGAGAAAATTAAAGATTATTCTTGGCGCTTTAAGGGGTGGCCTGATTAACATTCTGTTTACTGACGAAGAAACAGCAGAAAATATTATTAATTCAGGATAAATTATGTGTAACGATTTAAAAGCTAAAAAGCTTTATATAAATATTGATGGATATAGGATGGAAGATAAATTTAATGGGCTGGATGACAGTATAAAAATAGAAATGCTAAGGAAAATGTATCAGATAAGGCATTTTGAGAATGAAACCGAGCAGTTTATTATAAGGGGGATGATTCATGGTACATGTCATCTATATACCGGTGAAGAGGCAACTGCTGTTGGGGCAATTTATGCCATAAATGATGATGATTACATCACTTCAACTCATAGAGGTCATGGCCATTGTATTGCGAAAGGCGCAGACCTGAATATTATGATGGCAGAGCTATTGGGTAAGAGGACAGGATATTGCAAGGGCAAAGGCGGGTCAATGCATATAGCTGATGTTGGTTCAGGAAATCTTGGCGCAAATGGAGTAGTGGGAGGAAGTATTGGTATTGCCACAGGAGCAGCACTTACCTGTAAGATGAAAAGGAATGGGAAAATTGTGGTATGTTTCTTTGGAGATGGCGCGGCCAATC
>Ga0307379_10006299_pt1 | contig 16359 bp, 13 predicted proteins | sample UN2MG_FD_202237 | JGI IMG/M metagenome (GOLD analysis project Ga0307379, IMG submission 202237) | Soil microbial communities from Risofladan, Vaasa, Finland - UN-2 | ecosystem: Environmental > Terrestrial > Soil > Coastal area > Acid sulfate soil | place: Finland: Risofladan, Vaasa | collected... | reverse complement strand
TTTCCCGACCGCGAAGACCGCATCCACAGTCTCATCCAGAGCGACCGGGTTGACGTATCCGCCCAGGACCAAGTCGGCGCAGACAAGAGCGCCGGTAGCGGCCACGGCATTGCGGGTGTGACAGGGGATCTCGCAGAGCCCTTGCACCAGGTCGCAAACCGACCCCATGGTGTTCTGGAGCGAGACGGCAGCCGCGTCGAGGACCAGCTCTGCCGAACCGCCCATAGCCTCAACGGCTGCGGCGGCGGCCATCGCGCCGGCCGCCCCGATTTCTACCTGACAGCCGGCCACCTCGGCAGCGAACGTCGCCCGCGCGGCGATGACCAGACCGACGGCCGCGGCTGCGAAAAGGGCCAGGGCGATCTGTTCAGAGGAGAGCTTCTTTGTTTCGAACAGTGTTGCCACGACACCGGGGATGACACCGGATGAAGCTCCGGTCGGGGCGGCGCAGACCACTCCCCCGCTGTTGCTAACGTGAAGAACGGCCATGGCCCGGGCAGCCGCTCGCGTTCCCGGGCCGCCGAGCGCCAGGTTCCCTGCCCCCTCGGCTTTAAGGATCCGGCCTGCGGACGGCTGAAGAAGACTCATCCTCAAGTCGCGCTCGCCGAGCCCGCGCTCGACGGACGCGGCCATGATGTCCCAGCGCCTCAGCATCTCTTCTTTGGCTTCCTTCGCGGAGAATCCAAGAAGGAAGGACTCGTATTCGAGGGCGACCCGGCCCAGGCTGGTCCCGCGACTTTTTGCCCTGACAGCCATTTCCGCTGCGCTCGAAAAAAGCGGTTCCCCGCGCTGCACATAAAATACGGGCGGCACGGACCAGATGCGGTGAATGCCGCTCAAGGAGATAATTTGCCGCAGGATTTCCTGGCTTATGGCAACTGGACTCCGGGAATGCACCAGGGCTTTGCCCCCGTGGGCAACCTTAACGTTCACGCCCTCGAACGCCTTTCCGCTCCTGGCCAATGCTTCTACCTGGGGGACATCGGCCTCTTCGCACTCCACGAGCAGGTCATGGGTTTTCCCCGTTATTTCGACTTCCCAGCCATCGAGCCGCCGCACGACGACCAGACCGCCGCCGACTGATTGGCCGATCGTCCTGAGCCGTCTTCCCTGGCGTCCAACGAGTTCGATCTCGACCGTGTTGGGATGATCGGCCAGAGGAAGAGGATTCGTCCGGAACTCGATCTTCATCCCCGCCCGGGCGGCCGATTCGAGGGCCTGCGGAAAGCGCTCGTCGGTGATCGGCCATCCCTGGAGGCCGGCCGCGAATCCGAGATCGGCACCCTGCTCTCTGTAAGTCCTGGCGTAAGAGCCATCCGGGTCGAAAGTGAAAATAGCCTCCACCGGCTCCTCTCCGAGCAGCGATCGGGCGATCCGGCCGATCCGATAGGAGCCGGCCGTGTGTGAACTCGACGGCCCGCGCATGACCGGTCCCAAGACATCGTTGAAGATGCTGATGAAGGCCATTTTTTCCTCTTCTGACACCTATTTATACCACATCTTCATCGACCTTGAAGAAAAAAACTGGACTCCCGGAACTCCTTCGTCCACACCCAAAGTGTAACCTTTGCCGACGTGAGACTGTATATAGGGATGAGGGAATGGGAGGTGGAGGGAGATTCACGGGCCGAGTCCTTCCTCAAATTTGACTTTTTTTCCTGTCCTATCAATACTTAGGGACTCAGACGACTCCCCTTTGCGGTTCCAAGCAGAGGCTATGGACTTCGAAGCGCTCCTTTTCCAAAACGGAATATACCTCACAACCTTGATTGTCTCCCTGGTGGCGGGTGTCCTCCCCATCGATATCATGGAGGTCTATCTGGTCTGGGTGGCCGCCCTGACTCCCCGCTCCCAGGCCATCCCGATCGTTCTTCTGGCGACACTGGGTCAGATGGTCGGAAAGACGGTCTTTTATCTCGCCGCCGCGGGGATATTGAAGATCTCCATCAAGAAACCGAGCGAGAAGATCCGGGCGGTCCAGGCAAAAATCGCCCGGTCGCGCTATGGGGCCGGGCTCATACTCTTCTCGAGCGCCTTCTTGGGATTTCCGCCCTTCTACTGGACCAGCATCGCCGCCGGAGTTTGCCGGATTAGTTCCCCTCTTTTCCTGACGGCCGGGTTTATCGGCCGGTTCCTTCGATTCGGCGTCTTCGTCTTCTTCCCTCACCTGATAAAAGCCATCATCCATTAGACCGCACCCTCTCCTTCAGGCGCTCGAGGATGGCGACCGTGGCGGTGGCTCCGATGCGCGTGCAGCCCAGCTTCCGGACCTCGATCGCTCTCTCCAGGGTTCTGATCCCCCCGGCCGCCTTGAGCTTGATGGAGGGGATGGATTGTTTTCTCATCAACTTCAAGTCGTGATCCTCCGCGCCGCCCGGCCCGAATCCTGTCGACGTTTTGATGAAATCGACGCCGATTTCTCCGGCGATGCGGCAAGCGGCGATCTTTTCCTCGTCACTCAGGTAACAATTCTCGAAGATGACCTTGACGATGACGTTTCGGGCGTGGGCGGCGGAGGTCACGGCCTCGAGATCGGCCTTGATATAATCATGGTCTTTGGATTTGAGCTTGCCGATGTTGAGGACGACATCGAGCTCGACGGCGCCGTTGCGGATGGCCTCTTCGGCCTCGCAGACCTTGGCGGCGGTCGTCGTCGAGCCGTGGGGAAAACCGACGACGGTCGTCACCCGGACCGGGCTGCCCCGCAAAATCTCGGCAGCCCGCCGGACATCGCTCGGCCGGACACAGACAGCGGCCACTCTATAATCGTGGGCGATCCGGCAGCCCTCCTCGACCTCCCGGTCCGTCAGGTTGGGCTTGAGCAAAGAATGGTCGATCATCCCGGCGATATCTTCATAAGTCATCTTATCCTCCTCTTGGATACGCTCCCCAAGATGCCATTTTTCAGGGATGGATGACCGCCCGGATGACGCCGTCGCGGTAGCCGGCCGCCAGCTCAAAGGCCTTATGGGAATCCTCCATCCGGAAGGCATGCGTGGCCATGAAACGCACATCCGCCCTCTTGTTATGGATGAGGTCGATGGCGTCCCGAATGCAGTGTCTTTGGCGGCGAACATTGTAGAGGGAAACCTCCTTGCGCCGGAGGGTATGGATGTCGAAGGAAATGCGGTCGACGGTCGGGATACCGATGACCAGGAGCCGTCCGCCGGGCCTGAGGAGGCCGACCGCTTGGTCCAGGGCGGACTGATCGCCGCAGCACTCATAAACGGCGTCGACCTGCCCGGGTGAAAGCCTATGGATGGTCGTGACGATATCCTCCCGATCGGGATTCCCCGCCCAGTCCGCACCGGCCCCCCGGGCAACCTTGACGCGTTCATCGATTCTATCGGTTACATAGATCGTTTTGCTCCCGGCCGCCCGGGCGGCCAGGACAACACTCAGCCCGATCGGCCCGGCACCGAGGACGGCGACGGTCTTCGGGGCGGGCTCCCCTGCCATCCTGAACCCGTGGAGGGCGATGCTCAGGGGCTCGACAAGGACGCCTTCCTCCAGCGACAAGCCGTCGGGCAAGATATGGCAATTTTGCTCCGGCATGACGATGAACTCGCTCAGGGCGCCGGAAGCCTGGCCCGGCGTGCCGAGATAGAGGAGGCGGCGGCAGGTGTTCGGCCGTCCGGCGAGGCACTGGTCGCAGGCGCCGCAGACGATGGCCGGGTCAACGGCGACGCGGTCTCCGGACTTCAAGCTCCGGACGGCTGGAGCGGTCTCTATGACCGTGCCGACGCACTCATGGCCGACAATGAAGGGGTACTCCACGACCTGGTCGCCGATCCCCCCTTCCGCGTAATAATGAATGTCCGAGCCGCAGAGGCCGACAGCGCCGACCCGGATGAGCACATCGGTGTCTCTCTCAAGGAGCGGAGGAGGGACCTCCCGGATCTCGACGCGACGGAGTCCCGTAAGGACCGCGGCTTTCATCTTCCTGTCTTAGCTTCTCTCTCAGCCCGCCCTTCGCGGGAAGAAAAAAACCTGAATGGAGGAATGCACTAATGACGCAATATTTAGTGCGTTCATATCAGAAGGGGAATTCGGTCGGGTAAAGCAGGTTCGCCGGCCGGTTGAAATAGACCTCCTCGACTCCCAGCATCCGCACGGCGGCGACGAGCGGCCGGCCGGAGTGCTTGAAGGCGACGGCGGTGTGGTGCGGGAATCTTTTTTCGATCAACACGTGGCGGTAGAACCGCCCCATTTCCCGGATGCCGAACACCCCGATGCTGCCGAACGACCGGGGATCGATATCGAGCACTTCTCCCTCGGCCGCGTAGGACCGGAGTTTCGTATCGGCAGTGGATTGGAGACGGAAGATGGTGATCTCGCCGGGGCGGATACGGCCTTCCATGGTGCCGCGGGTGATGTCCGGCTCCTTGCCGCCCTCCATCAGGCGGTGCATGATGAGCTGGTACTTGAGGGTCCCGCCGATCAGGCAGACCGAGGGCGTGTTGCCGCAGTGGAAGCCCATGAACAGGTCGGTCGGCCGGTAGGAGCCGAGGCGTTTCCGCGAGGCCGCGAACATATCCCCGGGTACGGAGTTGTTGATATCGAGCAGGGTCGCCGGCAGCCCAGTCGCGCAGGTCGCCATGTACTCGCTCAACGCGCCGTAGATATCGACCTCGCAAGAGACCGGGATTCCCCTCGCCGCCAGGCGCGAATTGACATAGCAGGGGACGAAGCCGAAGTATTTCTCGAAGGCCGGCCAGCACTTGTTGGCGAAAACACCATACTCGGAGGCACCGAGATGGGCGCCCATAAATTTGGCTAGGGCGACTTCATACTGGGCCAGCTTGGCAAGAAGGTCGGGATAGGCCAGCCCCGGTCCGAGCTCCCTGGCCATGTCCCGAGCGACCGCTTTTATCCTGGGGTCGCCCTTGGCCGAGAGGAAGATATCGTAAAGGTCGAGCTCGCTGTTCTCCATGACCTCGACACCGATATCATAGAGGGGCTTGATCGGGGCGTTGCAGGCCAGGAAGTCCTGCGGCCGCGGGCCGAAGGCGAAGATCTTGAGCTTCTTCAAGCCCAGGACAACCCTGGCGACCGGCAGGTATCCAGCGATCATCTCGGCCACTTTGGCGGCATTCCCCACTGGGTACTCGGGGATATAAGGATGGAGGCGCCTCAACCCGACGTTATAGCTCACGTTGAGCAAACCGCAGAGGGCGTCCCCGCGGCTTCCGACCAGGTCCTCGGCCGTCTCTTCGGCGGCGGCGGCCAGCATCACCGGGCCGTCGAAGTTCCGGGCCAGGAGCGTGGTCGGACCTTCGGGACCGAAATTGCCGAGGAAGATGACCAGGGCGTTGATGCTCTTCTCCTCCAGCTCCCGCTCGGCCTGGAGGACATCGGTCTCATTCTCGACGATGGTCTGGAGCTCGATGACCGGGATTTTTTTCGCCCGGCACTCCCTGGCCACCTGGACCCGTCTCTTCCGCGACAGCTCGACCGGGAAGCAATCGCGGCTGACGGCGATGAGACCCAATTTCAGCTTCGGGACATTCTTCATTTCTTTCCTCCGATTCGTTGCCCGTAATACGCTCCGAATCCGTGCTTTCTCTGGAAATGTTTGTCCAGAAGAGAACGCGGGAACCGGATCCCGCGGGTATCGAGGAGCCGCGTCAGCAGGGCCATTTTGGCAATCTTCTCCAGAAGCAGGCCGGTTCGCACGGCCTCGGCGGCGTCCTTCCCCCAGGTGAACGGCCCGTGGGAAATCACGAGAACACCGGGTACGTCGATCGGGTCCAGCTTGCGGAACCGCTCGACGATGACCTTGCCGGTGTTGAATTCGTAATCTTTCTTGACCTCGGCCGGCCTCATGGCTCGCGTCACCGGAACGGCCCCGTGGAATACGTCCGCATGGGTCGTGCCGAGACAGGGAATCTCCTGGCCGGCCTGGGCAAATGCCGTGGCGTACTCGCTGTGGGTATGGGCGATCCCCCCGATCCCGGCAAAAGCCCGGTATATCTCGAGATGAGTTGGGGTATCGGAGGAGGGCTTGAGGCGGCCCTCGACGCGCTTCCCCTCCAGGTCCACCAGAACGATGTCCGCGGGTTTCATCTCTTCAAAAGAGGTGCCGCTGGGTTTGATGGCCATGATCCCCCGCTGCCTGTCCAGCCCGCTGGCGTTGCCGAAGGTGAGGGTCACAAGGTTGAACCTCACCAGCTCCTGATTCGCCTGCCAGACCTGTTCTTTCAAGCTGCTGAGCATCAGCCGCTCCTTCTCTGCCGGTCGCGGACGGCTAGGATGTCTTTCATCACGTTGTATAGTTTTCCCGACCACGTCTTCGTGCCGAAGGCGTCATGGAGCTGGGCGTAGAGCTTATACAACTCTTTGTAAATTCTATGGGCTTCCCTGTTCGGCCGGAAACTCCGGGGCTTTATCCCGCACATGACCGCCTGGGCCGCGCCGAAACTATCATACCCGCCTTTGGCCTTCCCGGCAACCACGGCGCCGGCGATGGCCGAACCGAGGGCGCAGGTCTGGCCGGAGCGGGCGATCTTCATCTCCCGTCCGGTCACATCGGCGTATATCTGCATCAGGAGCGTGTTCTTCTCGGCGATACCGCCGCAGTTGATGATCTCGGAGACCTTGACGCCGTATTCTTCGAAGCGGTTGATGATGGTCAGGGCGCCGAAGGCCGTCGCTTCGATCAGCGTCCGGTAGATCTCCTCCGCTGTGGTCTGGAGGGTCTGGCCCAGAAGGAGGCCGGTCAGCCGCTGGTCGACCAGGATGGTCCGGTTGCCGTTGTTCCAGTCGAGGGCGAGGAGTCCGGATTCTCCGGGCCGGAGCTTGGCCGCTTCCGCCGTCAGGGCCCGGTGAGAGCCCTTGGCCGCGCCCCCGGGTCGGATATAGCTCACGAACCAGTTGAAGATATCGCCCACGGCCGACTGCCCTGCTTCGAGTCCGAAATAGCCGGGCAGGACCGACCCGTCGACGATACCGCAGAGGCCGGGGATATCGGCCAGCGGCCGGCTGCTGGGCCAGACGGCGATGTCGCAGGTGCTCGTCCCGATGATCTTGATCAGGCGGCCGGGCCGGACTCCCGACCCGACGGCCCCGAGGTGGGCGTCGAAGGCGCCGACGGCGACCGGGAGCCCGGCCGGAAGACCGGTCCGGCGGGCCCACTGCGGAGTCAATTTTCCGGCGGTGTTATCGGACGAGTACGACTTCTCGTAGAGGCGCCGGCGGAGCCGGCCGAGCTTGGGCTGAAGCCTGGCCAGAAAATCCTCCGCCGGAAGCCCTCCCCAAGCGTCGTTGAACATGGCCTTGTGACCGGCGGCACAGCGGCTTCTCTTGATGACCAGGGGGTCGGTGATGCCGGTGAGGAGACCGGGGATGAAGTCGCTGCATTCCACCCAGCTCGAAGCGGCGTCGAAAACCTCCGGATCAACGCGCAGGCAGTGGAAGATCTTGCTGAAGAACCATTCCGAGGAATATGTTCCGCCGCATTTCGCCAGGTACTCGGGATGCTCCTCGGCCGCCAGCTCGGTGATCATGGCCGCTTCGGCGTAGGAGGTATGGTCCTTCCAGAGCCAGGCCTGGGCGTTCGGGTTGTTCTTGAATTTTTTTTGGAAGCTCAGCGGCGTCCCGGTGTTTTCCACGGGAAGCGGAGTGGAGCCGGTCGTGTCGACGCCGATGCCGATGACTTGGGCCGGGTCGAACGACCGGTCGGCCTTCCTCGCCTCGGCCAGGACAGCCTTGACCACGGCCCCGGTCCCGCGGACGTAAGCAGCCGGGTCCTGCCGCGCCAGGTTGGGGTCGGCGGGATCAAGAATGATCCCGTCCCTGCCCGTTTCGTAACAGTGGATCGCTGTGGCCAACTCCCCTCCGTCAGCCACGTCGACCAGGAGCGCCCGGACGGAGTTCGTCCCGAAATCAAGCCCGAGCGCGAATTTCCTTTTTCCCATGCTATTTCTCCAATCCCTCATTCAAGATGACAATTGGATGGGTGGCGCGGTGCATTCCCGCCCGCTCAATTATCAATCCACCTTCCATTCACGGAGTCTCGCTGACCTTGCCCGCCGGAGCGCTGCCCGGCCGGGGAAGCGGCCTGGCCAGCGACTCTTCATGGGGCAGCCAGATGGTCATCTCGCCTTCCCCGCGGTGGGCCCAGGCATAATACGGGATGGCGATAAACTCCTGCTCCTTCCTGCCGACGGGTTCCCGTCCCCCCCCGGCGAAAAGGGCCGTGGCCTCTCCCTTGATGACCATCACCCCTTTGAGCAGGTCGTCACGGTATTCGGCGGACAGGACGGCATCATCAGGCAGGACCAGGTTGGAGACATGACCACCATTATCCGGCCATTCGGCGCAGTAGACGATCGGCCCGCGCTCCAGGGCGACCTTTCCGACATCGTCCTGGACAAGAGCATTGGCCACGATCCTCCGGACAGGCATGGGGAAGCCGACCTCGATCGCATCGCCGTCCTTCCAGGTCCTCCTGAGGCGGACGTAGCCTTGTTCGAGCTCCGGAGTGACGGTTTCTCCGTTGACCCGTACCGTCACCGCCCCTTCCTGAAAGTCAGCGTACTGGTAGAGGTCTCCGGGCGCAGGCCGTTCGAGTGCCCAGCCGGGGACGCGGATATTAATGCTGAAATCGGCCGGCTCCTCGGGGTGAAGGGTGATCTTGACCTCTCCTTCCCAGGGATAGAGAGACTGCTGTTCGACCCTGACCTTGCGGGTTCCCAGGGTGAGGCTCGTCCTGCTGGCGACGAACAGGTTCACGAACAGGGAATCGTCCCGGGTCGCGTAGACGAAGCCGGGGATCTGCGGCACAAAGCGGACGATGTTGCTCGGACAGCAGGCACAGTTGAACCAGGGGCTGCGACGATACTGGCCGAAAGATTCGAGGGGGTTGGGATAGAAGAAAAGGTTCCCGCTCATCCCGACTCCCGAGAGGAAGGCATTGTAGAGCGTCCGTTCCAGGACGTCGATATACCGGGAATCGCCCTTGAGGAGGAACATCCGCCAGTTCCAGAGAACATAGCCGATCGAGGCGCAGGTCTCGCAATAGGCAGTGGCATTGGGCAGCTCGTAAGCGGGACCGAAGCCTTCGATCCCTCCGGCCGCCCCGATCCCGCCGGTGACATACATTTTCTTATAAGCGACGTCGTCCCAGATCCGGTCCAGGGCGCGCCCATAGGCCTGGTCACCGGTGATGGCCGCCACGTCGGTCATCCCGGAGTACATATACATCGCCCGCACGGCGTGGCCGACCGCCTCCGCCTGTTCGGCGACCAGCTCGTGGTCCTGGGAATACTCGCCGTAGAGCTTGCGGTCGCTGGAATTTCCCCGCTCATCCAGGAAGAACTTGGCCAGGTTGAGATACTTTTTCTTTCCGGTAAGCCGGTAGAGTTTGACCAGCCCGATCTCGATCTCCTGGTGACCCGGGGTGCCGTGTTTTTTGCCCGGGCCGAAGACGCTGTCGACGAGATCTGCGCTCTTGAGGGCCACATTGAGGAGATTTTTCTTGCCGGTCGCCCGGTTGTAGGCGACCGCCGCCTCGTAGAGGTGTCCAAGGTTGTAGAGCTCATGGCTCATGTACAGGTTCGACCAACGCTCCTCTCCCACCCAATCGACGGGCGGATTGGCCGGGTCGATGGTCCGGGCCGAATAGAGATAGCCGTCCTTTTCCTGGGCGGCAGCGATCTTGGCGATGATCTCGTCCACTTTTTTCTCGAGCTCAGGGTCCGGGTGGACCATCAGCGAATAGGCGGCGGCTTCGATGATCTTGTAGACGTCGGAATCGTCGAAGGGGTACTTCGAGCAGAAAGCGCCCTGGGCCGCGCCGCCGGCGATCTCGAAGTTCTTGATCCGGCCGGTCGACTCGGACTGCTGGAGGGCGAACGGGATCGTGACCGCGCGGTTGGTCTCGAGGCGGGGCGCCCAGAAGGTGTCGATGAGCTCGACCGCCGCCAAGGGAACCGCGCTGTAGGGATAATCCGTTCTCCCGCTCTTCTGACACGACAGCTGCGGCAGGAGGAGAAGCGCCCCGAGGAAAAGACACATCAGCCAGGTTCTTTTTTTCATCTGTTCAGCCTCCTCGTCGATCGAATAATGGCCCCAATTTTATCACCTTTCCATGAGCATGACCAAGCCGAACAGGCCGCCGAGCGGCTGGGCCGTGGACGGCAGCCCAGCCGTCAGGCGAAAATTGTGGAGCATCCGGCCCGAGTCGAGGTCGCGGAGATACCGGGTATTTCGGTCCATCGCCTGTTTGAACGGACCGTCGAGAAGACGGACATTCTGCAGAGGAAACGGGCGGAGGGCAAGGGGGACCTGGGGGGAAATCTTCTCAATCCCTGCCGCTTTATCGCTCCTGCAGGCGGTTAAGACGACAAAGATACTAAGGATGCAGACTCCGACTGAGGCGGTTGACAATTTCTTGGGCACGGAGATAGCCTCCTTGAGTGAATGCCGCATGTTGGATAAGGGGGGCATGCTCATTCATCGAGCGAATGACTTCGCCCGCCTCAGAGGCCAACTTATATCTCAGAAATGAGGCCAAGTCAAAGCTAGGGAAAAATGGGGAAAAAGAAAACAGGGACGGTCCTATTCTTCGAAAATCCCTCTCCCTTGATGGGAGAGGGTGGAGGGAGAGGGTGAAAAAAAATGGGGCCATCTCCATTCTGCCGGGAGGCAGGATGCTTGTTGAAAATCCCCGGATGTTGCAGTAGGATGAGCACAGCGAGCGAGAAATTTTCCTGCCGGAGAGGAGGAGTGTTTGAAGAATCGTATTAAACTTTTCTATTCAGGAGCTTTCGTGATTTGCGTTGCCCTGGTGTTGGGCGGATGCAAGGGCAGGAAGGCAACGGAACAACCTCAGGCCGGAGAGCGAACACAGGCCACAGGAGGAGTCGCGATGGACATACAGAAGCAACCCTTCGGCGAGCTGTCGGACGGCACGGCTGTCGATATTTATACACTGATTAACGGCAAGGGGATCACAGCGCGCCTCATGACCTACGGCGCGATTCTGGTGTCGCTCGAGGTCCCCGACCGGACCGGAAAGCCGGGCGATATCGTTCTCGGCTACGACTCGCTGGACGGCTATATCAAGAACAATCCTTACTTTGGCTCGATCGTCGGCCGCTACGGAAACCGCATCGCCAAGGGAAGATTCACCCTGGACGGTATCTCCTACGAGCTGGCCACGAACAACGACGAAAACCATCTCCACGGCGGGATCAAGGGATACGACAAGGTCGCCTGGAAGGCCGAGCCGGTTCGGGGGGTCGGAGAAGTCGGTGTCAAGTTCAGCTATCTCAGCCCGGACGGCGAAGAAGGCTACCCGGGAAACCTGAACATCACGGTCACCTACATGCTAACCGACCAGAATGAGCTCAAGATCGGCTATGAGGCGACAACCGACAAGGCCACGCCCATCAACCTGACCCACCACAGCTATTTCAACCTGGCCGGCGAGGGCGACATCCTGAACCACAAGCTCATGATCAATGCCCATGCCTACACGCCGGTCGATGCGGGACTGATCCCGACGGGCGAGGTCCGTCCGGTGAAAGACACGCCCTTCGACTTCACCACACCACACACCATCGGCGAACGGATCGCACAGGTGGAGGGCGGGTACGACCACAATTTCGTCCTGCGCAGCGGCGGCGGAAAGACGGAACTCGCGGTTCGGGTGGTCGAGCCGGGGAGCGGCCGGATCATGGAGATCAGCACGACCGAGCCGGGCCTCCAGTTCTACTCGGGCAATTTCCTGGACGGCACAATCATCGGCAAAGGCGGAAGGGCCTACAAAAAGCATGCCGGCTTCTGTCTGGAGACGCAGCACTTTCCCGATTCGCCGAACAGGCCAAACTTCCCCTCGACAATCCTGCGTCCGGGCGAGGTCTACAGGACCCTGACAGTTCATAAATTTTCGACTATGTAAACGGTGATCATCAGCTTCAACCAGCCGGCGTTCATTCCCTGGGGAGGGTTCTTCGCCCGGCTTCTGAGCTCCGATCGGATGATCCTGCTCAACGACACCGTGCTCGCCCACGGATTCACCTTCGTCAACCGCAACCGCCTCAAAGGGCCGGAGGGTGAGGTCTGGATAACCGTCCCGCTGAAAAGGAAAGGCCGGGGCGCCCAGAAGATCAAAGACCTCGAGATCTATGAAAAAGCGCGCTGGAAGAAAAAGTTCCTGGCGACCCTCCAGCATTATTACGGTCATTCCTCTTACTTCAGCCCTGTGGTCAAAGAGATCCGCAGCGCTGTGAATAAGCCAGGCCAGCGCTTCCTGGACTTGGCGACAGCCCTTCTGAATATCCTCAGAACCAACTTTGGAATCGACAGGGAGATAGTCCTCCAGTCCGACTTGCAGATCACGGGAAAAGGCACCTCCCTCCTCGTTTCCATCGCTTCGAAGCTCCAGGCAGATGAAGTCATACTGCCTCACGGCTCGGAAAAAGCGGTGGAGTGCGCTCCCTTCGAGAGATCAGGAATCAAGGTCCGTTTTTTGCGCTACGCACCGCCCCAATATCCCCAATTCTGGGGAAATTTCCTGTGGAACCTCTCCGTCCTCGACCTCCTGCTCTGCTGCGGCCCAGAGGGACACGCCGTCATCCAAAAAGGCATCCATTTCCACGAACCGCAATAAGCAGAAGCCCAGTTGATTCAAACGCATTAAGTGCAATGTCCTTGTGAGAAACCGGGATTCTTCGCTGTGTTCGGGACGGCCCAAGCAGGCCGGATTGCCGCGCTCCCTTCGGTCGCTCGCAATGACGATGTAAAAACATTTGATGGGTTTGTATTAAGAGGCGAGGCGCAGGACTTTTGCGCCGCGGATTCGTCGCTCTTTGATCTCGAGCAAGGCTTTGTTCGCCTCTTCGAGAGAGTAGACCTCGACTTCCGGCCGGATGGGGATCGCGGCCGCCAGTTCCAAGAACTCAGACACATCCGCCCGCGTCACGTTGGCCACGCTCTTGATCTCCTTCTCCATCCAGAGGTGTTTGGGATAATTCAGGTTCTGCAGATAGCCCTTGTCGGCATCTTCTTTGCGGATGGCGTTGATGACGAGCCGGCCTCCTGCATCCAGGTTCCGGAGGGCTTCAACCACGGGCTTCCAGGCCGGCGTTGTATCGATGATCGCAGCCAGCTTTTCGGGTGAGGTCTCTTCTGTGTCTCCGGCCCAAACGGCGCCGAGCTCCCGGGCGAATTTCCGTTCCTTCTCGGCCCGGGCGAAGACATATGTTCTCGAGCGGGGGAATTTATGTTTGACTAAATGGAGAACAAGGTGGCCCGAAGCGCCGAACCCGGTCAGCCCGAGCTTCTGCCCATCTCGAATCCCGGTCAGTCTCAACGATCGATAGCCGATGGCGCCGGCACAGAGAAGAGGCGCCGCTTCGGCATCGCTGAATGTTTCGGGGATCGGATAAACGAAATCCTCCCCCACCGTCATGTATTCGGCATACCCGCCGTCCGCATCCCTTCCGGTCGCCCGGAAATCCGGGCAGAGGTTCTCCTGCCCGCTGCGGCAGAACCGACACTCTCCGCAGGCCGAATAGATCCAGGCCACCCCGACCCGGTCTCCAGGCTTGAACTTTTCGACACGGCGGCCCGTCCTCTCGACAATGCCCACGACCTGGTGGCCGAGAATGACCGGCAGCCGCGGCGGCGGCGTCCTCCCTTCGATCTCATCCAGCTCGGTGTGACAGACACCGCAGGTGTGGACCTTGAGCAAAAGATCACGCTCATCCGGTGTCGGGTCCGGGACGTCTCTCAGCTCCAGCGGATTCCTGTCCAGGCGGAGGTCACAGGTCCTCGTCATCACCATCGCCTTCATGAATGCATCCTCCCGCCTGCTATCTAGGTCGCCTTGGCCAACTCCCGGATCCGGTCGAGGTCCAGCTCACCCGTAGCACCCCAACCGCGCACGCCGGAGGGAATCTCGGGACGAAACTGCTCGTAGAGAGAAAAGCCCTGGAGCGCCAATTCTTCGGGCTCGAAGGACCGGGCCAGCTCCTCCATAGCTCTGCGGACGGACGGAAGCGCGTCCCCGAACTTACCCTGGAGATACCGCTCGACCCCGGCGGGCTCGACGGGACGGTCTCCCTCGACCGCCCGGATGCCACGCTCGGTGGCTATCGCCGGAATGGGCCGCCCGAGCAGCCCGATCCAAAAAGCCTCGCCGCGCCGCTTTTTCTTCGGAGGAACGCCTTCGAGGCGTTCGGCGGGCTTGTAGATACCGAGACGGCGCCCTTTCGACTGGGCGTTCAGCCCGGCCAGCGCCTTGCCCAGGGACAGGGCCGCCTCGCGGTCATATCCGAGCCGCTCGGCGACGACACCCGCCCAGAGTGTAAGCACCGGGGCCCGGTTGATGGAAACGACTTCACGCGCCATGGACGTCATCCCGAGGAAGGAACCATTTTAGCAGATTTTGGCGCTGGAGTGTTGACCCTTATTATCTTCAGGGAGTCCGGGCGTCAGGCCGAGATCTGATTTTTGCCCTTTATCTTGGCCCCGCAGAGCTTCTGGTCCGCGATATGGATGAGCTCATCCACGTGGACGGCATCTTCGGGATACCAGGCCACCCCCATGCTGACGGTCAGCTGGGTACCGCGGGCCTGTATCTTGGGAGAAAATCCATGCGTCTTGATCGCCTTGTCGATCCTCTGGGCCGCTCGCAGAGCGCCCTCGCCGGCCGAATAAGGAAGGACGACGGCGAATTCGTCTCCTCCGTAGCGCGCCACCAGGTCGACCTCCCGGACGGATTTCCTGACCACCTGGGCCAACTCCTGGAGAATAACGTCGCCGATGGGATGCCCATAGGCATCGTTGTACGTCTTGAAGTTGTCGACGTCGATCATGATCAGGGTGATGGGATATCTCCGGCGGAGGGACTTCTTGATCTCGAGGTCCAGGAACTTCTTGAAATAGCCGTGGTTGTAGAGGCCCGTCAACCAGTCGACGACGGCCGAGTTCAAGGCCTTTTCATAGTGGGAACGCAGGTTGTCCAGTTGTCTTTTCTTCTCCAGGAGGATCTTGACCCTGGCCTGAAGTTCCCGGCCGACGATCGGCTTGATCAGGAAATCGTCGGTCTGCAGCTCGATCGACTTGACCTTGCTGTCCATGTCATCCAGGCAGGTGATGATGACAATGGGGATGCCCCGGCCCTTTTCCGTGTTCCTGAGCTGACGGCAGACTTCGAAACCGTTGGTATCGGGCAGGAGAATATCCAGCAGGATCAGGTCGACGCCGCCCGATTGGGCGAGCTGGAGGGCCTCTTTTCCTTTGGTCACGCGTTCGAACCGCAGGGGGAGGTCCTTCAAGAAATGTCGTACCAGCTGGGCATCTCCCTCTGTGTCTTCGACCAGCAGGACCAAGGGCAGTTCCTTCTGCAGTTCCGGACGGCTGTCGTCCGAATCCTTATCAATGATAAAGGACCACTGCGAACGGTTCCGGATGTCCAATTGGTCCCGGTACTGCTTGAGAATGACCAGCGAATTCACCCGGGCGATGAGCTCCTGGGGCCTGACCGGTTTCACCAGGTACTCTTCGGCCCCGGCTTCCTGGCCGGCCGACTTGTTTTCCGGATCGTCCAGGGCCGTGACCATGATGATCGGGATATTGTGCGTCCGGGAATCCTCTTTCAATATCCTGGCGGCTTCGAAACCGTTCAGCTCCGGCATCATAATATCCATCAGAATCAAGTCGGGATGCTCGGAAAAAGCCTTATCCAGGGCCTCTTTCCCGTTCGAGGCCTGGACGAGCTGGTAATGGTCGTTGGAGAGCATTTGGCTGAGCGAGGCCAAGGCCACAGGAGAATCATCCACGATGAGGACTTTTTTCTTGTAAAAGGTGCCGGCGCCTTGCTGTTCCTGTAATTCCATCGGTCAATCTCCCATATGGTTCAGACCGCCGTCGGGCCTGGGCCGATTTCTCTCACATCATCCAGCGATCCTGGATCAAGCCGTCCAAAGGGATAAGCCCGATCGTCCGCTCAAACCGGATTCAGGTTCCCATTTCCCTCTCAGACGGTCAATCATCCTTAGGGGGGAATCGGAAGGTGAATTTTGGCGCGTAAAATCATCTCCAGGGGTGAGAGAGACCGTTCATCTCATTATCAGAAGATGCCGGCGGGGATTCCCTCCCCCTCACATAGGACCCGTGCGACGCCGGGACGCCGCAAGGACAGATCGTCTTTTCGCGGGAAAAGAGGACTTCAACCCTGTCCGAGAATTCTGGGCGAAAATCTGACTTTCAGTAAATCCAGTCCTTCTCCTTGGCGGGTGAACCGGCCAGAATATGCTCGGCCATGGCCCGGTGCAGCTCATCTCCCTGGAACGGGGTCCAGCCGTGGCCGCCCCGGTCGCCGTAGCGGAACTCGCCGCCGTAGGGCGG